>ULUA01058431.1_pt1 | contig 72938 bp, 95 predicted proteins | sample 1958081 | NCBI WGS metagenome assembly ULUA01 (sample SAMEA4835748, study PRJEB28245) | human gut metagenome | biome: gut microbiome; material: fecal sample | place: Denmark | collected 2008
CAAGCAGTTATCTTTTTAGGTAACTGCTTTTTTTATGGTGTTTTCTGTGGTTTTCGTGGTTTGTTTAAACCGATGTTTAAACCAGCGTTTAAACCATGAGTACAACAGTCAATGTCGTATGTTACAAATCTAAAGTGTTGAAAAACAATGAATCACCTTTGATGATTCGTGTTTGTAAGGATCGAAAAATGAAATATCAAAGTCTTGGTATTTCCATATTGCCTAAATATTGGGACTTTAAAGCCAACAAACCAACTTCTAAATGTCCAAATAAGGAGTACATAGAAAGGTTAATAGCGGAGAAAGTAAAAGTCTATACAGATAAGGTTATAGAGTTCAAATCACAGGAAAAAGAATTTACTGCGACTTCTTTAATGGAGAAGGTGAACAAACCAGTAAAGCGTAAAACTGTGCAAGAGGTCTTTAACCAGTATATTCAAGAACTTGAATCAGCAAATCGTTTACGTTATGCGGATATGTATAAATGTACTATGCATTCTCTTATAAAATTCAACAAGCATTTGGATATTCCTTTTTCTGATATGGATACAATTTGGTTAAAGCGTTATGGACAGTCTTAAAGAGATCAGGTGTCAATACCTTTTTAATCTGTGAGGCTTTAGGGCGCAGTTCAGAGAGAGTAACCCAAGCTGTAAAAATGACTATTGATAAAATGTTTTCTGACATTTAAAATTCTCTATACATTATTGTATATATTCCTTATGATCCGAAACCTTTGGTTTTCTGCTACTTTGTTCGGAATCTGTCTGTTCTAAAAGAGTAACTGGTCCGGAACATGCCATAAACTATTTCGAAAGTCATAGTAAACTAATTCAAAACATACTGCATATTATTTATATGTAGTTACTATCTATCGCGAATATGTAGTAACTACTAGTTGATGATAGATAGTACTACGTATAAGCAACAGGTAGTAACTACCAATAGATACTTTACTATATGTTCTGATTTAGTTCTTGGGGTGTTTTGACTTAGTTGATGGCATGAAACGGGTTAGTTGGCTGCTTGCCTGAGAGAGGTTTCAGGTAGTGCCGGTAAGGTATCATGTATAACTTTGGCTGTTTACGTTTCTGATATTCTTTGTTTTTTCCTTCGAATCTTTACTATCTTTGCAGGCAATTTATCTTACACAGACAAAATAAATGAATGAGACCATATTAAACGGTTTATTAAATCTATTTGCTATTTTCGCTTCCTCCGTGCGGATTGAAAGGGAGCAGGCAAGTCGTGCCGTTCATTCTTATCTCTCCAGCCACTTCGGGGTACGTTCCCATAAAGAGTATATTGAACTTTACAACGCATTGCGCGATATGTATGACGATTCGCTCTTTGTACTGGACAAAGAGCAGATTGTTCGGAATATATGCGAACAGATGAAAGTAAAGTTGAGAGCCGAAGAACAATTGCTTTTGCTGATCCGTTTCGTGGAGTTTGCCTATACGAACAGTGAGGAGGCGGATCAACATCTGGCTCTGTTCCGCCTGGTAGCTGATATTTTTTCGATCCCTCAGGAAGAATTTGACGATGCGCTTGCCTTTATCACGGGGCAAACTTCTTTGTCTTTGCTGACGATCAGCGGAGAGGAGGAGGCGGAGGTCAACCATATCACGCGGAAAGGGATGGAAGGGTTCATCCGTGTGCTCTATATCCGTCGCTTCGACAAGCATATTTTCACCTATCATGGGAACGGGCAGGTATTTATGAATGATATTCCGCTTTCGTCGGATATGTTTTATGCCTGGCAACATAGCAGTGTGCTGAAAGGGCCTTTGTTCCTGCCGGTCTATTACAGTAACCTGCTTGCTGTTTTTAATAAAAACGAACACAAGGAGGTCATTCATCTGGCCGGACGTGATATTGATTTTACATTTAAGAACAGCCATAACGGGTTGCATAACTTCTCTTTCAATCTCGAATCCGGACAGCTTGTTGCCATTATGGGCGGGAGCGGGGTCGGGAAGTCGACATTGTTGGGAATCATGAACGGTAATATTCGTCCCGATAAGGGAATGATCACCGTGAATGGCCATCCGCTCGACTCTCCGGATGCACGCCAATTGATCGGTTTTGTTCCGCAGGATGATTTGCTGATAGAGGAGTTGACCGTTTATCAGAACCTTTTGTATACGGCACGACTCTGTTTCGCGCGTTTGACGGACGAGGAGATTGGGCAACGTGTGGAAAAGGTTTTGAAGGAGTTGGACTTGGAAGAGATAAAGGGGCTCGAAGTCGGTTCCCCTATTCGTAAGACGATTAGTGGAGGTCAGCGAAAGCGTTTGAATATCGCCCTCGAACTGATACGTGAGCCGGCTATCCTGTATCTTGACGAGCCGACATCGGGATTGTCGTCTTCCGATTCCGAAAAAGTAATCATGCTCCTGAAGGAACAGACTCACCGGGGTAAATTGGTGGTGGTGAACATACATCAGCCTTCGTCCGAAATCTATAAGTTGTTTGACTGCCTGTGGCTACTTGACCGAGGAGGCTATCCGATCTATGACGGGAACCCGATAGAGGCAATCACCTATTTCAAGCAGGCGGCCAAGTATACTGATCCGGATATCAGCGTGTGCAGTGTCTGTGGTAATGTGAATCCCGAATTGATTTTGAATATCATTGACTCTAAGAAGATCGACGACTCTGGAAACCAAACGAATATCCGAAAGTTCACACCGGAGGAATGGCATGCCGAATATCTTGCTTCCCGTCCCGCTTTTTCGCCTGTCGAGGAGGAAGCATTACCGAAGAACCAGCAGAAGAAACCTTCCTGGTTCAAACAATTCCTGATCTTCCTGGAAAGAAATATACGTACGAAGCTGACGAATAAGCAATATCTGGCTATCACGCTATTGGAAGCCCCTTTGCTTGCGCTGATCGTCGCCCTTCTGACCCGCTATATGGACGGGGATGAATATACGTTGCTTGCCAACAAGAATTTCGTGTCTTATATCTTCATGTCAGTCATTGTTGTCTCCTTTATGGGATTGAGCATCAGTGCCGAGGAGATTATAAAGGACCGGACGATCCTGAAGCGCGAACATTTCCTTCGGTTGAGCCGGAGCAGCTATCTGACATCCAAGATGGTGTATCTATTGGCTGTGTCGGGGCTGCAATCGCTTTTGTTCATCGGGGTGGGGAATACCATTATCGGAGTGGGAAGCGAGATGTTCGGCACGTGGTGGAGTATTCTGTGGGCAACGTCGTTCCTGGCGAATCTGACCGGGCTGATCCTTTCGCAGACGATGAGCTCGGTTGTTGCGATCTATATCACGATCCCGCTTCTGTTGATCCCACAGATATTGCTTTGCGGCTTGGTCATCAAGTTTGACGATCTCAATACACGGGCTTCGGATGAGAACATCGTGCCGTTGATCGGCGAGGTGATCCCTTCGCGCTGGGCTTTTGAAGCGTTGATGGTGGAGCAGTTCTGCGACAACGCTTATAACCGTCCTTATTTCCCGATTGAGAAAGAAAAGTATCTGGCGCAATATTACGAGAACGTTCATTTACCGGAGGTGCGCAGCTTGGTAGAACAGATTGCGCTAAAAGATGATCCCGATAAGCGGAAAACGGTCGAGAACGAGCTGGCCGTATTGAGCCGTGCAGCCCGTATCGCTCCCCGCATGGAGGGAGAGGGATATCTGGCATATCTGGACAAAGTGGATGCCGCTTTGCACGAACGGGCGCACAACTTCACTGCCTATCTCGATCAAATCCAGCAGGAACGCGGCCGGAAAGAAGGGACCGGGCAACTGATGAAGATGAAGAAAGCCCATCATAATATGGCAATAGAAGACCTGGTTATGGGGACTGGAGGACGTCATCTATATAAGGAAGCGAACCATCGTATCTACCCAGCGATCGGGCAAGTTTATGTGGAGCCTGACAACCGTTTCGGACGTGCCGCTTTCTACAGCCATGAAAAAAATTGGGCCGGATATCATATTTCTACTTATAAATTTAATTTATTGGTTATAGGTTTCTTTGCATTATTGTCGATTATCGCTATATTCGCAGAGTTTCCGGGACGTTTCTTGAAACGGAACGAATTTTAAGACTCGAAATAATAAATTATTAAATTATACAATATGAAAAAGAGTGTATTAAGCATGCTCGCCGTAGCAGCATTAGTGTTTGGAATGACTTCCTGCAACGGAGCCAAGAAAACAAGCGAAGAAGCTGAAAAGACTGAAGAAGCTGCTGTTATAGCAGGTAAGGCTCCGAAAGATCTGTTGACTGAGGAGTTGAAACAAGAGACAATTCAATTGTTGAAGGATATGCCGGATTCTGATATTCCTTATCGTCTTTCTACAGGTGAAGTAAAAGTAAATGTGGGTGATATCAAGTATATGATGCCGGTTGGCAAGGCTGCTGAATTGAGCACACCGACACAGAAAGCCCGTGCATTGGGTATGTATATGGCTGATTATAACGTATTGAAAGCGATCGGTAAGCCGACAGCCGAAGTGGAAGGCGTAATAGCCAAGTTGGCTACAGACCTGAATGTGTCGTTTGTTTTGGATATCCTGAAAGAACAGGCTCCGAAAGATGCAACTAAAGAACAATTGCAGGCTTTCTTGAACGCACAGGAAGACAAGATCATCGAAAAGATGGCTGCTGAAAACAAAGTAGATGCCGAAGTTGAAATGTTAGGTGCTGCTTCTGCCGAATATGCTTGTTTAATTGCCAATCCGACATTGGTTGTAGAAGGTGATGCTACTTCTGCCGGTCTTTCAACAAATATGGAAAAACGTGTCAGCATGTTGGAAGAGGTGGTTGCCGATTTGGCTGCTTACTATCCTGATTTGAAACAGTTAGGCGAAACGATTGCTCCGCTGAAAGAAAAAGTCGCTTCTATCCAGAGCGCTCGTGCTGCTAATGCCGAGATCATGGGAATCCGCGATGCTTTGCTGAAGTAAGCAAGATTTCTATACATAAAAAGATAAGTATCCCGGCTTCCTATTGGAGGCTGGGATATTTATTTTTTGGGGGAATCCATTTTCATGAGTTGGTAACTCGTGCGTTTAATTTGGTCAATTCATTTTCGTCACCCTTTGTAACTGATCGAAAGCAATGTAATATCGTCCGATTGGACAGCACCGACGACAAATTCGCCAACCGTCTCGGTTATCTTTTCCACAACCTCTTTCGGGTTCTTTCCGGCAAGTGTCCGGCAGTTTTCGAGCAGCCGTTGTTCGCTGTATAATTCATGCTTCGTATTCATCGCTTCTGTTACTCCATCGGTATAGAGAAAGAGATTGTCGCCGGGTGACATCTTCAGTTCCTTTTCGTGATAACTGGCATCGTTGATCGCCCCCAATATCATGTCGCCAGTGGACGGTACTTTGGAAACGGAACCGTCTTTTTTCATCAGGATAGGCGGGTTGTGCCCTGCATTACTGTAGGTGACGGTGCCTGTATGGATATTCAGGATACCGTAGAATACGGTCACGAACATGTCGTTTACGCTTTCTTGGCAGAGAATGTTGTTGGAACGTTGCATACACATGGAAGCCGAGTTTTCGGTCAGTGCGATGGCACGTATCACAGTCCGGCTGATAGCCATGAAGATTGCGGCGGGAACACCTTTGCCCGACACATCGGCAATGACGAAGCCCAAGCGGTCCTGGTCGATGCGGAAGAAATCATAAAAATCCCCTCCTACATATTTGGCTGCGTTCATATAGGCATACAAGTCGAACGATTTCAACTCCGGAAACGGAGGGAATGTCTTGGGCAGGATTGTTTGCTGGATTTCCTGGGCGACATGCAGGTCGTTCTGGATGGATTCCAATTGTGTGTGTTCCCTTTGTGCCTGCTTGATGAAAGCGATCTGCTCGGCTGCCTTTTCAATGGTTCGTTCGAGGTCTTCGAGATTGATTGGCTTGGTCGTGAAGTCGAAGGCTCCCTGATTCATGGCACTACGAATATTCTCCATATCGCCGTAGGCCGATACCATAATGCATTTTAGCGCAGGGTTACGCATCTCGTTAATCTTTGTGAGTAACGTAAGTCCGTCCATTTCCGGCATGTTGATATCGCTCAGGATCACGTCGAAGTCCGGCATGGCAAGCAGCATTTGGAGTGCTTCCAGTCCGTTGTGGGCGAAATGGAATTCGTATTCACCTTTCTTTATTTTGCGCCGGAAATATTGAGTCAGCAATATTTCCAGGTCAAGTTCGTCGTCTACACTTAATATTTTTATAGCCATAGTAGCGTTGTTTCTCTGATTATTTAATCGGAATGGTGATTGTGAAACGGGTGAATTCGTTCGGCTCCGATTCCATCTCGATCGTTCCGTTATGTTTTTGTTCGATGATCGACTTGGTGATAGAGAGGCCGAGACCGGTTCCTTCTCCGACCGGTTTGGTGGTGAAGAACGGCGTATAAAGTTTCTCTTTGACCTCCTTCGTGATTCCCGGGCCGTTGTCTTCGATAACCAACCGTACCCGGTCGCTGTCTTTTGCCAGTCTTACCTTGATGGTCGGACTATAAGGATTTTCAGCGACACCTTTAGACTTGCTAAAGACTGCATAGCAGGCGTTGTTCATCAGGTTGAGAACAGCGCGGCTGAAGTCCTGCGGGATTACTTTGACCAACGGGAGTGTATTGTCGTATTCTTCTATGATGGTAACATTGAAGCTCTTGTTATTGGCGCGGACAGCATGGTAGGAAAGCCATACATATTCTTTTGTCAGCTGGCAGATGTCAGTCGGTATGTATTCGTTGTCCTTGCCGCGGGAATAGAGCAGGATGCCTCGGACGATACTTGATGCCCGGTTGCCGTTTTCCTCGATCTTGCACATGTTGCTTTTGAGGTCGTCCATGATTTCCCTAATCTCCTCGTCCACCTCGGCAGAGAGCTTGCTTTCCAGTTCGTCCAATACGTCTTCCATATCTTGCAGCAACTTACATGATAGTTTGCTGAAGTTGATCACGAAGTTGAGCGGGTTCTGTATCTCATGTGCGATACCTGCGCTCAACAGTCCGAGTGAAGCCATCTTTTCCTGTTGGCTAATCTGTTTTCTCAGACGTTCTAACTCTTTCATACTGTCCTCATTCATTGTTGTTGCTTTTTTGATAAATAGGAATCGTAATCATAAACTCGGTAAAGTTGTCCTTCTCGCTTTTCACGATGATGGAGCCTTGGTGGTTCAAGATCACCTCACGGCAGAGATACAAGCCGACACCCGCTGCCTCGGCAGTGGGCTTCGTGGTGAAAAACGGTTCGAATATCTTGGCTTTGATATTGTCTTCGATGCCGATGCCGTTGTCGCGAATGCAGAGGAAGATTGTCCCGTTCAGTCTCTTTTCTACGTGTATGTTGATGATTGGCGTGAAGTCCTTTTTCTGTAACTTTTTCAGCAATGCGTAAAGGCTGTTCTTGAGTAGGTTGAGCATCACTTTATTCATCTGCTCAATGTTGATCTCTGCGGTCGTGGGTTCTGCCGGACAGTCGAGTTCTATCTGTATCTGCTTATTCTCGATGTCTTCTTTGAACTGCTTGCGGATCACGTCTACGTTCACTTTGCAGAGGTTGCAGATGTCCGTTGGAGTGACGTCGCCGTGACGGTCTTTCAACAATTCTTCCATTGCTTTGACGATCCGGACGGTATTGCAGCCGTGTTCGTTTATCTTCTGCAAGTTGCTGTTGATCATATCGAGAATCTCGATGCTGTCGGCGTAGTTCTCTTTTGACATGATCGCCTGCTGGTCCGTAATGTTTTCTTTCAAGTCTTTGATCAGATTGGCGGAAAGGCCGGCAAAGTTGTTGATGTAGTTGATCGGGTTCAGGATGCGGTCGACCAACCCTTGCGTCAATTGTCCGACAGTAGCCAGTTTTTCCTTGCGGACCAGTTCGTCCTGTGCTTTCGCCAGAGCGTCGAGGGCGTCGGATAGTTTCTTGGATTCATTCAGCACTTGGTCGCGCTGGATACGGAGTTCGATTGTTCGCTCTTCTACCACTTTGGCGAGATACTCTTTCTGTTTCAGTTGTTTGCGCAGTTTCGATTTGTAGATATACAGGATGATTTGAATAACGATCAGGCAGGTGATCCATCCTCCCCAGTCGTAATATATCGACAGGATAATCAAGATCCAGTCGGCCAATACGAGCTTCTCTATGATTTGCAGCTTTACTTTGAGCGCTGCTATATCTCTAATGTCGAAGTCTGCCATATCAACAAATGTCTTTTGCCATTGTGAGTATATTTTTCCCGGCTGAACGACTATAGCTGACTTCCGTCATCAGTTGCTTGACCAGATAAATTCCGAGGCCGCCTGTCGGGCGTTCTTCCAGTGAGAGAGTAAGGTCCGGCTCCTGTCTTTCGAGAGGGTTAAAACTGATGCCGGTATCGGTTATGACGATTGTCAGCCGTTTGTTCTCGTAGCTCATGTCGATACGGATGTCCTGGTCTTTTTTGTCGGGATAGGCATACTGGATGACGTTGGTCACGGCTTCTTCGAGTGCCAGTTTGATTTGCATCGACTGTAGTTCTCCCAGTTCATAAGTACCGGCTTGCTGGTCCAGAAACGCGTATAGACGGGTTAGCTGTTTCAGCTCATTCTTTATATGTAGCGTATTTGTCATCTGCCGGAATAAAGATACTTGTTATTCGATCGTGAGGATGTGAGAGAATCCGGTGATATTCAGGATTTCCATAATCTCATTCTGAATATTCTTCAGCCGGAAAGAGCCTCCTTTGTTCTTCATCCCTTTTTGCAGTGTAAGGAGCAGGCGGAGTCCGGCACTGCTGATATAGGTCAGTTCCGCACCGTCGAGCACTACCGTTTGCGCTTCCCCCTGCAGGATGGGAGCGATCTCTTTTTCAAGATCGACGGAGGTTAACGTATCCAATTGTCCGGAAAGATTGATGACTGTTTCTTTCCCGTTTTCTATTGTTATCTTCATAATCTGTTCCTATTCTGATTTTTCGTTCAAGCAAAAGTATAGATAATCCATTACGTGAGCAAGTTATTGTATAAAAAAGGTTGTGCCTGTATTTGACACAACCCCTTTTGGTTTAAATCTTCGGTAACTCCCAAGGTGTCCTGTATTCCTTGCATAAATATTTGTCTGCTTCTGCGTCATGGAAACTCTTTCCGTCCCAAGTCAGTTTCTTGCCGGTACGGTAGGCGATGTTGCCTAATTGGGAGAACTTGGCGATATGGGCGCCGATTTCGATACTGGCATTACAGTTGCGGTTGCGCGATTTGATACATTCCAGATGGTTCTTGACATGCAGGTTCAAACCGCCTTCACCATATGCTTTCTTCAATGGAACCGCTTCCATGCGGGCTTTGCCGCTTACCTTTTCGGGGATTACTTCCCAGCCACTGCGATCGACAACCAGTGTTCCGTTTTCTCCGACAAATCCCAGGCCGTGATTGCGCCCGTAAGCTCCGTCGTCGATACCGATTGCATGATCCCACATGACGGTGAAGTCATCGAATGTATAAATTGTTTGAAGCAAGTCCGGTGTTTCGCAGGCGTCATCCGGATATCCGAATTTGCCTCCCGAAGCCATGATAGAGTTGGGGGCTGTAACGTTCATTCCATATAGTGCATAGTCGAGTAGATGCACACCCCAATCAGTCATCAGTCCGCCGGCATAATCCCAAAACCAGCGGAAGGTGAAATGGAAACGGTTACGGTTGAACGGACGTTTGGGAGCCGGACCCAGCCACATGTCATAGTCGATTCCTGCGGGAACGGGTTCGTCCGGTTTGACCGGGATGGAAGGACACCAACCTTGATACGAGAACACGCGGACGGTACGTATCTTGCCTAATTGCCCGCTGTGTACGAATGCCATGGCATCCTGCCAGTGCGGATCACTGCGTTGCCATTGTCCTACCTGTACAACCCGGTTGTATTTCTCGGCGGCGCGAACCATAATGTTACATTCTTCAATGCTGTTGCCTAACGGCTTTTCGCAATAAACATCCTTACCGGCTTCACAGGCGGCTACCATCTGCAGGCAGTGCCAATGGTCGGGTGTACCGACAATGACAACGTCGATATCTTTGTTATCGATCAGTTTCCGCCAGTCTTTATATAGGTTTTTAACTTTCTTGCCTGTGATTTTTTGAGTTTCAGCCGCGCGACTGTTGAGAACTTCGTCGTCGATGTCGCATAATGCGATACACTCGACTTCCGGATTCCGGAGGAAGGCTTGTAGGTCTGAAAATCCCATTCCTTTACAGCCAATTAGTCCGACGCGTATTTTGTCGTTCGCTCCTACACTTCCAGGAGTCGCGTTGATAAAGAATGGACTCATGGAAAGTCCGGCTCCTAATAAGGTCGCTTGCCGGATAAAATCTCTGCGTGTTGTCATGGTCTTATGAATTAGATATTATAAGTTGTTGAGCCAAATGTATAAATAATAGGTGAGCGATACAATAAAAACTGTGATAAAAATATAAATACGGTGGCTTTTTGGGAAAAGGAGCGTATTTTTGTATCCGGTTTGCTTTTTAAGGAAAACCTATTATTTGTAAAACAGACATAAGATGATTAGAGTAACTTATTTTATTGTATGCCTTTTGCTGGGAATTACGCTGGTTTCGTGTATTCGTGACGAAGCGTTGAATGCAGAAGCGGATATATTGACTTGTACAGTGCCGGGAGATATCTTGAAACGTGATCCAATTATAGAAAATAATAAGGTAGTATTGATGGTAACGGCCGATGCCGATTTGACACATCAGGCACCTGAATTTACATTGACTCCCGGTGCAACCATTTCTCCGGCCAGCGGGACCGAACGTGACTTTACGACTCCGCAATTTTATACGGTAACTTCTGAAGATGGAAATTGGAAGAAAGAATATCAAGTTACTTATATTATTGCCGGAATTAGCTCGGAATATCATTTTGAGAATGTAAAGGATTACAAGAGTTCGCTTTTGAAATATGTTTATAATATTTTCTATGAGAATGATTCTGAGGGAAAATGGGTAATGGATTGGGCCAGTGGAAATACCGGTTTTGCTTTGACTGGTGCAGGTACGGAAGATCCGGCATCATTTCCGACTTCTTCTTATGCGGAAGGAAAAATGGGCAAATGCGTAAAGTTGGAAACAAAGTCGACAGGGGATTTCGGTTCGAAGTTGGGTATGCCTATTGCTGCCGGTAATCTTTTTATGGGTACGTTTAGTGTAGGGAACGCATTGACCGACCCATTGAAAGCAACAATGTTCGGAGTTCCGTTCGAGCATATACCGACCTACTTGAAGGGGTATTATAAGTATAAGGCAGGTGAAGTTTATAAAGATGAGAATGGAAATATTGTAAAAGATAAAAAGGATACGTGGGATATTTATGCAATCTTTTACGAGACAGATGAAAAGACAAAAACATTGGATGCAACGAACCGTTTTGATCATCCTAATTTGATATCCATAGCTCGCATTGATGAGAAAGACCGGAAGGAAACGGATGAGTGGACGGAGTTTTATTTGCCATTTGTGACAAAGACTGGAAAAACTGTAGATAAAGATAAACTGAAAGCTGGTAAATATAATGTGGCTATTGTCTTTTCTTCCAGTATTGAAGGGGATTATTTCAGAGGTGCTGTCGGCAGTACATTGCATATCGATGAAGTGGAACTGATTCATGCAGCAGATTAAAAAAGATTATTGTGATGAGAAAGAATATTGTATCAATTTGTGTACTGGCCTTGCTGCTGGTAACGTTTTCGGTTTTTGGACAAGAAGACCGGAATAAGGGAATTATCAATTCTGCATTGATCGGTTTGGAGTATGAGGTAAAAGCCGGCTTTAACATAGGGGGAACGGCTCCGATACCATTGCCCGTTGAGATTCGTGATATAACGGGGTATAATCCTACTATGGCTGTTGCGATAGAGGGGAATGTGACAAAGTGGTTCGATCAAGAAAAAAAATGGGGAATGAGAATCGGTATTCGTTTGGATAGTAAAGGGATGAAAACGAATGCCAATGTGAAAAATTATGGAATGGAAATCATCGGTGAAGGGGGTGAACGCATAAAAGGAAATTGGACTGGATATGTGAAGACTAATGTAAAGAATACATATCTGTCTTTTCCGGTTTTGGCTACTCATCAGTTTAATCGTCGCTTCAGTATGAATCTGGGACCGTATTTTGCCTATATGTTGGAGGGTGATTTTTCCGGAAACGTGTATGATGGTTATTTGCGCGAAGGTGATCCTACCGGTAATAAGGTCGTTTTTGCCGATGGAAAAAATGCCCCTTATGACTTCTCGAAAAACCTTCGCCGTTTCCAATGGGGTGCGCAGTTAGGTGCCGAATGGCGTGCTTTTAAGCATTTGAATGTCTATGCAGACCTGACTTGGGGATTGAATGATATCTTTCAGAAAGATTTCGATACAATTACTTTCGCCATGTATCCGATTTACCTGAACGTCGGTTTCGGCTACGCTTTCTGATACAAACGTATTTTGATATATCGTTATGGCTTTCCTGATTCATAATTATGAAATGGAAAGCCATAATTTTTTTAATAAACGACATCTTTTCTATAGGGCAATCACACCAAAAGAACCCTTTTTTCTACCTTCTTTCCTCTATTGTCATTTTGATACCTTAATCAGGAAATTTGCTATCAAATAGAATGTTAAAAAATATTACCCGCAAGAATGATTTCCAAAAGAGGCCCTATTCATTCAAATTAGATGGGATAGATGTGTTGTTTTGATATTTAATACCTATATTTGTCCGAATAATTTTTTAGTCCAATATATTTTGAATTACCATGAAAGAAAACACTAAGAAGGGTGTAACCCGTCGAGAGTTTCTCGGCCTTTCCGCTCTTGGATTGGCAAGTTTGACTATCCTGCCCAGCTGGGCTGTAAATGGGGTGCGTATCGCACCGAGTGATCGTGTCGTTTTAGGGTTTGTCGGATTAGGGCAACAAGGTTTATCCGATTTTAAGAGTTTCTCTACTTGTCCTGGGGTGCAGGTCGCTGCCTGTTGTGACGTGGATTCCTTGAAACGTGAACGTTTCAAACGTCGTGTCGAGGCTTGGCAGAAGTCTCTGAATGTAGCTCCCCGTTGCGATATGTATGAATTTTATGAAGATGTGCTGGACCGTAAGGATATCGACGTGATTGAAGTGGCAACACCTGACCACTGGCATGCATTGGTTGCTATCCATGCTTGTCAGAGCGGTAAGGATGTTTATTGTCAGAAGCCGTTGGCTTATACGATTACGGAAGGTCTGGCTGTTGCTCGTGCCGTACGCGATAATAATCGGGTTTTCCAGATCGGTAGCCAGCAGCGTTCGAGTAAGGAGTTTCAGGATGCGATTGCGTTGGTTCGTGCCGGTAAGATCGGTCATATCGAAAAGATATACGCCCGTGTCGGCGAACCCCCCAAGCCATTGGACTTGCCGGAAATGGATGTCCCCGGTAATCTGAATTTCAATCAGTGGATGGGACCGTTGAACGATCCGAAGATTCATTATCATCCTGATCTTTGTCCTCCTATCTCTCTTGAACCCGAACAGAACGAGAAGTTGTGGGGGGCATGGCGCTGGTATCAGGAAACCGGAAACGGATATACAGCCGATTGGGGGGCTCATATGTTCGATATTGCACAGGCGGCCATCGGTATGGACGGATCCGGTCCAGTAGAGTTTATCCCGAAAGGATATGAAGGCACAGAATATGCGACGATGAAATATGCTAATGGTATCGTGATGACCGAACAACCTTATCGTGAAGATAATGCCAACGCGCAAGGTATCAAGTTTATCGGCGATAAGGGGTGGTTGAAAGTCGCTCGCGGTTATATCGAATGTTCCGATCCTTCCTTGTTGCCGAAAGAGGAAAAGAAAGTCGGGAAGGGAGAATATGAAGTAAGCTCTCCGCATATGCAGAACTTTATCGATTGCGTTCGTTCACGCCGGAATCCGATTGCTCCGGTTGAAGTCGGTTGTAGTACGAATACGCTTTGCTGCTTGCAAAACATTGCCCGTGAACTGGGACGTCCTGTTCATTGGGATCCGGCAACGTTGAGCTTTAATGGCGATAGGGAAGCCGAATCACATCGTTTGTACTGGTACGAATACAGAAATCCGTACAAATTGCCGTATTATGACAAATAAGAAAGGTAAGAGGTAAAGGAAAGTCCCGGAATAAAGTTTCGGGACTTTTTTATATATTTTTTAGTCCGGATAGTGATTATTCCGTTCGCTCTGTTTAATTTTGCCAAATCCAGACAAAAAACATAATGTATCATGAAAACTAATCAACTATTTCTTTTGACAGGTTTGGTAGCCGTAACTCTTCCTGCCTGTGTCCAAAAGGACAAAAAAGGGGTGTCGGAGAAGCCTATGAATATTCTCTATATCATGTGCGATGATCATTCTTATCAGACAATTAGTGCTTACGATCATCGTTTTATCGAAACTCCGAATATCGACCGGATTGCTAATGAAGGCGTACGGTTTACGAACAGTTTCGTCGCCAACTCTTTAAGCGGTCCCAGTCGTGCCTGTTTGCTGACGGGCAAGCATAGCCATAAGAATGGCTTTACCGACAATACGAAACGTTTTGACGGCAGCCAGCAGACATTCCCGAAGTTGTTGCAACAAGCCGGCTATCAGACTGCAGTTGTAGGGAAATGGCATCTGACATCCGATCCTACCGGTTTCGATTACTGGAATATCTTGATCGGACAGGGGGATTATTATAATCCGTACTTTATCGATAACGGAGAGAAAAAGCAGATCGAAGGCTATGCTACGAACATCACGACGAATTTAGCTTTGGACTGGCTGGATAACAAACGTGATAAGAATAAACCTTTCTGTCTCTTGCTCCACCACAAAGCGCCCCATCGTACCTGGATGCCGGATACCTGTGATTTGGATTTGTATGAAGATGTCGTTTACCCGGTTCCCGAAACATTTTATGACAAATATGAAGGGCGTATTGCCGCATCCGAACAGGAAATGAATATTATCAAGGATATGGATCTCGTCTATGACTTGAAGATGGCAGATAAGGAAAATGAGATCCATACGACTACCGGCCTTGAAGAAAATGGCCGTAATTTATATAACCGGATGACTCCGGCTCAAAAGGCAGCTTGGGACAAACATTATGATCCTATTATTAAGAAATTCAAGGAACAGAAGTTGACGGGGAAGGCGTTGGCTGAATGGAAATACCAACAGTACATGCACGATTATATGCGTGTAATCCATTCCGTAGACCGTAATGTGGGGCGTGTGTTGGATTATATGGAGAAAAGCGGTTTATTGGAAAATACTATTATCGTTTATACTTCCGACCAGGGATTCTATATGGGTGAACATGGCTGGTTCGACAAACGTTTCATGTATGAAGAATCTTTCCGTACACCGATGTTGGTTCGTTTTCCCGGCGGTGTTAAAGGCGACATCCCCGAAATGGTCCAGAATATCGACCATGCAGCGACTTTCCTTCAAGTGGCGGGCGTCCCTGTTCCCGAAGATATCCAGGGTGATTCTTATTTGCCTTTGTTGAAAGGTGAAAAGCCGAAAGATTGGCGTACTTCTTTATATTATCATTTTTACGAGTATCCGGCGGAACACGCAGTAAAACGTCATTATGGTGTTCGTACCGACCGCTATAAATTAATCCATTTCTATAATGATATCGATGTGTGGGAACTTTATGATCTGCAAAACGATCCGATGGAAATGCATAATATCTATAATGAACCGGGCAATGAAGCCTTGATCGACAGTCTGAAAACCGAACTGAATAAATTGCAGGAACAGTATGACGATCCGATTGAAACGGAGTTGGCAACTGCGAAGAAATAAGATAGAAATAACAAAAAAGGCATTCAGAAATGAATGCCTTTTTTGTTATTTACCATAAGGTTGTGGAGCATATCGGACTCGAACCGATCACCTTCAGACTGCCAGTCTTTATTTTTTGCTTGTTTAGTGTATTGATTATTATATATTTATATTCTTACATTAATTATTTGCGTCAAATTTGCGTCTGCCTTTTCAATTTGTCCACTAACCCGCCGGCGACATTACCGGCGGGACATCCAAACGTGATACGCTGAGTACGAAGCCCCAACATGCAGATTTATCTTGTTTTATGTAGCAATATTATGAAGCGACAGATATTCTTGTATGCTTATTGATTGTTTCCCGGATTCGAACGTACGCCTTTCGATTTTCTTCTTTAAAGTCAATCCCGGTATCGTCGATAAATATTTCATGTGCCAGAACTACATAATCGGTATTCTGTACATAGATAGATAACTCTGATCTTTCCGGCCGGGAAGAGACAGATATTATAATGTCACTCTTTGCGATCAGTTTCTCGATCATGATTCGCTGGATTCCTTTTAGTACATCTAATGTTGTCATAATATTAATCTCCATTATATCTATTGTTAGCATAGTAATTTGTCAGTGTGTTAGCCATGAAAGCCATAGAACAAGTACCAACATTGCGTTTAGCATCCCGGCTTTCGCATTGCTTCTTATTCAAGTTGAAAAGCTGGTACATCTTCATCGCCTTGTCATAGGAACTTCTTTCGTCCTTCCAAGCCTCTTTTAGGCATTCTCCGAACGTCAATATGTGATTGCGGTACTTCTTGCCAGCCTTGAACATTGACCAAGCGGATTTCATGATTCTTGCTTTGTTGTACTTTGGTGCTTCCATTTCTGTATATTGTTTATTAGTTATTGCTTTAATTTGATGCTGCAAATATAAAGCTATCACTTTGATTGCACAATTGAAAAATGAACCGATAACTTAGTTTTAACCTTATTTAATCAAAGCTATCACTTTGATTGATCTTTTCTCTATATTTTTGCATCAAATCAATAAATAAAGCTATGGGTTTAAATATTAAGAAGACAATCAAAGATTATGGGTTGGAAGTTAGAGAGGTTGCCAAGAGAATGGAAATATCTCCAACAGGGCTATCTCAACATATAAATGGCAATCCCTCTGTTGAAGTCTTACAACGTATCGCTGATGCAATCGGCTGTGATGTATCTGAACTATTCGAGCACCCCAAGAAAGATTTTCTATCCCTTACCTGTCCTCACTGTGGCAAGGATATTAGCATAAAAGTTGAATAACTTTATTTTAGTCAACAACATTAAAATACATGATTATGAAATTTTTTTTATTTGTCATTGCAACTTTGTTATCTGCTCATGTTTATGGTCAGATAACAATAATGGATACCGAAATAAAACAGCCTAAGTATAAAGCCATTGTATATGATAGCTTAAAAAATATGACTCCAGAAAAATATGGAGACAATTATACATTTCATCATCTAATTGGTCAAACGTTAATGTATTGCGGCGATCCTCATTCTTATACTAATAGGTCTAATTTCAAGGTTGGTGATTACTACCGTGTTGATGGAATTTTACCAGACGATACGAGAAAAGGACTATATCATAGACTATCTTTAATAAATATAAACACAGGCGAAAAGAGCGAAGAGGGAGGTATTTTTACAGAATATTACAATTTTAAGTGGGTTGTATTAGGTTACTATGAAAAAATGAAGTCTTTATATGTAAATAAAGACTTTGTGTATCTTGGTAATAAAGGATATGCATCATATTACGAGAAACAAGACCACTTTATAAATTTAGAGACTGATACTGTAACTAAAAATATTAAAACAGGAACAGTTTGGACTTGTGTAGATATTCAAGTAAAGCCAAGAAAAAAGGGTGATGGAATGTACACAGATAAAAGAAGCCCAATTGTTTTAATATTTAATAATCCTCAATATGGAAAACATTATTGTTATATAGAAAACAATGAAGGGAAGCCTTATAAAAATATTTATGAAGAAAAAATGCCATTAGTTTGTGGTAAATTTCAATTAAAATCCTATTATGATAACGCAAGATCTTTAAGTATTGCTGCAAAAAACAAAAGAAAAGCAGATTTGACAAAAAAATATGGTGCTTCTAATGCGAACTTGATTTTGCAAGGTAAAATCAGAATCGGAATGACTAAGAATATGTGTCTTGATTCTTGGGGAAGTCCAAGTGATATAAATAAAACGATTGGATCATTTGGAGTACACGAGCAATGGGTTTATGGACTTGGCTCTTATGTTTATTTTGAAAACGGAGTAATAACAACTATCCAAAATTAATGTAATAAAAATTATATTGCCCCGTTCCCCACAGTTCGGGGCTTTTTTATGTCCGAACTCCGCAGGCTTCTGAAACGGCAAAGAAAAACTTAAAAAAGTTTCCCGATTATTGCATAATTACCAAAAGGTTATTATATTTGCATAGTCATAAGACAGAGTGCACAATGTATGATGACGAAGAAGAGCTAAAGGCTCGGATTGAAGCTGCGGAAAAAGACCTTAGCTTCTTTTCCCTCTACTGGGATGATATTCGGGAAACCGACTGGATTTCGGACGAGGAGCTTGAAGGAAGTGTCAATGATGCGTTAGACGATTTGATTGATGCCAAAAACAAGCTGAAAGAAAGCGGTAGTCCCCCATAGTGGGGCTACCTTTTTCAAGAAACTAAAAACAACACTATCATGGACGTGAAATTAGAACTTAAGAGATGGAAGGCCGATTTTGCTTTGGTAAATACGAAAGAGCAAAAGGCAGAATATGACAAGCGGTTTAAAGCCTTTCTCGCTTCGTTGTCTTCGGTAGAAAAGAAAGAGTTCGCACAGGCGTATAGAGAAGGCGCAAGAGAGGCCATAGATGAAGCTAAAAAAATCTCAAAGATTATTGATCGTAAACAAAAACTTGACAATATACTTGGATTTGCTTCTATGTCATATATTGCAGAGCATTATTTTGGCAAGTCTCGCCAATGGTTGTACCAGCGTATAAACGGCAATATGGTAAACGGCAAGCCGGCTGATTTTACCCCGGATGAATTGAAGGTGTTTTCTGTTGCTTTATCCGAACTTGGAGATCAGCTTAAACGCGCCTCCGTTGCAATATTATAGATAAAGTGAAGCGGCCTCTCTTCCTCTGGCACTACCACCACTCCGGCAAGTCCTACACCTGCGAATACAGGATGTAGGGGAGAAGGTGATTTGATAGGAAAAACTTAAAACTTTATAAATGGATTCATTAAAAGAGAAGAAAACGTATATATTTAATAGTCCAGATCGCGAGTATTGGATAAGGAGATCTATAGAGATTAGGAATGAAGTCGTGAAATCCAAGTATGATCTTAAAGAGGTTATTACCATTGTTATAGAAAGTGGTATATGCCATTTAGAACCATTTCATATTGTTCTTCTGTCTTGCATTATTGACGATTTAAAGTCCAAGAAATATATGGTTAGACTTACTGTTAATAATAAGGATCTTGAAAAATTAATATATGAAGATATATCTATCAAGGAATATTGGACATCCGAGAAGTGTGATCATGTTGAATCTCATAGCAGGGAAATATTAAATCTATGGAGAGTTACTGACTCTGGGAAAGAAGGGTATAGTATAAGTGTGGAAAAATACTTTAAAGATCTTTTCCCTGAAAAAGACATGTCTATGGTTAGAACTTTGCTTAATGAGCTTTATTTTAATATATTTGATCACGCTCATGCAGAAGGGAATGCATTTTCGTATGTCAGATATAAAGCCGATGAAGGGAAAATACATATAGCGATATGCGATTATGGAATTGGCATATCTGCTTCTCTTGGTGGAAAATTTGAGGGCTGTAAAGATTCTTATGTATTGAAAAAATCTTTAGAATCAGGCGTAACTTCTGGATCAAAGGCATATAATAAAGGATTTGGGCTTGATACGGTTGTAACATTTTTAAAAGGTGAAAATATGTTCAGAATGGTGAGTAATAAAGGACTTATCAAGTTAACCGGTAAAAATGGTTCTTGCGAAATGTTTGATATTGATTTTGATTTTAATGGAACTTTGATTTACTTTGATATCTCAATAGATTCCTTTGAACAAGATTTTGAGTTTGGAAGTTTTACTTTATAAATATTATGCGTATGAGACTGATTAATATTGCGAGTTTGTTAGAAGGGAAAAGTTATCCTGATGCTGGCGCGGCCTTGTACCCGCATATAGAAAGTGCAATCAATTCAAACCAGATGCTTGTTATTGATATGACGGGAGTTGATTCTATTCCAACGTTATTCATGAATACTTCTTTCGGTGAGGCTCTTGGTAATTTTGGAATGGATAAATTTAGAAAATACATATCCTTTTGCCACATAAAGAAAGCTCAGGCGGATAGGATAAAGGAGTATCTTTGTAAATATGAATTGGCCTATCTTACAAAACATACATAAAAATAAAGCCGGAATAACCTCCGGCTTTATTTTTATCCTCTTTCCTCCAACACCTTTTTAAGCCTTTGCAACCTCAGTATATCACTTGCAAAGGTCGGATTATCCCAATTCCTCTTAACCGATCTGACATGCACATCAATGTACTTGCTTAAATCAAATATATTCTCACACTCGCTTAACCGGATCTCGTTAAACGTCACTTGGTAGCTCTCAAACCAGGCTATTAGCTGTTTTAATTCTTCGCTCATGTTTTTTTTCGGGCAAAGATAACTACGAAAAGATATTTTATCAACAATGTATTGTTGATATGAGGATTAATTTGTAATTTTGTGCAAAGGCCTAATTTTAAAATAGTATTTTATGTCTTCACAGCAAGGCCCTTTTATACCCCAAAAGAAGCAAGTTGATGTGTTTTGTCCTATTCATGGCAACTGGATAGGGCATTATGATTATGGCAGTATTGGATCTTATTACTGCTGGTGCAAAAAGTGTAAAAAAGAAATCAAAATCGTAATGGGAAAATGAAACTTACAATCAAACAAGAAAACTTTTGTAACTATTACATAGAATGTGGCAACGCTTCGGAGGCTTATCGGAGGGCTTATTCGTGCGGTAAAATGTCAGATAAAACGATATGGGAAGTGTCTTCTAAATTGCTTAAAGACAACAAGGTTGCTACAAGGGTTAAAGAGTTACAAGATGAGCAAAAAGAACAATCTGATCTTACAAAAGATAGAATATTGGCAGAATTATCAAATATTGCATTCTCCTCTATAGCTCATCTGCATAACACATGGATAGAACGTAAGGACTTTGAGTCACTTACCGAAAAGCAAAAGTCTTCGATCAAAAGTATATCCACCAAAATATTAAAGAAAAATGTCGGAACTAATGAAGATCCCGAAATTATAGATGTGGAATATGTTAAGGTCGAATTATATGATAAGATTAAAGCTATAGAGCGTATTTGCAAGATGCTCGGATATGACGAACCAACCGTTTTGGATTTAAGAAATGCCCTTGTCCAGATTGATACTGGTATTGATTAATGTTCTATATTTAAGATTTGCATTTGCTTTGTTAGAAAAATATCGGGGTTTATAATTTTATTTATGTTCTAAATTTTATATTTTGTGGATAAGAAGATAATAAGCTATAAGAGGTTCAATCCCAATTTTCATCATTTAAGAGTTGCTCTTAAGAATGATGACAATAGGTTTATATTCTTATTCGGAGGATCTTCTTCGGCTAAATCTTTTTCGATTTCGCAAGCTATTGTGTTGGAGTGTATTGAGAATGGATATAACACGATGGTGTTTAGAAAAACTGGAGCTACTATATCGGATAGTATATATAAGAGTATTCAGGAGGCTATAGAAGGCTTAAAACTTGGCGCATTCTTTAAGCCGGTAGAGGGGCAGATAAGGTGCTTTAATGGTTCATATATCACTTTCAAAGGCTTGGATGACCCCGAAAAAATAAAAGGCCTTGAAAGTTACCAATATGTATTCTGCGAAGAAATATCCGAATTTGATGAAAGTGACTTTAAGCAGATAAGGAAACGCCTTAGAGGTAGGAAGGGACAAAAGATCATTGCTGCATTTAACCCCATATCCGAAGACCACTGGATTAAGAAGAATATATTTGAGCAGGAGAAATTGGTGGAAGTTGACAATCATCTTTACGGGAAATTAAAAGATAATCTAACAGGGAAGATATTAAAAAAAGAATATTCTGAAATCGCCCAGAAATGGACTAATTCCGCTAAGTTAATATTTAATCCTCGAACAAAAGAATACGATACACATAACCCTGATATAGTGATTATGCGGTCTACTTATCTTAATAATTTCTGGGTAGTAGGTTCTCCTGATGGGGGCTATGGTTTTTATGATGCCCAAGTGATAGCCGACTTTGAAAAAGATAAAGTAAATGATTACGCGTATTATCAAGTATACGCGCTGGGGGAATGGGGGACCGTTAAGACCGGAGGGGAGTTCTTCAGAAACTTCGAGATTGGCAAGCACGTCGGTCGTTGCGAGTACGATGAACGTTATCCTATCCATATAACTATAGACAACAATATGCTACCATATATATCAATCGGATTTTGGCAAATTATTACGGGCGATGTAAATAGCGCAAGACAAGTTCATGAGATACCGGCAGAAGATCCTTTCAATACAGCATCTAAGGCTTCTGAGGCAGCGGTGGAATACCTCGAGGATATTGGTTATAACGACAAGGTGTATCTATATGGGGATGTGTCGACAAAGAGCGGTAATACAATCGATGATGATAAACTCTCTTTTTTTGACAAATTTAAGGATGGTCTGGAAAAATCATTTGTCGTCGAAGAGAGGATGCCCAGAGTAAATCCATCTGTCGCCATGTCGGGGGAATTTATCAATGCCATTTATGCTGGCGCTATAAAAAGTATAGATATTAGAATAGATGAAAGTTGCAAGGTTTCGATAAATGACTACTCTCGTGTAAAGAAGGATGTGAACGGAGCAATCTTGAAACAGAGGGTTAAAAATAAAGATACAGGGCAGACATATGAGCAATACGGCCATTTTAGTGATACGAAGCGATATTTTATAACGGAGGCTTTTAATAAAGAGTACACGAAGTTTTCTCTTAGAAGAAGTAGAAATAAGATTTCTGATACCTCTATAAAGTATTATGACAAGTCAAAGGTCGACTTGTCTGAAGGATATGGCATGGTCGAAATCAACCCTTCCATCAATTCGCAATCCGTGTTTGTCAGGGTTATATTTAAAGATAACAAATGCTATGTCACAAGGGCAATGTTATCTGATACCATTATAGATGAGCTTGAGGTATCCTCGTTGATTGTTCCAGGTGATAGAGTTCAGGTGGAATGCGATCCTTTACTTGCGGCCTATGTCAAAAATTTAAAGGATCATGTCCAAGATGTTAGAGGCAGAAAGCCTTTCCATGATCCTCAAAAAAGGATATCTGCTCATATCGATTATATCCAGAACAACATATTCATCCCAAGTGATTATGATACGGATATTCTTTTTGAAGCGTTTATTGAAAACATCCTTGACTACAAGGATAAGAATAACATAGAAGCTATAAATTCATTAGCGGCATTATCAGAAAGGGTTAAGAGGGGCTTATATGTCGGATAGATTTTATTCTTAATTGTTTGTTCATCTAAAAATAAGCACTATATTTGTAGCATATAAAAGAAAATAAAGAGCCTAAGAGCCATTCTCAGTAGAAATACTGGGGATGGCTCTTTTTGTTTGTACAAAAATGAAATATCCTTTATTACAAAAACTTGCTTTTTGGAAATCTAACTGGAATAGCAGTTCGAAATCTTTTTCTATGGTAGGTAATGTGAATGCCGTAGAAAAAGATCAAGCAGGGAACATTTGGTATATAAATGCATTATCAAAAGGACTACAACAAATTATTGGTGGCAAATCTGACGTTTTTGATATGCTTAACCTTGCTGACAAAAGAAAGGCCTTAATAGCCTGCACTCCTTTTGCAACTGTTGTTGAGAGATGCGGTTCTATGTTTTCTAACGGGCGATTTTATGTGACGGATAAAGAGGATAATGAGCATTTGGATGGAGATAATAAATACAATAAGATAAGGACCTTGCTTAAACAGCCTAACCCAATTCAAAGTGGAAAGCAATTTAATAAGCAGGTTGAAATCACCCTCAAAACTTTTGGCTTTTGCCCTATTTATACATTTAGAGCTTTGAGATCTGAAATACCGGTTTCGATGTGGATTATCCCCCCTGAGCTTTTCCACGCTGAAGTAGATGCTAACATATGGAAGAAATCAAGATTAGAGGAAGTTATAAAAAAGGCATGGATTGAATGGGGGAGTGAGAATATCTATATAGAGAGTGATGAATATTTTGTTGTATCTGATGCGAGTGCTAATATTAATGTAACTGAAAAAGAGTTGTCTTATATCCATATAACAGACTCTCTTACTAGGCCGGTTAACAATTGGATTGCTCAAATGATTGCAAGAGGCACATTGATCGTTGATGGTGGTCCAAAAGGCGTATTGTGTAACGATGTCAATGGTGATGTATATGGGGATAATTCTCTTACCCCAGGAGAGATTGAAAAACTAAACGAAAGTTTTAAACGTAAATATGGTGTTGTAGGTAAACTTTTTTCAGTCCTTGTTACTACCGCAAATGTAAAATGGGTTCCAATTACGGGCAATTCGGAAGATTTAAAATTATATCAAGAAGATAAAGAGTGTCGCAATACCATCTGCAATTCATTAGGGATAAATCCTAATGTTTTGATATCAGATAGCACATACGACAATCAGAACGGGGCAAAACGAGATGCCTATCAAGACTTGATCATACCTGATTCTGAGAATTATTGCGAAACCCTAACAAAGGCTATAGTAGGGGATGATGAGATAATTATAAGATTGGATTATTCTCATATATCCGTGCTCCAGGAAGATAAGAAAAGTGCTGCAAGTGCTTTATCTCTTGCTTCTAATGCGGTTCGTAATTTATACAATGATGGTATCATAACATTGTCCGAATCCAGGAAAGAAGTAGCTAATTATATAGATATAGATCCGGACAATCCTGAAGGTGACTTTAAACAAGAATCTCAATCAATAGAAAATAATATACAGAATGGCACACAAGCTGAAAAATAAGAAAAAAGAATCAATAGGAATGCAGTATAAGGCTTTTTCTTTTGAGACCAAAGATATAACGATCAATTCTGAGAGTCGCAGAATTTCTGGATATGCTGCTATTTTTGGGAACAAGGATAAAGCTGGCGATATCTTAATAAAAGGATGTTTCTCAAAAAGTATACAAGAAAGAGGGCCTCAAAGTAATGCAAATGATAAGATCATCCACTTATGGATGCATAACATGAATGAACCGGTAGGTAAAATTGTTACATTAATTGAGGATGATAAAGGATTATATTTTGAGGCAGATATTGATAAAATTGATTTAGGGGATAGAGAAATTACCCAGCTAGAATCTGGCACAATCAATCAATTTTCTATCGGCTATTCTTACGTTTGGGACAAAGTAGACTATGATTCGGATAAAGATGCCTTTATTGTAAAAGAAGTCGTATTGTATGAAATATCTGCTGTTTCTATAGGTTGTAATGGAGAAACTTATTATACAGGTTTAAAAACTGCGGAAGAAGTAGAAGATAAAGTTATTGAACTACATAGCGAAATTGAAAATAGTTTGCAGGGATTATCCATTAAAAAGAAAACAGAAATATTGGGCTTATTCTCAAAGTTTAAGGCGCTTATGCTAATCAAGCCGGAGGAAGATATGAAAAGTATGCTTCGTTCACTTGCACAAGATCAAGCCGCCGTAAACCCAAAGAAAAGCTTATTCCATAATGTGAAATTTAAATAACAACTAAAAGAAGTAGAAAGATGAGAAAGTATTTAAGAGTACTGTTTCAAAACAGCATGAGAGGAAGAAAAGAAAGATTTAAACTTTCCTGTTCTTTATTTGCAATTATGGCATTGTCACTAATTGCGGTATTTACTCTTGCCGCTAATCCTGTGGCCGGTGGTGTGTTGTTGTCTGGTCTTGGTTTAATGGCTTTTATCGATGAATCTACGCTTGATGATGATCAGAAAAAGTTTTTCAAGGGGCTGGATGACAAACTGGAAGAGTTGAATGTGAAGTTTTTGAAAGACGAGCTAGGAAAACCGGAATATCTCAAGCAGATTAACGATTTGATAAATGAGTTCAAGCAATTGAATGAAAAGAACATGTCGGATAAGATTGATAAGAAAGACTTTGAAAACTTCAAGAAAGAGGTTTGTGAACAGCTTGTTAGAATCAAAGGAGCTATGGATAAAACCCCGTCTGGAGAATTTCGTTTAAAATCAATAGATGAGCAGATCCGGGAACAGGTGAAAGAATATATCACCAAAGATCAAAGCGGAAGAGAAATGGTGGACTTAAAGGCGGCTTGCAAATCTTCTCCTGGCTATAAAAAACAATTTAATCTTGTTGTCAAGGCTAATACGCCTATAACATCAACTGTGACGGCTGCATCCGGTGTGACGCTGAGTCCTGGAGTTGTATTTGATTCTACTATTTCCGCGCCGTCTATGGCTGAAAGCGAAATTAGACAATTCGCTAATGTCGCGACTATCAATGCTCGGACATTGGTATATACAGAGCTTAAGGATTCTACAGGAGATGCCGAATGGGTTCCTGAAGGCGGATTAAAGCCTTCAATGACTGCAACAATCAAGGAAGTTGTTGTTAATGCAGGGAAGGTGGCATTGACAGCTACGCTGACGGAAGAAACATTAACTGATCTTCCCCAGTTAGTGGCAGAGGTTCAAGCTGAAATTATTAATAAAATCGGTATTGAAGAGGAAAATGGGATTTTATATGGTTCTGGCTCTGATGGAGAAATAAAAGGTGTTTTCACAGATATCCCCGAATATTCATTAACCAGTATCAAGGTGGACAAACCGAACAACTTTGATGCTATTATAGCAGCTTATACACAAGTTGTTTCGACATCTAAAATGAATTATGCTCCAAATGTCGTCCGCGTTAATCCTATTGATTTGGCGAATATGAAGCTGACAAAAGATGCTAATGGCCAGTATCTCTTCCCGCCTTTTACATTACAGGATGGATCTCTTATTTCGGGAGTCCAGATCCGGCCATCCACTTCCATCACGGAAGGTGAATTTGTATTGGGCGATTTTAGATATCTGAACATCCGTGACTATGTAGGATTATCTATTACGTTCGGTTGGGTCAATGACGATTTCCAGAAGAACCAAGTGACAATGATCGGCGAAAAAAGATTGTTGGCTTATATTAAGTCGAATTACAAGACTGCATTCGTCAAGGGTTCTTATGCCACTATCAAAGAAGCTATTGATTCATCTAAAGAAATAGGAGGTTAATATAATGAAAAGAGGAAAAGTAAATAAAAATGATGCAAAGAGTTACAGGTTTGAACCTTCGGATGTATATGAAGTTACCTATATTAAGGCTAAACATCATGAAATCGGAGATAAGGATTATGTTTCTCTTCCTGTCGCAATCATGTTTATAAATGAGGGTAAAATAGCCTCTACTCCTGAAATAGAAGAGGCTATTACAAAATATGGCATGAGCGGCTTGATCAAATCAAAAAATAAAAAACAGTAAATCATGCTTATAGATGAGACATTTTTCACAGGTGAACTTCATATAGAAGGAGTGATTTCGTATACTGGCGTGCCATCAAAGACTAATGAGGCTTCCAATTACGAACTTAAGTCCTTGATTGCTCAATATGAACTTGAATTTTATCATAAAATATTAGGTTATGATAATGCAAAAAAGTTTGTTGGGTATATCGAAAGTGGAGAAGGCGAAGAAAAATGGGATAATCTAAAAAACATGTTGGTCGAACAGGTAGGTAATCGGAAGGTATCTCCGGTTGCCTACTATGTATTCTTCTTCTATCTGAGAAAAAATCAAACACAGGCTACGCCTATTGGCAATGTCGAGGAAAGCTCTTCCAATAAAATTTCGCCATGTAATATCAAAATGATAAACGCATGGAATCAGATGGCCTATATGAATAGGTATATATCTGATTATCTATATGATCATAGAGATGATTATGGCGGATATTTTTTTGATGAGCATTTACTGGAATTTATGAATAAGATGGGGATATGATAAATATCGTAGATATATTCAAGGATATTAGCCGTAATACTTCTATAAGTGTTGGGATAGAAATAAATTTCCTATTTGGGGAATGGGCGCAAATAGCACGGGAAATGGAGATATTAAGCAAATCCCCTATCACTGAATCGGGCAAATGGCCACTTCTTGCTCTTTTTACCCCATTTGAAGAAGATAAAGGCGATCCCGATCTATATTGTAAAGCAAATATTGACCTGATGATAGCTACTCGCACGTTATCTGATTATACCAATGATCAGAGGCTTGCTATTTCTTACAAAGAAATCCTACATCCTGTTTACGAACATTTTATTTTAGAATTAGCCAAAGACCAAAGGTTTGATTTTGGATCTAAAAATGTCGTGCCGCACCGGTATGTGGATAATATGAGGTATGGCAGTCGAGGGGTTTATGGTTCTGACGGGAAAAAGCCTTTTGCGGATTTATTTGACGGAATAGATATATTGGATTTGGAGATAAAAGTAAAGAAACCTAATTGTAGATAAAAATGAAAAAGTACAGAGATTGCGGAAGCGAGATATTTAATACGGGATCAAGCAAATGTCCGTTTGTTCCGGATTATGTAAAAGTGATCATTCTGACACCGGAAGATATGGTGATAAAAGATGATGAACTGGAAGAAAAAATAGAAGAAATGATTCATGCGAACCGTCCGGGGCGTATCTATCCTATAGGACCTATCGCGGAATATGCACCAAGTGGTGGTGAGGCCCAAACGTCTAAACAAGGATATGGTCCTTCTCAAATTACTTCTTACTCGGAGCTTGTTGAAGCCTGGACGCTTGAAAATTACGATGAAGGACTGTTGGCGAATTTAATGAAGCTTAAAAACGAAAGAATGAGAGCTTTATTTGTGGATAAAAATAACGTTGTTTATGGTCAGTATGACACAGATACTACTATTAAAGGCTATCTGATGTCTTCTATTTATCCTTCATCAGTACAACGATTTAAAACGAGTGGAGATAATGCATCTATGGCGGTTAGCCTGGTGTATGATGATGTAGAAAAGGCTTGGATGGAAACCAAATCTCTGCAAGGTGAGACTGATTTGGTTGAAAAAGCCAAAGGCCTTGTTTGGGTAGATGTCGTAAAAGTGGGAGATAGTGGATCTAATTACAAGGTGGTTGAACATTATGGCAAATATGATTTAACAACGGCCTATGGAGCATTACTTGGAAAAACAGAAGGTGTATGGGGAGATAGTGTCAGTGCAGCCCAATACAATTCTGCTGATGGGACATTGAGTCTAACAAGTGAAAGTACACCTGCATTGTTAAGCCCAGAGCAGCTGCTTACTGCTGGTATTAAAGGTATTGAGCAATGGAAGTCGTAATGAATGGAGTTTCTTTTAATCGGGATTTATGTTCTAAAATGACAAAAAAACAATTTTTGGAAGCCCATGAAAAATCTTGTTTTTTAGATCGTAATATCGAAGATAGAAGAAAAATTCTAACGGATGTTTATAGCATTATAAAAGGTAAATCAGTTGCAAACGAGGGGCTTTATTAGGCCCCTCTGTGTTTTAATATGGGTACTATAGCGGGAGTTTCAAATGCCGTAAGGATGTTGAAAAATAATTTCATGCCAGAGGTTACAAATAGCCTTCGTGAAAGTGAGGATCTGATTCATGATTTGATCACCGACCAACTAATGGCCGGACTTGATGAAAACAGAAAACAGATAAGGCCTACATATCTTCAAGACCCTTACTTCCGGGAAACGACAAAGACGGAAAAAGCAGCGAGAAAAAAGGCGGTATGGTGGAGAGATATGAAAGAACGTGTCACGCCGCCTGAAACGTCCAATATTTTAAAGTTTCCTCCCCGAAATAGGAATACACCTAACCTCATAATAACAGGAGAGTATCATAGAAGTATTACCCCTGTTGTTGTGGATGGGAAAGACGGAGGGAAGATTGTAACCAGATCTATCGGTTTTTATGCTGGAGATAATGCGCTTGAAGAAAAATATGGTCCATCGCATTTAGGATTGACGAGAAAAGCAAAAAAGTATTTGCTGGATAATCGTATAAAACCAGCGATTGAAAATTTACTAAAAAAATATGGATTCAAATGAATGCGAAAGCTCCTTGTAACTGTTCGTCTCAAAATAAGGCTATGGCCAACCGAGAAAATATGAGAAGATTGGCAAGTAAAGCCGCCAGAATGGATCAGCGTATCTATGTTATTATTCGTAAACATGATGATACGTACACTTTTGAACCAATTGATGCAATTGGAACTAACGGAGATATAGTAGAATATGTACATTATTTATAACGATCAAAATGGAACTTAATGATTTAACTTTTTCACTTCAGAATGGAGTTTATAAAACATCTTTCCAGCCAACAGGTGATTTTAGAATACATATTAAACGACAAGCGTCTGGTCGGTTGTCGTTCTTTGAAACAATAACAGGATCTGATCCTGTTGCTTTTGGAGTTATAAATTGGACTCTTCCTAACTTTGAGGCAAAAGTACCCGATGTGAGTCCTGGAATGACCATTATCATTGAAAGTGACACTCCTGTTATAAAATGTCAGTATACTTATGAGTAATTTTATTTTAAAGACTTTAGAAACAAGAGAGTTGAAGCTAAACACGATTAGGCTCCGAGGTTTCTATGGTGGAAAGCTGCGGAAGGGTTCCGGTGGTGGCGGTTCCGGAGACGGCTTCCCGCAACTTCCGGGCGATGTCACTCGTTGGCATTTCGGCGGCCTGACGAACGAGATGATGGCGGCTATGGACGATCCGAGGATCGAGGATGCGGACCATAAAGGTCGGTTCTTATCCTTCAAGAATTTCGCTTGGAAGGAGGGTTCGGGTATTAGTGATGTTTACCCTGGCTTTATCCTCGGTGACGGAGTAGACGACTTTGCAGTTACAGAGAAGGAACTTAACTTCGAGGATACCTATACGGTGTACACGGCGTTTATTCCGTTTCAGAATAATCCGACAAGGAATATGATTTTGTGTGGAGCTGATAGCAAAAAAACTTTTTCCATGCAATATTCGTCTTTGGTTTATGTATCTTTTATAGCGGGTAATAACTATTATATAAATGCTGATTTTGTTAATGGGCTTAATTTGTTTGCTTGTAAACGAAATGGTAATAATATATATATTAAGAACTTATTAACTAATAAAGTTGTAACAGGTACGTGTGGGGACTGGGTGGAAAACGCTGGGCTATATTATTTATGGAAGAATGCAACTTATGCATCTTTTGCTAAAGCAGCTATTGCTGGTCAAACAATCTGTAATGGATATTTCTCTACCGATGAAGACGATGAAAAGGTTCTTGATTGGTATAAGAAGCAACATCCTTGGCTTTTCCCCGACCAGGCATGGACAGTGGTAGGCAAAACCAACGAGGACGAAGATCGTGCTACTATTGCCAACATTACGGGCAATGGTAATAATCTTGTGCTGTCGAATTTTGGGTTTGCAGAAGGGAGTGGGTATGGGTTGTATAAAACTCCATTTGAATTATATCCATCAGTTCAGCATTCGTCTAAATATAGTTTGTCTTTTTCAAAGTTTGCATTAGGGGATCACAATTTAATAATTGCACCAAAACAAAATGATTTAAGCTATGATATAAAAGTCAAAGTAACAGGATTAAAGGATGGTGTAAAATTTAAATGGGGGTGGATTGGTACAACAGGATACATAGATATAACAACAGATGGGATACACATGTTAAATAAACCCGCATCTCAAATTAGACAATTGATTGTAGAATTTGCAGAAGATTTTGATCCTGATCATGTTGTCACCATTGAGCAAATCCCCGAATACGAAGGATACCTGGTTACTGATGGGGTGGATGATAAAGCGGTTAGTAAACAGTTTAAATTTGGCGAAAATTTTACTGTTATATTAGATTTTAAATTCCCAGTTAAAAAGATATCTTATTGTGGTTTTGACTTATCATCAAAGGTTAGAATCCAAAATATTCAAGGTAGTGGTGTGTATGTCGTATTAAAGGGAAATAAAACCTTGATACCATCAAATGTAGTGAGAGCCGTAACTTCAGAGGGTAAAGTATATGATGAAAATTGGAATGAATACAATATTGTGCCTGGCAATATATCATCAAATTATACAATGGTAAATTTAGGCTTTGATGGAAGTAAACAATTTGCTGAGTCGGCAACTAAATTAGCTGGAATTTATAGTAGTACTTTATCCAAAGACGACTGTATCAAAGCCTACAACTACCTCCAAACCCTAAAAGCAAAGTAACATTAAAAATAATTGGATATGAAATACGCAATTGTAGACATCGTGTGGTGCAAGTCCCACGGAATAGAAGTCCTCCCGGAAATGAGGACAAGTGTAGACCAGAGTAAGGTGATCCTTCATGAGGAATACCTTGCACCCTTCGATGATGAAGATTTTCCTCGCTATAGTTTTAGCGATCCGTCTTTTGTTGAACTACTGAATAGTGAAGAATGGACTTATCCAGAAGGAGAACAACCCATAATCAATAGGCAGTTCAGCAGATTATTGGCTTTGGACGAACTGGATAAGGAGGCTACAGAAGAGATAAATACATATGACCTTTCCCCGTCGGAAGCCTTACAGGTCAAAGATCGATACCCCGAATGGAAAACCGGAATAAACGTCAAAACTGGCGAACGATACCGAGTTGATAATGTCCTTTGGGAATGTGTTAAAGACCATCTCACACAAGATAACTGGAAGCCTAGCACAGCTACCCTAAGCCTGTGGAAAATAGTAGACGCAGAAGAACATTCCGGCACGATAGAAGATCCTATTCCATATAAGCAAAATATGGCACTTGAATTTAACAAGTACTACACGCAGGACGGAGTATTGTACCTCTGCATACAGGCTATGACACCGGGACCGTACGATTTAAAGGATGTGCCGGCGCATGCGCAGCCGATAAAGCAATAATGGGGTTTAAATAACTCATAGATCGATTTGGCTATTCCGTGCAATTTGGCTATGTTTGTAACAGTATAACAAAAGATTTAGAGCCTAAGAGCCATACCCGGCAAGAGTCATATCCTGCGGGGTATGGCTCTTTTTGTTTAATTTAAAATGAAAAAGAGATGAAGACAAATCAGGAGATGGTACGCTACATTGATAATTTTTCAGTGATTCAACGAACAAGTGATGGATATTTTGACGGAGGCGAATTACTTCGTCAATGGAATAATGTAGATGAAAATCCAAGAAGACGTATGTCCGAATTTATAGATAGCCCTAAAACGAAAGAGTTTTTAAAGGCTCTATCTGTGGATGAAAGCCATAGGTTAAAAACCGACATTGGTGAAAATCAATTGCTTATAAAGACAAAAGGGAGAAACACTAAAGATGGCAAAACTCCTGATAAAGTTTGGATGAATCCTCTCTTGTTCATCAAGTTTGCCATGTGGATCAATCCAACATTTGAGGTGAAAGTACTACGTTTTGTTTATGACGAGATGATCCGATATCGTAATGACGCGGGAGATGCATACAAAGAACTTTCGTCCGCTGTTATGAAAATTGTCCCAAGCCATTTCATGCCGAAAGCAATGCAAAAAATAGGAGAGGCGTTAAACTGGATCATTTTTAACTCCCACGAAAAGATGTTACGGAATAAGCATGGAGATGAAGCAAGGTTGCGTGAGTTATGGCAATTAGAAAAGAAAATTGCTGGCTTGATAGAAGAAGGATTTATATCAACCTATGAACAGTTGATATCATATCTAAGAAAGCTGTATCGTAAAAACTGGGAGCCAAAAGTACTAACGGTATAAAACATTTTTTGATAAGTCTTCATATAGATCATGCTGGTCTGTGAAGATAGGCATGAATATTTTTTAACTTGAATTTTGATATGGCAAAGTTATACACGAAATGCGATGAGATACCTCTCTGTAGGTTCATAGAGGCATACAATGGGAACTTGAAAGCGTTGATAATTTCCGGGAGGTCTTCGGACAAAGAGTTGCGTTTGATTTTCAGTAGAATCATGGATGAATATAACCAAATTATAGAAAATAAAAATCTACAATTCGCAGTTTCTAAACGTTCTTTGATCATAAATTATTATACTAAAATATCCATTATATCAGCTATATTAAATTTTATAAAACTAGGTGAAATAGATAAGATCTCCGATTTGCTCACTATTGTTGACATAAAAAATGTGAATATTGAAACAGTTGCGGATGCGGAGAAATTGATAAATAAAATAGAATCCTCATTGGCTTATATTCGGTTAAGATTGAAAATGACTCAAGAGCAGCTTGATAGTACCAGTCAAATCAATAGAAAAGTAGATTTTACTAAAGAGCGAATGATTTTATCGGCTCATTTCAAAATGCGGATAGATGACAAGACATATACTGCGTCAGAATATGCAAACCTTATTAGATTAATGTTGAACGAAATAGAGGAGGTTAAAAAATATGGCAAATGAAACAAAAATAACGACAATCGTTGGAAAAGAGGCTTTTAGACAGCTTGAAAAACTCGATGATTTAATAGGGAAGGCAAACGATTCGTATTTGATTGCGGCAAGAAATATGGCTAAGGGGTTGTCTTTTGAGCCTAAAAACATGTCCGAGTTGATTGAAAAGAATAATCAGTACATGGCTTCCCTAAAAGAGATACAGAAAGCTGAAACTGAAATTAATCGATTACGTCAAGAGAAGAACAAGGTAATACAGGAAGGGGTTAACGAAGTAATGGCCCAGATCAAAGCCGATCAAGAGGCGGCACGTATAGCTAAGGAAAAAGCCAAATTGGAAAAAGAGCAGTCGAAAGTATCAAGAGAACTTGCTGCTACAGAAAAGATTAGAAAGAAAACTTCAGAAGATCTAAGTAGGGCTAAACTGGCTGAAGAACGAGCAACAATGGCAGCATCTAAGGCGGATAAATTACATGCTCAAAATGTGCAGTTGACTTCTGATCAGGTTGAAAACCTAATTTTAAAACTTGACACAGCAAATCTTTCTTACAAAGAGCAAGCTCGCATATTAAGTCAATTGAAGGCTTATTCCAGAACTCAAGTTGGTGGTATAGATGCAGTTAACCCCAAAGTGCTTGAGAATATCCAGAAATTGGATAAACTATTGAAAGAGCAAGATGCTAAAATGGGGGTATATGGCCGAAATGTAGGTAACTATGCTTCTCATTGGGATGGATTAGGAAATGCAATCAACCAGTTAAGTCGAGAAATGCCTGCATTTGCAGTATCTATGCAGACAGGATTGCTTGCGATCAGCAATAACTTGCCTATTCTAGCTGATGAAATAGCCAGGATACGACGTGAGAATGTCGAATTAACAAAAAGCGGTCAAAAAGCAGTGCCGGTATGGAGGCAGGTCGCTGGGAGTTTGGTTTCATGGCAAACATTGTTGTCTGTAGGTGTTACGCTGCTGACTGTATATGGAGATAAAATATTTGATTTTGCTGCTAATCTATTTAAAAGCAAGGATGCTTCAAAGGCTGCATCTGATGCATTGGAAGACCTTAATTCAACAAGTGGTAAGTTTTTCGATGAGTTGAAAAATTCAGCATCCACCTATGGACAGAATGTTGTTTCCATTAAGAAGCTACAGGATGAATGGAATAGTCTGGGAGATAATCTTGATAAGAAGAAGCAATTTATCATTGACAATGAGTCTGAGTTTAAAAAATTGGATGTTTCTATTTCTAATGTGAATGAGGCAGAGAATTTTTTAGTTAATAATACTGACGCATTTCTGAAGGCGCTTGAGCAAAGAGCGAAATATACAGCTGCATCAAAATTAGCAGCAGAGAAATATGCAGAAGCGTTAGAATTAGAAGCAGAAGCAGAGATAAGAAAAAATAATCCTACCTGGTTGGATAAGCTCAATACGACCAATCCTAATAAAACGATTATTGCAACAGCATCATCCATGTCTGCATTAAATGGACAATTGGTTCTTTATAATGACTCAACAATAACAGCAAAGGATAATGCAGAAAAAGCGGCAGAAGGAATAAGAGGGCAAGCTAAGGCGGCAAAAACGGCGGCTTCCATCTATATAAATGCGATGTCAGAAGCGCTAAAAGAAGAAAATAAAACACTTGAAGATGCCGGTATTGACAAATACTCGGATAAAGAAAAGGCAAAACGTGAGGAAGAACGAGCAAAACGTGAAGCTGAACGAAGAATGAAACTCGAAATGGAAGCCGAACGGACAATCCAGGAAGCCCGTATAAAATTAATGGATGAAGGCTATAAAAAAGAAGTTGCGACTCGTAATGCCCAATATCAAAAGAAAATAGATGATGTAAAGACAAAAGGAGTCCGTGTCAATGAGCAGATTGCCGCAATAGAGGCCATGAGAGACAAAGAATTGTCCGATTTTAGGGAAGAATACGAGGCCAAACGTGCAATGATTGATGCGCAAAATCGAATTTCCTATGCTAAAAAGGGTAGTTTGCAAGAGCTTGATGCACGGCTGGACATTCTTGAACTCCAAAAAGAGGCGGAATTGAAAGAGGCAAAAAAGACAGAAGCAAGCAAATTGGCGATAGAGAATAAGTACTTAAAACTTATAGAAGATGCTTATATGGAATTTGGTAAAGTACAACTCTCCCGTCAGCAATCTCAAAACGAGTTAGAATTGTCAGATCAGCAGATTTTCTTGAACAAAGAATTATCTATGCTTGAACAGCAATATTCTAAAGGAATAATCAAGAAAGAAGCCTACGAAAAGAAGAAAGCAGATTTGCAATATCAATATGCAGTTCAAGCCCTGCAACAGGAAATTGATCTGCTAGAGAAGAGTTTGTACCTGTTTTCTGGAGACGAACGCTTGGAAATGGAGAAAAAAATAGCCCAATTAAGGGTCCAGCTATCAAAAGAAACCACTGATAAAATAAATGCAGATGCAGAAAAAGAACTAAAAGAAAGGCAAAAGGTAGAGGAAGCAAAAAAGAAGTTGATTCAAGAAGCTGTAAATGCCATAGCAGAAATAGGATCTTCTATGTTTGACCGTAGAATACAAGAAATAGAAGCTGAGATTGACGCTAATCAAGAGGCTTATGATAAGAAGGTTGAAGAAATTGATGCTTTGGCCGAAAAAGATGTTATTACAAAAGAGGAAGCAGAAGCCCGTAAGCGCGTAGCAGAGGAACAATCGTCTGCAAGAAACGCCGAACTTGAAAAGAAAAAGGCTGATTTGCAAACAAGACAGGCACGATTTCAGAAAACAATAGATATTGCTCAAACTATAGCATCCACTGCGCAAGCTATAATGACCGTATATAAACAACTTGGAATATTTGCAGGCCCTATGGCTGCGCTTGTTGCTGCAACGGGTGCTATTCAGCTTGCTACCATTATAGCCCAGCCTATCCCCAAATATGCAAAGGGTACTGATTATCATCCCGGAGGTTTGGCTATTGTTGGTGATGCCGGTAAACATGAAGCTGTTATATCTGGAGGTAAAGCGTACATTACTCCTGACACGCCGACATTGATGCCTATACCTAAAGGGGCAGAAGTTTTGCCAGACATTAACGATCCTGAGTTTTATTCCCGTTTTATGGATAACAGTTATTGGTTGACTCATAACAAAGCCGGGGAACGGGTGCAGATAGTGAACCACTTTGATGCAGAAGGCATTATTCAAGCAAGCAATAAGACGAACAACGACCTAAAAAAAGAGATTCGTTCTTTGGGCAGGATCATATCTAAAGGGCAACGTAGAACAGAATACAACTCGTATAAAAACTCAAAATTGAATTGATATGATACGTGTACAGTTATTAATAGGCGGAAAGAAATACGAAGCCACCAACGATTTAGTTAATTGGGAAGATGTTGAAATATCGATAAAGAGAAAAGACTTTGGGGGTGTATATAGGACGTTTGGCGATTCATTTGAGTTTGCCGGTGATTCTTATATGCTCTTGGAGAACGAGTTCTTGACAAACTATCTGAATGCTTCTGCTGTGATAGTCATTGGGGTATTGAATAATTCTTGGACATATAATGAGAAGATCCGGTGTAATCTTGATTTTTCTTCATATCAAAATAACGGCAACACTATATCCATAAAGGCTATAGATAACAGTGCGGAGGCTATAATCAATGCTAACAAGTCACAGGTGTATGATATCCCTGTTTCAAGTCTCAAGTCGGATGAGCTGTATTATGATCGCATGGAGCTGAACAACAAAGCGGATTTTGTTGTGATACCGACCGAAGAACAGACTGATGAAGGTATTTATAAAATAAGTTTGCCTTCCAATTTTATCTTAGGAGAATATAATTTTCCGGTTGGATATACTACAACTAATTTTCCCGTTAAAAACAAAATTGATGTTGGGGACGTTAATATAACAGCTCCAGACAATGCTAATTTTTATTCTGGGTATATGATTAAGGCGTTAACTCGCATAAGCATACAATATCGAATGAGTTTTGATGTATATGCTACAATTACAAATGGGAATGCAAGTAAATTGCGATTGGAAATCGCCAAATATGCAAGGGTGAAAGACGGAGACAAACCTACACCTGTAATAATAGATTCTATATCCATACCTTTTAAGAGTAAAATCAGCATAGATAAGGCATATGATGTTGACTTAAAGGAGGGGGATAGAATTATAATGTGGATAGGTCAGGGTGATAGTTATGCCCTTTGGGAGGGAGATGTTATAATGACGGTTTCGAATGTAAAAGAAATTAGCGTATCTTATAAAGGTAGAAACGAGCCTGTTAATTTCGATGTTTTCACCCCTAATAAATTACTCACCTCCATACTGTCCAATATGGGTCTTACCGATATGACCGGAGAAGTAAAGGAAGGTGATATTACGATACCATATATGATAGCAGCGGAAAGTATCAGAGATATCAAGAATGCAAAAGTCCATACCTCTTTCAGTAAATTTTCAGAATGGGCAAAAGCATGTCTTGGATATTACTACAAGATAGAAGGCAAGAAGGTTATATTTTGTCATTTGACTGAATTATATGATCCAGAGACGGTGAAAGAACTTGAGCATGTGAACGGGCTTGATATCTCAATTGACAACTCCTTGATACGCTCCGGGGTAGATGTGGGCTATGAGAAGAAAGATTATGATGAAATAAACGGTCGTGACGAATTTCATGTAAAGAACAGCTTTTCGACCGGTATTTCAATCAACGATAACATATACAAACTTATTAGCCCTTATCGTGCTGATTGTTATGGAATAGAGTTCTTGGCGCAAAAAAGAGATGAAGAAACAAAGGATGGTAGTTCGGATAATGATTTGTTTTTTGTTGATGCTGTTTCTGTTTTGGATCCTTCTACATCTTCGATAAAGTTAAAATTAAACAGGCAAGGAGATCGGCCTTCCGGAGTATTATTTCCTTCTTCGGTATTTAATATTGCATATTCTCCAAGAAGGATGTTGCTTGCAAATAAGGATATATTATCATCTTGTACAAGCAGACTTGAGTTTACTGCTTCTGAAGGGAATGCTGATGCGGTTTTATGGCGGGAAAGTGAAAAGTCCCCCGTTGTATTAGACAGTCGTTATTTTAGAGTTGAAACTCTTAAAGTTGAAACGATAGGGCTGTCGCCATTTCCTGTTTTATATGATGGTCTTATATCTTTTAATTATAACGGCAAAAAGTATACCGGTTATGTTTCCGATATAACAGAGTTTCTTGGTAAGAGACAGACAACGGAATATACTTTGATATGTAAAAATATCGATTAATGTTGTCTTTATTCTGAATAATTGCTACATTTGCAAGCATAGAGCCTAAGAGCCGTATACGTAGTTAACGCTGCGTATACGGCTCTTTTTGTTTGTATAAGCGTATGATAAAAATAAGCAGTGTATCTCCTTTGATATTTGACGTTGAAAGTACAGGCTTTGAACATTCGATCGATTATGTTCAGAAGTTTGAAAGGGAGGATATGCCTATCCTTATACAGATCGTAGATGTTCCAAACAAGACATTTACCATGTTACTTGTTGATTTATATAATGGGACTTCATATCAAATATCTCCACAAAAATACGAGATTAACGATTACAACACGTTGTATGAATTTACGATAAATCCTTCAAATAATGGGACCTATCAAGTCAGAATAACAAATGATCAGGGAGAGATATCTGTTAGTTTGCCTTTCTGTGTACATAGTTCATCATATACTCCATTTACAATGCAAATAGAATATACAAATGCAGATAATCAACAAGCATTTGGGGCTGTATTTGATATATCAGGGAATAAACGTGTATTTAAAACACGTGTAGAAGGAGGATTTAAATCTGATAGCCGGCAATTAGCTGTTGAAAGTGAACAATTCAGAACTCAAAAGCAAGAACCTATCAATCTATATTCTGTTCCCTATGAAAAAAGGACACTTACGATTGGTGATAATGAAGGTGTCCCTTTTGAAATGGCCCGGCTTTTAAACAATATCTTTTGCTTGTCTTCTGTGAAGATTGATGGAGTGTCTTATACCAGAAGTGAATCAAGCGTACCGGAACAACAGGTTATTGCCGAGAGATATCCACAGTTCAATTATACTTTAACGGTGGAATGCTCCGAAAATGTTTCTTACAATGGTTTTACCGAATATCCAGATGGATCTGGTATTGTTGGAGAAGTCAGTTTAAACGTTTCTAATGCTAAAGACGGTCAAGTTTTAGTCTTTGACGGAAACGAAGGAAGTTTTGTTAACCAATCACATCTTGATTCGCTATGAGTATAAAAAAGTTAACAAAACGAATATGGTACGGGTCAGATACTACGGTAGACAGTGAAGGGAAAACTGTTGCTGCTGCTCCCCCTATTGCCACCAATGACGGTTCTGAGGATTGGGATTTGAATGGTCTTGTAAGAGGTGAATTATATCTCAATGATAATAAAGATGATCCTGCTTTGTTTTGTTTGGGTAGTGATAATTTACCCAAGCGAATAGGAGGTGGTACGGCTTCAGGAGGTGGAGGAATTGTAAATGTAGATGTAGACGTAAAAGAAGGAAGAGGCATTGATGTAAAAAAAGATTTGATTGGCGAAACTGTTATTTTCACGGTTTCGCATGAAAATACATCTTCAGCAGTTTCAACATCTAATTTTGACGATTTATTTGTCCAAAATATCGGTGTTGATGATTTTGGACATGTAACATCTGTAGAAAGTGCAAGGCTGGCGACTTATCTTGATGAGCGATATCTTCGCAAAGATATCGACGATACCGCCCACGGGAATATACTTTTTGACAAGAAGATCGGCTCTTCCATTTTCATAGATGGCTGGGAAGGTAAAGGCTGGGAGATCCAGAGTACGGGCGCCGCCATATTGGATTCGCTTCGTGTGAGGAGTGATATCTATGTAGGGGGCAATACCGGATCGCCAACTTTTGCATCCGGTTTTACTGGTTGGGGATGGCAGATAGACACACCGACGGCCACCGGGGAGATGGACAACCTCTTTATTCGAAAAACATTCACAGCTTACGAGATTGTCTATTCCCAGATTTACGGTTTAGGAGGTAGCCAGATTGTTTCTGACATCAACAAAATAGCCAGAGTAGAAGTGATGTCTGACCGTTATCGCTGTTATATGGACGATATGGATGGTCTTATGCTTATGAACCTGCGTAAGGGTGACGGTGTCAGAATACAGACACGGACGGGAACGACCAGTATCAAGTATCTTTTCGGACGTTGTATCGGTGTAGACAGTGACTATTTTGATATAGCTATTCCTCTGATAGAAGGGACAGGGCAACCGGAAGCCGGAGATTTTGCCCTTCGTTGGGGTAACAATGAAGATACGGACCGGCAGGGATTAATATATCTAACAACGGCCGATAGCGGTGCGCCATTTATCGATGTGTACGATGGTATTACTGATGCCAGCACCGAAGGCAAGTTGAAAGCCCGTATTGGACACCTGACAGGAATCAGGACACAGAGAGGCGATCAGTTGTCTGGTTATGGGGCTTATTTGAACGGGATATACGTTGAAAACTCGACATTCATTCTTCAAAACGGAGATACCATTGAGCAGACCTTTATTGCCATGAACGGCAAGTTTGAAAGCCTTATTGATAGCATCCGTAACGACATATCCGCAGAAGGTGGTAACATCCTTGTAAACTCTTCTTTCAGCCAGAATACAAACTATTGGACAGCCGCAAATAACGTTCATTTTATCAACGTAGGTGGAGAATATCTTTGGCTGGATGGTAGCTTCTATGTAGAAAAGGATCAAGTTGCCGATATTTATAATGACAACGGTCAAAACGTTCTGCGAATAAGGAACACGTATATCCTTCAGCAGAATGCTATAATGAATATCCCGGATCACACGGAAGAAGAAGAAAAGACGTATTCTTTCTCTTTGTTCTATAAGGTGCTCCGTCCCGGTTCTTGCGGTTTCGGTATCCCGGGAACCGAGTTGTATCATGAAGAGCAGCTATCGGAAAGCGACAGCTATCAAAAGTTGTCTAAGGTCGGGAAATGGAACGGGGAAGGTGATTTTGAACTGAGATTCACTGGTGAGATACTTATTTATGGTGTAGGGCTGTTTTCTGATGAGATTGCGGATGCTATTGTACATCTACAAACTCAAATCACACAAAACGAAGAAGAAATTAAGTTACGTGCAACTAAAGATTATGTTGATGCCGAGACCGGTAAAATTTATACTAAATATGATACCTCTTTATCTTTAAAGGCGGATAAAGCTGAACTTACTTCGTTTAAGGAAGAATATGACGAATTCCAGCAAGTTGTACGAAGGGATTACGCTACTCAGTCCTGGACAAGTAGTAAAATACAAACCGAGGTGGGATCTTATGTTGATGGAGCTTTAGTTGGATATGCTACAACAAGTTGGACAAGTAGCCAGATATCATCTTCTGTAAAAGGACTTGCAAGTGAGAGTTTTGTTAATCAAACAGCAGAGGGTTTAAATATCAATATAAATAATTTAGGGAATAGAGTTGATAGTGTTGAAGGTGAATTAGATTCCGTGACAGATATAACCGGTGCATTTTATTCTTTTGGATCAAACAAAATGAGGTTAAATAGGCGTATAGAAATGGGATCTGGTTCTAATTCATCCTTTGTCTGTTTAGCGGGTATGTCTCCTGATATTACAGGTCCTGCATTTTGGGCGGGGAGCTCATGGGAAGATAGAGCAAATTCTGCTATACGTTTGGGGCATGATGGTGCGGGATGGTTAGCTAAGAAAAATGTTTTTTGGGATATCGGTGGGAATCTATCTATAACTGGAAAAATTCAATCATCAAATAATGGAAATAGATTTGTTATTGACCCTTCAGAAAGAAGTTTTAAAATGATTAATAATTCTAATTCATTAGTGACTGAATTTAAATTTGATAATGTTTCTGGTTATCAGTCAATTCCAGCTTTACACATGTATTTGAGAAATAGCAGTTCTGGTTCTACAGTATACAGGTATTCAATGGGGATAGCAGGATTTTCCGTCCATGATGTTAATGGAAAAATTTTAAGTTCGTTATCAACAGGATTGATTCTTACTTCAATTCCAACCATAGATCCAAAATCATTGGGAATGGTTTGGAGAGATGGAAATATATTAAAAATTTCATTAGGATAAATAATTAAAAAAACAAATCATTATGAAACAAGTAAATTTCAAAGAGTTAAATGTAGAATATGGTGTAGATAAGTTTCAGAAGGCTGATTTGACACATGAAATTGGAGATGCGATAATCAAGAGCGCAGAATCCGTTCCGATGTATGATCTGGCACATATCATCTACCATTCAACGGGGGCAATAGAAATATCAGATAATGACTATCAACAGATGATGAAAATAATCTGTACGTCGTTTAAAATCATTATAGCAAAGGCTGTTGAAGCCGGAACGACAGATGTGGAAACTAAAGATAAGGAGGAATAAGTTATGGCACTCGAACAAGTATCATCAGTGGTCAAGAGCACATACCTGAACAATGTGGCAGGTTACGAAGTACAGTACAATATCACACAGGATGAAGGGGAAAACGTTAAGTCGGTAACGGGTACAGTCAAGAAGGCAGATGTTCGTTTCGGCTACATAATCATCAATGCAGACGGGACCAAGAATATATCATTTGACAAGTCTATACCGGATGCTGATAGCGAGGCTATATATACAGCGGCATTGGCGGATGCAAAATCAATTTTTGAACAGAGGAATAAAATAGATTAACACCTATGGCAGCAGGAGATATCATATTATCAGACGGGACAACGATCACGCCGGAAGACTTGCAGAAGATTGCGGCAGCGGTGGAGGATTTGATTGCGTCTACGGCGAAAGATCCGGGGCAGTACGAAGAGGTAAGTTCACTTACCGGTGTATCCTCTCTTCCCGCCTTTCAGGTGTTGGGTAGCACATATAAGCTTGTACGTGTTGCTCTGTCTGTCTTGAAGGGTGTAGATGGACGTGAAGTATTCTTGCAGGTAAATCAGGATAAAACCTATATCCAATGGCGTTATACGGACGGTAATTGGCAGAATCTTGTTGCTTTGTCTGATCTGAAAGGTACTGCCGGTGATACTCCTGTTTTCCGTACCGGTAGCACAGGCATTGAATGGAAGTACACCAGTGAAGAAGATACAGCTTATCGTGTACTTGTCCCTTACGATGATTTGAAGTTGAAGTTTTCCAATCTAACGCCGGAACAGAAAGACGAGTTGAAATTGCATTTTTCTGATTTGACGGAAGAAGATAAGGCAGAATTGAAAGGTGAAAAGGGTGATATTGGTCCGCAAGGTCTTAGAGGAGAACAAGGGATTCAAGGAGAAACAGGCCCGCAGGGACCTATTGGCGAAACTGGTCCACAAGGCCCTGTTGGGCCTAAAGGCGAGCAGGGAGTAAAAGGCGATAAAGGAGATACGGGAAGTGGTTTTAAGGTACTTGGATATTTTAGCACGCAGGAAGAATTAGGGTCTACAATAGTTTCCCCACAAGCTGGTGATGCTTATGGAGTTGGTACAGGTGCTCCGTACGACATTTATATTTATGATGCAATCAATTCCGTGTGGAAAAACAATGGTCCGCTTCAAGGTGCTCAGGGTCCAAAAGGTGACAAAGGTGATACCGGTCCTCAAGGACCTCAAGGTGAAAGAGGCGATATAGGTCCTCAAGGTTTACAGGGTATTCAAGGCGACCCTGGTCCTCAAGGTCCTACGGGAGAACAGGGCCCGAAAGGCGATAAAGGAGATCGAGGTCCAGAAGGTCCGCAAGGCCCAGCAGGAGAAGATGCGGCTATTACGGTAGATGCTCCAAAGGACGGAAAAACCTACGGGCGTAACAATGAGGCGTGGTCGGAGATAGTGGCGAGCAATCAGTACCTTGACTTGACAACTTTATTTCCAAATGAAAGTGGTGCATTATCTGAGGAAAATTATCAAAAGGTAGTTGATGCTTATGAAAATAGAGTGTCTTTAGCACGTGTTAACACTGTGTATTTCCCTTTTAGTATGACAAAGGATGAAGAGTCATATGGGTTGACTATCAATATGTCTGGACTTAATAGCTTTGAGTTAAATGCAAATTTAGTAGTAAATGTAAAGAGAATTTCCGTTTATACAGACGATAAAACATATGTCTGTGCCTGGAATTCCATGAATCTTGTTAATAACGGTGATGGTACAAAATACCTCTCCGACAACGGTCAATACCGCACTCCCCCTACCGCCACCTCCGCCACAGCGGGGTATATGTCGGCGGAGGACAAGAAGAGGGTGGATGATATAGTAAACTTCAGCACAGGGAGTAATGCTGTCACAACTCTTGCGAATATACCAACAAACAAGAGGTTAATTAAGGCTACCCTATCCTCCGCTTCAAACCTGTCGATAAATGAGTCTGCAAGGGCACTGAATGTAGGCGAAGAGATATATCTTGATTGTAATCCTACCGCTTCTTTTACGCAGCCTATCCCCACTACTGGCAGTTTTAGATCAATGTCCGGTAGTTCTATTACCACTACTTCCGGCGTGCCTTTCGAGATGTCCATTTTGAAGATCGATACGAGTGGTGTCATGTATTCAATAACCGTTAAAGAGAAGGATTGATATGTTGAGAAGAAGGACAATGTCGACGGGGAAAAGAGAGACAGTACAAGTTGTAGAAGAGCTAAAATCTTCTGGCAAATGGACGGTCCCAGCAGGATGTAAATCAGTTGACGTTTTTATTGTTGGAGGTGGTGGCTCTGGTGCATCGTCAGGCCCTGAAAGAGGTGGTGGTGGGGGCGGTTCCGGTTGCACTGAATTATATTTAGGTATATCTGTTACACCGGGAGAATCTATTAATTATGTAATAGGAAACGGAGGCAATAGTGTAAGATCAACATCGTCTTATAATGATGCGAAAGATGGACTAAAAGGCCAGAATTCTTGGTTTAGGGACTCAGCTATATACTATGCCAATGGGGGAAATGGTGGACAATATTCTGGCAAGGGAGGAGATGGAGGTTCAGGAGGAGGAAGTGGAATGTCTTCAGGAAATACGGCAGGATATATCGGAGGTAGTGATGGATCTAATGGAGTTGGCGATATGCCTGGGATAGGGCAAGGAACCACTACAAGATGTCCATTCAATAATAAATTGTATGCCGGTGGGGGTGGAGGTGGTGGAGAATATAGCTCCGGATCGTCACAAGGAGGAGGAGGAATAGGTATAGGGGGAGGATCGTTAGGCAACCCTACTAATGGAAAACCCAATACAGGATCAGGAGGAGGTTCTTTTTATATAAGTGGTTCCAATGTATCAGGAGGGATTTCATCCGGTTCTGGCGGTTCGGGGATTATCGTATTACGATATAATAAATACAAATAAATCAAAATGGAAATAAACTATTTATACATACAGAAAGACGCAGCGAATATCTATGTCGCAATGCCGGAAAAGCTCGATACAGCAGACAACGATATCGGCACAACATGGGAGGATTATGTTGCAGGAAAGTACGTTTTGCTGACAGAGGAACAGATTGCCTTTAAAGAGGCAAACGAAGGTGCATCCGTAGAAGAAGTGTTCAATATGCAATTGACACCCATTCCCGAACCGACACCGGAAGAAAAACTTCAAACTGCAAAAGACTTGAAGCGTCAGGAAGTCTACAACACCGACTACCGGCACTATTACATAGAGGACAACGATGTATATACATACGACCGTTTGTCTCTAAAAGACCAGTGTGCCCGAAAAGATACGGTTGAAGTAAACGGGAATTCGTATAAATCATCTCTGTTATTGGAAGCTCTCAATGAGATGGCAGACTATAATGATATCTGTATAGGTCTATCAGAAAAGTTACTCTCTGATATTGAAGCTGCCGAGACAGTGGAAGATGTAGAAGCGATTGAGGTGACGGGCTACCCCGATGTAATCCATAGAACAACAGCCGAATTACAGGAAGCCGTAAAATACACGGAAACGCACGATTCAGAGAAGCAACTATCCCGTATCACCCGTAAATCTGTGTCTGCAATGTCACTGACGAATGATGAAGCGATTGGTGCCAAATACGCACATGCGGAATGGAAAGAATTTATTAACGGGAAGTTGGAAACCGGCAACCGGGTAATTAACGATGACTGGTTATGGAAAGTCCGGCAACCGATAAATCCGGTTCTCGAAATATATCCTCCTTCGGTAGATACGGCTGCCCTTTATGAGCGCATGGACGAAAATCACAAAGGCACGGAATACGATCCCAAACTCTATGCGCCAGGCATGACGCTTGAACAGGGAAAGTATTATACGGAAATGGAAGACGGCGTAAGGAAGAAATATTACTGCTTTTATGGTACGATTAATCCGGTATATGCCCATTTGAAAGAATTGATTAACATAAATGTAAGATTGGTATGATAACTATTTTGACGATTATTTCAATGCTTGTTATTGCGGCCTACACGGCTGCCGTGTGTGTAAAGACTAAGGGTGTACCTTATTCCATAAGTGCAACCTATTACTACCTGGAGCATAAATTGTGGTTTATGGCAACAATGTGGCTGACTGCCGGTTTATTGATGCCTGCAATATTGGAGGTAAGTAAACCAAACACGGAATGGGTTGCATTTCTGTCCTGTGCTGGCATGTTCTTTGTTGGTTCAGCTCCCAATTTCAAAGATGATTATGAGAGCAAGATGCATTCTGCTGGAGCAATCATCTGTATTGCCGGATCGCAACTTTGGGTGGCATTGAACCTCTGGCCAATGTTGTTAGTATGGCTTGCCTATGTAGGGTATACCGCATTAAGCATTGCCAAAGAAAAAGAGGGCACATTTTGGTATAAGTTCTACCAGAGCAAGCCGATGTTCTGGATTGAGATAGCTGCCTTATTATCCACTTATTTAGGCATATTATTTTTACTTTAAATGATGGAAATGCAAGAAATAGTCCAGTTGATAGGATCATTTATCAGCGCAGCGGGCCTGCCGTTAATTGGAGCATTCATGTTTTATGAATCTCGAAAACGTAAGGCTGCCGCAGAAGCTAAAAAAGCAGAAGCGGATAACATTACTCAGTATGCTGATGAATGGAAAGAATTATACGAGAAAAAGGAAAAAAGAGTGGGCGAGCTGGATACTAAAATAGATACTTTGTATGCAAAAATAGAAGAATTGCGTCAGCGTATCCGTGAGCTAACTGAAAAGAATACGGAATTGATAATTAGGAATAGTGCTCTTGATTTTCGGAAATGTAATAAACATGGATGTCCAGATCGAGAGCCACCCAGTGAGTTTTAGACAAGTTTAATTTAGATAATGGAGTAATATATTATGACAGCAAGAGGACTTAGAAATAACAATCCTGGTAATATTCGGATTAATAACGACTTGTTCCAAGGAGAAGTAAGGCCCAGTGAGGATAAATCTTTTAAACAGTTTACAACAATGGCCTACGGCTACCGGGCGATGTTTAAAATATTATCTAACTACTTCAAAAATTACAAACTCGACACTATCCGCAAGATGATTACCCGGTGGGCGCCACCGAAAGAAAACCATACAGAAGCTTATGTAAAGGCCGTATCAGATTATGCCGGAATCCCGGCCGACGATCCGATCAATGTAAATGACCGTGAGCAGATGATCCGTATTGTGGCAGGTATGAGCCGTGTGGAGAATGGGGTAGAGGCTGATATGCCAGATGTGATTGACGGATGGAGCTTGTTATGATGGACGAAAGAGACAAAGACGAATTATTAGGTGGTTTGATCGGGTTATTGATAATAGCACTGATCTGTATGCTTACATCTTGCCGTACGCAAGTCCGTTATGTCCCGGTTGAAACGGTCAGAATTGATAGCGTGTTCTTTAACTCGGCCCGGATCGATAGCGTGCTTATACATGATTCGGTCTCTGTAATTCAAAGAGGCGATACCGTTGCCGAATATCGGTACAGGTACATCTATAAGTACAAGGACAGGGTAGACACGCTATATATAAACCGAACAGATACTATCCGAGTACCATACCCGGTTGAAATCGAAAAGAGGCTGACAGTCTGGCAACGGATGAAGATAGAAGTAGGCGGCTGGGCGATGGCGGCTGTCATTGTCATAATACTGATCGTTGTTGGCCGGATGGTTTACAAACTGAAGCAGTAGACTTTTGTTCATAGTCTCTTCCTATGGGGCTGGGAAGTAAAATAAAAGCCCCCAACGTATCACGTTTAACTGCTACATAAAACTGATACACAAGCATAGACACTCGCACGTTGGGGACTTAATATCTTCAACATGAATGTCTATGCTTTTGTTGCATTATGTGCGATAAGTTTTATGTAGCGAAGGCAAAGATATAACTAAAATTCAAACATTATGTGTAAATCTGAAATCTTTGCCAAAATATTAAGAATTGTCTCTAAAGAGACAGAAGTATCAGAAGACCTGATACTGTCAAAGTGTAAACGAAGTGATATTGTTGATTCACGCGGTATCATGGTTGTTATACTATCTGAATATAAATTCAGTGAATCTCAAATATCGTCATTTACCGGATTTACGCAGCAATCGATCAACAAGTTGAAAAATATCTACCCTGACAGAATACGCAGAAATTATCTGCTAAAGGTTATAGTTAGGAATATACGTGAGTCGCTTGGTATGCCATTAAGGAGTTTGTAAATTATACTTAAATATTGCTAACCGTATATCGTTATTATAGTTTCAACTTATATATTTGCAATTGCGTTTGATTGGAACATTAACACCTCCAATCCGGCGAACTGTCATTCGCCACCTCCGTCCTATCTCCCTTCAGAGAAAAAGACATAAGCCCATAGTCCTGTAGCTTTGGGCTTTTTTAGTTATGCTTGACAGGGTGTAACTAATATAGTTTGCCGATACAGGTCGGTGGACAAATCGGAAAGGAGGTGTTAATGTGAAAGATCAAACGCAAAAAGACGGCAAAATCCGTATTTTCTGTCGATATATTGTGAAAAATGGGAAGAGGATTTATCCTAAAAATTCTCGTTTCTTTTCTTTCTTGATAGATGACAAGAAATTGGCGTAATGCTGTTTTAAGGGGATGTACAGGAATCCCCTATTTTTATCTGATCATAATAGATATAACGAAGGGCCGAATAACTTTGTGTGTTAAACAGCCCTCCAAACGTGATACGCCGGGTACGAAGCCCCAACATGCGGGTCTATGTTATTTATGTAGCAATCATGATGCTATTATTTTAGTCTCGTTATCTAATCCGACATATTGGTTGTCATTTCTAATGCCTGTAAGTCCGAACGGGGTTTTATGTTCAAACCAACATTGCATATTTAAATCATTGACTAATTTTACAATATGTAAGAGTGATCTTATTGTAAACCTATTTTCTTCAATATCAAATTCGTCTATATTGAGTATATCTTGAATTAATCCCAGCAGACAGGAAGGTAAACCGAATATGCCTGCATCATCTAAAATATCTTTGCCGAACTCTGCTAATACCCCTACTTGATCTGCTGTAAGACCTTCGAACTTTGTTGCTAAATCTTTAAATTCCATGATTTTGTAATTATTTTTTTGGTTTATTAATTGGTATAATATTGGCTGTACGTCCTTACGCCGTACCTCTAAATGTCTAAGTTATAATGCTATTATGCTATCTTAATAATTTGAAGAAGTTCTGCAAATTTGTCCTCGTAATATAAAGGTTGTGTCTCTTTCGGATTGTTTGGGTTCACCTGGTTCTCTCCAAATGAAGTTCCTTTATCTGTAATGGATTTAAATTTCTTTGTTCCACCCTTTGAGGATAGCCGGGTTATCTCCTTAAGATATCCTTTCTCTATTAGTTTCGCATTGAACTGCTGTGCACTCATAGATGAACCGTTTTCTTTCAATAAAGCACTGGCCGATTTGAGGATTCCTTTCGATGGAGTGTAGTCGGGAGTAGGGAGGCCTAACGGTTCGGCTACCTGCTTTAATAATCCGAGTTTTGAAGCGTCGTTCAGATTTAGATACCGACTTACGCCCTCTATCCACATAAGTGAAGCCTTTACTTTTGTTGTAAGTCCGGTGGAACGTTTACGGGAAGTTGGCAAAGATTTGTTAGCTGTTTTGTGGAAAACTTGACGGTAGACCTCGAAAACAGAACGCACTTTTCGGGCGATGAAAAACTCCATGCAAGATAAGGTAAGATAATAGTCTGTTGAAGCAAATCTACCACCTTCGCCATTTTGGGCTATGGTGATAAAATCAACATCCTCAATAAAATTATCTCTTAATGCGCGGACAGCCTTGCTCTTTTCAGAATAAACAAGAGGCCACACCTCATCAAGATTTACGGGGAACTCGTTGGCTGATTGTGACAACTTTAATACTGCGTTAAAATACGCTTTGATTTCGCTTTCGCTACTCTCTTTGGATAAAATTTGATTGTTTAGCATAAAAATAAAAAAAGCACACGTTCACGGCTGCTAAACAATCATAAGATTAATTTTGGGGACATTTCTGTTACCCCACCGTTCGTGTGCTATATCTTATATATAACAATATATCTAATATGTATTGGGCATAAAAATAACCCTTACGGATTACATAAGAGTTGCCCACTCTTATAATTGTTTAGCATTGCAAAGGAAAGAAAAAATAGTGATATGGCAAAATATTGAAGAATATTTTTTAGACATAAAAAAAACTGCGCTACGTGTTGTCTAAGTCTTCAAAGCAAAACTCCGTGGGTATTTCTACTCCACGACACGGCGCAGTTATATTATTATATAACAATATCGTATATGTATGGGCACAAAAAACGCTGACATAAGCCAGCGGTAACGTACCGCTTTGAAAATTTAGACACCGCAAACATACGCCTTTTTTCTGAAACTGCAAAGAAAAAGCGGTGAAATATGCCTATAGATAGAACTTGTGTAATTATTTTGCTTTTGTAGAAAAATAGTTATCATTTTATTTGCTAATAGTAGAAAAATAGTTATCTTTGTGCTGTCGATTCTTCGTTGTAAGAAGGGTACTTTTAAATTAAAAAAGGAGGTACACGTGGTAATGAAAGTGAAGGAAGTAATTTCCATGCTTGAAGATAATGGATGGGAATTCATCCGAATGTGTGGGGATCACCGGATATTTTATAAGAAAGGAGCCAGAAGGCCTATAGTTATACCGGGCAACCTAAGCAATGATCTGAAAGACGGGACATTAAATTCCATTTTAAGGGAAGCAGGGCTTAAATAGTCCTGCTGTTTCCGTACCTCTTTTAATAAGAAGGCATTATTAAGTTTTATGTGGCACAATATGGAAAATAAATCATTGAAAATTATTATTGAAAGAGCAGAAAATAATTATTCTGCTTTTATTGAAGGCCTTGGAGGCATAGTTGCCACCGGAAAGACCGTGGATGAAATAAAAATGAATATGATAGAAGCCATAGAAGCTTTTATCGTTGAATGCAAAGAACTTGGTTGCGATATACCGGAAGAACTCAAAGGGGATTATGAATTAATTTTCAAAATGGATGTAAAATCCCTCTTGGATTTTTATTCTGGCATATTTACAAAAGCCGGATTAGAGCGTATTACTGGTATCAATCAAAAGCAATTGTGGCATTATGCGTCTGGTAATAGAAACCCTAAGCCAGAGCAAAATTTGAAATTAGAAAAGGCATTACACAAGTTAGGTGAAGAGCTCCTTTCAATATCATTATAGCTTCCCTTAGAATTTGTACGCTGTCAAGAAATTGGCAGCGTATTTTTTTGAATAGGATATGATTCCCGGCGCATCAAGCTTTTCCCGCCGAAATTATCAAATGATCCGTAAATTTTTTAATCGGTAAAGGGAACAAGTAAAAAATCAGACAGTTTAACAACAACTTTACAACAAGCCTACAACATTCTACCATTCAATACAATTACTGTTTTGCGACATTTGCGATGCGGTTGATATTGACCGTAACTAAGATTTAAAATACAATGGAAAAAACTTATGTATTTAATCAAGACGGGGCAGGTGGAGCGAGTAACGGCTTACTTGCATCAATCCTTCCGTCTTTGCAGAACAGAGGTATTGACACAGGTTACCTCATGGGATTAATGAACGGTGGAGGCGGTAACGGTGGTTTCTTCGGGAACAACGGCGGTTTTCAGGACATTATTGCGTTGATTGTGATTGCTGCCATCTTTGGCAACGGCAACTTCGGTTTTGGAGGAAACAACAATCAGGGTGCCAATGAAGGAAGAGACATGATTATGCAAATGCTTAATCGCAACGGTGTGGACATCGCATCACTTGCCCAGGCGTTGAATTTATCTTCAGACCAAATCCTTGCTGGTATTAACTCTGTATCTCAGGCTATATGCGGTCTAGGCAATCAGATGGGACAGAATACCAACAGTATCATTACTGCAATTATGCAGGGCAATCAATCTATCTCTGCTCAATTAGCCGATTGTTGCTGCAAAACGCAGACTGCGATTGAACGACAGGGGTATGAAAGTCGCTTAGCGAGTTGCGAAAACATGAATACGCTTACACGTACAATGGAAGGGAATACTCGTTCTTTGTCGGACGCTTACCGTGAAGGATTCCAGGCTATTGTAGCCAAGATGGATGCCGCAGAGGCACGCCGTCAGCAGGAAGCCCTTGCTGCAAGGGATGCAAGAATTGCAGTTTTGGAGGGGGAAATCTCTCAGCGTAATCAGAATGCGACAATCTTGAGCAACTTCGGTCAGCAGATCGCGCCGTTGGTAGCCGGCTTGCAGGCATTGCAAAGTGATGTAGACGGTATCAAGTGCAAGATGCCTCCAACGGTATCCGTTCCTTATCCACAGTTGCAGGTGTATAACCCGGAAACCTATCGTGCGGCCGCTTTCGGTGCTTATGCCGGTGACGCGGCTTATGGACGCGGCGGTTACGGATGTGGTTGCAATAACTACTGGGGTTGATCCGGGTAAGAAAGGAGGTAATTATGTGGCCTAACTTTTTTACAGGATTTCCTTTTCCGTTCCCTTCACTTGGCAGGGCAAACTTTAACACCTTGCCAACGGTGGCTGTGACGGTAGGGACGGAGAACGTGACATTAGAGCTTCCGAACCATGCGTTTCGTAACCGGGATTATGTAGGCGGTTTCTATGTCAATCTCCGTCAAGCTATCCCGGCTGGAACAACAGCAACACTGCCCATTCTGATAGGGACGAACGGAGACACGAGACCGTTGATGGCTTACGGCGATGTGCCTGTGCGAGTAGAGAACCTTGCCGGTCCGGGTATCTATGAGATCCATTACAACAAATACACGAACGAATTGTATCTTGTTAATGGTGGATATAGACCGACAACTACTCCGGCTCCTACAGCAGAAACGGCTTCTTTGCGAAGCAAGTAGTAATTAACATGGAGCTCTGTGGTTGTTGTAAAAATTGCAATAACCACACTCCTTTAAAATCAAACAATCATGTTTCAGAATCTTCGAGTAAATAATCAGTTGTATATTCTTCATAAGGAAGCCAAACATTTCATAGAGATTGGTTCTGTGGTAAGCGTTTCTGCACCCAAGCCTAAATATCCTATGCCCGCTCCTATGGGGCAGATACCTCAGATGGAGATGGTCGTAGATGTCGTGGCTAATATTAATGGTCAGAACACGACGTTTCAGAATCTTCCCTCCGGTAGTGATATAGCCGACTTTGGGCAAAACGGGAATCTTGTTGTCTCATGTTCCCGCGATGCGATGAACAATGAAATATCCATGATAAAACAAAAAAGATTGGATAGGGTTAACAGTCGGGACTATGATCTCAGCGTGATAGCATCCTGCGATGAGATGTTGACAATGATCAATCCTGAATTTGCAGAAAAGCAACGTCAAGAACAGGAAATCAACACCCTTAAGGCCCAGATGTCTGATATGAGCAAGAACATGTCTGAACTTATGGAGCTAAACAAGCAATTGATGCAACAGCTTGGAGTTAAGGAAACAACTAAAAAGTAATAATTATGGGATCAAATAGAAAACTAGAAGAGCTTTTCAGAGAGTTCGATGCTTATGAAGACGAAGACTTGATGGAAGCGATAGAAGAAGCCTATAAACTTGGTTGCAAGGAAGGCAAGAGAAAAGCAATGGAAGGCGGTATGGGATTCCGAGACGATGACGATGACGACGACGATGAATTCCGCGATATGTGGAGACGCGGTGGAGAAGGTTTCGGTGAAAGGCGCGGCGTGAGAGGAACCGGACGGTATGCCGGGGAATACCGCAGACGCAGACGTTAAATCAGAAGGGGACATTGTGCCCCTTCTTAAAAAGTAAAGATATGAGATTAGATATGTACGATGATTTTCCTTCGGGGATGAAAGCTTATTTAAGCGCATATGGCTGGCATTTTTCTAAGGCTATGTGTGATTGGGCTATTTCCATGATGGAAAAAGAAGATGGAACTGGCAAGAAAATAAAGGTACAGCCCTGGACAAAAGAGCAGATCGACGAAATGCTTAAAAAATATAACGTCGATGTAAAGAAGAAAGGCGGCTATGACTATGTGTATGTTGCCAATATGTGCAAGGCTGATTTTCTTGGCTCCTCCATTCCCCATGATCAATATGCTGCTTTATACGTGAAGAACGTTTGCGACGATCCGGATGCTTACGATGGTATTGTATTTACTCGTTTCTACGCTGATTGCATCGGTTCTGGAACGCCTATTATTTGGGATGAAATGATGTAAATATGATAAGAAGAGACCTATACATAAAGAAGTACGATTGGCAGGTGCATATATTTTATCGTGTCACCTGCTATTATACGGAAGAGGTCATAGGTTTGTTGAAATCAATAGATTGTCCGAAAGACAAGGCAAGAGAGGCTTACAATAATTTGGTGTCATGCAAACTTGATACCGGTGTCACGTACTCCAATTACAAGCTACGGAAATCTGTAATGGTCATAAGCAAGACTTCGTCCCCGGAAGAGTTTTTAAACTCCCTAAAGCACGAATGCCGCCATTTGGAGGATCATATAGCTACGGCATTTAAAATGCCTATAGGAGGTGAAGAAGTGGCGTATTTGGCCGGTTATTTAGGTAGGATGTTGTACGAGGATGTGCAGTTGTTTATATGCGATTGCCGCAAACATAAACGGGAAAAGCTATGCGTAAAGCGAATAAAAAAGAAATAAGAAAATTAAAAAGGGAGTCAGCCAGACTCGAGATTGACCGCCTGGTTGACTCCCTTGACTTTGAGCCGGTCAACTTCAATGAGAAGGTGTGCCGGCTAAGGAGGCTGATGTGCCTACTGTAAATTCGTATATTAACAAGGATTTATCAAATCTGTTTATCCGGTTCAATAAATTCGACATTACATTCCTTCATCAGTTTCTCAAATGTAAATTTGTGATATTTGCTCCAATAGGAAGCATATCCAACTCCTCGAGAGAAAAGTTCATAATCACCTTCACCTGTTTTCATTGCCTTGTAGACGTCACGTATAGGGGGGGGATCGTCCGGCGCTCTCCATGCTGTTATATAATCCACAAAGCACACGATTACCATTCCTTCATCAAGTAGTTGTTTTAGCCGGGATTACTCCCGGCTGGTTTTGTAGGGTATCATATGCTAAATTTCTTTTTTTTTGAAGTTTTTACATCCCGGACAAAAGAATCCGGTGTCATCACCGGTATAGTCATCTATTCCAAGACGAAAGCGCAACGGACGTTTAAACTCGCATAGTTCCTCGTTGGGTTTGTTTTTCTCTCCTTCTTCTATCGGGCAGAAATGCACGCAGTTATCACAGAACTGGATTTCTTTTATCCGTTTCTCTGCCGCGGTAGGTTTGGGACGTACAAGCCAGTACTTTTCTTCCTTGATAGGACAAGTGTCGCAATAGTCTTTGTTGCCGTAATACAAACAATAAGATTCGCAAAACCATCCGGATATCTCATCAAGAAGTCTCTGTTTGATTTCTTTTTCTTTCACTTTCGTTCAAATCTTTTATATTTAAATTGAAACTTTTCATATACTCACAATCTCTATCACAAGGGCAATTATCATCATAGCAACTATCGTTGTGACTGTTCCAGCAAGGGCATTGCTTATGATATGCCTCTAATTTGGCTTTATCTCGAGCAGCTTTCATTTTAGCCTTAATATGATCCGGCAATGCTTCTTGTGCTACCGGATCGAAAGTGATACATTTCGTTTTATCCATAATGTTCAATTCCATTTTGTTATAGATTTACTTATACCAGCGTCCACCGCAATATTTACATACAAAATAATTCCCCATACTCATCACCTGAACTTTTTCATCCACGCATATACGGCACATGCAAATTTTATGATCGCCATCAGACACAGGTTCTAAAATCTTATCATATTCCCAGAAAGATAACTTGCCTTTAGCCGGTATTGGTTCGGGGAATAAAATAGGGTTAGCCAGCACCCAGTTCCACACGCCATTTTCGGCCCACAGCGAGGGGTGATTCTGAACGCAATCCACTATCTCGACGCTGCCGATGATTGCGCCTTTTGGCAAATCTTCATTATCTCCGTAAAGTTTGTCCTTGTGTTTGGAAACTTTCTTTATTTGCATTCCGTTAAGTGCGCTCCATCCCTCCTTAACTGAGGTCTTTGCTGCATGAATCAGCACTCTCTTACCTAAGTATTTCTTAGGGCAGCTCCAAGTCCTGTTTTCTATATCTTTCAGCCCGGACACGATAAGGCTTGCCCACGGCTGTTTAATTGTTATCGCTTTCATTTAACTTCTTTAATTCGTTAATTTGTTCACTGATAATTCTAATGCGTTCTTTGAGAGCATCTGATTTTCGTGTAGAGAAACCAATTTTGACATGTCGCATCGCATATCCAAAACCTCTTCTATTCAACATTTCAATTTCTCTGCGCTCTTCTTTATGCAATCTCTCTTCCAGGACGCTCTTTTTCTCTATAAGTTTTTCTATTTTATTCATATTCATTCCTCCGTATTAGGTAGTAAGTCTTCGATGTATGCCCAGCGCCTCCAATTTTTGGGACATTCTTCTACTAATGCTAGCATACTAACTTCAAAATCCTCCAAGTCATCTTCCACAAGTACTGGGAAATATGCTTCAGGTATATCTGTTATTGCATTGTGCCACACCGAGTTGATGCGCCATTCTGCACCTTTCTCGAATGAATAGGCAAACAGTCCTCTTGTTTCCTCCGGATCATGATCCCAACCTATCATATTAGCATGTTGGGTTGCTGCTTTTTCAATATCATCTCTTCTCATTTTTTCTTTTGTTAAATTAATATCTTTCGTGATTTGAATCAAATCTGATACTTTTATGGTCATACATTTTGAATTTTATTTGGTTGGTAATTTTTAATTTCCGATATTTACTTCAGCAATATCATTTTTCAACATCAAATTTCACAATTATGCTAACAATTAAATTAACAGCGACAGGAAAAGAACACAATCAAACAATTAGTCCAAGACTTTTTGAAGGGTGTGGAAACACTTTAGTAAAGGTTATTTGCGAAAAACTTTACTATGGTAATCCAAATGATTTAGAAAACTCTATTTGTAGTTATATGAACTCTTTCATGGATAACAAATGTGAGGTTAAAACTAATCATGTAACAACTGATTTAAGTACAGGAAGTAATTCTAATGGGAACTACGTAAGTCAACTCACATTTCAAGTTTTTATTTAATTTATTTATGAGGGTATGCCCAAAAATGACATACCCTTATTGCTTATCTATTATCATACTTAGCTCTTTTAATTCACATTCTTTATACCAACTACAAGCCGCACAATGCACACTGTTAATCCAGTCTTTCCAAAGTATATCGGCCACACAACTATACTTATCGCTTTGGATAGTATGTATCGGTTGCTCTGATTGCTCCGCAAGAAAACCATGCAATTATCATTTTATTAATTATCTTTGCAATTTATTGTTAAAACACATATAATTATGAACACTCAGGATGCAATTCTACAGGGATTATTGAACAATACAACAGTTGGACAAACTGGTATAACCAAGCACATGCTTTTGTTATGGGCTCAAGCATTGGAACCTTCTATAAAAGACGGACTCGAAGTCGGACTTGCAATATCGCAATTAGTTTATGATGGTTATCTTGTAAAACTGAATCCAAATCAGAAGCCTATCTATTTTGAAAGAGTTCAATAATTTTTAAAATTGAATTTTCTGTTGTAGAACTTCGTCTGCATAAAACTGATCGAAACTCTTGTCGCTTATCCACCAATTGAAGCAAAATTCCGCATCGGTAAAATTGTGATTGATATATCCGGCATCAATGAGTTTTTGAATTGTTTGTACCCATTTCCTACGAACATGAGGAAACCGCTTTATATCTTTCAGCTTTTGTTTTCGGTTTGCCATCGGGCAAAGAATACAACCTATTCGCTTATATCCTTCATCGTACAAAGAACAGTGTTCTATTCCATTTCCATTCAGAAAGCCCCACACATCTCTGTCTGTCCAATGGATAATCGGAGAAACAAGAATCTTGTCCTTACCTTTAACACAAGTAACCATCTTTTCTTTATGCTCAGAAAATTGGTCGAAGTTCCCGCTGAATTTACGGCCGCTAATCTCAATTTCTTCACGTTTGGAACGCTGCACACTTTCAGTTTTACGAATGCCGATCAAGGTAACTTTCCCTGCACCGGACATTTCTTTAAATTCAACGCAACACCAGCGAAACGTCCTTGTTGGAATAAAGTGCTTCTTTAGAGCCATATCATAAACCGACATCGTTGGCTTTATCAGCTCTACATCCGGATAGTTCTGTTTCACAAACCGAATGACTTCCGGAGGGTCAACAGATGTAAGATTCATGTGAGCCTTAAACTTTACACCAGCCATCTTTGCGATGTGATAAAGTGCTTGACTATCTTTTCCACCGGAAAAGGCCAAATAAAAGCCATTCTCCGGATCATAATCAAGCGCCATCTTCTCGCACTTACGCAGCAGTGCAATGGAGTAGTTTATTTTGTCCTGTAACATTGTCTGTTTATTTGTTATGAATCAGATAAATATTTTATCAAATCTTCCTTAATACGATCAACTACTTTGTTTGAAGCCAAAAGCCTCGCTTGACCAATTGTTTCTATGATTCGTTATTTTATAATTATTATCTTCTTTCTTATTATTCCGTATCCAAACTATCTGAATATTCCTTTTAAGCCTCCATTAACAGCGCATATTTTGGCTTCATTTGATGGGTGTACGTATACATTGAGGGTTGTACTTATATCCGAATGTCCTAGAATTGTGGATACAGTTTTAACATCGACTTTATTTTCAATCAAGGTACTTGCAAAAGTATGTCGCAATCCATGAAATTTAATGCAATGATTTAACTTTACTTTTTCAAGAATAAAAATTCGATAATATGTACGTAAAGTTCGAGGTTCGATAAAATCCTCAGAGCAGGTGCAAACATAATAATCTGGCTTACATACGGCATAGAACTTTTTCACAATGGGTAAAATATTTTTAAGAATAGGTATGTGCCTATCTGATGAACTAGTTTTAGGAGCTCCTATCTCAACCACCGTCTTTTTCCTGTCGGTACCGATATTTCCAGGAAGATATATGCGCTCCATTGTTTTATTGACATGAATTGTATTGCCAACAATATCTATATCCCGCCACTGTAACGCACAAATTTCGCCAATCCTCATGCCTGTGCATATTGTTAATAAAATGCCTAAATTGCGAGGTGATGGATTATCCATAACATACTCAACAATTTTACGATATTCTTCTTGCGTGTAACGTTCTAATTTTGAAACGCCAACCTTATTATTGGTTGGCCAAATAACCTTCCAAGCTGTATCGGGAACATTGATGTCCAATTCGTCACCAGCGTAGCGAATAAGCATCTTTATGACTATAAGGATATCTGAGCAGTATTTCTTTGACTTAGTGCCTGAATCAAGAAGTTCATAAAGAAATGTTGTAACAACCTTCTTATTCATGGTCTCCACATCTGTAGATCCAAATCTAGGAGCCAGTATCTTTATATATATGAGCTGATAACAGCTTAGTGTTGATTCCTTAACTTGTCTTCTCTTGACAGACAACCATTTATTATATACATCATTTAATTTCATAATTCTTGTACTATTTTGGCATTAGTATCTGCTTTTATTATTTCCGAAAAGGAAAGTGTATCATCTTTGCGATTAAGAAGGATATACTTCTGCTTAACTTCTTTTGTTAATACATCCCCGTGATAAACATACCCCATAATTCCTCTAATCGATAAGTTTAAAAGAAGTATAGGAATTGATCTATCAGATAATTCCCAACATGATACAATATTCTGAGATGGGAAATGTTCCCAGGGTAATAATTTCGTACAACGTTGCCACCAATCCGCAATGATCATAGATCCATTTCCGGCAGTAGGTTCATGTATACTTCCGGTTTGAGATGTTAGTAATGAACATAATACTCCCAGAGAATTTGGTGTGAAGTCCTGTTTTTTTTGCTTTCTTTCAGATAAATCACTTTCGTAAACTTCTTGAAACCAGTCATAAGACAAATCGTTATCGTTCAGTCTAATCAACTCTCGGTATATTTTATTCCTATCTTCTAAATCCATATCTAAAATTTTAGTAACGGCATTAGGCAAATCCATCAGGTCATTTATTAAAAACACCTTAAATAAGTCGTCCTTATTCATATCGTTTATCGAGCTTGTTAAGAAATGTTTTATTATATTTTATTCTTGCGGAAAGCATTTTCTTAGAGGTTCCTAGTATATATCCTATTATAGATTGCGGAAAGACGCCATTTTCCACATTATCAATTGTTGCCATAATCGCGCTTATTGCTAATTCGTACGCTTCTTCATTCGATACCTCCAAATGAAACTTGCAATAATTTTCTATATCTTTAATGTAATTCATAATAAATAAAGGACGTTCCTTTTTTTTCAGGCAATCAATTAGTTTTTCATACTCATTAACATCAAACGGATATCTACACTTTACACTCCCTCTTTTGTGCTTTTTATAAAAATCATACCTCTCCATCCCATCTCCGTTTTTATTGACAATAATATATTTAGGTATATGCAACGGGTTAATATTGTTTTTGGCCGCATAGATTAGGCGTTCACGTCTAAAACCGTGCCTAAGGCCATCATCCATTAATACAGATATATTAGTACAACGGTTTTCCTTATTTGTTTTTGAGTTGATTATTTTTAAATCAGGAGTGACAATATAAGTTGTTCCTGGTATAGTCATAAATTCGTTCATATTCATATTCTTTTTAATTTTTATCTTCTTTCTTGATCTTAATCTTATCAATCATCCTTTGATATTTAGCGGCCACATAGTCACAGTGTATTGCCAAATTCCTGTCGCGCTCCTTTTCGAGGCGCTTTATTTCTTCTTCTATCCAATCTTTCATATTTCATCTTTTTTTGTCATTTTTCGCATGATTCAAACGCTTTTTCAAATACTTCCGCCCTAAGCATATTGTTTGCTATGGCCTGAAAAGCGTTTGCAATTTCTGGCAACTCATTCAAATTCACATGTATCTCTTTGGGGGTAAGTACCTCTGTAAGCTCCCTTGCAAAGTGCAGCATCTTATCCATGGTGAGATACCGAAGGGGATTGTAAGCCAGTGGGGCATATTTGCTTATGGCGGTAAAGAAATCCCGGATGGTAATTTGGGATGTCTGGCATAACATGTCCACCGTAGAGCAAATGGAAAGAGCTTTATTCAAATCTTCATGGCATCCGGCATTATGCAATGCCTGGCTGACGGTAAATCCATAGCGATCTATATGAGGCTTGATATCGTCCTCCATGCTCTGCGTAATGAGGGCCATGGCTTCCGCGTTTACACCTGCGATCCGGCATATTTGTCTGTTGTATGCGGCCATTTGGCGGTCCATGCTGTTGATCAGCATTTTGACCTTTTGGCGATAAAGTCCGCATCCCTTGATGTGATCGGAAAGCTGCATTTCGAAATTATACACTTGGTCGTTGACGAATAGGACGATATATGTCAGACTCGTAACAAGACCGCCGGTGTCCTTGTCTATTTCATCCCAACTGTTGTATTGTTTCATGGCAGTAGCTTCGCTTCTGTGCATCTTATCCATCTGTAGCCGGAAAACGAGATGCTGTTCGTGCTCCGGTCTATGTCCGCAATAATTCTTACTTTTCCTTTGTACAAGACTTTTGATCCGATCTTGCATTGGGTCCTGAATACATTGATTTTCATAATTCTATTACCTTCGACTATCCCCTGTTACAGGAATGATGTTAAACATTTCCTTCCTCCTGTCACGGATAAAATCGCCATACAAGCGTTCTATTTCATCCCCGTCAGCATTGGTTGTGACAAAAGTTTTTAATCCAGTAGTCTGCCAATAGCTGTATCGGATGTGCAGGATATGCTGCATGACGTTCAGTTCCGTGCCATAATACTTGGTCGGAATCGGCTCTCTGCCAAGTTCGTCAAAACACATTGGCACTGGTCCGGATGATGACCATCTTGCGTTATCCAGATACCGGCTAAGATCACCTGTTAGCGAGTAATCCGTTGTCACTTGGCTGCATATATAGACCCTGAACCCCATCCTAAGGCTCTTGAAATATTGGCTGAACACTTGCATCAATGTGCTTTTGCCTGTACCTACAGGGCCTTCCAGCCAGATGCCCTTTCTCCTGTCAAGCCGCCCTTCCTGGAGGTGGAAGTACAGGAACAGGTTGTTTACTAAGTCCCTGTTGCGCTCATCTATGCGGAATGTTCCCTTTGTCACCTGCTCGGCTACATGCAGGAACCACCGTTTGTACGGATCGAGATCGATCTTAAGGCTCCCCGTAGCGTTTTGGACCGGCGGATGTATGATTCCTCCTATTCCCTGCATTTTTTCTTAGGTTTTCAAGTTTGATACTTAGCCATGATGCGAAATGGATTTCCGCATCTTCCGGCGATTTCATTCTCACGTTCCGGCATGACAGCTCACGGAAAAACTCTTCCAGATAGGCGTGAATCTCGTTCATGCCGATATATTGCTGCCTGTGGATTATTTCAAGCCATGCGGAATCAGCGCATACGAACGCTTTGCATTCATCCAGTGGTTTGTCCACTTTTTCAGGGTGAAATCCCGGATAGTCCGGGTGGGAGAAAGAGCCGGAAGGCTCGCTTTTCTTTTCTCTCTCGATAGAGAGAGTTTCTTTTACTTTACTATTCTTTACTTTACGGCAATCTTCCTGAGTTTTTCGATATTCTTCCAGTATTTTTCGCGATTCTTCCGGAATAATGTCGTATTCTTCCGGAATTATTATGCCTTTCCGCTTCGCCCGGATACACATATCAATGTATCTTGATTGAATGGATGGTGAAGTAAGTACACTCCCATTAGAGAGCAGTTCCTTGCTGAAAAGACCCACAGCACAACAGTAGCGTACTATCTCATTCACCTTTGTTTCCTTCAATCCCCAGTATTCGGCTACATCAAAGGCAGTACTTTCGTCCCACACGAGGACACAGCCTCTTACCCGGTAGATCTCATTGAGTATATATTCGTAAACGGCAAAACCATCGCATCCGCAATCTTTTTTCAATCGCTTTATCCGGATGTCCTGGAACCTGTCGGAATCCATAGAATAGAAAGATAATCCTGTTTTCGCTTTAGCCATATCTTGATTTATCCATTGTTATCCAGTTTGTTGTTAATGATATAAAGATACTCATTAATATAGTTAGTTTATGGTTTAAATAATTGTGAATTAAATTTTTAAACTTTAGTTATCTATTCATAATCAATACCCAGTCTTATTTAATCTAAGCGATTCCTTCTCGTAACTAAGCAGGCTTCGAAGCGAATCCAGTTGATGCGTGCAAGAAGCATTGAGTCTATCCAGTCGGTCGACCAGATAGCATTCGTCTTCCGCGATACTGTCCAGCAAGGCATTCTGCACTTTGGCCGACAGGCAATTTTCTTTCGCTATCCGGATGATCATGTTCTGTATCTCGTCAGACTTTTTCTTCCGGAGTATTTTTTTTGCCTCTGCGAGCATTTCGCCGGTACGCATCATGTAGACCATGATGACGGATATGCGCTCTTGTATTTCCGCCGGATTGTTCGAACAGGTGGTGTTTAGATAATCGCTTATTTCTTTTATCTCTTTCTCCATCGTCATACGTTGTTTAAGTACTCATTCATAACTTTCATGAATTCGCCGATCGAACGGACAACGACATATTTGGCGCCGATCCGACCAAACTCAGCTTCGTATTCCTTCTGGTGTACGGATTGCCTGTTTTTTCCGGCCTTCAACTCGATCCCCATAAACGGGTGTTCTTTATTTGGATATAGCAAAATGAGGTCCGGGACCCCGGCTCTGACACCCATTTGTTTAAACTTCGCTGCCTCGACTGCATTGCGATAGCCTCCGTTAGGAACGTGTATCAGCAAGTGTCTGAGGTTCGCATATTGCAAATCGAACCATCTGACTATTGACTTTTGTAATTGATCTTCTATATGTCTCATTCGTAATCGTAATTATCGTATTCATCCGGTTCATAGTCCGGTATGTCGTATCCAAAATCCATCGAACTGTTTCCTTTCTCATCCTTCATCCATCGGTGTTACAACCGTGTCACGTCCGGTCTTGTCTACGATGATCTTCTTTCCCGATACGGTGATTTCCGTCTTACATCCTTCAGGTAGGGACTGGAAGAATTTACGGACGGATGGATTGTTGGCGTCGGCTGTTTTATCCGTATTTTTGTCATCTTCGGCATCATACGGGAATATATCCACGAGTGCGGTTTCGGTAACAGAAGCGATTTCGTAATCGGCCAAAGTATCCTTCATTCCTTTTTCCAGCACTTCGATAGCTTCTTTCAAATTGGAGGCTTGTGTCAGCATCTGTGCAGCTGTTTTCTTTTCAGCTCCGCTTTTCTCGTCGAGCGTAATAAAGTAGACTTTGATCTTATAGAAGCGGTCGCCATTTTCATTGAAGAATATCTCGGACAACTTTGCCCGCTTGATGTCTTTTATCACAAACTCACCGCTGATAAAAGGGGTTAATTCTTCAATGATACGTGCCTCTGCTTCTGTAAACGACAAGGCATCGACCAAATAGGGCTCCGTCACTTTCTTTTGCTTTCCGTCCTCCATTATCTTTTCATAGGAGACTTTACATTCAAACCAATTGTGCATCATACTCTATTTCTTTTAATTCGTTCAACCTATTTGTGGGACGGAGCGGAATCGAACCGCTCTGACGCATGGCTTATGTGACCACTCCCTTTCGTCCCAAAACTCCCCTCTGCATATCCTCACGGACGGCAAGGGGAAACTAACCTAAACTAATACCATGCAAAACATACTATTCGACTATTCCCAGACTTTCCAATCCGGAATGTATTCGTAATCATTCATTTCAAGCTCCTTTCTAATTTACGGGCCATCTTCCTGCATCTGCGGGCTACATCCAGATCGACCGGCTTAGAGCAGTTGGCGTCTATTAGTACTTGCGACCGACTGAGCAGACCTATGATTGTTTTAACGTCTGTTTTACTTATCCTGTCTTCATCCTCAAGTCATGGAACCTCTATCTTGTCGAAGTCAATGCCGTGTTCGTTCATGAAGTTGCCGAGAGCGATAATATTTTCACGGGTTGTTGTGACCTTGAAGGCACGAGTTAGAAGTTCCGGCTGTGCCAGCACAGGCTGTTCTTTAGGCTGATCCATAAAAGAAGGTTGCCCATTCATCCTTTGATTAGCCGTATTAAAAGGATTGGGTTGGCTAACTTTGGGTTGTTCTGCTTCTACTTTCTTACGTGCTTCTTCCTGTTCTTTTCGTTCCTGTTCAGCTTTGATACGTGCTTCTTCTGCTGCTTGGGCACGTTCGCGTTGTTCCTTCAGACGATTAGCATACTGGATGGTATTGCCAATGTTCATCGTGTCCATATAGTATGTGCGAAGTACGTCAAAATCATCACCGCCAAAGCCTTTAAGCGTTTCAAGATCTTCGTCAACCTTAGCGAAAACCGTTTCAATGTCTGCTTGTACCGCTTTCATGCTTGTGGACTTGTTAAGCCATTCCAGCTTGAAGATTTTCCGAAAGTCGATCAGATTCGTATTTCCATCGTCGAAATAGGAACGGATAACGGCAAGTTTCTTGTCTTTATACTGCTGCTCGTTCTGCTTGACTACCGTGTCAATCTTGGCAGAGCATTCGCCAATCAATTTTACGGTTTCAGCCACAACTTCCTTGAACTCTCCGAAAGGTTTCATAAATTCCTTTTCGATTTCAAGACGTTTTGAGTTGAGAAGTTTGGCCGCCTTGTTGAGAGCAGCTTTATCTCTCTTCGCTTGGTCGATATTGTCATCGTTATAGTTAGATATATCGTACATGGGAAGAGTTGATTTTACCATGTCTCTGATTTGGATCGCATTAGTAGTAAGGCTACCTAATGTTTTTTCACTAACGACCAGTTCAAGATCGCTTTCTTTGATTGCTAATTGTGTGTTCATTTCTCTATATTTTTTATTAGTCCCATCCACCATTATTATACATGGATAAATCGGCAGAATCTAAATCCGTTTTCTGAATAGCTTCTAAAAGTTTTTTCTTGGTTTCCCGACACATGTCATAACCATAGCCTTTGTACCGGTATGTACGCTCCCATGTGCTGATTGGGAAAGGAATATTTTCGTCAATGACCAGCCTCTTCATATGAAGATGTTCGAAGAATTTCTCATGATAGAGTAGTTTGTACTCGTATGCTACTATACTTGCAGATGAGAATGGAAAATAATCATCTTCCTTTTCTTCGTATTTAGGCTCCTTATAGTAAGCCATTTTTGCCACAGTAAAGTCGAAGCTCCTGAGAATCTCTTCTGGCTTTCCGAACTCTGACTCTATGAACTCTACCCATACCTTTTCTCCCTCTTTCTGGAATGCGCATACCTTCTCATTCCTATACTTAAATTTCCATCCTTCTTTCTGATGTCTTCCTTCATTGAACAAATTAACAGCTTCCTGAAAATCGCTTTCACTTTCAAAGAAAATATCAATGTCTTTTACTCTTTCTCCGGAAAGGATATTCTTAAAACATCCTCCGGCAATGAATCCTTTATGACCTTCCATGTATTTGTCAAGCCATCTTATTTGCCCAAAATTGTCAGGTGTATTTTTCTGATAGTTAGTTTCCATTTCAATTAATTATTTTATCTATCATATCGTTAGCAAGGCGTATACGCCTCTCCATCTCCGCGAATATTTTTTCATCCGGCAGGATACGGACGATGTGTATCGGATCGGATTGATATGGATTATAGGCAATGAAATATACCTCTTTCGCCCCTGTACACATCATGTGTGCCATGCACTGGTAGAAGTATTCATATTTTACGCTTAATAGGGATGCGTTGTCATAAATCTCGTTCTTGTAGCGCATGAATGTTGCCTGGTTGGGACATTTTATTTCCAGACAGGACTTTATGCCGGTGTTCTCGTCGTAGTAAAAACCGTCTGGACTGCTGGCAAAATGTGGAATGGTAGGATGTTTGCACGAACCGACCTCCACAATATGCAGACCGGATATTTCGGCATACAGGTTGCGAGCATCCGTCTCTTGTTCGTTGCCCCATCGTATCGCCTTGCTGGTCACTTCCGTTTGCTTGAGATATTCGGCAAACTGGCTATCGTCATTAACGATAGCCGGATTCATTGCCCTTTCTGATGCTATTTGATATATGTAGCTTTTCCCTGTTTCAGAAAAGATGTCCGTGCGCCCGCTTTTCATTAGTAAGCCGACATTGCTGCCTGTGATATTCCCATGACGGGCGCGGAACCAAGCTATCGTATGCTGTGCTGCATTATCAATCATAACAGGGTTTTTTGTGAGGGTTGTTTACTATCCGTCTCTGCTTTTTCAACTGGGTATGGTTGCTGTTCTTCCATTTTTTTTGGGACGGCTGCTATGCTTGCCAGATCGGCCAGCTTGTTTTTTGGCTTGATTTCTTCATATTCGACATCCTGTATGTCGTCAGCTTCTTCTTTAGTCAAGAATCCCATGCTGATTTCAGGACAGTACATACGTTGCCAGAATGCAGCAGCACGATAAGTAAGCATAAGGCTTGGCATTGTAACCCACTTGCTACCGGTTTTTGTATACCATCCTTCCTTAATTGCCGTTTCAATCGTTATAGGATCGGATTCAAGTGTCTCCCCTGTAGAAAGTTCAGTTGCGTAGGCAATACATTCAATGTTGTCAACATCTGTACCGTCAAACTCTTTTACCACTATGGTATTACGCTTAGCAACATTATCCCAAACCGTTTCGTTATATTTGATCTTTCCGACCTTACCGAGACTTCGTTTTCGGTATCGTAGGGATGAATATTTACCACTCATGTTGATGGTAGCAATAAGGAATTTGCTCGACCATGAGGGGTTGCCCTTGACAATGTAAAGGTTTTGCATGACCATCAGCGAATTCACGCCCATACGTGTTGCCATATCAATCGCAATCACACAGTTGCCAACATTGCCTTTATAGGCTTCTGGTACGATTGTGCTTTCCGTGTACATCTTTGCCATGCGTTGCATGACCTCGAACTGTTTCACCATCTGTCCGACCGGAGTAAGTGCAAATTCGGCTGCTTGCTTAGCTTGGGATATTTGCAGTTCTGTTGTTTGATTTTCTTGTCCCATGTCTTTTATTATTTAAAGTGTTTGTGGATGCTAGGGAATCGAACCCCTTTCTTCCCCGGTCGGGGACGCTTTACCATTAAGCTATGCGCCCTGTTGCCTGCCTCCTGGCGGTAATTGTTCCCGGATAACCTATCAAAGTACACCGGGATGTTGTTTGAAATAATAAATAGAAACAAAATAACCGGTCTCTCACCGGACACTGTCCTTTAACAGCGGAGTTGATTAATTAAACATTGATTATTAATACTCACCCTACCGTGCTCCTGCCTACCGGACCATTGCAAATGTCAAGGTCTACCACTTTCAAGATTTGCGGTTGCCGATCTGAGGCGAGGTTTACACCTCGGATGCTTATTCCTTTCGTGATTTGAGCTATTCCGACTCAGTTCTATTTATCTATGAGTTTTCTTATTCTTGTTTTTCTTTCTCCGCTTGGCAATAGCTTTTCGGTTATTTCCCTCTTTAGTAGATGAGCCTTTCCAGGCATAAGGACCTCTATCTAAAGCCTCTTCATTTGGCACTATATGATATACACTATCTTTATCATAATAATTTCCCATAACCTTCCTCCTTTCCGTATTGCTTGTTAAATGCGGAATCCGCTTGTTGAAACTGTTTTACAAACCGGTTTGGCTTACTTGTAATTACCACTTTCTGCGGTGTGCATCCGGCGAGCATGGCCAGCAGGCACATGATTGTTACTATCTTCATTTCTTTTTAGTTGTTAACTTAATCGGATTCCACTTTGTGCCGGTTCCGAACTGCTCCGGACGAAAACCGTTTATCCTTAGCCAATATTTGAATTGTTTTAGGTTCATTATATTATTCTTTATTTAATTGTTCGTTAATCCGGGAAATACATCCAATGGGTAATATCTTCACCTTTTAAGCAAGACCATTGCCAGCCTTTCTTATTTATCTCATTCACATAAATGCGTTTCCCTTTTCCAATACATCCATTTTTATAAAGCACAATCACATTTTTTGTGTGAGAATAAATAGTGAGATCGTCAATGATATGTCCGTATTCGGGCAGTTTATCGTTCACACTTATCCATGCCATTTGCCTTGATTGCCACTCTGCACCAGCTATAAAAGCATCTTCAAGATCTTTAGCGCAAAACAATTTCATATTCGTTTCGAATATGTCGGGCTCTCGTAGCAGATGCAATGCTACTTTGGTGGCATTGACCTTATATTCATGTGCGTTGCTGTTCATAATTTTTTAATATATACGTTAAACATTACCCCATTCTCGTAAAGCCTGCTCAACCAAACTTATCTCTTCAGGTGGTACCCTTTTCCTGTCAGGATACTTTAACCGTCCAATAGTTCTAAATCTCGGACCGCGTATAGTGGTGTATGCTTCATAAAGCAATCCATCTTCTATTTTATAATAGGCGTGATTGTGACTTTTGTATATCATGATTCACTTGTTTTTAAAATTTCATCTTTTCCAATGCTTCTATCTGTTTTTTCAAAGAAGCGATCTTTTTTAATCTCATCTTCTCGGCTCTTTCCATAGCTTGTTCTCTTGTCCTAAAAGCTTCTTTACCTAAAGAATAACTTGAAAATTCCCCTTTCACGTATGCTATTTCATATTCATATCCATAATCGCGTATTTCCGCTTCTTTTTCCAATATGCCTTTTGTTAAGGCATATTTAGTTATAAAAACTTTTTCCATACTTTTTATTGTTAATCAATACTTCTTTCCGTGCATTACAGGTCTGAGTGTGTTGTATTTTATCTTCTGGTCAATATGCCAAAGAAGATCAATACCCAATATATCAGCATGTAAGAATATTGTCACTATAGATGATCTGACAACATCTTCAATACTTTCTCTGCTTGTTAAAAGAGAACATAGGCAGAATATTCTTTCAGTGAAGCTCATCTCTTCAATCTGAGATTTCCAACTGATAAATTCAGGGGTAATATTGAATTTATCGAATAGCGGTCCTTGTAATTCGGATAAATCAATCTTGCGAAGTCCCGCGAGATCAAGTAAACATATGGTCACATCGGAAAGTTCCTCTTCAACACTTCCTTTAATATCGGCTCTGTAAGCTTTCAGAAACCAATCGTCCCGAACAATGCCTTGATAGGCATTTTTTATGCAGGTTTCGAAGCCTATCATATTGGCTCTGCTATCATTTCTATCTGCTTCAACCGCTTCCATCAGTTCGCTGATAACAAGACAAAGGAGATGCTCATTGCTCCAGTCGGCATCGTGAAAACCATGATCTCGTGCAATTTTGTATGCCCGGTCGCGGAGTTCGTTTAAATTAATTGTACTCATATTGGTGATTCCTGTTTAATGTTGATACTCCCCCATTCCCTCTGATTCTGTTTTTCTTCTACCGACCGAACACCTCTTTGAATTTGTTGTCTAAAGCATTAAGTATTCTAACCCTTATTGTCGGATCACAACTTATATTATCAATCGAATAGATTCTAGCGAGAAGCTGTTCTCTTGAACCGCAGAAACATCCACAAGTATAAAAAGGAGCAATTTTGGGGTAATTGTGTTTATACCACATATGATTAGTCCCTTTTACCGCCACATAGTTTTTAGTGACTACGAAATCGTAGGTTGTTTCTTTATAACCCGGTGTGTTAGGGTTCCCGGCAGCGTTACGGCGGACATCCCAGTTGCTATCCTTAGCCAGTTCAGTTAACA
>ULUA01081709.1_pt1 | contig 70529 bp, 52 predicted proteins | sample 1958081 | NCBI WGS metagenome assembly ULUA01 (sample SAMEA4835748, study PRJEB28245) | human gut metagenome | biome: gut microbiome; material: fecal sample | place: Denmark | collected 2008
CTTCCTACTCTTTTTGGGTCTTATCATTTTAGCACATACATACTAAAGCGTCCTTACAATGTAAAATAATTACATCGCAAGGACGCTTTTTATATTATTTCGGAATTCTGCATTTATTTCTGCGGTATTCGCTCGGCGACATTCCCTCGTACTTTCTGAAAACCATCCCGAAATACGTGTTGCTCTGATACCCTATTCCTTGACTGATATCCGCAATGCTCAAATCCGTACCTTCAAGAAGCCTTTTCGCATGGGATATTCGCAGCTTTGCTATATATTCCAGCGGTCTCAGATCTGTTCTTGCTTTAAACAGCCGGCAAAAATGCTGCATCGACACTCCGGATACTTCCGCCAACTGCTCTAAGGTTATATCCTCTCTGTAATGCTCGTTTATAAACGCCAGAACAGGCTCGGTTATGCGATTAATATTGCCGTTTTCAGCGGTGTGCCTGAATATATTTCTCACAGCAAGTATATATTCATACAGCAGGATCGAGCACTTCTCCCCACCTGAATCTGCGGCTTCTGCAGATGCAAAAATCGCATTGAACTGACTGCTTATAAAGTTGAGACACTGGGTCTGCACAACATTGTAATCTTCAAAGCCAAGCCCTGCCATTATTTCCGCAAGGCATCCGCCACGGAACACAATCCAACAGGTTTTAAGAGAACCGTTTTCAGAATAGTACTCATGAGGGATTTTGGGCGAAAGGTAAAACAAGCTGCCTCTTTTTAAATCGAACTGTTTTCCGTCTACCTTCAATATTCCCTCTCCGCTATCAACAAATAATATCTGATGGGAAATCAACCCATCCATGCGATTTACATGATATTCAGGGTCGGCAATGCCGATTCCGGTCAGGTAGAATGGCAGATTAGAATTACTGCCTATTATTGGATACGTATAGCGATACATTGTGTGATTCCTCTTACTTTTCCGTAAATGCTAAGCTTACTGCCTGTTTTTTCTTTTCCGCTTGATTAAAACAATTGCTGTCACCAAAGCCGCCGCGCCTATTACAGCCGCGATAAGAAGCTTTTCAGCCGACACCTTGCTTTTTACCTTGGTAATCTGAAGCTCTCCGCCCCTGAGTTCAACGCTGTCTATGCTCAGGCTTCCCTTTAAAACGGTAATTTTTGCCTTATGAGTGCCGTTTTGAAGGCCGTTCAGATAGTAGGTTATCTCCCTCTGACCGGCGTTTTCTATAAGCCTTGATTCATCCATCAGCTCGCCGTCAACTTCAACGCTTATTACCGCCGCCTCGGTTTCACCGGCTATGGCAAAGCCTGTGCCGTCAAAATCTATAGTAAGGCAAGCACCCGGCTCTCCCTTGGCACTGGTTCGCTTATAGCTCTTGTAGCTTCCCATGGTGGTATGCGTCCAGCTGCCGGAGTAATCACAGCAAAGGTCGGTATTGTCCCTGCGGGTTATGTATGGGTCGACGCCTTTTACCGGCTTCACCTTAAGATTGTCAAAGCAGTTCTGATTATAGGAGCTGAACAACGAAGCACGTCCTGCGCTCTGTATCGGCGCTGTCTCGTCCGCGATATAATCTATAACAAGCTTTCCATTTACATAACACCTTACCCTGTTTTCAACCGCTTCTATCTTAAGCTCAGTCCACGATGAAGGAACAAAAGCTTCCAGGCTTCCGCCATCCAGAGTCTTATTATTCAGCCAAAGCTGATACTTTCCGCTTTCAAAAAGCTGCAGCCAGTAACCGCTTAATCCCGCATAGCCCGAATTATACCTAAGTCCAACGCCGGCATAGTTGCTGTCACGCGCTTCGCTTTCAGCAAACGTCACATCAATAGAAACACTGTAGTTATACCACCTATCGTCTCCAAGATTGGTTACAGGGTCAGGCGTCCAGCCCCATTCGTTTGCCTTGGTTTCCGGGGTTATCATCTGTTTCAGAACGTTATTGCCGTCTATGCTGGTCACCTCAAATGCTCCGCCCTCGTCGGTGGTGTAGCGCGGGGCATATCCCCTTTTTTCAAGATAATCCTCGGGGTAATCCTTATACTCAAAATCATCGGCATACGGCAGTGCCAGAATCCCTCTTTCGCTTTCATTTGGACTTGCGCACTCTGCCTTTATTCCGCCGACCGTCGACACGGTTACCATGGAATACGGCTTGACGGTTACGCTGTATATATATTTGCCGCCGCTTTCCTTTGGCGTTATGGTCTCAATCCTTTTAAAATAGTTTTCATCATACTGAGTACCGTCCGGTCCTCTTGTTTCCCAGACGTCCACCGCAGAAGACTGCTTTTTAAGGTTTGAAACAGTAAAGCTATAGGTTATAGGCTCGGCGGTGGTGTTAGTTATAACGGTGCTGTAATCACCTGTTTCTGTGTCCGCCGCAGTGATATAGCTGTAAACGGAATCGACGATTGCATGACCGTCTCCGCCATTTTTACCGTCAGAATAGCACGCTCCGTCTATGAAAGCCCAGCCTTTTTTAATAAACTGTGAGAAATGCCTTGACATATAAAAGCCGCTGTCCAATGTATAATAGCCGCTCCAAGGGTCACAAGCATTTATAAACTGCTTTTGGCAATAGCAAACGCCATCGTAATATGCCGCAACTATAGGCTGATACTGGCAAAGGGTCATCCTTCCGTTGGGATACATCATAATAAATCGGTTGGCGACGTCCAAAACGCCATTAATGCCGGTGAGCCCAGAATTGCCCTCATCGAAACGGTATGTACCCTGCGCATAAGTCATCGGGGTACTGCCCTCGCTGAACCACAGCTCTTTGCCGTATTCATATGCCAGCTTCTGAGCATTGTTTGTTGAACGGCTGGTGTAGTGGCTTCCTACAACATCTATCGCTTGCATAAGCTCATCATCCCGAAGCATTTTGTCGGCAATTCCCCAGGAGCACACCTCATCAGCGGCTGCAATCTTGATTTTGGAATAATCATATGGGCAATTTTTTTCGGCTTTCAGAGCTTTTGAAAGGTATTTTATCCATTCAACGTCAATGGCGCGCTCGTTTTGAACCGCGCTGACATAGTCGAATTTCAGATTGTAGGTTTCATATGCTGCATCCAAGGTTTCCTTGTACCAGCGATATCTTGCGGCATAGACATCCTCCGAATCGGATATCCATTTAGGCTCGCCCCACCACAGCATATCAAGTGTCAAATCTGGATTGATGGTTTTAGCGTCGCAGGCAAGCATATATCCCGCCCCCCTTGTAACGTCGGCGGATTCATCGGCGCTTCTTTTCACCGACGGCTCTGTGCCGGAGGAGGAGTTTATATCTGAGCCCATTTCAAGCTTCAAATGATTTACACCTATGCCATCCTCGCCGAAGATATAGCTTAGTATCTCCCAATACCGCTCGGGATTTTCGGACTTGTAATCCATAAGAAGTCTTGAAGAGTTGTTGCCAGAAACCATTCCAGCTCCTCTGTAAAGCATATTTTCGGCAGTGTTGGCATTGTTCCCGTCTATGACAATGTTTGTCGGCTGATTCATATCAGATATCTCCTTTGCACTTGATGTGACTGACGCGGCAGATGCTATACAAATCGCTGCCATTATTGCCGCTATAGATCTCTTGAAATTCATAAAAAACGCCCCCTATTGCATAAATTATACACAAATCAGGGGCTGTTTTCAATCACATATTTTTAGCGCATTCTAAATATTTGAACATTTATTCAGGATCACTTAAAGAACAGCGGCAGCTTCTCCAGGAAGACAATATCATGCCTGTCAGCGGCATCACCCTCGGCCAATACCGCGCACTTTCCGACGATATTGCCCTGCGCATAGTTGACCAACTTGATGACCGCGTCGAGCGATTCACCGGTGGATATAACATCGTCCGCAATCAGCACACGCTTGCCCTTTAAATACTCGGCTTCGTCCTTGGAAAGCCAGAGCTTCTGAACCGTCGCCGTGGTTATCGACTTAACGTCCACCGAAACAGGGTCGCGCATATAGAGCTTGGGCATCTTTCTTGCGACGATATATTTCATGCCGTTTCCGACCTGACGCGCCATCTCATATGCCAGCGGGATTCCCTTTGACTCGGCGGTGACGATAACGTCAAACTCGGGCGTCTTCTTTAGCAGCTCTTCAGCGCAGGCGACTGTGAGCTCAACGTCAGAGAACATTACAAACGCCGCGATATCCAGCTTGTCGTTTACCTCGCAGATGGGGAGCTCACGCTTGAGTCCGGCTACATTTAGGGTGTAAAATTTATCCATAATTCAGCAGTCCTTTCATTATATTTTTGGGGAGATAATCAAACTGAATAAATAATCGGCAACACTGATTATTTATTCGCGATTATTAAGCAGCGATGCTAATCGATGCTTAATTATCGGCAATTATTAATCGAAGGATTCATTCGTCGATTAATTATTGCTGCACATTACTCCGAGATTCTTTCCGCCTAACAGGTGGAAATGCAGATGGAAAACGGTCTGGCCGGCGTCAGCGCCGCAGTTGGAGATAACCCTGTAGCCGCCATCCAAGCCCTTTTCAGCGGCGACCTTGGCTATCGCTTCAAAGATTTTCGAGACAACCGCGCTGTTTTCGGCGGTAATGCCGCTAACGCCGGAGATATGCTCCTTGGGCACAAAGAGAATGTGAGTGGGCGCGACCGGGGCTATATCCTCGAAGGCGTAGCAGTATTCATCCTCGTACACCTTTTTCGAGGGGATGTCCCCATTGATGATTTTGCAGAACAAGCAGTCGTTCATGACTTTTCCTCCTATTATATTCCCAAAAATTCCCTTACAATGTCGTCAACCTGCATCATGGCGGAGTCGAGCTTAGCGGTGTCTCCTACGCCCGCCATTGCGCTGTCGGGGCGTCCTCCGCCCTTTCCTCCTGTAAGAGCAGCTACCTTGGCAACTAACTTTCCGGCAAGGATTCCCTTTTCGACGGCTTCCTTTCCGCAGGCTGCTGCGATGTTTCCGCTCGCGCCGTTAACGCAGGCGATTACAGCTATTGCGCTGTCGTCCTTGGCCTTTATGGATTCCGCCATCTTCCTTATTTCATCCGGCTTAGCGCCGTCGATTTTCGAGACTATCAGCTTCAAATTGTCAATCACAACCATGTTGGCAAGCAAAGCGCTCGACTTAAGCTCGGCGATAGCGTCGGACATGGCGGCGTTCTTGTGTTCAAGGTCTCTTAGCTCCTCCGCAACGCTGCGGCACTTCTTGGCGAGCTCGTTGGGGTTGGCGAGCTTTAATGCGGCGGCGGACTCGTTTATCATCGCAAGACTGCGGTTGATGTAGTCCAAAACTCCCTTGCCGGTTACCGCTTCAATACGCCTTACCCCCGCGGCAACGCTGGATTCGCTTATAATCTTGAACAGTCCCGCCTTGGAGGTGTTGTCAAGGTGCGTTCCTCCGCAGAACTCGATTGAAGCGTCTCCCATTTTAACTACGCGCACGGTTTCGCCGTACTTCTCGCCGAACAGAGCCATAGCGCCCAGCTTTTTGGCTTCGTCTATCGGCATTTCTCTGGTAACTATATCCAATCCTGAAAGGATGTAGCCGTTTACAAGGTTTTCAACCTCGGCAATCTCCTCGGCTGTCATAGCTGAGAAGTGCGAGAAGTCGAAGCGGAGCCTTTCTGCGTTTACAAGCTGTCCCGCCTGGTGGACGTGGTCGCCCAGAACCTTTCTAAGCGCCGCCTGCAACAGATGCGCGCAGGAGTGGTTGCGCATAACGCTCAGTCTGTATTCGGCGTCAACCTCGAACAAAGCAGTCTCGCCGGTCTCTATTGCTCCTTCTATAACCTTGACCTTGTGGGCAATCTTTCCGCCGACCGCCTTCTGGGTGTCCAAAACCTGACACTTGCCGGTCTTGGTGGTAATGGTTCCGATATCACCGACCTGTCCGCCGCTTTCGGCGTAGAAGGGGGATTCAGAGGACACGATATAAACCTCGTCCCCCGCTCCGGCGGCGTTTACAAGCTCGGTCTCGGTCGCAATGTAGTCAATACCAACCTCATCCGTGAGCTTCTCGTAGCCCACAAACTTCGAGGAATACTCGCGCGCGATTTTGTGGAAGACGGTTTCGTCCGCGCCCATGTACTTCGAGCCTCCGCGGGCTGCGCGGGCGGTCTCCTTCTGAACCTCGAGAGCCTTCATAAAGCCGTCTTCGTCCAGGCTGAAGCCTTTTTCTTCCAAAATTTCCCTTGTCAAATCAATCGGGAAGCCGTAGGTATCCGAAAGCGCAAACACCTTTTTGCCGTCCAAAATGGTGGAAAGGTGCTTGGTCGCCATCTCATCGATATAGCCGTTCAGGATTCCCATGCCCCTATCAATTGTTTCGTTGAAGTTTCTTTCCTCGTTGGTCAGAAGCTTTACAATGTAGTCGTACTTCTCTTCAAGCTCGTTGTATTCGCCCTTGGAGCAGTCTACAACCGTCTTAACAAGGTCTTTTAGGAACAGGCCGTTGACGCCCAACAGCTTTCCGTGGCGGACGGCTCTGCGCAAAAGCCTTCTCATAACGTATCCCCTGCCCTCGTTGGAGGGGAGAACGCCGTCGGACGCCATAAAGGTCACGGTTCTGATGTGGTCGGTGATTACCCTTATGGAAACGTCCTTCTTATAATCCTTGCCGTATTCGCAGCCGGCAATCTTGCATATATGGTCGCGGATGGCCTTTACGGTGTCGACATCGAAGATGGAATCAACCCCCTGCATGAGTGCAGCCAGACGCTCCAGACCCATGCCGGTGTCTATATTCTTCTGGGCAAGAGGGGTATAGGTGCCGTCCTCGTGCCGCTCGAACTGGGTGAAAACAAGGTTCCAGAACTCCATGTATCTGTCGCAGTCGCAGCCGATGGTACAGTCCGGCTTGCCGCAGCCGTATTCGGGGCCGCGGTCGAAGTAGATTTCCGAGCAGGGGCCGCAGGGGCCGTCTATTCCGGCTTCCCAGAAATTATCCTCCTTGCCCATACGGAAAATCTTCTCCATCGGCAGGCCTATCTTTTCGTGCCAGATGCGCTCCGCCTCGTCATCATCCTGATATACGGTTACATAAAGCCGCTCCTCCGGAATTTCAAGCACCTTGGTTATATACTCCCACGCCCAGGAGATAGCCTCCTCCTTAAAGTAATCGCCGAAGGAGAAGTTGCCCAGCATCTCGAAGAAGGTGCCGTGGCGGGCGGTCTTGCCGACGTTTTCAATGTCGTTGGTTCTTATGCACTTCTGGCAGGTGGTCATGCGCGTGCGCGGCGGAACCTCCTGCTTGGTGAAATACGGCTTTAATGGAGCCATGCCTGCGTTGATCAACAGCAGGCTTTTGTCGTTTTGCGGAACGAGCGGAAAGCTCTTGTGCCTTAAGCACCCTTTGGATTCAAAGAACTTAAGGTAGCTTTCGCGCAGCTCGTTTAGTCCTGTCCACTTCATGTTAATCTTGTCCTTTCATAGTTTGATAATCAAAAAATACACACTGATTATATTTTGGGATGATAAAAAATACACCCCTCCCCTAACATGGGGCGAGATGTCGCTGTACCACCCAAATTCGCGAATGCTGGGGCGCGCAGTATCTCGAAAAAAAGATAACGCCCTTAAGCCTTTCGCCTTTTGTTCGGCTTAACGCGCCGATATTACGTTCCGGTTTGCCGGAAAGCTCAGGGTAAGCACCCGCCATAAGCATACAGGCTCGCACCGATGCAAGTTCCGATAAATCGAAAGATGCAAGCGCCTGCTCTCTTAAATGCCCTGCTGCGGTCAATCCCTTCACAGCCAATCAACATGGAATATTATATGCGATTTTTGCGGGAATGTCAAGGGGGATGGGAGGCAATTTTCCTCAAAAGGTCTTGACATTTGAAAAATATATGGTATACTAAAGAAGTCAAAGGATGACTTGCTATTGCCGTAGCGGTCGTTCCTATCTGAAATTTGTAGTTTGAAGAAACGCCGCTTACCGCTCTAGGTTGGCGGTAGTTCTTTATGGATTACTTTTTAAATATGTTAATAATCCCAAAGATAATCATAGCCAGCAATGTAAGTATAGCTATGATTAGCGTAATCATGCTTATAGCTTCTGCTCCGGTCATACGATTACCCTCCCTTCGGAGGAACAAACCTTGCCATCCCTTGACTAGTGATTATCATAGCATATCCTGTCATAAAATGCAATAATTTTGTCGATTTTATTTGCAGATATAAAACCTAGACCGCTTTATTAATTTTCCTTAAAAGAGCTTGACATTTATAAAATATGTGGTATACTAAAAGTCAAAGGATGACTGCTAGGGCTAGTAGCGGTCGTTCCTAACTGTAATTTAGAGTTTGAAGAAACGCCGCTTACCGCCTTAGGTAGCGGTTTTTTCTTTAGGATTTACTTCTTAAAGATGTTGATGATCCCAAAGATAATCATAGCCAGCAAAGTAAGTATAGCAACGAATAATGTAATCATGCTAATAGCTTCTATTCCGGTCATACGATTACCCTCCCTTCGGAGGAACAAACCTTGCCATCCTTTGACTTGATTATCATAGCATATCCTGTCATAAAATGCAATAATACTTACTTAAAAAGCGAGACCTCCGAACCCAGGTGGTCTCGCTTACTATATTCCAACTACTTATTTCGCCTTAAATGCATACTTGGCAAAGTTATAGGCCATGCTGTGGTTAGCCGGTCCGCCGTGCCAGGAATTGTCAACTGTCCACCAAATGTGAGTAAGCTCGTGCTTGTTGAAGATGTCGTGATATCCCTGTGGGGTCGACCAAACAACCTGATCATCCCCGGCGGCGCAGATCATGAACATATAAGGCTCGAAGCCTTCTTTATAATACATCTCCTCCTCGGGGACAACATCCTGCACGCCGGGTGCGGGGCAGGAAGCGCCGATATATCCGAACTTCTCGGGGTACTTAAAGCCCATTGCAATAGCCTCGCGTCCGCCCATTGAGAAGCCGAAGACGGCGGTATTCTCCCTGCCGGTCAGGCAGGAATAATTTTCCTCGATATATGGCATTAAATCCTTGGTGATGTCGTTCAGGCAGTTGTCATATGCCTTGTTGTTTTCATCGTTCATGCCGTCGCAGCTGCTCTTGGTCTTCGAGGCGAAGATATCCGGGAATACTACTATCATCTCCTCGCACTCGCCCGCCTTGATCATCTTGCCGATGATGTTCTGGCAGCCCTCGTCCTCAGCCATGGAGTTGTCGTGTCCCCAGTAGCCGTGGAGGATGTACAATACCGGGTACTGCTTGCTTTCGTCGTAGCAGTCGGGCAGATATACCCGCGCGGTTCTGTCCTTTTCACAGGTGGAGGAGTAGTAGGTTATCCGGGTCAATGTGCCGTTAGTGGTGGGATGATGCGGCTCGACCGACACCCAGTCACTGTCGAGCTCAGTGGGGCAGAACATCTCCGGCTCGATGCCGGCCATGAACTTCTCGCCTATCTCCTTGGCTTCCGGGTCGGGCTTGGGCTTTGACGCGCATGAGCAGACCGAAACCGCAGTGGCCGCGGCGATGCATCCTAAAAGAATTCTTTTTAATATTGTGCTTTTCATATTATATCGTTCCTTTCATACAAAGTCGGGCGTTTCCGTCCTGCAATTACAAGCAATAGTTCAGTATGCGCATAAAACTTTCCTGCCGCTCGGATAAAACATCAACGACGGAGGAAAGGCACTGCGCGACGGCAAACAAAGTATAAACGATTACAAAGTGCGCGCCGTCGCCTCTATTTAGCCTTGAAGGCATACTTCGCAAAATTATACGCCATGCTGTGGTTGGCAGGACCTCCGTGCCAGGACTTATCCACCGTCCACCAAACGTGGGTCAGCTTGTGCTTGGTAAAGATATCGTGATAGCTCTGCGGGGTAGTCCAGACGACCTGATCGTCCCCGGCGGCGCATATCATGAAGAGATACGGCTCATAGCCTTCCTTGTAATACATCTTGTCCTCGGGCACGACATCCTGAACGCCCGGTGCGGGGCAGGAAGCACCGATATATCCGAACTTCTCGGGGTACTTAAAGCCCATAGCAATAGCCTCACGCCCACCCATTGAGAAGCCGAAGATTGCGGTGTTCTCCCTGCCTGTCTTGCAGGAGTAGTTCTTTTCGATGTAGGGCATTAAGTCCTTGGTGATGTCGTTTAAGCAGTTGTCGTAGGCGCGGTTGTTTTCATCGTTCATAGCATCACATGAATCCTTGGTTTTGGATGCGAAGATATCCGGGAAGACAACTATCATTTCCTCGCACTCGCCGGCTTTGATCATCTTGCCGATGATGTTCTGGCAGCCTTCGTCCTCCGCCATGGAGTTGTCGTGTCCCCAGTAGCCGTGGAGGATGTACATAACCGGGTATTCCTTGCTCTCGTCGTAGCAGTCGGGCAGATATACCCGCGCGGTTCTGTTCTTTTCGCAGGTGGTGGAGTAGTAGGTTATGCGCTTAAGCTTGCCGTTTTTGGTGGGATGGTGCGGCTCGGCAGATACCCAGTCGCTCTCGAACTTCTGCGGGCAGTTCATTACCGTTTTTACACTCGCCATAAATTCCTCTCCTATCTCAGCGGCAGTCTTGCCGGAGGTTTCCGGCTTTTCCTGCGATGCTGTTTCGCTTTTTTCAGCCGTAGTTTTGGGTGCGGCGGTGGTCGCTGCGGCAGTGGTCGTGACAGTCGTTGTTACCTCGGCTGGCTTATCTTTGGAAAGATACTTTCCGGATACAAAGCCCTCCCCGCCCTTGAATTTGATTCTGTACCAGCCGTTTTCGCATATGCCGGTGATGTCCACATCCTCCGCCTTATCAAGATGTCCCAGCCGCTGATAGCCTGTATCAGGACCGCTGCGCACATTTACGCTGTTCACAGCATACATCTTCCCGCTTGCAGGCTCAACCGCGATTGAAGCGGTTGTAGGCTCGGGCGTGGTTGCAGGTGTGGGTGTTGTCTGGGGTGCGGCAGTAGTCGCCGCTGTGGTGATTTTGGGGGCTGTTTCAGCAGTGGTTACTGTTGTGACCGCTTCGGTGGTCGGTTCGGTCGTCGCTTCTGTGGCAGGTTCTGTTTCGTCAGAAACAGCATCTTCGGTGACATCCTCAAGCGAGGTCACAGCCTCGGTGATATCCTCAGCCGCGGTGACCAAAGGGATATCATCCTGCGGCTTGTCAACAGGCTCGGAGGCATTGTCCGCACAGGAGCACAGAATCAGTGAGGCTATTAAAGCAGCCATTATTATGGATAGTTTTTTCATATTCTCTCCTAAATTCGGGATTAGTCTACGCAGAAGGCGTACTTAGCGAAGTTGTATATACCGCTGGATATTGCCGGGTCGCCGTGGTCAGAGCCAGGAATCTCGTACCACACATGGGGGACGCCGTTCTTCTCCATAAGCTCGTGATAGCTCTTGGGGAAGGTTCCTACCGTGCCGTCCTTGTCGCCGGCGCAGTCTATCAGAACGTAGGGCATGATGTCATCCGGGAAGCAGATTTCATCCTCGGTATATGTTCCGGGGTGCTCCATCGCCCAGTCTCTTCCTGGGACAAGACCGGGTGCGGGAGCTATCGCGCAGGCGTATCCTATAAGGTCGGGGTGCGCAAACGCTATGTTCAAAGTCTCTCTTCCGCCCATTGAGAAGCCCAATACTGCGGTGTTTTTCTTGCCGGTGGCAACCGAGTAATTCTCCTCCATAAAGGGCATAAGGTCGTTTACAAGGTCGTCAACAAAATCGTCATACGGCTTTACCGATTCGGGGTCGAACGCGGGAGCCTGGTTGGGGTCTTTCGAGGCGTACATATTCGGGAAGACAAGTATCATTTCCTTGGCTGTTCCCTCTTTGACCATGTTGCCGATGATTACCCTTGCGCCGCTGTTTCCGTCGCCGAGCATGGAGTTTTCATCCCCGAAAATGCCATGAAGGATATACATTACCGGGTACTTCTTATCCTCGGAATAGTCCGCCGGCAGGACGATATTTACGTTTCTGTCCCTTTCGCAGGTGGTTGAGTAGTAGGTGGTCTTGACGATTTCGCCGTAGTCAACGTCCATTTTCATGATGGAGAGCATTGCCGGGCAGGTTTCCTCCGGCACTATGCCGTCCATTATTTCCTTAGCTCTGTCCACGTTTTTAACATCCTCCTCCGGCTGGGCTTCAGCCTGATTATTTTCTGTGCCGTCACCGGCGTTTACTTTCCCGCTGTCGGCAGGGGTCGAGCCGCAGGCGCTTAAAACAAGGCTTGCCGCTAAAAGTGCGGATAGTATTTTCAGTTTGATTTTCATATGTTTCCTCCAATGATTTTAATGCTAATTAACACACTACAATGATATCACCGAAGAGGCGAATTGTCAACATACACTAAAGATTTGCTCAGTTTTCATCAATAGTTTGGTACAATATGAAAAAACGCGCCCTGAGCTTTCAATGCTCAGGACGCAAATCAATAATTCTATTTTTCCTTAATCTCAACGCTTCCCGAAACGGTATCGACATTGAGCGTCATGTAGCCGTCGCCGAGAGTTGTCTCGCCCGACTTGGCAAACTTAGCACCGAACGCCCTGATACTTGCGCTGACAGAATCGATGTTTGCAGTTATTCCGGTCTCTGGCATTCTTATCGTCGCAGAACCCGAAACAGAATCGATATTCACTGCGCGCGGAACCTGGTCAAATTCTGCGGTTATTCCGCCGGAGACGGTGCTGAAATCTATCTCGTCGACCTTACCTGCGAATTCTATAGCACCTGAAATATTGTCGATATCCACAGTTCCGGCGGAGATATTTTCAAGGGTAATAGCACCCGAAACGCCCTCTATATCAATGTCGTCTGCGGTAAGGTTATCTATGTTTACAGAGCCGCTTACTATTTCGACGTCAAATTCAGTGGCGGTAATATTCTCCACATCAAGTCTTGACGAAACAAGCTCCAAATCAAGCTTGCGGAACTGCTTGCCCTTCGGCACAAGGATGGTCAAATCCTTTTCATGCGTTTTATTGCCGATTCCGAAAAAGTTGCCGAATCTTAAGCCGCTCTTGCAAAATCTTATCGCAAGCTTGCCGTCCTTTATGCGGTAACGCATGGTTGTATCCTCATCCTCGAAACCATCTTCCGTGACCTTTATATCGTTGCCGTCATACTCGGAGATGGTTACGCTTCCGGCTATCCAATCAATATCCATTGAGCTGACGGTATCGGCGTTCGCCGAGAAATCACCTATTAAGTAGCTTGAAGGGTCGGAGTATCTGTATCCCGAGCCCATGTTAATCCCGCCGAAGCTCCAGCCGCTGCCGCCCCACATCATGACCGCCGCGACTATCAGCAGAACTATAACCGCCGACCAGATTACTATTCTTACAATCGCACTATTTTTCATTGCTGTCATCCTCCAAATCGTTCCATTCCTTATAGTCGAAGACTGCCTTCAAAAGGCTGTCAGCCGCGCCGCCGATAAGGAAGATTATCCAGGTTATATGCCATGCGCCGGTGAGGAAGCTTATTATCAGGTAAAGCGCAACTATCAGCGACCACATTGCGCTGGAAATGTTCTTTCGCATAAGCTTTCTTTTCTTCTGATCTATGGTTTGCGGGGCAGTGTACCTTACGACCGTAGGACCGTCCGAGCCGGCGTAGGTATAGAATTTATTGGTCGATGCGCGGTAGATGATAAGTCCGGTCGCAACGGCTATCATTATAAACATTACAACAATGCCCTTTTCATCCTGTGTTAATATTACCGGAAGGACACACATTATATAAAGCGCAACAGCTATGGACAAAAGGAGCGCTTGTCTTGCACGGTGCCGCTGATAGCTTTCCCGCAGAATCACGGCGTCGTCATCATGAGCGTAGGCGTTTATAAGCTCGTCGACGTTGCCGATATAGGATATTGCTATGGTGAAGGCAGTTTCATCATCCTTGCCCTCAGCCTTAAGCTCGTTGTACTTTTCAAGGGTATTGCCAAGGATTTCGTTCTTGACCTCCTCCGCCTGCGGGGTCTTGGGTGCGTTTTTGAATATTTCGTTTACATAGTTTCTAATGCGCTGTTCCATATAATTTCTTCCTTTCCTCTTATTCAGGTTCAAATCTTCAAACCGGAATTTATTTAACAAAATATTTTTTTCCTATTATTTATACTTACAAACACTAAGGAACTAAAAATTAAAATTATTGCCGTAACGATATTTCCTAAAACATAATCGTTAATGATATATATACCGGATAATGAATTGACAATACAATGAAATAATACGCATAGCCATACGCTGTCAGTATTCTTTCTTATGCTTGCCAAAGCAAAACTCAATCCCAATACATTTATTCCAAATGCAAAATAATTCTGTCCGTATTGAGATACTCCCCGTATATAGAATAGAGGCAGATGCCACAACCACCAAATAACACTGACGATTACAGTTGATAAAACAAATTTATACTTTTTCTCTAATTCCGGCTGAAGAATATATCTCCATCCTGCCTCTTCCAATCCGCCGCCAAAAAGCATCGCAGGAATCATAACGATAATTGCATATAATGGGGCTCCTTTTTCGTATCCTGAAATAAAGCATTGCGGCAAAATAAATAAAATCCCTAAAATTACGACCATCAGATATGAAAAGATGCTATGTTTGAAATCAAAAACATTTTTCAGCCAATCTTTAAAGCCTTTGATTTTATTATTTTTCTTCAATGATATAAACGAAGCAATAGTTGGCGACCAACCGCCCAACACATATGGTATATATAACAGATAATTATCATTTATTGATATATGATTCAGACTGAAAACCAAGCATATACCCCAGCAAACTAACATTATAGAAAAAGTATATAATAAATACTCTTTACTTAACTTACTCATACAAAGCTCCTTTACAGATTAGCACCGCCGTTTGGCACGAAAGGGATGAATTTGCTGCTTGAAAGAGTTGGCTTTCAAGTTTCTCCCTCTATTGATAGTATATTGTCCATAAGATTCTTTGCTTCCTGCCATTCCGCAAGCATTCGTTGATACGCCTGCCTGCCGTCAGTGGTTATTTTGTAGTATTTTCGCCGCGCTCCGACATCACCCTCGCCCCAATAGGTGGTTATATAGCCCATATCTATCAGCCGCTTGAAGGCAGTATAGAGCGTTGCTTCGTTGAGCTCATACTTACCGGAGGATTTTCGCAGGATTGCCTTGTTGATCTCATAACCATAGCTGTCCCTATTCATGAGATTGGCAAGTATCACCGCGTCTACCCGACCCCGTATAAGCTCGGATGCTATCGACATTCGATCACTCCCCCCTTATCGTGAGCTTATTATATCATAAGATACCTTGGCTGTCAAGGTATCTTGGGGCGGGATATGGTACAATATTGCTTTACTAATTTGCGGATAATTTGTGGATGGTGCACAAATAACGGACGGCAGACCTGCCCCAGTGAAGAAGTAAGAGTGAAAAGTTAAGAGTTGAGGTGTCAAGCGTTTCACTGCGGTGAAACGCGCTCGACGGATTTTAAGTGCGGCTATCGCCGCTGTTTCGCGGGCTTCGCCCTGCTCTGCTCAGCTCTGATTTGCTTTTAGGACTGTCTTCGGAGCTTATCATTCCCTGCGGTTCCTACCGGCGCGCCCCCTTGGATTCGTGTTCTATCTCACTACCTACGGGCACCGTACCGAGTGCGGGCGGAGGCTTATGCGCCTTGCGCATGGGCGACCTTGTCGCCCGGACGCCCATGGCGTCCAAGCCTCCGCTACCCACAGTTGTGAGTGGGGTGCGCCTCCCTCTGAGCAAACAAAAAAGAGATGCGCAATCCATACGCATCTCTTAAAGATATATTGTATTTACTTATCCGTCCGCCACTGCTGTGCAAGGCTGTCTATATCTGTGCCGCTCTTGTCAAACGGAATTATCGTGTAGGAATACTTATACCCGGTGTGGCTCATCTTATATTGGCTGAGCGGCTCGGGTCCGCAGGAGGCTCCGCCGGTTCCGCGTGAGCCGCAGTCGATGTTAAGAATCGTGTTCTTGACCTCCGGCAGAGAGTAGGTGTAGCGGGCGTTCTGAATCTGAGAAGCGGTATAGTGCAGGGCGCTGGCTTCCAGCTTATCGTCGCAGGAGACAAGTATTCCTGTGTTCCGCTCGTCCGAGGTTAGGGCGATGTATCTTACATCGGTCTTGTTTCCGGTGTCCTGCGGGTTGCCGTAGGGATAGAAGCTGTCCGAAACGGTCTGGCTGTATAGTCCCACCGGTGCGCCGCGCTTTCTGTCGCAGTAGGTGTCAGCCTCTCCCCTGCCGTAGTAGGTGATGTATTCATAGTCGGCGGGCAGGGTCAGGGTGTTGCCGTATTTTAGTATCTCGGCGATATCCCGCGGGAGGGTCAGGCTGCGCTCAACCTTTATCTGACCGTCGCCATAGATGGTGTATACGATTTCCTCGCTCGCGCCGCTGACCGAGAGTTCAAGCTTGGCGGAAATCTTAACCGCCTTGCCGTCCTCGATAGTCTCGCAGGTCAAATCGCTTACCGACTTGACTGTGGCATTCTCCATTCCGCCCCAGATGTTGTCGTTGGAGAGCTTGGCGCGGGTAAATGTCGGGGTAAGTCCCTTTTCTATGATGGTCTCGCCGCCCACGGTATAGCCTGTAAGCTCGCATTTTTTCTTTGAGAATACCGCGCTGAAATTATCGCCGGTAACGGTGATATCGCTGTCGGTTTCGCTCAGATTTACTAATCCCATAACCGAGATATCCGGCTCAGTCTCGGTGCTGTCACATTCAATTTCAAACTGCTCCAGCGCGATTACGTAACCAGCCTTCTCCCAAAGGGTGTCCTGCTTTAAGCAGGCGTAAAGGTTCAGATGATACTCGCTGTCCGGCTGATGGCTTTCGGGGAGGTTGTATGGGATGGCGACGCTGACTGTCTCCTTGGGCGCACAGCTGACCTCGAAGTTTCCCGAATCAATCACAGTGCCGTTTCGCGTGAGCTCATATTTGAAATCGTAAGCCGAAAGGTCGGTGGTCTTGAACTCGTTGTAGATGCTGACTTGCTTATTGTCGGCGGAGAGCTTATCCGCTGTGAACCATACCGACTGGTAGACGTACTTGACTTCATTCGCTTCCGGCTGGATCTGTCTGTCCGCACTGATGATGCCGTTCTGGCAGAAGTCGCCGCTGTTGGGGTTATCTCCCCAGCATCCGCCGTAGGCTAAGTATTTGCCGTTGCCGTAGTAGTCATATTTTCCGGCGGGAATCTCCGTCCAGATAGACTGGTCAACAAAGTCCCAGATGAAGCCGCCGAGAAGGTTGTCATACTCCCTCATAGGCTCCCAGTATTCATAGAGATTTCCGACCGAGTTGCCCATGGCGTGGGCATATTCGCAGATAAGATATGGCATATGGTTTTCCCATGTTCCCCTTGATTTAACATCGTCCACCGAGGAATACATGGTGCTGGATATATCCACTCCCCCGCCAGAGCCCTGGGATTCAAAGTGAATGGGGCGGGTTGAGTCGCGCTGCTTAAGCTCCTGGATGGAATCAAGGAAAGCCTTAGTTCCGCCGATGGTTTCGTTGCCCATCGACCAGATTATTATGCTTGTGCGGTTTTTATATGCGATGGTGTGGGCGTAGATTCTGTCCTTTACAATATTCATGAAATAGGTATCGGTGTCCGCGCCGCTGACGTTATAATGGGTCTCGACGTTGCATTCGCCCAAAACAAGTATGCCATATTTGTCGCACATATTGTAAAAGTCTTCACAGTCGGGGTAGTGCGAGGTTCTTACCGCGTTTATGTTCAGGCTCTTCATTATTTGAATATCTTTTTCTTCCATATCGGCCGAGAGATATCTGCCTGTTTCGGGATTGTTTTCGTGGCGGTTCACGCCTTTTAACAGGATTTCCTTGCCGTTGAGCAAAACGGTGTCGTAATGAGCGTTTTCGCTCGTGCCCTCGGTAGAGGTGAATGTTATCTCACGGAAGCCGAGCTGCTGGCTCAGACTGCCGTAATATGCGCCGTCGCTGTCATAAAGAGATATTACAAGGGTATAAAGGTAGGGGTCTTCATCCGACCACAAGCGGGGCGACTTTACCTTTTTGCTAAGCTCTACCTGAGTTGCTTCGCCCGAGGCGGTCTTGGAAACTGACTTGCGCACCGGGCTTGATTCAAAGATGTTCTTGCCGTCTGCGTCAAAGAGCTTGACATCTATTGCATAGCCCGAAGCCTCGGAGACTGTAGTATTTGATACTTCGACATCCAGCTTAAGCTCGGCGTTTTTATAGCTGTCGTCCAAATCGGTGACAACGGTGTAGTCGGATATCCTTACGCCGGGTGTGGAGTAGAGGTAGACATCCCTGAAAATACCGGCGAGGCGCAAAAAGTCCTGATTTTCATAATAGCTGCCGTCGCACCAGCGGTATACCTTTACCGCAAGCAGGTTTCCCTTGCCGTCAGCATTCAGATATGGGGTGATGTCGAAATCAGCGGCGTCAAAGCTGTCCTCGGAATATCCCACCTCGTGACCGTTTACATATACATAGTATGCCGACTCGACCCCGCCGAAGGATATGTACACTCTGCGGTTCTGAGCCATCCAGTCAGAATCGACATCGAACTCATAGCGATAGAAGCCCACCGGGTTGGTGACAGTCGGCGCGGTGGGAGCCATCAGCTTTTCGTTGCCGTATGCGCCGTCGTTCCAGGGGTAGGTATAGTTGGTGTAGATGGGAAAATCAAAGCCCTGGGTCTGCCAGGAGCGCGGAAGGGTGACGTCCTTAAACCCGCCATAATAGGCATCTGAGTAGGAGTATATCTTATCCTCGCCCTCGTAGGCAGGGGCGGTTGACATATCGTAATCGGTCTTGTAAAAATTATCAAGAACACCCGCCGCAGAAGCGTCATCCTCGTTTTTATAGACTGCCAGCTGCCAGATATCATCCTCACCGGTGATGAGCTTATAGTAGTCGGAGACCGAGCGATTGTAATTCTTAGCACCCTCCAGCGCCTTTTCAACGCTGTCATAAACCACCGTTCCGACAGTGTGGTAAGGCAGGGCGTTCACCCGGACAATATCGCTCTGGCTGACCAGATTGCCCGCAATGTCCTTGGAAATGGTCTTGCCCGTCCACTCCTTTCCGGTGAAGATTGGTGCGGAGATGTCAGTTTGTATCAGCTTTTCAGCCTTAGGCTGTGCGGAGGCATCCCAAGGGTCGCCGGCAGGTGCGCCGCAGGAGGTACAAATCGTCATCGCAAGCGCAGACACAACCGCAGACGCAAGAATCGCCGAAATTCTATAGTTAATCTTTAACATAGCTTTAATCCTTTCGTTGATTAATACTGTTATTTTAGCAGATATTTTCGCGGATGTAAATGATGGATTTTAAGATTTGGTTGGATATTACTAAGGAAAAAGATATGCGCGGAAGTCCGCGCATATCATCCACAAAAGTATTTCACCGGTGTAATTATAGTTTAGCATGATTTTTTGGAAAATACAATTATCAATTGGTTGTTTCGCTATCAATTAATGGTTGTGGGAGTATCGTTTTACAGCCCGATTGTTTTGCTTAACGTTTTCACCGTTTTTCCTTCCCGCCGTCACGCATGATAATCCCCGCAGCCATCAGTCCCACGCCCAGCGAGACCGACACTATCAGCAGAATCAGAATTTGAAAACTAAGATTTCATAAGTGTTTACTGCTTCTTATAGGATATCAATAAAATCCTCCAAAACGCATAAAATCAAAAGATTTTTCGCAATCTGCTCACCGAATTTCTTTATTGAATGTTACGCCGTTTTAACGCTGCTCGGCTGGCTCATAAGGACAAAAGCAAGGGCAGAAAAACTACCCGAAAGCTAAATTCAATTGAAAATAGAAATAATTCAATTTTCACGTTATTGACCACCTCTTTATATTGCTGTATAATGATATTGCGGACCGCGAAATACAATTCATCATATAAAAAGGAGCGCATTATGGACACACTTAAAATTGGACGGTATATACAGCACTTACGAAAGGCTGCCGGTATGACTCAGAAAGAGCTTGCAGAGAGACTGAATGTTTCCTTTCAGGCCGTTTCAAAGTGGGAGAATGGTGATACGCTGCCAGACACAGGTATTCTGCTTGATTTATGCGATACTCTGTACACAACAACAGATAAGCTGCTCAATGGAGGAGCCATTGTGGCAAGCGAACGCAGGCTGATGCGAGCGGAGGACGTTGTTAACGGTTTTCAATGCATAGAGAATGTTGGAAAGCTTTTCGGCGAGGGCAGCACTTTTTTCACAGGCATGGTCGAAGGAATCAACGAGAAAATGAACATCGATCTTTTAACTTATCTTAAAGATCCAATGACCCGCGAGGTACTCTATGCGGAAGCGTTGATCCAAGGAATCCTTTCCGGTAGGACTGTGGACATGGACGAGATTGAAACGATATTTCAAAACAAAAAGATGATTGAGACAATCCGACACTATCTCATTAAAGCAAGCGATAAATGCTAACGTTTCAAAAGAGTCAATAGTTGAAGACACTTCTCGCATAAATCCGGTAATTTGTACGATGGGTGTATTTCGCTTTCATACACCGATAGCTTATTACCCACCAGGAAGCAGTTTGACGGTCATAAAAAGCTTTCCCTTGTTTCGGTTCGTAAGGGCGAAAACAAGGAAAAATACATAAGGCCAGAACGCAAGACAAGCAAAACGCCTTGAAAATACAACGTTTTCAGAAGGCAGGGAATTGAAGCATAATGGCTCTGTTGACAAGTATCCTCATACTTCTCCATTGAACTATGAAACCGACAGTAATCAAGCTGGCTGGAAATAGACAGCTTTCGGTTTATAGGAAACTTCACCCATCCAAACTGAATAGCCAAAACCGGCACCGTTTATCATGACGGCGCCGGTTTTTATTTGCTTATTCTTCTTTCTTTCGGGATTTCCCACCGTCCCGGGTAACAATCCCAGCCGCCATAAGTCCCACGCCCAGCGATACCGAGACTATCAGCAGAATTAGCATAAGGTTGCCATTTATGCTCCCGCTCCAGTCGGTGAAATCCACAGTATAAACGCCTTTATCCATGTTTGCTCCCGGGAAAATCAGGTGGATAACATAGTTTGCAAGGCTTGCCATCAGCCCGATGAGAATAGTTCCCGCTCCCGCGCTGAAAAGACGGTTCGGAGAGACGAGCATAACCAGCCCCAGAAGCAGTAAGGGCGAATAGCAGTATATGGTCAAAAGAAAGGCTCTTGCCAGGGGGAACACGGCAAGGATCCTCGCTCCTAAAAGCACCAAAAGCGTAAGCGCGAAGAGTGCGCAGACATATACAAGGAATTTGGCTTTTCCAAGCTTTTTAAAGGATTTGAGCGCCACAGGTCCGAGAGCCGCAGCATATCCCAAAAGAACAGAAGCGACTGCAACAGGCACCCAGCGCACCGAGCGGGTGTATATCCCGCAGACGATAAGGAGCACCGTCACCGAAGAAAAGGTGGTCACGGCATACCAGAACAGCTTATTGCTCTTGAAAAACCTAACGCATGACGGGAAAAAGCAGAACGCACAGACAATGCTTGCAAGCACCACCCAGAACCACGAAAGCGTGTGCGAGGTTGCGAGGTTTACTATAAAGCATATAACCGGCGCTATTGCATATGCGACCGAAAGGGTGATGAAGCCGGCATCGGTTATGCGGCGGTAGAGCTTTGATTCGCGCTTGATTCGGCGGTAATCGTCGTCGTTTGAGGCGGTTACAAGCTCGTGCTCGCTGATGTCAAGGACACGGCAAAGGGCGGATATCATTGTAATATCCGGGTAATTCGCTCCGCGCTCCCACTTGCTCACCGCCGATTCGGTGACGTAGAGCATCTGCGCAAGCTGCTTCTGCGAATAGCCCTTCTCCATCCGCTTTTCTCTGATGTAACTTCCGAGAGTTTTACATTCCTGCATTTTTATCTTCCTTCCGACAGCGCAAAAAGTGCTGTCATTATTTTTCTTGCCGGCTGTTTGAATTATAGCAGACGGTGGCTTAAATTGCAACGGTATCCGGCAAAATAGTACTGCCTTCAGGGGTGGAGCGTCACTCCAGCCCAGGTTTTATGCGGGTTTGCGGGTACGGTGCATGAAGCTCTTGTATCACGAAGAACAGCCGCCGGAACCACTCCGACGGCTTTGCTTTTAATATATCAAATGCTTATTATATTGGCTACTCCCTTCCGGTCAGCTCTTCCGCCTTCATCTGTGCGGTTACGGCAAGCTCTGCCGCTAAAAATGCGTGCTTCTGGGTCATGGCGTTTTCAGTGCGGTTCAGGCAGTCGAGTATCAACTCACCGAAATACGGGAATCCCACCTTACCGCTCGCCGCGAACCTGTGCTCGCCGACATCGTCGACCCAGAAAACATTGTCCGAGCCGTCGTCGGTGGCGATGTTTACGTACTTTCTCAGCTCGATATATCCCTTAGTGCCAAGGATGATAGTTCTGCCGTCACCCCATGTCCGCAGGCCGTCCGGCGTGAACCAATCGACGCGGAAATACTGCGTTGCGCCCGAGCCGCCGATTATCGTTGCGTCGCCGAAGTCGTCAAGACCGGGATATTTCGGGTGGGCGTAGTTCCCGATATGAGCACTTGCCACCCTTGCTTCGGTTTCATCCGCATAGTATAAAAACTGCTCCGCCTGATGTGAACCGATATCGCACAAAATTCCGCCGTACTTCTCCTTTTCAAAGAACCACGCCGGGCGACCGGATGCGCCAAGCCTGTGCGGTCCAAGACCTAAGACCTGTATAACCTTTCCTATCGCCCCCGATTTTACAAGCTGACCCGCGTATACTGCGGACTCAACGTGCAGGCGTTCGCTGTAGTATACCATATACTTTCTGCCGGTCTCGGCGGTCTTTTTTCTGGCGGCAGACAGCTGTTCAAGGGTGGTAAGGGGCGCCTTGTCGGTAAAGTAGTCCTTTCCCGCGTCCATAACTTTAAGACCTAATGCACACCGTTCTGAGGTCACTGCCGCACCTGCAACGAGCTTGATTTCGGGGTCGTTTAAAATTTCATCCTCCGACGAGGCGACCTTTACATCGGGATATTTATTCAAAAATGTCTTGACCTTGTTCGGGTCGGGGTCGTAGACGTATTTAAGCGTTGCCCCGGCCTCTTTAAGACCGTTGCACATACCGTAGATGTGACCGTGATCCAGTCTCATCGCCGCAAAAACGAACTCGCCCGGCTTGACTACCGGCTTGGGCTTGCTTGTAGGGGCATAGTTCATGCCGTCCGCTTTCTGAAACTCTGCCATAGTTATCCTCCTTATCTGCTTCCGCCGACGGTTATATTGCCGTCGGAGAAGTTTTCGACTGACGCCGATTTCTCATAGAAGTGCTTGACGTTTTTCTGTATGCCCTCGACGGTGTACCATGGGTCGTCCTTCTTTAAGGGAAGGCAGACGGTTCTGCCCTCGAAACCGGATTTATATATCGACGTGATGATTTCAATAGTCCTTCTGCCGCTTACGCCGTCTATGTACGGCCGCCCACCTGTTTCAATGGCATTCATAACGTCATTCAACTCCGCGGTGTGACCGGTGTATTTCAGGTCGGGGACGGAATTGTGCAGCTCGTCAAGCTCTTTTTCAAGCTCTTCATTGCGGTAAGGGAAGCCGTTTTTACGTGGGAGGGATGCGCAAACCTTCCACGGTGCGGAAATACGCGCCTTTTCGCCCTGCAAAACCACCTTCTGCTCCTCACCGTGGTGGATTACCGAGCTTGTCACCTGAGCAAGCGTTCCGCCGGGGTACTGCATAGCGGCGATTGATATATCCTCGACCTCGGCGTTGTCGTGGGCGGCGTTTGAAAGAACCGCCGTCACCTTTTCGGGTGTGCCTAAAAGCCAGCCCAGCATATCTATATGATGAACAGCGTGGTTGAGGGTGCATCCTCCACCCTCGGTCGCCCATGCTCCCCGCCACCATAAGTCGTAGTAGCAGTGACCGCGCCACCAGTAGGAATCGACGGCGGCGTGAAGCACTCTGCCGATTTTTCCGGAATCGAGGACGCTTTTAAGCTTCCAATAAGGGTCGGTAAAGCGGTTCTGCGCGATGATGGCAAGGGTCTTGCCGCTGCGCTTTTCTGCCTCGAGCATTTTGTCGCATTCTTCCAAGGATGCCGCCATCGGCTTCTCGCAGATGACGTTCACTCCGGCATTCAAGAAATCTATCGAGATTTCAGCGTGGGTGAACGGCGGAGTGCAGACATCCACAATATCAAGCTGAGCGCCGATGTCCGCAATAAGCTCCTTATGCGAAGGATAGACCTTTGCGTTTGTGAGTCCGAAGTCGCGCTTTTTCTTTTCCGCTTTTTCGGGGTATATATCGCACAGAGCGACGATTTCCACCCTTTCGGGGAATCTAAGATATCCCTTTATATGCTCCGGCGAGATATTGCCGGTGCCGATTATTGCTGCTTTCAACATACTTTCAGCCTCCTTGCAGGTATCAACGGTATTTACGATTCTGTGATACGATAATCATTATATGTGTATATTATATAATAAACCCGCAGATTTGTCTAATGATATAAAGTAAAATTTTAATACTATTCTATAATGTCGAGAATATATAATTCCGACCTGAGGTTACAGCGGAGCTGTATGAACAGCACCTGTTATGCTAATATCCGTCTGAAAAACGCCCAAAAAACGGGTGCAAATTACATTGTAAAAATAAAAGTGAAAAGCCACCCCAGACTATAAGTCAGAGATGGCTTTAATACTATTATTTCAGGATAAATATTATCCATTAATCTCCTGCGGAGCCTCATGCGATTGTGCTGCGCGCTCGACATACGCTTCGTTCTTAACGACCTCGGCGTTGTTGTAAACCTGCATACCGGTACCTGCGGGAAGGAGCTTACCGATGATAACGTTCTCCTTAAGACCCAACAGATGGTCGGTCTTGCCCTTGATGGCAGCATCGGTCAGGGCACGTGTAGTCTCCTGGAAGGAAGCCGCCGAAAGGAAGCTCTCCGAGCTGGAGGATGCCTTTGTGATACCCTGAATTACAGGGCTGGTGACGATAAGTCTTGCCGATTCGTCCCCGGCATCGATCTCCTCCTGAATCTGGGCATTGATTTCTTCAATCTCATGCCTGTCGACAAGAGTTCCGGGCAGCAGGTAGCTCGAGCCGGAATCCTCAATCTTGACCTTGCGAAGCATCTGGCGGGTTATGACCTCGATATGCTTGTCGTTAACGTCAACACCCTGCAAGCGGTAAACCTTCTGAACCTCGGTGATGATGTAGTTTCTTACAGCCTCCGGGCCTAAGATGGCAAGGATATCTGCGGGGTTCTTGGAGCCCGCTGTAAGCTCGTCACCGGCTTTTACCTCGTCCCCAGGCTTAACCATGATTCTGTAGTCCCACGGGATGGCGTACTGCTCGACCTCGCCGGTATTGGTGTTGGTGACTACTATAACCCTTGACTTCTTGATTTCCTCAATGCTTATAACGCCGTCAATTCTGGTAAGGATCGCCGCGCCCTTGGGCTTTCTGGATTCAAACAGCTCTTCAACTCTGGGAAGACCCTGAGTGATATCCTCCGCCGATGCAACACCGCCGGTGTGGAAGGTTCTCATGGTAAGCTGAGTACCGGGCTCACCGATGGACTGCGCCGCGATGATACCTACAGCCTCGCCCACCGAAACGACGGTTGAGTGAGCCAAATCCATGCCGTAGCACTTTGCGCATACGCCGCGCTTGGACTTGCAGCCCAGAACCGATCGGATGGCTATACTATCCCTTCCCTCGGCGTTGAGGGCGTCTATAACCTTCTTGGCGTCAACAGGGGTCATAAGCTTGTTCGAGGACATTATGACCTCGCCGGTCTTGGGATTCTTAAGATCTTCAACTAAGAATCTGCCGACAAGTCTTTCGGCGAACGGCTCTATCATTTCGTTGCCGTTCTTGATTTCAAAGACCTCTATGCCCTCATGGGTTCCGCAGTCATCCTCAGTGATGATGACATCCTGCGAAACGTCAACCAGACGTCTTGTAAGATATCCCGAGTCTGCGGTACGAAGGGCGGTATCGGTCAAGCCTTTACGCGCACCTCTCGAGGCGATGAAGTATTCGAGGATGGTAAGACCTTCACGGTAGTTGGCTCTGATAGGCATTTCGATTGTAGCACCCGAGGTGTTTGCAATAAGTCCTCTCATTCCTGCCAGCTGTCTTATCTGAGCGATAGAACCACGGGCGCCGGAGTCGGACATCATGTAAATCGGGTTGTATCTGTCGAGGTTTGCCTGCAGTGCGGCAGTAACATCATCTGTCGCCTTAGACCATATCTCGATGAACTTCTTGGACTTGCCCTCGCGCGAGATAAGTCCGCGCTTGTACTGCTTATCTACCTTATCGACCAGCTTATCGGCATTGGCAAGGATATCCTTCTTTGCCGGAGGAACAACAGCGTCACAGACCGCAACGGTTATTGCCGCCTTGGTGGAGTACTTGAAGCCTAAGGCCTTAATGCTGTCCAGCACCTCGCTGGTCTTGGTGGTGCCGTGCTTGCGGATACACCTTTCGATGATATCGCCGAGCTGCTTTTTCTTGACTAAGAAGCCGATTTCAAGGTCGAACTGCTTGGAGGAATCGGTTCTGTCAACATATCCCAAATCCTGAGGGATGTTTTCATTGAAGATAAGTCTGCCCACGGTGGCGTCGATTATCTTAGATACCTGCCTGTCCCCAGCGGTGCGGGTAACTCTTACCTTAACCTTTGCCTGTAAGGATACTACCCCTGCCTGATAAGCCATCATGGCTTCGTTGACATCGCGGAAGACCTTGCCCTCTCCCTTTTCGCCGTCCTTTTCAAGGGTGAGGTAGTAGGAGCCCAGAACCATATCCTGAGTAGGAACGGTAACCGGCTTGCCGTCGGCGGGCTTAAGAAGGTTATTGGCGGCGAGCATTAAGAATCTTGCCTCTGCCTGAGCTTCAACGCTCAACGGTACGTGAACGGACATCTGGTCGCCGTCGAAGTCGGCATTATACGCCGTGCAGGCGAGCGGGTGGAGCTTTAATGCTCTGCCCTCTACCAGAACAGGCTCGAATGCCTGAATTCCCAGACGGTGAAGTGTAGGCGCACGGTTGAGAAGTACGGGGTGACCCTGAATTACATTTTCCAAAGCGTCCCAAACCTCGTCCTTACCTCTTTCAACCATCTTTCTTGCGGACTTGATGTTTATCTGAGGGTTGGTATCTACCAATCTCTTCATAACGAACGGCTTGAAGAGCTCCAGTGCCATCTCCTTGGGAAGACCGCATTGATACATCTTAAGCTCAGGTCCTACGACGATAACCGAACGTCCCGAATAGTCGACACGCTTGCCCAGAAGGTTCTGGCGGAATCTTCCCTGCTTGCCCTTTAACATATCGGAAAGGGACTTGAATGCGCGGTTATTGGGTCCTGTTACAGGTCTTCCGTGACGACCGTTGTCGATAAGTGCGTCAACAGCCTCCTGCAACATTCTCTTTTCGTTTCTTACGATGATGTCCGGGGCCTCAAGCTCCAGCATCCTCTTCAATCGGTTATTTCTGTTGATGACCCTTCTGTAAAGGTCGTTAAGGTCGCTGGTGGCGTATCTGCCGCCGTCCAGCGGAACCATGGGTCGAAGCTCCGGCGGGATTACCGGGACAACGTCCAGAATCATCCATTCCGGTCTGTTGCCGGAAACTCTGAAGGCTTCGACTATCTCAAGGCGCTTGAGAAGCTTCAATCTCTTCTGACCGGCGGGTAAATCCTTAAGCTCGGCCTTAAGCTCGTTTGCTAATGCCTCAACATCGATTTCTTCGAGCAGAACCTTTATGGATTCCGCACCCATGCCGGCTTTGAATTTATCCTCAAAACGCTCTCTGGCGTCCTGATACTCCTTTTCGGTGAGTATCTGCTTCTTTTCAAGGCTGGTATCGCCGGGGTCGGTTACTATATATTTTGTGAAGTAAAGCACTTCTTCAAGGCGCTTCTGGGATATTTCAAGCATCTGACCGATTCTTGAAGGTGTTCCCTTGAAGTACCATATATGGGATACGGGAGCCGCAAGCTCGATATGTCCCATTCTTTCACGTCTTACCTTGGCGCGGGTGACCTCAACTCCGCAGCGCTCGCAGACCTTGCCCTTAAAGCGTATCTTCTTATATTTGCCGCAGTGGCACTCCCAGTCCTTGGTTGGACCAAAGATCCTTTCGCAGAAAAGACCGTCTCTTTCCGGCTTCTGGGTGCGGTAATTTATGGTTTCGGGCTTCTCGACAACGCCGTGCGACCAGCTTCTTATCTGTTCAGGCGATGCAAGACCGATTTTTATTGAATCAAAAACATTGAAATCCAAAGTTTAAAACCCTCTTTCCTTTAATCGTTGCGCTTAGCCTTATAATCTTTATTTATATAAGGTCCTCGGGGGAATCCTCTTCCTTGGTTGAAAAGCCCGATATCTCATCTTCATCGAAGCCGGAGTCGGAATCGTAATCGTCATAATCGTCGGAAACGGTATCGTTGGTGTAGTCATCTTCAAGACCTTCATCCGCTGCATAGGTCATACCGTAGTCCGCCGCCTCCTCCGCAGAAGGCTGAGGAATGATATCGTTATCATCGTCAAAGTTCTGTTTAAGATCGATTTCTTCGCCGTTTTCGTCCATAACTCTGACGTCGAGGGTGAGCGACTGAAGCTCCTTGACAAGTACCTTGAAGGATTCGGGAACGCCCGCCTTGGGAACATTCTGACCCTTGACAATCGCTTCATAGGTCTTGACACGTCCCACAGTATCGTCAGACTTGACAGTCAGGATCTCCTGCAATGTGTAAGCTGCGCCGTAAGCTTCGAGCGCCCAGACTTCCATTTCACCAAAGCGCTGTCCGCCAAACTGAGCCTTACCGCCCAAAGGCTGCTGGGTTACCAGCGAGTAAGGACCTACCGAGCGCGCGTGGATCTTATCGTCAACCAGGTGGTGGAGCTTGAGGTAGTACATTATGCCGACGGTTACGCGGTTATCAAAGGGTTCGCCGGTACGTCCGTCATAAAGGGTGGTCTTACCGTCCTCCGCCATGCCTGCAAGCTTGAAGCATTCTCTGATGTCCTCCTCGTGTGCGCCGTCGAATACTGGGGTCATGATCTTCCAGCCCAGCTTCTTCGCCGCCATGCCAAGGTGAACTTCAAGCACCTGTCCTATATTCATACGTGAAGGAACGCCCAGAGGGTTCAGAACGATATCCAGCGGAGTACCGTCCTCTAAGAAGGGCATATCCTCCTGAGAAAGAATTCTTGAAACAACACCCTTGTTACCGTGACGACCCGCCATCTTATCGCCGACAGAGATCTTTCTCTTCTGTGCGATATAGCAGCGAACCAGCATATTAACACCGGGGCTGAGCTCGTCGCAGTTTTCAGGTGTGAACACCTTAACGTCTATTATAATACCGGATTCGCCGTGGGGAACGCGGAGGGAGTTATCCCTTACTTCCCTTGCCTTTTCGCCGAAGATTGCTCTTAAGAGCCTTTCCTCAGCCGTAAGCTCGGTTTCGCCCTTGGGGGTTACCTTTCCGACAAGGATATCACCGCTTCTTACCTCAGCACCGATTCTTATAATACCGTTTTCATCCAGATCCTTAAGTGCATCCTCGCCGACGCCGGGGATATCCTTTGTGATTTCCTCAGGTCCGAGCTTGGTATCGCGGCACTCGATTTCGTATTCCTCGATATGGATGGATGTGTAGGTGTCATTTCTTACTAATTTTTCGTTCAAGAGTACAGCGTCCTCGTAGTTGTAGCCCTCCCATGTCATGAAGCCGATGAGGGCGTTCTTGCCCAGCGAGATTTCGCCGTTGCAGGTTGCAGGACCATCGCCTATAACCTGATTGCGCTCAACGCGCTCGCCCTTTACAACAATCGGGCGCTGATTGGTGCAGGTTCCAGAGTTGGAACGCTTAAATTTGGTGAGATTGTAAACCTTATGCTCTCCGCTATCCTCCCTTACAACTATCTGGGAAGCGTCAACCCTTTCGACAACACCGGGATTTTCGCAGACAACCGCAACGCCGGAGTCAACGCAAGCTTTATATTCCATACCTGTGCCGACGATCGGGTTCTCGGTCATCAGCAGCGGAACTGCCTGGCGCTGCATATTCGCGCCCATCAGAGCACGGTTAGCGTCGTCGTTTTCAAGGAAGGGTATCATAGCGGTTGCGACGGATACTACCATCTTAGGCGAAACGTCCATAAAGTCGATATTCTCACGGTCGATTTCCATGATCTGGTCGCGATATCTGCCGTTTACCTTTGCTCTTGCGAACTTATTATCCTCAGTCAAAGGCTCGTTCGCCTGAGCTACCATGTAGTTATCCTCGACGTCAGCGGTCATGTAAACGACCTCGTCGGTGACAACGCCGGTTGCCTTATCAACCCTTCTGTAAGGGGCTTCGATAAAGCCGTATTCGTTGATCTTTGCGTATGATGCAAGGTATGATATAAGTCCGATGTTAGGACCTTCAGGGGTCTCTATCGGGCACATTCTGCCGTAGTGGGAATAGTGAACGTCTCGAACCTCAAATCCCGCTCTATCACGCGAAAGACCGCCGGGGCCGAGGGCGGAAAGCCTTCTCTTATGGGTAAGCTCGGCAAGGGGGTTGGTCTGATCCATGAACTGGGACAGCGGTGAAGATCCGAAGAACTCCTTGATTGCCGCAGTTATAGGTCTGATATTTATAAGTGCGGTCGGGGTCACGATTTCGATATCCTGCGACTGGATATTCATTCTTTCGCGGATGACCCTTTCCATTCTTGAAAAGCCTATTCTGAACTGGTTCTGCAAAAGCTCGCCGACGCAGCGGATTCTTCTGTTGCCCAGATGGTCGATATCATCAACGGTTCCGACGCCCTCACACAGATTGAGGAAGTAGCTGATGGTGGCAATCATATCCTCCAAAACTATATGCTTGGGGATAAGCTCGTCGAGCCTTGCCTTGATCTGCTCTGCCATCTCATCCTCACTCTGGCAGTTTTCGAGGATTTCACGAAGCACCTTGAAGGATACCTTTTCGTTTACGCCCAAAGCACACGCGTCGAAGGATACGAACTTGTCGATATCAACCATGCCGTTGCCGATTACCTCGACCTCGACATTTTCGACCTTATGAGTTACCTCACCGGTCTGGCTGGTTATAGTCTCCCTCTTCTCAACGGAAATGTAGACCTCGGTAACGCCGGCAGACTCGATCTCATTTGCAAGCTCTGCGCTTACAAAGTCACCTGCGTCTGCGATAATCTCACCTGTCAAGGGGTTGATGACCGGTCTTGAAAGGGTGAAGCCCTTGATTCTGGAGGCTACACCCAGCTTCTTGTTATACTTATACCGTCCGAAACGGCAAAGATCATATCTTCTTGCGTCGAAGAAGAGGTTATTTATATGAGTGATAGCGCTGTCCACCGTCGGAGGCTCGCCGGGGCGGAGCTTCTTATAGACCTCTATAAGACCTTCCTCGGTAGTGGTGGTGGAATCCTTCTGAAGGATGGTAGCCGCAAGTCTTGGGTCGTTGTTGAAGTACTCCTCAATTTCGGCGTTGGTGCCTATTCCTATAGCGCGGATAAAGGTGGTAATCGGAATCTTTCTGTTCTTATCGATGCGGACATAAACCACGTCGTTGGAGTCCATTTCGTATTCCAGCCATGCGCCCCTGTTGGGGATAACCGTCGAACTGAAGAGGTCCTTGCCGACCTTGTCCTTTTCAACAGCGTAGTAAACGCCGGGAGAACGAACCAGCTGGGAAACAATTACACGCTCCGCGCCGTTGATGACAAAGGTGCCGTAAGGCGTCATCAGCGGGAAATCGCCCATGTAAACTTCGCTGTCCTTGATTTCGCCGGTTTCAAGGTTATGAAGTCTTGCGGTAACTCGAAGCGGGGCGGCATACGTCGTATCCCTTTCCTTACATTCCGCAATAGTATACTTGGGCTCCTTATCGAGCCTGTAGTCAATAAAGCTCAGCTCTAAGGTTTCGTTGTAGTCCTTGATGGCTGACATATCATCAAAGACCTCTTTCAAGCCCTGCTCCAAAAACCACTTGTAGGATGATTTCTGGATATCGATAAGATTGGGCATCTCCAGAACTTCGTTTATCTTCGCGAAGCTCTTGCGGACAACGTTTTTACCAAGCTGCACATCCTTGACATTGACCACTACTTATCACTCCTCATATTTATTTTTCATGAAATAACGCAAAAAATTTCGCACAAATTTCCGCCGGTTTCTCAAAAAAATCCGGATTACCATACGATTTTATTGAACATTAACATATTACAGCCAAAATCGTTGAAAAAGTTCGTTAAAGATTTTTTGAGGATACCCGCAAAATTCATTTAGGCGTCTTCTTTGCCATTATGATACAAAGTAAAAGTTTACACCACTTTTGTCAATATGTCAAGGGCAAAGCGGCGCAGTGCGACATTTTCGTATACTATAACAAATATAGGGTAGATTTCGATAGCAAACTGGGCAAATTGCGCAGGTGACGGCATCAACTTTGTAATCGCTTTTACTTTGTTTGCCGTCACGCATTGCGTTTACTCCATCGTTGGTTTTTCTTTGATATGTGGGAAATGTTCTACATATATCACTCTATAGCCTGCGATTGCAGGACGTAAACGCCCGACTTTTGTTTAGTCTCTTTTTTAGTTTGTGCAGAGCTATATTGCACTGCTCCGACCGGCACGCCCCTCTGGCATTGTGTCCTACCCTACTACCTACAGGCGACGAACCGAGTGCGGGCAGAGGTCTGGACGGCATTGCCGTCCGGGCGATAATATCGCCCACACGCCTTGCGCGTAGACCCCCGCTACCCCAAGCTGTCCGGGGCGCGCCTCCCAAGGTGCAAACCACCCTCACGAACCCCCGCACAAAGCAAAAGCGGTCGCACCCCACTCCGCCTCCTCTCAAAAATCCCGAAAAACACAAATCATCGCAAAAAAATTCCCCAAAAACAGTGGAAATTTCTCCGTCATAGTGATATAATATAAAAGACTATGAAAATATCACGGAGAATCGCTATGACAACTACAATCGACGGCATAAAAATCAACTATGAGACCCGCGGTGAGGGCGAGTTTGTACTATTTCTTCACGGCTGGGGCGCGAACATCAAGCTTTTTGACGGACTTATGGAGACTGTTTCCAAAAAATACTGCGCCGCCGCCCTTGACCTTCCCGGCTTCGGTGAAAGCGGCGAGCCCGCCGAGCCTTGGAGCGTTGACGATTATGTCAGCTTTGTTATAAAATTCACTCAGGAAACCGGACTTAAGCCTGTTGCCCTTATCGGTCACAGCTTCGGCGGACGGATAATGATAAAGCTTCTTGCGGGCGGACTTATGCCAAGCGTTAAAAAGGCAGTGTTCATGGACGCCGCAGGAATCAAGCCGAAAAAGAGCCTTAAACAGAAGGCAAGCCTGATGGCATACAAGGCGGGCAGACGGATCATGAGCATACCGCCGATGAAGGCGCTGTTCCCGGACGCTGTGGAGAATATGCGCAAAAAGCGCGGATCTGCCGACTACAACAGCGCAACCCCTGTCATGCGGCAGACGCTTGTAAAGGTCGTAAACGAGGATTTGACCTACCTTTTGAAAGATATTCAAGTCCCCTCCCTTCTGATATGGGGAACTGCCGACACTGCCACCCCGATTTCGGACGGTGAGATGTTTGAAAAGCTTATCCCGGATGCAGGACTGGTGCGTATCGAGGGCGGCTCGCACTTCGCATTTTTGCAGGCGCCGGATGTCTGCTCAAGGGCGGTATCATCCTTCTTCGGAATACCCTACTGATATCATCACAGAAACGGAGGATATATCATGCTTTTAACCGTTATAAAAATTCTCTGCGCAGTAACATATGCCGCCGCAGCTATGCTTACCGGCAGATTCTTTATCCATATGTTCCAGCTAAACTCGTATAAACCCAAGGTGCACATAAAATGGATGCTTAAAAACCGCCGCGGCTACACCGACCTCACCTGCTGCTCCTGCGCGCTTATGGCTATGCTCAGCTTTGTTCTGGGGAATAGCTTCCCGGTTCCGCTCATGCTCTTATATCCAGCGTTACTGCTTATCTTTGCGCTTTCCAATCTTCCGAAAAAGCAGTATAAGATCCCGCTGAAATACACAGCAAGGATAAAAAGGCTTATTGTCACCTGCTCGGTGATAATGCTTGTGCCTATCGTACTTATGTTTACAGGCCTGTCCGCTTTGGCGGCCTTTGATATGGCGCTTTTGTTCCTGCTTTTGGAGCCTTGGCTGATACTTCTGGCTAACCTTATCAACCGTCCGGTCGAGCTTGCTATCAACAGGCATTACATCAACGACGCTAAGAGGATTCTTGCCTCCTGCCCGAACCTTACCGTTATCGGTATAACCGGAAGCTTCGGCAAAACAAGCGTAAAGTATTTTCTGGATTCGCTTCTGAGCGTCAAATACAACGTTTTAAAGACCCCAGGGAACTTTAATACTCCCTTGGGAGTAGTAAGAACCATCCGTGGCTCTCTGCGTGCGACCCATGATATTTTCCTTTGCGAGATGGGTGCGAAGAACGTCGGGGATATCAAGGAGATTTGCGATATCGTCCACCCGAAGCACGGCATTATAACCTCGGTTGGTCCCATGCACATCGAAAGCTTCAAGACGATTGAAAACGTGCGCAAGACCAAATTCGAGCTGGCGGACGCTCTGCCAGCAGACGGTATGCTCTTTCTAAACTTCGACTGCGATATCATCCGCGAGGCGAACCACCCGCACACCGCCGTTCACTACGGCATAGACAATCATTCGGGATATTACGTCAGCGGACTTAAGATTTCCGAAAAAGGCTCGGAATTCACTGTTACCGCGCCCTCCGGCGAAAGCTGTGACTATAAGACCCCGCTCATCGGGCGGCACAACGTTTTAAACATCTGCGGAGCGATAGCCGTGGCGAACTCGCTGGGCATCACCTTAGAGGAGCTTAAGCCCGCGGTGCGCAGGCTGGAAAGCGTTCCCCACCGTTTGCAGCTTATCAACCGCGGCGAATACACCGTCATAGACGACGCCTACAACTCCAACCCCTCGGGAGCTAAAGCCGCTCTGGAGGCTCTTTCAATGGCGGAGGGCATGAAGATTCTTGTCACCCCGGGAATGATAGAGCTTGGCGGCATGGAATACGAGCTCAACCGCGAATTCGGCGAGGAAGCCTCAAAGGTCTGCGACTATATCGCGCTTGTAGGCGAAAAGCAGACTAAGCCTATTGCCGACGGCCTTGCGGTGGCGGGATATCCCAAAGAGAAGCTTTTTGTTGCGCAGTCACTTGACGAAGCCATGAAAAAGGTTTATTCTATTGAAAGCGGCGGCAGGCGGAAAATCATCCTGCTTGAAAACGACCTGCCCGATAACTATTGATTTATACTTGACAATACATCACGAAAGGACGATACCATCATGAAAATAAAGCTTGCGCTTTTATTCGGCGGAAAGAGCGTTGAGCACGAGATATCCATTATCTCGGCTTTACAGGCATATGCCAGCTTAGATAAGGAGAAGTACGACATAATCCCCATCTACATAACCAAGGACGGCGAAATGTTCTGCGGCGAGCATATCGGGGATATCGACGCCTACAAGGACATAAAGAAGCTTTTGAGCGAGAGCTTCCCTGTCACCCTTGCCCGCTCCGGCGGAAGAGTTATGATAATGCGTTTGGATTCCAAGCCGTTCAAAAAGCCGCTGGTGGACTACATCGACGTCGCCTTCCCGATAGTGCACGGAACCAACGTTGAGGATGGCACCATCGCGGGATACCTTAATATGCTGGGCGTGCCTTATGTCGGATGCGATATCCTGTCCTCCGCTCTGGGAATGGACAAATACGCCATGAAGATGATATTTGCGGACAACGGCATTCCGGTTCTTGACTGCCTTGTGTTCGGCAGTGCGGAGTATGATTCGTTGCCGGAAGGGGTAATCTCGAAAATTGAGTCTGAAATGGGATATCCGGTTATAGTAAAGCCGGTGAACCTCGGTTCGAGCGTTGGCATCTCGAAGGCGGACAATCGCGAAAAGCTCGAACAGGCTTTGGAGGATGCTTTCCTGTACGCCAAAAAGGTGCTTGTCGAAAGGGCGATAACCAATCTTACCGAAATCAACTGCTCGGTTTTAGGTGATGAGGATAATGCCGAGGCTTCGGTTTGCGAGCGCCCGGTAAGTCAGGACGAGATTTTGAGCTACAGCGACAAATACTTGGGCGGCTCAAAGTCCTCCAAGGGCATGGCGAGCACAAAGAGGGTCATCCCGGCGGACATATCCACTGAAAACACCCTGTATATTCAGGAGCTTGCGGTCAAGGCGTTCAAAGCCTTGGGCTGCTGCGGAGTTGCGCGTATCGACTTTATGATAGACAACGACTCCAAAAAAATCTATCTCAACGAAATCAACACCATCCCCGGCTCGCTTTCATTCTATCTTTGGGAGCCGAAGGGGGTCAAGTACACCCAGCTGCTTTCAAGGATGATAGACCTTGCCTTAAAGCGCGCAAGGGAGCAGGAAAGGGTTACTTATACCTTTGATACCAATGTTCTGGCAGGGGTTAAGCTTGGCGGAACTAAGGGCGCGAAAGGAACGAAGGTGTGATTTTAGAGAAAAACATTACATCATTCTCTTGGGTATAAAATGACGTAAATGATGTAGGTCTATACTTAATCTTTCAGAGCCAATACTTAATTATGCCGAGATGAAAAATTAAGTAATTGAGTATATTAAGTATCCCAAGCTTATATTGCACCATTTTGCCGAGTAGAAAAATGGTGCATATGGTGCATTTGATGACGGATATCGAGCAGATTGTAGTAATAATATCTATATATTATAAAAAATGGAATACAGAAAGCTATAGAATAAACATATTACCTAAAATACTTAATATACTTAAAAATTTAACTTGTACGATTAAGTATAGTTTACCAAGTTAATTATACTTAATTACTCAATTATTTAACCTGTAGAATTAAGTATTTTGTGCTTTAATTACATCATTTACATCATTTTTTAACCCGCAGAATGATGTAATTGATGCTTCCAATGCACCATACGCACCATTTTTCACCCCGGCAAAATGGTGCATTAATAATCACAAAAACAAGCGGATTGGTCGCACTGAATCGACCCGTCCGCTTATATTATTGACACTATTTACTTCACATAATCCGCTATTCGGAATTACTGCTTAACCTTGCCGTTTTCGTCATAGTTGGTTATCTTCTCGGCGGCAAGCGAGCCATCCTCATTGCGCTTTCTTTCTATAGTGCAGGAAAGGTATTCCTTGCCGTTCTTAACAAGATACTGCTCCTCGCTGTAGCTGTTTTCAACACCGTTGGAATAGTAATCTACTCCGCCCTTTGAAAGAAATCTTTCCTTTGAATCCCACCTTATGGCTATGCTTTCCCAGACTGTGATGAGTATCGCGCTGTAGTCGCTCGTATACAGCGTGTCGGTGTAGCTTGAAGTCTCGCGGGATTTGCTGAAGGATATGACCCTTTGACCGTCGCTCTGCGCGATTACCGCATCGTACCCGGCAAGCTCGCCATCCTCATCGAATCGCGCGGTAAGAGTGCCCACGGAGTTTGCAAGCCCCTTATCCGAGCAGACATAATAGTTAGTCTCCAAAACCACGCCTTCATCCTCAACGCTGTTTAGCGCTTTCAGATAATAACCGTCGATTTCAAGCCTGTCATAAGAGCCGTAATTGAGCAAATCTTCATCCTTTCCACAGCCTGCAAAGCACAAAGCGATCGATACAAGAATGACCGCGAAAAGCGAAAGACTGATGTATTTTTTTAATGTGTTCATATTCATCACCTGAATCTATGTGAAACGACCGTCCGTCTGAATTATAAAAACAAGTGCGAGTAAGCCTGTAAGCCGAGTTCTGTCGTGTACGGCAATCTATCTACGCCTTGTGTCGCCGCAAGGCTCAAGCCACCTATAACAGCATATCCGCCGAGCAGACGTTGATATGCCGAACCAAACGGTGTTGCATCGGGTAGGGTTTACATGGCAGCGCAGTCTCCTGCGCCCCGGTGAGCTCTTACCTCGCCTTTCCATCCTTACCGGGCTTTCGCACGGCGGTATATTTCTGTTGCACTTTCCCTAAGGTCGCCCTCGGCTGACGTTATCAGCTACCCTTGCTCTGTGATGCTCGGACTTTCCTCATACGTGATGTTTCCATCTACGTCCGCTGCCGTATAGCTTACTCGCATATTGTTTTATTGTACACTATTATTTCGGGATTGTCAACTGCGGCAGGGCAAAATGATTGGCTTTCGCGGAAAATAAGCAAACCCGGCGCACATTGCACCGGGTCTGGGTCGTTTTATAGGATTATTCCTCCAACATTTCTTCAATCATGCCCCTGATATCAAGCTTTTCGGCAATCTTCTCTGCAAGCTCGTCGAGGTCTATATGCTCAATGATTTCGTCGATGTCGATATTTTCGGCTACTTCACCGACATCAATATTCTCCGCGACTTCATCCATATCAATATAGTCGGCGATGTCGCTCGCACAATCGACGTAATCGGCTATATCGCTTGCGTCGAATTGCCCGGCGACCTGCTCCGCTATTCCCTGCTCTATAAGCTGCCTTGCAGTAAATTCTGCTATCCTGTCCATAAAGCTCTGCTCGGGCGTTTTGACCGGCGTCGGCTCGGGCGAAGGCTCCGGCTTGGGCGTATCAAGCGATTCTCCCCTCGCCAGCGCTTCAAGACGCTTGCGGATTGCTGCTGTGGACTGAACATCCCCGCCGTACTCGCTTTCCGACGGCCAACCATCCTCAAAGAAGATATTATGCCGCTGTTTGCGGTACTGGGCATACTCATCGGGCGAATCGGGGATATCGGCGTAGCTCTCGGGCGGTTGGGCGGCTCTTAGGTGAGTCGGCGCGTTGTTGACCTCGAAGCGGAACTCGACATATGGCTTATCGGTGCGCGGCAGATCGATTGCGAACAAATACCAGCCGTCAACTGTTTTAACCGGCTTTAAATTGCCCCTATTCAGGCGGTATGTGTAATTGCCGTGGTATTCTTCCGAGGTGGCTCTTTCATGGGTGCCGTCGGTGTAGATAACCAAAAGCTCGCACTTCTCGTTGTTGCGGTCGTTCTCGCCGCCGTTCAGCCAGAAAACAAAGGTGTAATCGCAGTCGGGCGATATCGGAATCTCTTTCGAGACTATGCCGCTGAAACAGTTGTTCCAGTTTCCCAAGGAGTAAACCTCGATAAAGCTGCCGTCTGCAAGCTGTTTCATGTGCCGCGATACAGTGCCCCATCCAAGATCCGGGTTTTTGTAGTAATCCCTCGGGTTGAAAAGGATATAATCCTGCCTGCGTTCGTTCTTTTGCTCGGCTGCTGCCGAATCTGCGGTGAAAGCGGTTTTGGGTGTAACCTCGGGCTGATTGTTTATAGTTTCATTGATGTTGTTGATATCCATATTAATTTCCTCCGATATTTCTGTCGGACAGAAATCCTTTAGACGTATCACATATTCGGACAAGAATTCTGCCCGACCTTTTTTTACAAGCCCTGCGGCTCTTTTGGGATAAGTTTTGCCGACAACCTCGCCGTATTTCGTAATGACGACCACCGTTTGATTGTTTGTCATGGGAGACTGCTCCCCGTTAAGCTGTCGGTCGCGGTTTGTACTAATTTTAGGCTTTAGACTAAAATTAGTACTAGTCATAGGTGTCCTCCACAATATAATATAAGATTAGCTTCGTTTTTGTCATGGGTGTCTTCCCCTGCTATTTTAAAGTATAGCATATTGCCAAAAAGCTGTCAACAAAATTCCAAAAAAATTTACGGCGCTTTGGAGGCTATCCTAAAACGCCGTAAAACTTATACTTATTCAGCCCGAAATCGGAATCATTCGCCAACAACAAAACCGATTTCCCAATGCCCGCTCATTTTAAGCGGCTGTTCCGCCTTTTGCAGACCGTATACCGATTCAACAACCAATGTATACTCGCCCGCCGATAAAGGCTGCTCAATCACGCAGGATATAACAGCTCTGTCGTCTTCTATAGTTCCCGACTGCTCCCCTACTCCCTCGGTGGAGTATACTTCCTCCCCGCGGGAGTCAAGAATCCTGAAATCTCCCAGCGCCATTTTCCCGCCCGTGAGGTACTTATACGGCTCCTTTACGCCCATCTCAAGCAGGGTGATTTCTACGGACATCCCCGAAGCGTCAGCCTCCGAAACCTCAATGCTTATTTCCCCTGTGGCGTTTTCATAGGTTAATCCCACTACTGCGCCGTCAAAGCGGATGATGTCCCTGTAAAATCCGCTTATAGCCCCGGCAGCGACGGGAATTCCGATTAAGGCAATGCAAAGCACCGCCGCCACGGCTATTGCCGCTCTGCGCCACACCGCTTTCGGAGATTTGCTGCGCTTTTCATCCGCAGAATAAAGCTCGGCTTCCTCAATGTAGCGGCTTTCGATATTGCCGAGTGTCAATGAAATCATTTCTTTTCTCATAGCTTGTAGCCCTCTTTCATCAGATATTTCTGTAGTTTTTCCCGAATTCGCAGAAGCCGGACGGACACATTGTTTTCGCTCAGCTTCATTCTTCTGGAGATATCCCCGACCGAATCCGCATACCAATACCTTCGGATAAATATCACCCGGTTTTCCTGCGGCAGATTGTCTAAGAATTTATTCACCAAACGGGTAAGCTCGTTGGCGGTCAGGCTGTCCTCGACATCCCCGAATGAAGCCGCAATGCACCCTTCAAGCTCGTCCAACGCGACATCATAGCCGCTGTTTCGCTTTTGGGCGGTGTTTTTGTGATACTTCGCTATGGCGGTGTTCCTCACAATCCGCAGAACGTAGGACAAAAGGCGTTCCGGGCTGTTCGGCGGGATAGTGTTCCAGACACCCAGATATGCATCGTTCAGACATTCCTCGGCGTCAAGGCGGTTGTTAAGGATATTTCCCGCTAACTTAGCGCAGGCAGCTCCGTACTTGGCAGAAAGCTCCTTTATTGCCTGCTCGGAGCGGCTGTTAAACAGAGCGATAATTTCGCTGTCCTCCATTTCATCATCTCCTTCATCTATTAACTATGGATATGTGGCGGAATCTTACACTGTTAATGCAAAAAAAGAACGGCCTGCACCGGCAAGCCGTTCTAATACTATAATTATCTGAACAAAACGCAAGTCCCACTTTCGCGGTAGTATCTGATGCGCTCCTCAATAGCCTCTCTTGACACGCCCAGATACTTTGCCAAACAGTCTATGCACATAAACTCCTGAGCGCACCGCAGAACCATCTTTCGGTATATCGCTATATCGTCGGAATGGAGGGGCGCGCCGCACTCCTTGCAGGTGTCGTAATTTGCCATCGGCTCTTATCTTACCTTAACCAGCTTGGCTCTTACGACCTTGCAGTCGTGGGGTTCGATATCAACAGTGTAACGCTCGGTGTAAACGCCGTCGGTCTTATGCTCCCAGCAGTCGTACATCTCGAAGCCGTAGCCGGAAGCGGTGGGAAGTCCCATATCCCAGAACGGGAAGGATGCCTGACCGCGCCTGTCGCCGAAGTTGAACATTCCTATAGCGTAGTCGCCGTTTTCAAGCGCCTTTATAAGTATCTTAACGCCAACGCCTTCCCAGCCGGAGGAATCAAGAACATAAGCTCCCCTGCCCTCAGGGTCCTGATTAATGGCGATGATATCCTTGTTGGAAAGGATCTCCTTGGTTGCGTCGGTCATGTTTCTAATATCACAGCCAATCATCAGGGGGGAATTCATGATAGCCCAGAGCGAGAAGTGGGTCTTATACTCGATATCGGTGCAGCCCATGCCGCCCTCGCCGATCCATGTGCTGTTGGAGCCGCCGTGCATACCTACAACCAGCATATCTATATCGTTCCAGCAGTAAACGCCCTGCTGGCTCTGTCTGCCGAACTGGGATTTGGCAAGATTTACAATCGAACCCCAGGTATCCTGAATATCGCCGGTGGAGCGGAACATCTGCGCACCGGATTCGCGGATCCAGGAGTGAACATCGTCCTGACCCCAGTTGCAGGCGGAGAACAGAATATCCCTGCCGCAGTTTCTTAAAGCCATTGCCATCCTTTTATAAAGAAGCTCGCCGGGCATACCCTTGGGCTTGAAGCAATAGTCGTACTTTAAGAAGTCCACACCCCACTCGGCAAAGGTTGCGGCATCCTCAAACTCATGCTCAAACGATGAAGGATGAGCGGCGCAGGTGTGGGTTCCGGCGCAGGAATACATTCCGAATTTCAGACCTTTAGAGTGAACATAGTCGGCGACAGCCTTCATGCCGTTGGGGAACTTTGCAGGGTCAGCCTGTAATCTGCCGTTTTCGTCGCGCTGCTTCAAGCTCCAGCAGTCGTCGATGACAATATATTCATATCCACAGTCCTTAAGACCTGTTTCAACCATAGCGTCAGCCGCCTGCTTAACAAGCTCCTCATTGATATTCCAGGTGAAAGTATTCCACGAATTCCAGCCCATAGGTGGGGTAAGTCCAAGATTCTTAGGCATAATATGTACCTTCCTTTACTTCATAATATAAATTTATTAAACGCCGTGCATCACAAACGACAGTCCTTATGTGCGGCGCTCATTCACGTATATGATTATATCAGTATGCAACTCTTTTGTCAATATTAAAATAAGCAATTATTTTCTGCTATAGTATAAGTATTTTAAACACACAGAGATAAAAAGAGCCGGGCTTAATGCCGGCTCGCAGTAGTATTTAAAGCACCTTTGCCAAAAAGCTCTTAAGCCTTTCGGACTGGGGATTGCCGAAGATCTGGTCAGGCGTTCCCTCCTCGGCGATAACACCGTCATCAAGGAAAATGACCCTGTTTGAAACCTCCCTCGCAAAGCCCATTTCGTGGGTTACCACTACCATGGTCATGCCATCCTTGGCAAGCTCTTTCATAACATCCAGAACCTCACCTACCATTTCGGGGTCTAAGGCTGAGGTCGGCTCGTCAAACAGCATAACATCAGGCTCCATGCACAGTGCGCGCACGATAGCAACCCTTTGCTTCTGTCCGCCCGAAAGCTGGTTAGGGTATGAACCCGCGCGGTCTGCAAGACCTACTCTTGAAAGAAGCTCTTTGGCTTTTTTCTCAGCCTCTGCCTTGGTCGCTTTCTTAAGCATCACCGGGGCGCAGGTCAGGTTATCCATTATAGTCATGTGCGGGAAGAGGTTGAACTGCTGGAAAACCATGCCCATCTTCTGGCGGTGGGCGTTGAGGTCTACCTTCTTGTTCATCAGGTCGTCCCCCTCAAAGATGATGTGACCATCGCTCGGCTGTTCCAAAAGGTTCAGGCAGCGCAGAAAGGTCGACTTTCCCGAGCCGGAGGGACCTATAACGCAGATAACGTCCCCTTTGTCTATTTCTACGTTTATGCCCTTTAAAACCTCAGTTCCCTGAAAGCTCTTTTTAAGATTCTTAACGCTTATCACTCTTGGAAAGCCTCCTTTCAATCAGCTTTTGAAGCTTGGTAAGTCCTATAACCATTATAAGGTATGTTAAAGCAACTACCATCAGCGGATTGATAGCGTCGAAAGTGTTGTTTCTGACAAGATTTCCCGCGCGCGTCAAATCCTCAACAGCGACATATCCCGCGACTGATGTCTCCTTCAGCAGGGCGATAAATTCGTTGCCGATTGCAGGTATTATATATCTTACCGCCTGCGGGAAGACGATTTTGCGCATTGTCTGAAGTTTGGAAAGACCTAAGCTTCTTCCCGCTTCCATCTGTCCCTTGTCAACGGCGTTGATTCCGCTTCGTATCAGCTCGGCCATATACGCGCCGGAGTTGATGCCGAAGGTAAGAATCGCGACCGCTATACCGTCCCAGTTCTTGAACAGAGCGAAGAAGCACAGAAGCAGTAAAACCACCACGGGAACGCCCCTGATTACGGTTACATATATATCGCATATGGCGTTAACTATCCTCATAGGGATGGCGGTCGAATCCTGAGCAAAGTACTTGAGCACCGCTATCAGTGAGCCTATAACTAAGCCGATAACCAAAGCCCCCGCAGTTATTATAAGGGTGTTTTTAAGACCGTTCAGCATAAGCTTATAGAATTCGGTATCTATGAATATTTCTTTAAGATGCGTCAGCCAGTCGGTAATTGCTTCCATGGTATTCCCCTTTCTTTTTTCATAAATTGCTTCAAGGAGTACGAAGCCAACATCGTTCGTACTCCTTGAAAGTGATGTTCAGATAAATATTATTTAATGGGTGAAGTGTAGGGAGCGTTGAACTTCTCGAAGATGGAAGCTATTGTACCGTCCTCAAGCAGTCTTGCAATGGTCTTGTTGACCTCTTCTACCAGATCCTCAGAGCCGAAGGCAAATGCAAATGCATAAGGCTCGGTTGTCATAGCGTCGGGAAGGATGATAAGCTTATCCTCATGCTCGGCGTTGTAAGCGGCTACCATCTCGGCGGCAGTGAGGTCGTCTATTACCCAAGCATCAACCTTGCCCTGAACCAGCGCCATCTCAGCATCGTTATTTGCGGCATACTCGTCGATATCATAGCCCTCCTCGCGGCAGAACTTTGCGGCAGTGGTAGAGGTCTGGCAGGAAATCTTCTTGCCGGTCAGATCAGCCTTGGAAGCAATCGGCGAGCCCTCGGTAACAACGATTGCCTGAGCGGCGAGGCAGTAGGGGTCGGTGAAGAGCATATTTTTCTTTCTGTCCTCGTCGACAGAGATTCCGGAAACGCCGCAGTCGTACTTGCCCGCGCTGATTCCGGCGATAACTGCTTCAAAGTCCATAGTCTGGATATCCAGCTCTACGCCCAGGTCCTGGCAGACGATATTCAGGATATCGATTTCGATACCCTCGACAGCTCCGCCGTCCGAAAGACCTTCAAAGGGAGGAAAGTCCGGGCTGGTGGCGATAACAAGCTTTCCGGCAGACTTGACATCTTCAAGCGACTTGCCGTTTGCGCCGCATCCTGCGAAGCAGCACATCATAAGCATTGCGGCTAAAATCAGTGATATAATCTTTTTCATAATTTCAAAACCTTTCTTGTCTGACGTCTTTTGTATGAAAATACAGGCGTCATGAATAAATATTTAGCTTATTTAGTGATTATACGCCGTTTATACGGATATGTCAAGCGATTTTTGCATTTTTATTCAATTCGGCGTAAAAACGTTGTTTTGTACGATTTGCAGTATAATATATCGGCTTATTTGTGTATAATCACAATATTTGAGAACATCACGGCAGGACAATTTTCATTCTACTATCACAAAATACAGTTGAATATTTACATATGCTATGTTATACTTCTATTTATATTTTATAAATATCGAGGAGTTCAAATGTTAAAGCTAACTGACATTGTAAAGGATTATGCCGTCGGCGACGAACACGTTCACGCTTTGAAGGGCATAAGCATAGAGTTCCGCAAGTCGGAATTCGTGGCAATACTTGGTCCGAGCGGCTGCGGCAAGACAACACTTTTAAACATTATAGGCGGACTTGACAAATACACCTCCGGCGACCTGTGCATAAACGGCCGCTCCACCAAGATGTTCAAGGACGCCGACTGGGATTCCTACCGCAACCATTCGGTTGGCTTTGTTTTCCAGTCATATAACCTTATACCGCACCAGACAGTGCTTGCAAACGTCGAGCTGGCGCTTACACTTTCTGGCGTCGGTAAATCTGAAAGGCGGAAGCGTGCCATAGCGGCGCTTGAAAAGGTAGGCTTGGGCGACCAGTTAAAGAAAAAGCCGAACCAGATGTCCGGCGGTCAGATGCAAAGAGTGGCAATCGCAAGAGCTTTGGTAAACGACCCTGAAATCCTCATGGCGGATGAACCCACCGGCGCGCTGGATTCCACCACAAGCGTTCAGATAATGGAAATTTTAAAGGAGATCTCGAAGGAAAAGCTTGTTATAATGGTAACCCACAACCCCGAGCTTGCCGAGCAGTACGCCACAAGAATCGTAAGGTGTCTGGACGGTGAGGTGCAGTCGGATTCCATGCCGTATGACAGCTCAACTGAGCCGGCTGGTCACAGTGAAGACATGAAAAAGCTTGGCAGAAAAACCTCAATGTCCTTCGGAACGGCGCTGTCACTATCGCTCAACAACCTCATGACCAAAAAGGGCAGGACGATTCTTACGAGCTTTGCCGGAAGCATAGGAATCATCGGCATAGCGCTGATTCTGTCCGTCTCAACCGGCGTTCAGAAGTATATAGACCGCGTGCAGGAGGATACACTTTCCTCCTACCCTATAACCATCAACGCCCGCGAGGTCGATATGACCAGCATGATGACGAGCTTTATGGGTGCGAACCGCGATGATGAGGAAGGCGCAGAGGACGCTCCCGAGCCTGACAAGGTCTACGAAAACCGCATAATGTCGGACATGATGGACTCTATGCGGAGCATTGAAACTCAGGAAAACAACCTTGTTAAATTCAAGGAATTTTTGGATAATTCCGAGGAGTTCAAATCCTACGCCAGTGCGGTCAGCTACAGCTACGACGCTGATATGAACTTCTACGTCGAAAACACCGATGGCGAGATAGTCCGCTCGGACGTTTTAGAGCTTATTTCAAGACTTTATTCCGAGCTCGGCGTTTCCGCCTCAAGCTCCACCCTTTCATCATATATGCAGATATCGGCATGGCAGGAGATGCTTTCCGGCATCGGCGGGGAGCTTATCAGCCCCACCATAACCGACCAGTACGACGTTATAAGCGGTCGCTGGCCGGAAAGCTACGACGAGGTAGTTGTAGTTGTGGACGACAACAACGAAATCAGCGATATGATGCTTTATGCCTTGGGTCTTAAGACCATTGACGGCATTATAAACGATATGACCGTCGCTGCCGAGGGCAACGAAGCCGAGCTTGAAAAGACATCATGGAGCTACGAGGACATCTTGGGCATAGATTTCAGGGTCATCCCCAGCTGTGACAAGTACCAGAAGAGCGGCGAAGGATATATCGACGCCACTGAGACCGAAACAGGTCTTAAATATCTTTTTGATTCAGACAATGCCATAAAGCTTAAGGTAGTCGGAATCATCCGCAAGAGCGACAATGCGGTTGCATCCTTCATGAACGGCGCAATAGGCTACACCTCCGCGCTGACAGAATACGTCATAGACAGAGCCGCCGAAAGCGAGCTTATAAAGGCCCAGAAGGAAAACCCAGAGGTCGACGTTATCAGCGGTCTTAAATTTCCGGTTGAAGGCGAGGAGATAACCGAAGAGGAAATTGCCCAGACGGTAGATGCTTGGCTCTCTAAGCAGTCTGAAGCCGAAAAAGCCGCGGTTTATACCGAGATGATGTCGGTGCCGGAGGAAAGCTATCTTCAAACCATGGCAATGCAGTACCGCCAGACACTGACCACTGAGGCTGCGGACAAAATGATAATAGACGCCGCCGTCGCCCAGACCCAAATGGACGAAGCGACCGTTGCGGACTATGTTGCAAACATGGATCCCGCCGAAAAGGAAGAGCTTATAATGCAGATAGCCGCCGCGGGAGCCGCTCAGCAGTACGCCGAGCAGGTTTCGGCACAGCTCGGAGCCTACAGCACCGAGCAGCTGGCAGCGATGCTCGACTCAGCCGATCTTACCCCGGCGCAGTACAAAACGGTGTTTGATAACCACATCCCAGCCACCCGCTCTGACAGCACCTATGAAGAAGTTTTAAGGCTTTTGGGAGATGTTGACAAGGCTTCTCCCTCGGCAATATACATCTACGCCGCCTCGTTTGAGGATAAGGACAACATATCAGACCTTATCGAAAGCTACAACTCCGACATGGAGGAAGAGGATAAGATATCCTACACCGACTATGTAAAGCTTCTGATGTCCTCGGTCACAACCATCATCAGTGCGATATCATATGTTCTGATGGCGTTCGTTGCTATATCGCTGGTGGTATCATCCATCATGATAGGTATCATCACCTACATCTCGGTATTGGAAAGAACCAAGGAAATAGGAATACTGCGCGCCGTGGGAGCATCCAAGAAGGACATTTCGCGCGTGTTCAATGCGGAGACTATGATAGTGGGATTCGTTGCAGGGGCTATGGGAATAGGAATCACTCTGCTTCTGCTCATACCTATTAACATAGTGCTTCACGTGCTGACAGGTATTGAGATACTTTCGGCCTCACTCCCAGTTGCAGGAGCATTGATACTGGTTGCAATAAGCATTACTCTTACGCTGATTTCGGGATTAATCCCATCCGGAATCGCCGCCAAGAAGGACCCTGTTGTTGCGCTCAGAACCGAGTAATAATAATTTAATCAGAAGCCGGTGCAGAATCACGCATTTGCGATTTTGCACCGGCTTTTAATATATGAATGGGGTGAACGCAGGGACATTCATTTATTGAAATTGACTTTTTATCCCCTCGGTGTTAATATTGTCTTAACAACTTTTTCGGAGATGATTTTATGACTGATATACTTCATAAGCCCTCGCAGGACAACTGGTGCTGCGTATTCGCCGCGGCAACGCTGAATTCCTCGCTTGAACAGCTTCCCAAGAGCCCTGCACATCTTTCCGGCTCGACCTGCCGCCAGCAGTTCCAGGCTGCCGCTTTTGGTACTAAGATACGCCTGACATTTTCCAACGAGTATTCCGAAACCCTTGACGCCCCCGGAGAGGATATGGTGCTTGAATCCGTTCATATAGCCAAGCTGTTGAAGCCCGGCGAGCCGAACATCGACTTAGCATCTGACACCGTTGTAACCTTCGGCGGCTCGGAAAGCGTTACCATACCGTCCGGTGAAACGGTAACTTCTGATGAAATCGATTTCAGCTTTGAAAGCCTTGAATTCTTGGCTGTATCAACTAAATTCGGCACTACCCCGGCATTTCCCACCTGCCACGCTGAGGCTGACTGCGGAAGCTGGGTAGTTGACGGCAATCACGTAAGCGATAATTTCAGCCCTGCCGCTTGGATGTGGAGCTACTTCTCATTCTGCCGCGCGGATGCCTATTCCGAGGGTACAGAAACCCTTGTATGCTTCGGCGACTCTATTACCGACGGCGCTGTATCCACCTTCAACGGCTTCGACGCTTGGCCTAACCTCCTCGGTCAGGCGCTTCAGAGCGACCATACAACCAAGCACATTTCGGTCGTCAACACGGCTATTGCAGGCAATGCCATCTGGGGCGGCTGGGGAACTGCCGCCAAGGACAGGTTTAAGCGGGATGCTCTGAATGTCCCCGGTGTGCGGTATGTTGTCGTTCTGATAGGAACAAACGACATTCCCGGAGCGCAGACTGATACCTCAGAAGATATGATAAAGGAATACAAGGCAATGATAGAAGCCTGCCGCAGCCGCGGAATAAAGATATACGCGGGAACCATCACGCCTTTTGGCAATAACGACTGGTGGGCTTCCGAGCTTCACGAGAGTATTCGCTCTAAGGTCAACGAATGGATGATGAGTGATGACAGCGGCTTTGACGGATATATCGACTTTGCCTCGGCGACCTGCGACCCTGACGACAAGACAAAGCTTAAAGCCGAATACGATTCCGGCGACGGTCTGCACCCAAGCGCAAAAGGTCATAAGGCTATGGGCGACGCCGCGATTGAATATCTGAGCAAGCTTTTGAAAAAATAATCTTTTTGCAAATAAAATACAGCTGAGATGTCAAACAAATAGCATCTCAGCTGTTTTTTTAATCTTGCTTTACCATCCTTCTCTTGGCTGTCATATCCTCAACTGTCAGCTTCATAACAACCGTTCTTTGGGCGACAGCTTCGTCGATTTCGAGATTATCCGCACCGTAGTGAGCGTTTAAAAGCTTTAGTGCGGCAAGTTTTTTATCGCCCTCGACTATCTCGATCCTTCCCCGCCCGATGACGCTTTCATATTCCATGGTACAGCTTTTGCGCTCGGGGCGGGTGACAAGCCGGTGCGAGCAGTCCATTTCAAAGCTTGCGCGGTTGTCCCGCGCGATTATACCGTACTTCCTGCCCTGTGCCGCTCCGTGGAAATATAGTACCACCACGCCGCCGTCCGTCTCCATCCCGAAATTCAGCGGGAGGATATAAGGGTAATCGCCGTCGTTAAGGGCGATACGGCAAACGTCACACCTTCTAATTATATCAAGTATCTCCGAACGGTCGGTTACTTCCCTGTCAGATCTTCTCATATGTATCAGCTCCTTTGTTTTGATATTATAGCTTTATGCTTTCGAGATGTCAAGCGCGGCTTCGGCGAGGTATCATGAAAAAGCGTCAACCGACACGCACTTTTCAACGCTTTATTTGGTTAATATGCTGATGTACTTTTTTCGCTTTACCGCTTGACAAAGCTGAAAGAGTGGTGTATAATGACATCATTCAAATAAAGAAAACCTTTGATGAAGAGTAGTAACCTTCGATATCACGTGTAAAGAGAGTCCCGGGGGCTGTGAGCGGGGCGGCGGAGCGCAGGTGAATGGACTTCTGAGGGCGGTTTGAAAGGTATCATCACGAAAAATGCTGATTTCCAAGTATTGACCGACGGGGTTCCCATCCGTTACCAGGCGGGATGCGTTTGATAGAACGCATAAGCGAGTGGAATACTGATAAAGCTTAGGCTTGAAAGGTGTTCAATTTGGGTGGTATCGCAGAAGTTTCAGGCTTTTGTCCCATAATAATGGGGCGAAGTCTTTTATTTTTTCTATCACCACGCCCAAGAAATTTTATTTGGAGGTACACTAAAATGAAAAACACTTTACTCAGAAAAATTTTATGCGCGGCAACATCCGCAATGATGCTCTTAAGCCTTACCGCCTGCGGCGACAAGTCAGACGATAACAACGGCGAAAACGCCGGCGGCAAGACATACACTGTGGGCATATGCAACTACGTTGATGATGCATCCCTTAACCAGATTGCTGAAAACATCCAAAGCCAGCTTAAAGCCTTGGCTGACGAAAACGGCGTTACCATCAAGGTCAACTACGACAACCCCAATGCTGACGCCGCTGTTATGAACCAGATAATAGCAAACTTCATCGCCGACAAGTCTGACGTTATCGTCGGAATTGCAACTCCTGTTGCCATGGCTATGCAGGCCGCCACCGAGGATAACAAGATTCCGGTTGTCTTCTCGGCCGTTTCCGACCCTGTAAGCGCAGGCTTAGTTGCGAGCCTGGATGCTCCCGGCGCTAACCTCACCGGCACCAGCGACTATCTGGACACCAACGCCATAATGAACCTTATCTTCACCGTAAACCCTGACGCTAAGAAGATCGGCTTGCTTTACGACCAGGGTCAGGAATCCTCTGCCACCGCAATCGCCGACGCTAAAGCTTATCTTGAAAACAAAGGCATAGAGGTTGTTGAGCGCACCGGCACCAATAACGACGAAATCATGCTCGCCGCTCAGGCACTTGTTTCCGACGGCGTTGACGCTGTATTCACTCCTTCTGACAACACAGTCATGAAGGCTCAGCTCGCCATCTATGAGACCTTCAAGGAAGCCAAGATTCCCCACTACGGCGGAGCTGACTCCTTCGCCCTCAACGGAGCATTCCTTGGCTACGGCGTAGACTATGCTAACCTCGGCAAGGAAACCGCAAACATGATATTCGATATCTTGGTTAACGGCAAGAACCCCGCCGAAATGCAGGTTATGACCTTCGACAACGGCACAGCAACCATCAACACCGAAATCTGCGAAGCACTTGGCTACAACTATGACGAGCTCGAAGAAAAGCTTGCACCGTATTGCTTAAAGGTTCAGAGCATAGAGACTGCTGAAGAATTCTAAGGCGGTTATCGGGCAGAATATAAACATCACAAATAATCACGGAGGGATGCCCGGATTTTGCGGGTCTCCCTCTGTATCACATGAAAGGCATGGGTAGGTAATGGACTTTTCCACAGTTTTCGGTCTTGTCTCGACCGCATTGGAGCTTGGACTTATATGCTCGCTGACGGCTTTAGCTCTGCACTTAAGCTACAGTATGTTAAACGTCTGCGACCTTTCAACCGACGGCTGCTTCACCTTGGGAGCAGTAGTCGGCGCGACGGTTGCGCTGGCAGGGCATCCGTTTTTGTCGATTCCGGCGGCAATGCTGGCGGGAATTCTCAGCGGCTTTGTAACCGCATTCTTGCAGACGAAAATGGGTGTTGACAGCCTTTTGGCAGGAATCATCGTGAATACAGCTTTGTATTCGGTGAACATAGCGGTAATGAAGGGCGGCTCGCTTATAAATCTTAATAAGACCGAAACCGTCTTTACAAAGGTCAGGGCGCTGTTGGAGAATACTCCCCTTGCCTCGTCCTACAAGCTCATCACCATTCTTACAGCGGTTATACTTTCGGTGACCGTGCTTACGCTTTTCCTGAAGACCCGCTTGGGAATATCCATCCGCTGCACCGGCGACAACCCGGATATGGTGCGCTCATCCTCAATAAACCTTGTTTTCACCACGATAATCGGGCTTTGCGCGGCGAACGCCTTCACGGCGCTTTCAGGATGCCTGATGGCTCAGGTGCAGAAATCGGTCGACATCAACCTCGGCACCGGTATGCTCACCATCGCGCTTGCTTCCCTGCTGATTGGCCGCACGATTATGGGCAAGGGCGGTTTGCTCACAAGAGCAATCGGTGTAGTCCTCGGCTCGTTTATATTCAGGCTTGTTTATACAGTAGCGCTGAGGCTTGATATGCCGGCGTTCATGCTTAAAGCAGTTTCGTCGGTGATAGTTGTTTTGGCAATCTCACTGCCGTATCTGAAATCCAGAAAGGATATCATTATGCGCAGGTTCCATCACTACCGCGCGAAGGGAGGGCTTAAAAATGCTGAAAATCAATGACATTTCAAAGACCTTCAACCCCGGAACTGTGAACGAAAAGCGCGCCCTGCACGGGCTCTCGCTCCATCTTAAAAAGGGCGATTTCGTCACGATTATCGGCTCGAACGGCGCGGGCAAATCCACCCTTTTCAATGCCGTCGCGGGAAGCTTTTTAACCGACAGCGGCTCGATAATCTTGGGCGGCAGGGATATCACCTTTGAGCCGGAGCACAAGCGTGCCAAGCATATAGGCAGACTTTTCCAAGACCCGTTGCGCGGGTCTGCGCCCAACATGACCATAGAAGAGAATCTCTACCTGTCATCACGCCGGGGCGGGATGTTCTCACACATCGGCAAGGCGGAGCGCGAGCTTTTTCGCGAACGTTTAAGCCTTTTGGGGATGGGTCTTGAAGACCGGATGACGAGCAAGGTCGGGCTTCTTTCGGGCGGACAGCGTCAGGCGCTGACTCTTCTTATGGCGACGATGGTCACCCCAGAGCTTCTTCTTTTAGACGAGCATACCGCCGCCTTAGACCCCGCCACCGCCGAAAAGGTACTCGAATTGACTAAATCCATAGTCGAAAAGGACAATATCACCTGCATGATGGTAACCCACAATATGCAGCAGGCGCTGGATTTGGGCAACCGCACACTTATGATGGCTGACGGCGGAATCGTTCTGGATATCGAGGGCGAGGAAAGGGCAAGCCTTACCGTCAACGACCTTCTACAAAAATTCAAAGAGGGCGTTGGCAAGAATCTTGACAATGACAGAATTCTGCTGTCGTAGTCTGAGCCTGAAAATATTGATACATCAAAATGGTTTGATACTCATAAAGATGATTAACCCCCTAAGCAATTGTCGATAACTGCTTAGGGGGCTATTTTATTATTCAATTGCCTGCATGATCCGGAATTTATCTCTGTTAAATTGTAGCAATAATATTTATGACCATATGTATAGCAATAGGGCAAAATATATTATCCGATAGTACATAAGCTATTCCAAACATTAATCCCATTAACATTTGCGGAATTACAGACAGTATATCCGTAACAGAAAGATTATTTATATCACAATGAATCATTCCAAACAATACTGCTCCAACAATAATAGCTATTACCGTTCTGACCTTACCTGATTTTTCACCTTTCAGAGCACCTAACACAAACCCCCTATGAACAAATTCTTCAACCAGCGGACCAAATAGACAGGCAGGCAATATCATAAATATGCCGTAGTTTTCAATTGCATTGTCTACACCCTCCTGATTAGCACTCTCTCCTATACCGCAGCTGTCCAGAATAATCGCGGCTGCAATAATTAAAACTAATGCAATGAATGTACATATAGCGATTATATAAATATATTTTTTAGAATTGTCCTTAAAATCCTTTATTCAGTTCCAAAGTGTTTTCCGGAAAACAATAATATATAATATAAACAGTCCACCATAAAAAACAAAATCAATATACTTTATAGCGTTCTCGTAACCAAATATTTTAACAATCAGTTCAGGTTGAGTACCTATAAAAACGTGTAATGCTATAAAAACTAATAGTGAAATCAAACAACGCAGCCTGTTTTCTTTTGTCAAAATCATGACTGTACACCTTATCCTATTTATTATATTTCATTCTCGTCAAAAAAGCGTCAAATTCCGACTTATATTAGAAGATTATATAGCAAAGCCTATGCATAGTCAATATACACAGTCAACAAGAACGCCATAGCACTATTGACGAGAATCACAAGTGCTATGGCGAAACTTTCCTTATCGGTGACGGGTTTTAAGCTTGGCTTTTTTACTATTATCCTATATCAAAACAGTCTGAAGCTGGAGAGAGCAACCGTTCCGCCGGTGGTGAAGCGCAGGGTGTGCAGTCCCTCAATCGGAACAGCCTCGGTTTTAACGGTGACAAACCTGCCGGTTCCGATAGCTCCGCCCGAGCCGGGGATTCTGAACTTGGCTATAATCTGACCTGTTCCGGCACAGCTTAAGGTTAGCTCAGCACCCGAGCCGGGGACGAACGCCGTCACCTCGGCATGGGTATAACCCTTAAGACTGCACGCCGGGTAGTTTATGAAGCTCTGCCAGTCCTGAATCAGCGCGTACTCGGTAAGTTCTAAGTCGGTTCCGAATTCCACTCCCATATAATCGGATGACAGCGTTCCGGGAACGGGCATGGATACGTTTACCCCCTCGAAGCTCCTTCCGGTAACCTCAATAGCTGCCGCACGCCTTATATCCTCAGACGACGAGCCTATCATGATGGCGTATTCGCCGCTGTAAACCTCCTGCGCGCCGGTGTTGACGTCGTAGAATCCCAAATCGGAGATATCAAGCTTAAGCTTGGCAGTTTCGGTTCTGCCCTTGGGCACATGGATCCTTGCAAACGCCTTTAATTGCTTTTTCGGAAGCGGAATGGGAAGCTTGGGCGGCGCTACATAAAGCTGAACGACCTCGTCAGCATCCATACTTCCGGTGTTTTTGATGTCTATCTCCACAGTGAGCACAGAGTCCGAGCCTAACTGCCTTGCACTAAGCTTTGGAACGCCGTATTCAAAGCTTGCATAGCTCAGACCATGTCCGAACGGGAACAGCGGCTTTCCGGTGTAATACAGATACGTGCTCTTTGTGCGTATGATGTTGTAATCGCGGATATCGCAAAGATCCTGCGTGTCGGCGTACCATGTCACAGGGCACCTGCCCGCAGGGGAGAAATCGCCGAACAGGCTTCCGCATACCGCCGTACCGATGGCAGGACCTGCGTGGCAGATATGCATGGCGGCGCAAAGCTTGCGCGAATCAAAGGCATAGGGGTATCCCGAAACCATATACAAAACGGTATTTTTATTGACCTCCAGAACAGCGTCAAGAAGCTTTTCGGACTTATGCGGCAGGTTGATATGCTTTCTGTCATAACCCTCACGGGCGTTGATAAGGGGATGATTTCCTGCGAATACTACCGCCTGCTGGCAGGAGCGCGCAAGCTCAGCTGCTCTTTCCTCACCGCGTGATACCGTTTCTATTTCGAAAAGACAGCTTTCATCAGCCCTTGGAGAGCTTTTTACTGCAAGCTTAAAATTGGTAAGTCCCAGCGGTCTTTGCTGCCAGTTATACATGATCACCTTGTCGCCGCGGTGCTTGACAGTTATCATTTCGTGGACGAACCAGCCAAACACCTCATCAGCGGAACAGCGCATTATTCCGCTGTCGGTAAGGAATTTGCCGTTTTCCAAGGATTTGAGCGAGATTGCACCGTCACCCCAATCGTAAAGCTCAAACAGTGCGCTTTTAACCGGCGTATCCTCGGTAGGGCAAAGACCGCCGTCTGCGGACAGCGTAAGATATTTTCCGCTTGATGGATGCCGCAGCGCGACGATATCACATCCGGTATCACAGCAGATATTGTCATCACCCGCACGGCGGATAAGCTCTTGGACAATAGTGCTGTTTCTGTCAGACAGCCCGGTATACCAATCCCTGAAATTCATTCCGGCATGGATGCCTATTACAGCTGTTTTCTTTTTCGGGCTGAACGGAAGCACACCCATGCTGTTTTTGAGAAGTATTACCGACTCCTTAGCCGCCCTTTCGCTGACCTTATAGAAATCCTCACAGCACAAAAGGTCTTCGGAATAAGAATTATACGGACTCTTGCCGTCGATATCGCCTAAAAGGAATCTGGCCTTTAGCAGACCAAACAGGGCGTAATCTATATCGCTTTCGTCTATCCTGCCCTCGTCAAGAGCAGCTTTTACCGATTTGCGTACGATTTCCGCGCTGTCAGTCATAACGTCCGCGCCGTGGTTTTTATATACCCTTGCGGCAGTCTCCGCAAAGGTTCTGTCCTTTTTATGGGAAAGAACGTTTGCGCAGAAATCCCCGCCGTCGGTGACGGAGAACAGCATTCCCCACTGCTTTTTCAAAATCTCATCAAGCTCTGGGTTGCACAGCGCCTCAACTCCGTTTATTTCGTTGTAGGATGTCATAACTCCCTTAGCGCCGCCATGGGTAAAGGCGGTCTCGAAGGCTTTCAGATAGTAATCATGCTTTAAACCAAGAGGGATACTGGCATTATCCTTGCCCCTGTCCTCCTCGTTATTGTTGGCATAGAAGTGCTTCAGCATGGGCAGGATTCGCATATGCTCAGGGTCGTCGCCCGCCATGCCTTTGGTGTACGCCGCAGACATCTGACCTATAAGATAAGGGTCTTCGCCATAGGCCTCCTCATTCCTGCCCCAGCGGGGGTCACGCTCGGCGTCAACGGTTGGTCCCCAGACACAGAGAGACGCCTTGCCCTGCTTGTTATATATCCTTGTTTCGATACCGGTTATCTCTCCCATTTTATGCATCACATCGGGGTCAAAGGTAGCGGCAAGCCCGAAAGGCTGTGGGAAAACGGTAGAGGGATATTCCTCCCTGCCGCGGCAGACAAGCCCGCGCGCAACCTCCGTGCCGACCGGAAATCCCTTCAAGCCAAGCCTTTCGACCGGCTGGCTATAGGTAGTTAACATTCCAAGCTTTTCATCAATGGTAAGCTCCTTCAAAAGTGCGCGCACTCTATCGTTTATTTTAAGCGATTCGTTCATAAATTTATATCCAGCCATTTCTGCCTCCAAAAAACTCTGCATAATAACAGAGGTAATAAATAGATAATAACACACAAATGCACATTAAGCAATGAAAATAAGAAAATATTTCTTAACCTATTTAATATTCCTCTTAACATTTTAAAGGATGTTCCAATTCAAAAGCATAAAAATAGCGCCGTTCTGAAAGTGAAACTTATCAGAATAGCGTCAAACAAAACGCCGCTGCGGCGGCAAGCGAGCGAAGCCCGCGATATTAAAATTCATCGCCGCAAGGCGATACCACCACGCGCCGTAAGCGCACATCACCAGCGAAGCGAATCACGCCCGAAGGGTGCATAACGTTCCCGCAAGGGACGCATCACTCTGGCACTAAATAAAAAAGACCCACAACGGGGTCTTTTTTATTTGGTGCCGGTGACCGGGGTCGAACCGGTACGGTATCTCTACCACAGGATTTTGAGTCCAGCACGTCTGCCAATTCCATCACACCGGCGTGTGATTTAACTATGTTAGTATATCACAACTGTCCGGAATTGTCAATATGCAAAGGCAAATTTTTTGCAAAGGCAAAAAATAATAGCACAGACAGTATTTCACCTGTGCTATTATATTCAAACCAATTATCAGATGTTGACGATCTCGCCCATAAGCTCTCTGCCTGCGCCGATAGCGTTCGACTCGTCAGTGTCGATGTGCATTGCGGTGGCATAGCTTGCGCTTACACGGCAGACAACGTCGCCTAAGATTGCCTTTCTTTCAGCGGTGTCTACCTTGACCCATACAACGTCCTTGTCCTTAACGCCAAGGGTTTCAGCATCCTCGGGGGTGAGGTGGATATGACGCTTTGCAACTATCACGCCTTCGCTGATTTCAACCTCTCCGCAGGGACCAACCAGCTTGCAGGGAGCGGAGCCGGCAAGGTCGCCGGATTCTCTTATCGGGGCGGTGATGCCGATTGAGCGGGCGTCGGTGGCGCTGAGCTCAACCTGATCAGCCTTTCTGCAGGGACCTAAGATGGAAACGTTGGGAAGCTCCTTCTTGGGGCCTACAACAGTAACTCTTTCCTCGCAGGCGTACTGACCGGGCTGGGAAAGATCCTTCTTCTTGGTGAGGGTCGCGCCCTTGCCGAAGAGAACCTCCAAAGTCTCCTGAGTGACGTGTACATGGCGTGCGGATGTTTCAACTATGAATTTCATTTTATTCTGTCCTTTCTTTTCGGATGGATTTCAGGCTTTATCGTAAAGCCGATTAATCTTTATAATATTTTACTACTTTTTCGCGGCTAAATCAAGTACTATTTGGTTTTTCCTATGATTTTCTTGAAAATTACGCCGTTTTTGAACTCAATAACGAACACAATTGCAATAAGCGAAAGACCGAACAGGGATACGAATATTGCGAGCGTTAAGTAGCTCGGCCAGAAGCGCATTTCAACGGTGTGCTCGCCCGCTCCAAGCTCTATTCCTATAAGCGAATCCACAAGCTTCACCGGCTCGACCTTTTCGCCGTCTACGGTAATCGTCCAGCCCGGCTCATATGGGATGGTTGTGAACAGGACTCCATCCTTTTCAGCGGAAACCGTTCCCAAAAGATGAGTGTCGCTGTGCTCGGTTATGTTCCAGCCGCCCTTGCGGATTGTATCTACGCACTCGGCGAGCTTATCCACGTCGAGCTGATAGAACAGAACGTCCGAGAATATGGCTTCGCCGTTTGCAAGGGTCATTCTCAGATGGAGCTTTTCTGTCGGGTCGAATGTGCCCAAATCGAGTATGCTGTAATGCTCGCCGGTGAAGAAGTAGTCAACAAAGGCGTAGTTGGTTATATCCCAGGAATCCGCCTTTAGCCATATATTGCACTGGCGCTGGTATATCGTCGGGAAGAAGGCGTAAAGCGGATTTTCGGCTTTTGACTCTTCCGAGAAATTCAGAGTGAATTCAACGTAACTGTCCTTATCCGGGACTGTAGTGGTATACATAATATGGTCGCCGGTGGTGGCGGTGGTGCAGTTTACAGTGTCGGTATAGTATGAGTACAGGCGGCTGTAAATCCTGATGCTTCTGTCGCCCAGAATATCCTGCAAAAGCCTTTCCTGATTGGCTATGGGGTCCTTGGAATCAAGCTTGGTTTCCAGTATATCCTTGTCCGCCATATAGGCTATCGGCAGAGCATATGGATTTTCGTAGACCGAGATCTCACAGCCGGTATCCTCCTCAGACATAACCATATTGTAGCCCTCGTAGGGCAGCTTCAGCTGATTCTGATAGTTCTGACGGTTGATTTCCTTTTCATCAACTGCGGCGGTAAGCTTATCTGGCTTGTGCATTATATATTTTATTCCCAGCAGAGAATCGGTCAGCAGGGTTGCGCCGGTATATTTGGTATAGTGACCCTGCATTCCGAAGCCGATGGATTTCAGCATCTTCAGAACCGGAGTATTCATGGTGGAGCTTGAATGGGATATTCCCTTGAAGCCCATTCCCATTGGGTCGTTGACGGTGCGGTGGAAGGTCTTTTCCATACGATAAAGGGAATCATCCTGCTCCTCCAGCTCGTCAACTATTCTTCTGCCGTCGATGAAGTAGTCCTGATATGATGAGTACTTTGAATAAACAACATCGCAGTCTATCGCCCAGACGGTGTACATGGAGTTCTCGAAAATCTCAAGGCAGATGAGAACCGCTGTTACTATCTTCATGGCTGTATTGTTGTGCTTTTTATACAGGAAGATGGCGAACGCGAACACCACCACGCACAGAACCGAGAACCAGACCGTTTCGGCAAGGTAGAATTCGGGGTGCTCCTGCTGGTTAAGTATTGCTAAAACAGCTATCCAGCCGAATGCGGTAAGCCCGATTTCCTTGAAGCTTACGCCTTCAAGATTTTCAAACGCGCGGAAGGCGATAATCAGCATCAAGAACGAGAATGTAAAGGAATAGCGGTATGGCAGCCAGTTGGGAACCTGGAAGCCGTGCCAGGCTATATCCACAGTCGAAAGATACATACTTCCGAACACCGCGAACATCAGCGCGCCGTAGGATACCTTTTCCTTTGCCTTGATTCTTGTATTCAGGAAGTAAAGCGGAATAAGCATTACAACTATGGTTCCGCAGGCTATCATGGGAAGACCCTCAGGGCGGACAGTGTCGTAGCTGTTGGGGAAGAGCTTAGTCAGCAGGTCGAAGATATCAAACTGGTTTGTCGGCGTAAAGTCAGGGTCGGAAAAATCAAGCTTGCCGAGCCTTAGTGAGCAGTAAACAGGTATCAGCACGATTGCCGCCGACAGCACCGATATAATCGCGGACGCTGTAAATTTAAGACCGCTTTTTATAAAGTGCGGGGCGATGGCGTGTTCCGGGCGGGAGAATATATAGAAAATAAAGTAAAGTGCCGAGAAGAAGCCAAGCATATAGCCTATATAGAAGTGCGAGAAGAACATTATGCTTAAAGAAACCGTCAGCAAAAGCATCCTGCCCTCGTCCACAAGGCGTTCTATTCCTAAAAGAATGAGGGGGAGCCATATCATGCCGTCTATCCACATGGGGTTCATCAGTTCGACGACGATATAGGTCATAAGCGCATAGCTGACCGAGAATATCACCTGCATATACTTCGAGGCGTGCTTGGATTTATCAAGATAATAGGCAAACGCTAAGGCACAGCAGCCTATCTTTGCAAGCTGCATTATCTCAAGCGCGCCGCACATCATGGTTCTGGGCAGAAGCACAACTATCCACATAAACGGGCTTGCAAGGTAGTAGCCGAACATACCCATGGTTTCGCCGCTAAGGTTGCGCGACCAGCTGTATATCAGCGAGTGGTCGCCCCAGATAGCGTCCTTCATCATCTCATAGTATGAGACGTACTGACCGTTAAGGTCCAATACAAGCACCGAAAGGTCGCCGTAGGGGTGAACTCCGAAGCAGGAGTAGACTAAATACATGATAAGAACCGGCAGGAAGAAGATGAGTAAGCCGTATCTGCGGCGATAGCACCATCTTCCAACCGGGTTATTCTCTAAAAGCTCTGTAAATGTGCGGCGCTTGGGCTTAACGCTCTCAATTGATTCGATATCCTCCGCCGCTTCGTTCTGAATCGGCTGGTTTGTCGGGTCTTGGGTCATGAAAATCCTCCATATTGTTTAGGGTGCGTTGACACTATCCGAAATGCTCGGATTGCGAGATGATTTTTCGTATTTTAAGGCGCCGTTTCGCAGACTGTACTCGTGTACCGCAAGAAACGGCAACGAAGAAATACGGAAAATCAGCCGCAAGACGGGCATGGAGCGGTAGTGTCAACACGCCCTAGTAAGACGTTCAAATTCAGTCTTCTGTAGTACGGCTTACTATATATCTTGGGCGGTGCTTAACCTCTTCATAAATGCGGTTGACGTAGTAGCTGGACATTCCCAAGCATTCAAGTATAACTCCGCCGATAAGCATTAAAACTATCACCGCCGGGCTGAAGCTGCCTAAATTCACCCCGCACACGCTTAAAACAAGCAATACCAGCGAAGCAAGTATCACGATAATCCCCATCACAGTGGAGATATAAAGCGGTATTCCGGTGAACGAGGTCAGGTTTCTTATGGCATAGCCGATAAGCTTGCCGGTCGTCCATCTGCGCTTGCCGGAGCGGCGCTCGGCGACGTCATAATACACAGTTGCGCTTTCAAAGCCAACCCACCCGGAAAGAGCGCGGAAAAAGGTTATTCTTTCGGGAAGGGCAAGGATAGCATCTATCACCCTGCGGTCTATCAGCTTGAAATCGGAAGCATCCCGCATATCTATTTTGGACGCCGTCTGAATCAGACCGTAGAAAACCCTTGAAAGCAGACCATAGGCAAGGCTTTCCGCCCCGCGGGAGGATTTTCTTCCCTCGACCACCTTTGCACCCCCCTGCCAAAGCCTATACATCTCGGGTATCTTCTCGGGCGGGTGCTGCAAATCACAGTCCATGACAACGGCGGCCTCTCCCCTCGCGGCTTCGAGACCCGCTAAAATAGCGCCCTCTTTGCCGAAGTTGCGGGAAAACCTGACCCCGCGAATCCGCTTATCCAAGCGGTTCAGGGTGATGATTTTGTCCCACGAGCCATCGCGGGAGCCGTCGTCGACAAAAATAAGCTCACAGTCGATATTTTCTTTTTCCAGCACCGCGATGATTTCCTTCGCCGCCGCGGGTATATTATCCTCTTCATTATAGGATGGGATTACAACAGAAAGCACTTTAAATATTTATCCTTTCGGGTTATTCCTTTATAGAAGCGTAAAACTTTTCCGCTCTTTCGCGAAGCTCAGGCTCTAAAAGGGTGATGTCCGGGCGCTTGGCGTCCTTCCAGAAATCGTACTGCGGCCAGGGCTTCATATACTTTTCGCCTCTTACAAGGATTTCGGTTATATCGTTGTTCTTAAGACGCTCCAGATAATCCTCCGGCTTCTCAATCGGCTTATCAAGCGCTATTCCGCCGCCGGGGTAACCCCAAGTATAATGAGTGTCCGAGCCGCCGGTCATTCCAAGACCGTAGGAAGCGGCATATTCCCTTGCCCGCTTATTGAACATAGGGTCGGTATGAGATGCGTTTTCGACCTCCACACCATCAACACACCTTGGAAACAGGCGGATGGTGTCGATATACCCAGCCTCACGGAAAGGGTGGGGGTGAACTATGAATCCGCCGTTTGCGTGGACAAGCTCGGCATACTTGGGCAGTGTGATATTTTCAAGCTCGGGGTGGTCAAGAAGAAACTGCTTGTCTATTCCGTAGGTCAAAAACTCGGTGGCGTGCCAGCCGAATTCGAGCCCGAAAAATACCTTGAAGCCGATTTCATCGCCGCGCCTTTTAGCATCCTCATATCCTTGGCAGAAAAGATGTATTTTTATATCCCATGGCAGTCTTCTGTCAACTGCGGTGTTGCCGCCGAAGAAATGGTCGGTGACAAAGCAGCCGTCGTAGCCGCAGGCTTTAAGGCAGTCCACCTGCTGCGCGCCCGAGCACGGTGAGCAGAGTGAGCCTTGGGAGGTATGAAGGTGAGTTTCGTATTTATACAGCTTAATTTCTGACATAATTAACCTTCTTAGTATGGATTATTTTGTTATGATTATACCGCCGGGCGCCGTATTGCGCCGTTCGGTCTATGATATTATACTATTGTTTTTATTGGATGTCAAATAGAATCTTGAAGCTTATGCGCATTAATCAAGAAGCTTCTGATAGATATTCTGACCGTTAATTTCAAAAATCACTTTATAGCCGCAGCTGTCGTAAAAGCCGTCTGCCTTCGATCCGAGGGTTATGTATTTATATCCCATTTCCCTTGCCCGCTTTCCAAAATATCCCATAAGGGCTTTGGTTATTCCCTTACCGCGGAAATCCTCCTCGCAGGCAACGAAGCCGATTACAAGGCTGTCCTTATTCTCCGCCCGTCCCAACACGCAGGATAGGATTATGCCGTCCTTTACTGCATAAACCAAGGGCTGCAAGCCGTCCTCAAGCCGGCGTTCCCATGCCGAATAGCAGTAAAGCTCGGAATCCTCGCCGCCCAAAATCCGGTAGCAGATTTCGAGGACATTCTTTAATTCCTGCTCGGTTTTTATCTCCTTTATTTCGTATTCCATTTTACCTTACCAATATTTTATACTTCAACGAGCTCTACCTTACCCTCTTGCGGAATACTGCCCCGATAAACACCGCGAATGCCGAGAATATCGCTATCACAAGCACATATATCCAAGCGGTCGGGTTAAAGAACATATAAACGCAGGGGATGAACACTACCGCCGCCTCCAGCGCCATCAGCCAATCGCCGCCGAAGCGCTTTCCGAAGAAGAAGCCCACCACCATCGAAACGCAGACGTCCACCACCGGCGTAAGGTTATAAAATGGCGATTTGAGCGCATAGCAGATAAACGGCAGCGAGTAGTAGAAAATCACCGTTACTATAAGGTATGGCAGGGTGTTGTCGAAGCGTTCTTTCATTTTGTTGACCTCTTTTACTTCTTTAATAAATTGATGGGGCTGTAGTTTTATTTCTTAAGTGAATTGACTGTATCATCGTCCGGGGTGACGTAAAGGGTTTTGTTGTTTGTGAATATCACCATGCCGGGCTTTGCCCCTGCCGGCTTTTTAACGTACTTAACAAGGGTATAGTCCACCGGGACAAGTGAGGATCCCCTCGCCGAAGAGTTGTAGGCGGCGATAAGCGCGGCTTCCTCTATGGTTCCCTGCGGGATTTCCCCGCCAAAGCTCTCCACAATAACGTGCGAGCCGGTTATGTTCTGAACGTGAAGCCACAAATCCTGCTTTGAAGCGGTTTTAAGTGTAAGCGTGTCGTTCTGGCGGTTATTTCTTCCGACTAAAATCCTGTAGCCGTCGGTTGACATATATTCAATCGGCGGCAGAGCCTTGGGAAGCTTTGTCTTTGATTTTGCGTGCTTGATGTACCCCTCGGCGGCAAGCTCCTCCCTAATCTGGGCAAGTTCGCTTTCAGTGGTGGCGCGTGACAGCGAATCGAAAACCGAATCGATATACTTGGCTTCATCCTCACCGGAAGCAATAAGCTCGCGGAGCTTTTTCTCGGCGGTGTCCTGCTTGCGGTACTCGCTGTAGTACTTCTGTGCGTTCTGGGTGGGGGTAAGGCGGGAATCAAGCTCTATTTCCATCGGCTTGCAATCCGGGTCGAAGTAGTTTTCAACCGTCGCCTTGGTCATTCCCTTTTCCAGGCGGTAAAGATTCGACATTATAAGGTCGCCCTTTATGCGGAGCTCGTCGCGGTTTTTGCACTCTTCAAGCTCGATTTTCTGGGCGGATACTCGCCTTGCTATCCTTTCGGAAAGGCTTACAAGAAGCTTGAAAAGGTCGCTGGCACGCTGGCGAGTCTGGGCGATAACATCCCTTTCGGAATAGAAATAGTCCAGAAGCTCGGATGGGGATGAAAACTCCTTTGTCACCATCATAGAGCCGTACTGGTGAATGTCGGTGAAGCAGAAGTCCTTCATCAGCCCGTTTTTGTCCCTTAGAAGGACATATTTATTCTCGTTTCGTAATACCTCACCGGCAGTCTTTGTAATCCAGAAGTAAAGTCGGTCAAGCTCGTCATCAGTAAGTTCATTGGCGGGCTTTTCTGCACCGCGCAGGGCGTAGAATACCGCTTCCCGTGCGAATACCGGCGATATGCCCTCGATAATCTTAACAAGCGCCTTTGAAGTCTCCGGCGATTTGGAATCCCGCAAAGAAGCAAAAAGCGAATCCTTATCCAGCTCAAAAAGGCTGATTCTATTCGTGCGCGGGGGAAGGCTGTAGGCTATTCCGGGCAGAACAAGGCGGACGCTTGACATATCCTCACTGACTCGCTTGATTGAATCGATTACCCTTGAATCCTTGCCGATAAGTATGATGTTGGAGCACCTGCCCATTATCTCCGCCGCGACTGTAAGCACTACCCTGTCGCCGAACTCGTCTGTGGCTTCAAAGTCGAAATAAAGTATGCGCTCAAAACCATCCTGCCGGATGGCAATAAGCTTGCCCGAGGAAAGGTGCTTGCGCATAAGCATACAGAACATCGGCGGAACCTTGGGGTTTTCAAGCTCGCTCTTTGTAAAGTGAACGCGCGCCGTGCCCGCCGATGCCGAGAAGAACAGTTTTTTGTTGCCGTCGTTCAGGGTGCGCAGGGTTATTATTAAATTGTCCTTGGAAGGCTGATGGATTTTATCCAACCGCGCTCCGATAAGCGAGCTTTCAAGCTCCTTTTTTACAAGATGCAGATATACGCCGTCTAATGCCATTGTAACCTCTCCCGATATTCTTCGCTTGGACGGCGAAATACTCTATGCCGTCAAATGCCACTGTACCTCTCCCGATTCTCTCCGTTCAGATTGTACATCCCGCGAACGGAGTTCTTGCCAAAATAAATTCTGTCTGCGGGAACTGAGCTTCAAGCTTTTGCTTAAGATATTCCATGGCAATAGCTTCGGTTTCGTAATGCCCCGCGTCGATAAGGGTAAGACCTATCCTTTCAGCTTCCAAAAACTCATGATGCTTTATTTCAGAGCTTATGAATGCGTCCAGCCCAAGCTCATTCGCCTTTTCTATTCCCTCTCCGCCCGCGCCGGATATCATACCGATGCGTTTAATCTGCCTATCCCCTGCGACATATTTGATGGCTACACAGCCGAACTTCTCGCGGCAGAGCTTTGCCAGCTGCCACGGGGTCATGCCGTCACATTCGCCGATTGCACCGTAACCGACCTGTCTGCCGGTAATAGGGTCAGCACGGTTGACATCCATAAGCGTGTGAGTGTTTTTAAGACCCAGACGGTCGCACATCATGTCGCTTATGCTGTATTCGGCGCTGTCAAGATTTGTATGCGAGCATATGCAGGCTATGCCGTTTATAAGCATATTGCAGGCGGGGTTATCATCCGTCAAAGAACGCAAGGGCGTGAAAATCACCGGGTGATGGGTCAGAATAAGTCCGCACCCAAGCTCCGTTGCCTCTTTGATAACCTTATTTGTAGCGTCCAGCGCCAGAAGGACCTTTGAAACGCTTTTGCTGCCGTCACCGACAAGAAGTCCGGCATTGTCCCAGCTGTCCTGAGTGCGGAACGGCGCAAAGCTGTCTATATAATCATAAATCTGTGATACTGTTGTCATAATCTTCTCCGACATATCTATAAAGCTGGCTTACCAGGCTGATGATTTCTGCCGCCCTTTTCCGAACGTCTTCGCTGTGGCTTTCGCCCATCGCTTTTGCCGCGGTTTCAAGCCGGTTAGCCTTGCTTAAGATGTATTTTTTTGCGGACTCATCCACCGGGTCAAGTGCGCCGACTATTCGCTCAATCTCAGATGGAGTGCTTACTTTTCCAGTATAGCCTACCTGCATGGCAGTGTACAGAAATCCGCCGTCCTCACAGGCTTGCTGGCGAAGAATCTCATAGCCGCTTTCGCACAGCCAGGAAATCAGCTCCGGCTCGCGGGTGTTGGGCTGCAAAACAAGGTTTACACCGTCCTTGAGCCACTCCGCGCGGGAGATGATGTCGATAATAAGCTCGCCGCCCATTCCGGCAATCACAACGTCCGAAATGCCATCAGGCGGGACGTTGTCCAGTCCATCCGATTGGATTATCCGTATTTTATCCGCACAATTGCTTGCTTCGATGCTTTTTTGCGCGCTTTTAAGAGGGCCCTGCGCGATATCGCACGCGTATGCCCCCTTACAGACGCCGTTTTCAACCATATACGTAGGCAAAAGGGCATGGTCTGTCCCAACGTCGCAGACGGTATTACCGCCCGCGACGAGACCGGCACAGAGCATCAGCCTTTTTGAAAGCATCGCCATCGCTTATTCCTGTCCGAAATATTCACGGAGCTTTTTAACAAGCTTGTCCGGATCGGCGCCGTGAACCTCACACGCCTCGGCAATCGACTCTCCCCTTGCGGAGGGGCAGCCCAGGCAGTGCATTCCCATCTCCAAAAACATGGGAGCGCAGCCTGCATCCATATCCAAAACATCGCCAATGATAGAATCCTTAGTTATCTGCATAATATATCCTCCTCGAAAATATATATTATAGTATAGTTCGCTGTATAGTCAATTATATAATATTTCCTTGATTTTTGCAACACTAAATATAAAAAATACGGCATGAACTTAAAAAAGTCCACGCCGCGATTTTTAGCAATGATTAAAGAGCTATATCAGTATAAAACCGATTAGTTTTCTTCTTTCTGCTTGGCAAAGCATTCGCTGCAATAAACCGGTCTGTCATCATGGGGCTTGAAAGGAACCTTTGCTTCCTTGCCACAGGACGCGCAAACGACAGTATAGAACTGTCTTCCAGCTTCCTTCTTGCTTCTGCGGCAATCCTTGCACATCTTAGGCTCGTTCTCGAAGCCTTTTTCTGCATAGAATTCCTGCTCGCCGGCTGTGAAAACGAATTCCTTTCCGCAATTACGGCATACTAATGTTTTGTCTTCGTACATATTTTTTCCCTCGCTTTTAGTGATTTGCCAAGCGGACTAACACCTGCACTTCGATTAATAATATGAACTAATCAGTAACGTTCGGAATTACGCTGCATGGCTCAAAAATTTATAAAAACCCCTCAGGGCCTTTATCATAGTTTGCGGCGGAGCTTTTTCCGCACCCTTGCAAGTGCATTATCCGCCGATTTTAGTGATATCCCCAGCTTATCGGCTATTTCCTGATAGCTTGCGCCGGACATATACAGTTCAAAAGCACTTTTTTCAGTCTTGCTCAGACCGTTTTCCATCCACGAAAGAACCTCACTCAGCTCTTCACGGCTGATCACGATATTTTCAGGGGACTGTGAGCCCTCAAGCTCCAGCCCTTCGATATTCTCTTCACAACGGCTTATGCGCTGGGATTTTCTTATCGCAGTGATGATTCTGTTGTGAACGCAGGAGTATGCATAGGTGGAAAAGCTTGCTTCCCTGCCGCTGTTATAGGTTTTAACGGCATTCATCAAACCCAGTATCCCCTCGGACACCAAATCATCGAAATCAGACAGATTCTGAGAATAAAGCCGCGCGACCCGCCGCACTGTTGCCAGATGGCGGGAAATAAGCTCAGAATAAGCCGCTTCGTCCGACATTGAAATCGCAACCAAGCTTTCATCGCTTTCGGTTTTATATCCGTTTTGCAGCAAGGCTACCACCTCACAAATCTATCACTTTGACATAATAGCATTTTTGTACTAAAAAGTCAAGGCTATTGCGCAAATTTTAGCGTTATTATGTGAAAACCGACAAAAACAGCGCTGAATATATGGCAAAAACGGCACAGAAAGTAACCTTCCGTGCCGCAAAAATATGCTTTTTCAGGTTCAGACAAGTATCAATTCTGGAAAAGGTCCTTCCACAGACCGTCATAGAAGCTGCCGGAATCGCTTGTTGATTCCTGACTCGGCTCTGCTGAAGATGAGGTTTCAGCTGTGCCGTCCTCATTGGGGGCATTGTAAGCGTCGAAATCGGACGCGATGACAATAACATCGATAGTGTCGGAAAGCTCCTCATTGAAGCTGGTACCGAAGATAAGCTCAACATCCTCAGCGGCAGCCTTGGTGATGGTATCGGTAAGCTCTGCAACATCGCCGGCGATGATATCGTCGGACATGGTGATGTTGAGGAGCAGCCTCTTAGCACCCTTGATAGAGGTTTCAAGCAGCGGGCTGGATATAACCTGAGCAACAGCGTCGGCAACCTTGTCCTTGCCCTCGCCGTGACCGATGGCCATATGAGCATAGCCTGCATTGGACATAATCGTCTTAACGTCGGCAAAGTCAACGTTGATTTCACCGTTGCGCAGAATAAGCTCGGTCACGCTTAAAACTGCGGTCTTCAAAATATCGTCAGCCAGAGCGAACGACTGGCGCATGGTCAGATTCTCTCTTCCGGTAAGAAGCTTCTGGTTGGGGATGACGATAAGCGAATCGACATTTGTCAAAAGGTTTTCGATTCCTTTTTCAGCCTGCTTCAGCTTTCTTGCACCCTCAAAGGCAAAAGGCTTTGTAACAACCGCTACAGTGAGTATTCCCAGCTCCCTCGCTATTTCAGCGACAACTGGGGCGGCACCGGTTCCTGTTCCTCCGCCCATACCGGCGGTTATGAACACCATATCGGCGCCCTTAAGGTTTTCGAGTATTTCATCCTTGGATTCCTGAGCGGCGCCCTCTCCTCTTTCGGGCTTTCCGCCTGCTCCCAAGCCATGGGTAAGCTTCTGACCTATCTGGATCTTAGTCGTCGCCTTGGAGTTTTTAAGAGCCTGAGCGTCTGTGTTAACAGCTATGTACTCAACATTCTGTATACCCGCTGCAACAATACAGTTGAGCGCGTTTCCTCCGCCACCGCCGACGCCCACTACTTTTATCTTGGCAAGATCTATTCCTTCATTTTCCATAACGAAGCCCATTTTCTTATTCCTCCAATATCTATTAATCAATGCTTGTTCTTCTCTAACAGGCCGGGACACAATCTATGCCGAAGAAAAGCCACACACATCTAAATACAGTATTATAGTAACATAAATTCTCGCTATTTGCAATAGTTTTTGAAAACAAATTTCAGATAATTTGTATGTGCTAAAATGATAAGACCCAAAAAGAGTAGGA
>ULUA01087816.1_pt1 | contig 67716 bp, 64 predicted proteins | sample 1958081 | NCBI WGS metagenome assembly ULUA01 (sample SAMEA4835748, study PRJEB28245) | human gut metagenome | biome: gut microbiome; material: fecal sample | place: Denmark | collected 2008
TACCACATTGTCTAACAAAAGGGGAGCATTTCAATTTCCGGGCGCTTTTTCTTTTGTTTTTTTGCTAATTATCCATTCCGCAAGGGGTGGATTTTTTATTTAGTGCTTTATCATTATACACCGCATCATAAAAACGGAAGCCGCCTGCAAAGTTGTAGCAGTCAAAACCGTTGCCTGTAAGAATTCGCGTGGCGATATAACTGCGAAGTCCGCTTTGGCAAATAACATACACAGGCTTGCTACTGTCAAGTTCACTGATGCGTTCACGAAGCTCATCAACGGGAATATTGATAAATCCCTCCACATGACCGCGACTGTACTCAGCAGGTGTCCGTGTATCGAGGCGTGTTACATTGTCATCTTTTTGCAAACTCTCGGTGTCTTCGTAGTACCACTGCTTGACTATGCCGTTTTTGATATTTTCAATGATAAAGCCTGCCATGTTTACGGGGTCTTTGGCAGAGGAATAAGGCGGAGCGTAGGCAAGGTCGAGTTCTGACAGCTTGTAAGCCTTCAATCCGGCACGAATGGCGGTTGCAATGACATCAATCCGCTTGTCTACCCCGTCAAATCCGACGATTTGAGCACCGAGCAGACGGAAGGTGTCCTTTTCAAACAACACCTTCATAGTCATTACCTTGCCGCCGGGATAATATCCCGCATGGCTCATAGGGGAAAGAATAACCTTATCGCAGGAAATTCCGACCGATTTCGCCGTCTTTTCATTGATGCCTGTAGAAGCGGCGGTCATATCAAATATCTTGATGACAGAGCTGCCCTGACTTCCCCCATATCGGCTTTCAATACCGCAAATGTTGTCGGCGGCAATTCTGCCTTGCTTATTGGCAGGGCCGGCGAGAGAAATAAGCGCATTTTCGTCGGTTACAAAGCTTTTAACCTGCACCGCATCACCAACGGCATAAATGTCGGGAACAGAGGTTTCCATTCTGTCGTTAACCACGATACTGCCCTTGATACCAAGTTCAAGCCCTGCGTCCTTTGCAAGTGCGGTTTCGGGCGCAACACCGATTGCCATAACCACCATATCGGCATGAAGCGTGGGCGAATTCTTTAGTTTTATATCAATGCCATCTTCTGAATTGGCAAAGCCCTCAACAAATCGACCGAGCATAAGATTTACACCGTTTTTGCGCACTTCTGAGTGAATAAAAGACGCCATATCTCTGTCAAAAGGTGCCATTAGTTGGTCGGCGGCTTCCACAAGCGTAACATCTATCCCCAGTTCACTGAGATTTTCTGCCACCTCGATTCCGATAAATCCGCCGCCCACTATAACTGCTGATTTCGGATGATTTTCATCTATGTGTTTTTTTATTTTCAGAGTGTCTTCAACCGTGCGCAGGGTAAATATTTTATCCGAGTCGATTCCTTCAAATTTCGGTTTTACAGGTTTTGCACCCGGGGACAAAATGAGTTTGTCATAGCTTTCCTCAAAGACCTCGCCGTTTTGGAGATTTTTGACGGTGACGGTTTTCTTTTCAGGATGAATTGCCGTAACCTCGTGATACACATTCATCCCCACTCTAAACCGTTTATAAAAGCTTTCCGGTGTTTGTAGGGTAAGGTCACCCTCGTCTTCAATGGTGCCGCCGATGTAATAGGGCAATCCGCAATTTGCATATGAAATATATCCCGAACGCTCAAAAACAACGATTTCGGCTTTTTCGTCAAGTCTGCGTATTCTTGCCGCCGCGGTAGCCCCTCCGGCAACGCCGCCTACAATTACTATTTTCATCACTTGACCACCTTTCCACGGTAGGACATAATACCGCCAATATCCTCTATATTTGTATATCCCATTCTTTTGAGAATGCTTGTTGCCTGTGCGCTTCTTGCACCGCTTATGCAATGAACAAAAAGCGGAGTACTTTTTTCTGTGATAACCGATTCTGTTTTTTCTATGCTTTGCAGAGGGATATTTTTACTTTCCACAATATGCCCCTCGGCGTATTCCTCCGGCGTGCGTACATCCAAAAGCACCGCGCCTTCAGTGGAAAGAAAACTTCTCACACCGCTGTTGATATCTTTTGTTTGCAAAAAACTGAAAAGTCCCATATCGCACCTCACAGCATAGCAAGAATCTGTGCTTTCGGTCGGGCACCTACCGCTTGGTTTACGACTTTGCCGTCTTTCATAACCACAAGGGCGGGAATGCTGTAGATTCCAAACTTACTTGCCAGCTCACTTTCCTCGTCCACATTGATTTTTCCGACTTTAATGTCTACTCTTTCCTCTGCAATCTCATCCACGATGGGACTGACCATACGGCAGGGACCGCACCAATCGGCATAAAAATCGAGAAGCACAGTGCTTTCGGAATTTATAACTTCATTTTGAAAATTGCCTTTATTGATTTTGATGACTGACATTTTTTGTCCTCCTTGTTTTGTTTACATATAGAGTATATCACAGTTTTTCGGTTTCTTCCGTGATATTATCACTTTTCTATTTCGCCTTTCCAATCGAGAATACCGCCAAATTCAACAATGTTTGTATATCCGAGCCTGACAAGCTTTTCGGATGCTTGCTTACTGCGGTTACCGCTCCGGCAATACACGAGAATAAGCCTGTCCTTGTCAGGAAGCTCGTCGATTTCATCTGCACCGATGCTTTCATTCGGAATATTGACAGCATTAGGAATATGCCCTGCGGCGAATTCGTCGGGACGGCGCACGTCGAGAATGATGTAATCGCTTTCGCTTGCCATCATTTCCACAGCCTCGCTCATAGTGATCTGCCTATATGTTGCATCGTTCTCGCCGCCTGTCGTCTCCGCACAACCGGCAAGAAGCAATATTACAAGTAAAAGGGGAACAACTTTCAGTTTCATATCGCAACCTCGCTTATTTGTTTTTGAAGATATTATACCATAATACAAAGAATTTTCCGTGATGTTATCACAAAAAAGCAAACTGAGGCGATGTACTTGTTAATCTCGTTTTTTACATAATGTTCTTAAAAAATGAGGAAGGAACATCAGCAAGTCGTTTCATTTTTTCGCCAAAGCTTTGAATATTGGACATATGACTATTTTTGTACGAATGGCGCCACGTCGGCGGTTTACAGCGATACGATAGGATTGTTCTCCGCTTTTTTATGTTCAGAACGGCGGCATATTTTCGATAAGAAAACGTAGCCTAACCTGTATAATGGTTCAAGACAACAATACTAAAGATTCTTTCTTAGTAGGAATACTGCGTGGATGTTATCAATTTCAAAACCTGTTACAACTCTTTTAAGCATAAGATGCGGTTTCCAAACGCTACTGTGAACCGGACAGTATTTAACGTACAATCATATCTCAAAAACGCACATTTTTCAATAATCCTCTTTTGCGGTACAATGTATTTGCAAAGGAGGATTTTGCATTATGAAAGTTAAAGATGTTAAGCACAAAGTAACCCTTGATGATTTTGAGCACCGCCTGCTCATCGGTTGTGTCAATGCCACAAGAACAATGTATCTTGAGCAAAACAAACCGACCGAGGATGTGGATGATTTGCTTGTCAAAATCATTAAATCGCCGTCAAAGAAAGTGAGTGTGAGAGTATGAAAGATGAATTTGTGAAGAATATAGGTGTTTGGGGACAGCGGCACTATGCTTACTTGAAAAAGCACAGCCCGACAGTAATCAATGTTATGCGTATGAATGGAACACTTGAACAGTATCTGCGTGATATTGATCAAGATGCACAGGAAATGTCCGAGCTACTGATGAAACAGTACACCGAGATTGAGGGCATCACCGAACAACTGAAATCCGCCAATGAAATAGATTGGATTCGTTCTATGAACAGCATCCGCAATCGTGCGGAAGAAATCGTTCTCAGCGAGGTGATTTACAACTAATAAACTGCGGGGCCTGAAATATGGCTCCGTTTATTGTTTCGCCAATATCAATATTTGACAAACAAATGACCCCTTGCGTTTCGTAGAAAATAAAGTATATAATTTTCCCATAACGCTTGATTTTTCGTAGAAAATAGTATATAATAAAATTGTTTTAGTAGAATTGCAATTTTCTATGAAAGGTTATGCTTTATGAAACGTCCGGATTATCTGAATCAAATACGAGGCAATATCGAAAAAGCCGAAAACGGTTCGGTGTTTGTTTCGACAGACTTTACCGATATAACCGATAAGAAAACGGTGAACATGGGGCTTATTCGCCTTGCGGATGAGGGCTTAATAAAAAAGATATTGTTCGGCGTTTATTACAAGCCGGAGTTTAGCGAGCTGCTTGGCGAAGCCGTTGCACCGTCACCGAACAAGGTGGCTCACGCTCTCGCACGTAACTTCGGGTGGACTATTGTTCCCTGCGGAGATACGGCTCTGAATCTTTTAGGACTTTCAACGCAAGTCCCGTCTCAGTGGGTATATGTTTCCGACGGTGCATACAAAGAGTACACTTTCGATAATACAACAATCAAATTCAAACGTACTACAAACAAGGAAATATCAAAGGTTTCCTATAAAACAGCGCTAACCATTCAGGCATTAAAAGCGCTCGGCAAAGAAAACATTACCGAGCAAATAATATTGCGTCTGAAAAAGATATTGACCGATGAAGAAAAAGAAAAGATGTTGGCAGAGTCGAAATCTGCAACATCATGGGTTTTAGAGCTTATCAAAGTGATTTGTAAGGATGAAGAAAAATGAGAGATATCGCAAGGCTAAGTGAAAAAGACAAAAAAGCGTTGTTCCATAATACTGCCGCTAAAATGGGCATGACCGACGCTATTATTGAAAAGGATTTTTGGGTATGCTTTATGCTCGATTATCTTTTTCACCGCTGTAAGTGGAAGAACAATATTGCCTTCAAGGGCGGCACAAGTCTTTCAAAATCCTATGGACTCATTGAACGCTTTTCCGAAGATATTGATTTGATTCTCGATTGGCGTGTTCTCGGTTATGAAAAGGACGAGCCGTGGGAAGAACGCAGCAACACAAAGCAAGATATTTTTAACAAGGAAGCCGGCACGAAAACCGAAGCTTTTTTGAAAAACGAATTTATGCCTGCCGTTATTGCCGATTTGAAAAACGAGCTTGGCTGTAATGTGAATTGTTACATAGAGGATGACGAGCCGCAGACTGTTGTGTTCGCCTATAACCGTAGCTTTGATGACACTTCTATCCTACCGGTTATCCGTCTTGAAATCGGTGCACTTGCGGCGTGGACTCCTGCCGCTGAAAAAACGATAACTCCATATGCCGCCGAGCAATATGGTAGATTGTTCAAACAGCCGAGTACCGAAATTTTGACAGTTCTACCGAAGCGAACATTTTGGGAAAAGGTTACGATTCTTCACCGTGAGGCATACCGTCATGAAAACAGCACTGTACCCGCAAGATATTCTCGACATTACTATGACTTGTACTGTATGGTAAATTCGTCTGTAAAGACAGAAGCCTTTGCCGATTTAGATTTACTCGACAAGGTTGTGCGCTTCAAGGATAAATTTTACCGCTGCTCTTGGGCAAAGTATGACGAAGCGAAGCCCGGTACTATGAAATTGATTCCTTCAGAGAAAAACATCAAAGTTCTAAAAGACGACTACGAACATATGAAAAATATGATTTACGGCGAAAAGCCGGACTTCAATGTTATCTTGGAAGCAGTAAAGAAGCTTGAAAATGAGATAAATGCTCTGTCGACCAATTTATGAAAAATACTATCTATTCATGGAGACTAATTTTATTAAAAAATATCTTTTAACAGCACGCGCTAATATTATCGGAGTTTCCAACGATATAGGATTACAGGCATTAAACGGATACGGTGAAATGATGTTTGAATTTGATGATAATCAAACAATTGATGAAATAAGCGAATCAGCAATAAATCAGATAAACAAACAGTATCCGGATTACCGTTTTGATACGTATGAGTTGAAAGAGATAAAGTAATAAACGGAGGAAAAGAAATGTCAGCGATAAATGATTTAATTTCGCAGATTCAAGATGAATCTTTGCGTGATAGAATACAAAACGAAGTTAACAAGATGGCTAAGCAGAAGAAATTCGGACTTATTTTTGAAGAACATTTGCCGGAGTGTACGCCGCTGTATGATGTCCCCGTCAAGAGAGGCTCTTTGGTTGTACTGAAAGGTGGAGACATCAATAATAAATACATAGTCGGCAGTATTGTGAACGGGATTGCCAAGTGTATGAACAAGGTTACCGAGGAGGTGGAGGAGATTCCGCTCGAAAACCTCGTGACGGTGGCTGAATTCGGCGAGCCGATTTATCCGTATCTCAAGCCCATTGACTCAATCTGCAATGCTCCTGATAGCGATTTATGGCATACGCTGATTGAAGCGGATAACTATCACGCTTTGCAGCTTCTTGAATATCTCTATGCCGGGAAGGTTGACTGCATTTACATCGATCCACCATACAACACGGGAGCCAAGGATTGGAAGTACAACAATGACTATGTAGACGGCAATGACCAATACCGCCACAGCAAATGGCTTTCCATGATGCAGAAGCGTTTGAAAATTGCCAAGAAACTGCTCAATCCCAAAGATTCTGTTTTGATTGTAACTATTGATGAAAAAGAGTATTTGCATTTGGGATGTTTGTTAGAAGAGATGTTCTCTGAAGCAAGGATGCAGATGGTTACCAGCGTAATCAACCCCAAGGGCAACAGACGAGACAATGAATTTTCGAGGTGCGAAGAGTATATCTTTATAGTTTATCTCGGTAATGCTTGCATTACATCAAATGGATCTAATATGTTAAAAGAGTCCAATGATGAAGCAGAACAAGAAGATAAATCGGTAAGATTGAGAGCGTTGCTTAGACAGGCAAGCAATCACGGCAAAAGAACAGACCGCCCCAATCTATTCTATCCATTACTATTTGATAAAGAGTCTGGAAAATTTGTTGGGCATGGGCGTGTTCCGAACATTGACGAAAACAAAGATGATTATATCCCACCCAAAGGAACGGTTGCAATGTGGCCTATAGGTTCCAACGGAACAGAATTGACATGGAATTTACAACCCGAAACCCTCATGGAAAAACATCGTCAACATTTTCTTAGTTTTGGAAAATGGGACGGTGAAAAGCGCACAGGGTATTATCTGTCGGAAGGTCAAGAAGAAAACTTCAAGAATGGTTTATACAATGTTGTCGGACAGGATGATGATGGTGCGTATATCATCGAATTAAAATCTACTGACGATAGAGATGTAAGACCTTTTACGATATGGAATAAAAAATCTCACTCCGCAAGTGAGTATGGTACATCACTATTGAATATTATTTTTGGTGGACGAATTTTCTCCTTCCCCAAATCTGTATATGCAGTACAAGACACTGTTAGATTTTTTGTTGCCAATAAGCCGAACGCCTTGATAATTGACTTTTTTGCAGGTTCCGGTACTACGCTTCATGCAGTAAATCTGCTCAATGCAGAGGACGGTGGCAATCGTCGTTGTATTATGGTCACAAATAATGAGGTGTCTGCGGATGAGGCAAAAGTGCTTTCGGATAGCGGCTATCATCCCGGTGATGAAGAATGGGAAAAGCTTGGCATTGCTCACTATGTCACATGGCCTCGCACCGTTTGCTCTATCAAGGGCGAAAATATCAAAGGTGAGCCATTGAAGGGAAACTACATAGGTAGCGATATCCCAATGTCAGACGGTTTCAAAGCAAACGCCGCATTCTTTAAACTTGGTTTTCTCGATAAAACATCTGTTGCTCTTGGAAGACAGTTCAAAGAAATGCTCCCTACGCTGTGGATGAAGGCGGGCGCATACGGACCGTGTCCTGCAATCGGAGAAAATGACGATCCTGATATGCTGATACTACCTGACAACAAAATGGCTATACTCGTAGAGGAATGTTCATTCCCAAAATTCGAAGCGGAAGTGCTGAAATATCCCGAAATTAAAACTGTATTCATCGTAACCGACAGCGAATCCGGTTACCGCGAAATGATAAAAGGTTTTGACGGAATTGAAACATTCCAGCTTTACCGTGACTATCTTGATAATTTCCGTATTAACACCGGGAGGAACTGAAAATGAAAGTTGAATTATTTCCGTTTCAAAGAACGGCAGTTGACAGTTTAAGACTAAGCGCCGCTATGGCACTGAATAACTACCGTATGGCTCATGTGCCGCAGGTGGTTTCCTTTACTGCGCCCACAGGCTCCGGTAAAACCATTATTATGGCGGCGCTTATTGAAGATATCTTCTTCGGTACAGAGAAATTTGAAGAGCAACCGGAGGCTATCTTTGTTTGGCTTTCCGACTCCCCGCAGCTTAATGAGCAGTCAAAACAAAAAATAGACTTAAAGGCAGATAAAATCCGCCTTGACCAATGTGTAACCATTGACGACGATTCCTTTGACAGAGAGATGCTTGAAGACGGACACATTTATTTTCTGAATACGCAAAAAATCGGAAAAGCCGGAAATCTGACGCGACATTCGGACACCCGCCAGTACACGATTTGGGAAACACTCGAAAACACATTAAGAGAAAAATCCGACCGCCTGTACTTTATTATCGACGAAGCACACAGAGGCATGCAGGGACGCGAAGCCGGAAAAGCGACCTCCATTATGCAAAAATTCTTAAAAGGAAGCCCGGCGGACAAGCTGAGCCCTATGCCGGTTGTTTTCGGAATGAGTGCAACAACTGCAAGATTTAACCGCCTCGTTGAAGGAATAAAAACCACGACCGTTCATAAAGTTGAAGTCACCGCCGCCGAGGTACGCGCGTCCGGACTTTTGAAAGACAGAATTATCATTACATATCCCGAAGATTATACAGCGCACAACGATATGGCGATTCTTCAAGCAGCTACCGACGAATGGAAGGACAAGTGTGTTCACTGGTATCAGTATTCTTATGAGCAGCACTATGCACAGGTTCATCCCGTATTTGTAATTCAAGTTAAAAACGGCAGCGGCAATAAAATATCGGATACGAATCTTGATGACTGCCTTGCAAAAATTGAGGAAAGAATCAACTACCGCTTTGCCGAAAATGAAGTTGTCCACACCTTCGGTCAAACGGGCACGATTACCGTAAACGGATTGAATGTTCCGCATGTTGAGGCTTCTGATATCACAGAAGACAAGAAGATAAAGATTGTTTTCTTTAAGGAAAACCTTTCTACCGGGTGGGACTGTCCGAGAGCAGAAACAATGATGTCCTTCCGCCATGCGGAGGATGCAACATGGATTGCACAGCTTCTCGGCAGAATGGTGAGAACCCCGCTGCAAAACCGTGTCCTTGTAGATGAATCTCTCAACGATGTTCATCTTTATTTGCCGTATTTTGATGAAGATACAGTAAAAGAAGTTATCGACAGCTTACAAGAGGCCGAAGGCGGAGATATTCCGACCGTTCTTGAAGGCGAATCCTATGAGAACCCGAATTATACAACCTGGACGATCAGACCGTCAAGACGCCCGAGCACAAAAACTACTGTACCGGCAGAAGGCCAGATGAGTTTGTTTGGTGAGCCTATTGACCCATTCCATTTACCGAAAACGGAGGGAGCAGAGAAAAGTGAAAAGCTTCCCGAATATATTCCTCACTCGGAGACTGACTATGCAACCGCTGAACCGGAAGCACCTTCATCTGCTGCGCAGTTTGTATCACACAGCGAAATTTCCAATGACGAAACCGCAAATACTGAGGCAGAGCAACTATCCATGTCCGGTGTCTCCATTAATCGAGATGAAATTGTAAAGTTCATTAACGACGCGGGACTATTGACTTATGAAGTAAAGCCAATCAAGATTTACAGTTATCTTACTTCCATGCTGAAGCTGGCAAGACTGCTTTCTCAGGCAGATATTTCGTCCGATGCTTTGAAACAGATTCAAAAAGACTTGGTCGAGATGATTCATTCTTATGTTGAGGATTTGAAGTCATCCGGTAAGTATGATGAATATGCCGGTCAGGTGTTGCAATTTAAGCTGGCAACACAGATTTTTGATGTTTTCGGAGAGACGGTGGACAACTATGCAATTCACAGTCTTTTTACTACAACAGATACCGATCTCGATCGTCAATTGAGAAATGCGGACATAAAGCTCGGCAATTTTGGTATTTCTTATGAGTATGGCAGAAAGTATTACGACGATGATAACCCCAACAGCTTTAAAATTGATGTCATACTGTTCGCTGCCGACGATGACTGCATTGCGAAGCTCAATAGGTATTCGGAAGACACTTTTCACGGGCTGAATGATGAAAACCGCAAGTACGTAAATAAGCTGTCCGAAAGATTTCGTAAACAGTATCATGACATTATTGCTGATGGTGACCCCGTAAGTAAGCACAGCTTCCGCTTGCCGGAAACATTACGTGCTCGACAAGACAGAGATGGAAAAGCATATGATAATCACTTGTTTGTCGATGAAAAAACCGGTACTGCAACAATTAAGCTGAATGGTTGGGAAGAAGGCGTTCTTGAAGAAGAATCCAAACAAAATGATTTTGTGTGCTGGATTCGTAACCTCCCGCAAGATAGAACTCACGCAACCTGCTCGCTTTGTATCCCCTATGAAATGAACGATGAAATCAAACCTACATTTCCGGATTTCATTGTTATTCGTTCAGACCCGAAATTTGATTATTTGATTGATATTCTTGAACCGCACAATCCCGATTATAAGGATAATCTCGGAAAAGCAAAAGGATTTGCCAAATATGCCGAAGAAAATCTCGGCATCGGTCGAATTCAGCTTATTCGCATGGGCAAGGATGCAGCTGGGAAGAACCGCTTTAAACGGCTTGATATGTCGCTTGGCTCTGTTCGTCAGAAAGTTCTCCATGCACAGAATAACGATGAAATAGACCATATTTTTGATACGGATGGGTTCTTTATGTAATCATTATCCGAAAGGAGTATTGTTGAATGGGAAAGCCAAAAAGGAAAGTTGATGTCATAGAGAGAGTGGCCCCACATACCATTAAAAAATGTGAGCTAATCGAACATTATGTTGACGAATGGGCAAGAAAAATACTTGGTTTTAATGGTGTAAACGGACGTGATGGCTCCAAAGGAATTATTTACATTGATTGCATGTCTAACAGTGGCTTATATTATGATTCCGACGACAATTTGGTTGATGGTACAGCGCTTCGGGTTGCAAAACGTTTGAATGAAATTCTTCCGAATTATCCGGGGAAGATGGGTTATGTAATGTTCAACGATATTTCTCAAGAGAAAATAGATCGCTTAAAAAAAGAACTCGATGGATTAAATCTTTCCAATATTACAGTTAGGTTTAACTGCGGCGATGGGAACGAGTTTATTAAAGAACTCGACATCAAAGAGCTACAGAAGCAATGTGGTACATTATTACTGTATGATCCATATCAAGCAGCCATTGATTGGGATGCAATAACTCCGTACTTAAATACTTGGGGCGAAGTAATAATAAATCATATGGTATCAGATACAAACAGAGGTGCAGCACAAGCAACCAGAGAAAAAGCAATTCAAAAATACCAAGAAACATATCAGCGAGATATTGCATCCATTATTGCCATGAGCAGTAAAACGGATTTGAATAAGGCAATACTTGCAATAATCAGAAAAAGAACAGAGTCCTCAAGAAATAAAAGATATATTGCTTCTTTCCCGTTTTTTAACAGAACAAATGGATTGGTATATAATTTAATTCATGTTTCCGGAAATATTGAAGGTTTGAAATTGTTTAAGAAAGTTGCATGGAAAACATTCGGTGATAAATCTTCTTTAAAAAACACGCATGGAGAAGAAAATCAGCTAACCTTAGACTTTGAAGGCAACGGTTTGTTCTCTACAACAACAGACGACGAATGTTACTATGTAAAAGATATTGCAAAAGATATATTTGAGCAATTTGGAGCTATAGGTAGTGTCAAATTAAGTGAAATATATCGTTATTTAGACGAACACCCCGTATTTCCAAGTGAAGGATATAAAAACGAAATTAAGCGTGAATTAAAACCATATACAACAACAATACCGAAAGGATTGAATGATTATGTGGTTTTTATTAAAAACTAAAACAAGGGTGCAAATATGAAAACAATTAAGCGACAATCTATGCTCTATAAAACCGGCGTTGAGTATGGAGATTATACACTGAATCATGTACAAGGATGTGCGCATGGTTGCAAATATCCATGCTATGCTATGCAAATGGCGAAACGTTTTGGCAAAGTAAAAACATATGAGGACTGGTGTGAACCTAAACTTGCCGAAAATGCCTTGGAAATCCTCGATAAAGAAATTCCGAAACTTAGAGAAAAAATCAATTCTGTTCATCTATGTTTTACAACCGATCCATTTATGGTGGGATATCCCGAAGTATCTCAAATGAGCATTGAAATAATAAAAAAGCTCAATGCTTCTGATATCAAATGTTCGACGTTAACAAAAGGTGTTTCACCTTTTGAACTGTCTCAGCTTTCAAAGGAAAACGAATATGGCATTACTATCGTTTCATTAGATGAAGATTTTAGAGAAAGATTTGAGCCTAACACCACTCCTTTTGCCGATAGAATTGCCGCATTACGTGATTTACACGAAGCGGGGTGTTATACATGGGTGAGTATTGAACCATACCCTACTCCGAATATAATAAAACAAAATCTTGATGATATTCTCGAAGCAGTTGGATTCGTTGATAGAATTGTTTTCGGCAGAATGCATTATAATAAACTCGTCACAGAATACAAAGAACACAAAGAGTTCTTTAACAGATGTGCCAATGTTGTAATTGAGTTTTGCAACAACAACAATATCTCTTATCACATAAAAAAAGGTACGAAAAGCAGTACATGAAGTGGTGAAACTATGAAAGAGAAAATCAAATTCACACCAGAACAATTAAACGAACTGCAATCATTCTTTCAGCAAAACGATTTTACGTCAAATATGGCACTGGAACGAGAGCACAATTTCGAAGGCGAACAGGCAAAAATCTACGTACGTACAAAGAAGATTTTCGGTGAATACTGGCTCGGCAATCTCCGTAACCTCGGCGTAAAACGAAAAATGAAAAACTTCTCCAAAGAGCATCCGGTGAACTTTTTAGAGAACGCCGACGCGGATTATTTTTCCGAACAGATTTCTGAAATTTACGCAGACCCGAACAAGCTGAGCGAATATATTGATCGCTTTTTTGAAATGTACGAGGAACCGGTTATACTCGGCCTTGATTGCTATGCGAAATCGGTCAATAAAGAGATTGACGATCTTACCGATGACGAGATACATACGGTTATCGAAAAAGTTGCCGGAGTAATTGACGAAACGCTGATTGAAACGGTTATGCAAGGCCAACAGGTTCCTGCAATTTTCGGCATTTCCAAAAGGATTCCGCAGCACGAAGATTTTACAGAGCAGTTAAATCAGGATAAAATCAACTTTTACAACAAGTGGACTCACGCAAACACAAAACTCGGAGCTCCTCTCCTTTTCAGCGAGTTATCGGAAGACGAGTCAACCGGCATTGAGGGTGCAAGAAATTTCTTTGATAACAATCCCGCAGAAGAACAACGGTATAAATTTCTGCGTGAAGAATTTGCAAAAAACTTGAACAGTACGGATCGGGAAATCTATTATCTGGCAGAACAGGGCTACAAGCAAAAAGAAATTGCAAAGCGGCTCGGCTACAAAACCCATAGTGCAGTCAGCAAGCGAATGAAAATAATGAATAAGGATTTCAAAAAATTCTTAGGATTTGAAAACTGAATAAGTAAAAATCTACGGCGATGTTCTTGAAAAGAGCACCGCCGTTTTTTTATGCCTGAAAATAAATTTTGAAAACTATTAAAATTTTTTCAAATCACAGGAACATTTTTTGATTTTAACCTTGTACTGTATATAGAGGGAAAGAATGAATTATTACTCTCGGAAATATTTTTCCCTTTTAATGTTATATCTATGAAACAAATTTATTACCGCTACAACTGCTACATAGGCATAATGATGACCGGCTGAAAAGTCGGTCTTTTGTTATGTCTAAATTTTTAAAAGGAGATGATGAAAATTGATTGTATTAAAACGGCATTAGCTGATGGCATCGGTATAGCAAGCATCGCGTTTGGGTGCACACACCGCAAACACACTTGTTAGGGGGCGTTCCCTAAAACCCCTAAAGAAAAAATGAAATCAAGGAAGGATGATATTTAATCATGGAAAACAGAACAGAAAGAATCAAGTTTTGGCTGACAAATAAGGAGCTGAAACAAATTGACCGCAAAGCAAGAAAGCTCAGTATGAATCGCTCCGAGTATATTCGCTATCTCATCGCCAACTGCAAGCTTGTCCACACGCCGGGCATTGATTATGAGGACTATTACAACAGACTTAAATTTATCAGCGATGAGATAAACAACCACCTGATATTCCTGAATCAAACCGGCACATTGGACGAGCCACAGTTTCGTAAGCTCTGCGAGGATGCGGTCGAGACGGCAAAACAACTATCTGATGAGCTTACCGAAAAGCTGGATATTGAAATTGAAAAATCAAAGGAGGTGAAGACTTGAGGAACGGAAAGCACTATGTCCCCGTTCGGATGACTAAAACCGAAAAAGAGAATTTCTTAAGGCTCAGTAAGCTATGCAACGCCCCTGAGAAAACAGTTCTGTATTGGCTTGTAAATGACATGATTGTCTACGAAAAGCCGCCGGAGACCTTTTTCAAAATTACAAGGTTGATGCTGAGACTGCAAATTAATGTGGATCATATTTGGCTCAGCCATAATAATTTGTCCGAAGCAACACAATTCAAATACCATGACTTTTCAAAAAAGTTGAATGAGTACGATTGCGAAATTCTTTACAAAGGATTATTTGCAGAAGCACACTATGGTGAAGACCGTAAATAACAACATTGAAAGGCAGTAATTATGAAATACACAAACCAAACTGCCGTTTCAATCATATTTTTCTATACACAATTTTCTACAAGAGACGGCAGACAAAAAGAAAAAATGAAATATGAAAGGATTATGTTGAATGAAAAACGAAACCAAAATGTCTGCCGAAAAGGTAGTAAAAGAAACCTTAAAGCAACCCAAACCGAAGCTAATGAACATTAAAATTGAGAAGCTTCACCCGTTTGAGAATCACCCGTATAAGGTGCTGGACGATGAGTCTATGAAAGAACTTGTCGGGAGTATCAAAGAATACGGCCTCTTGAACAGAATCATTGTCAGACCAATGGACGATGCCCCCGAGGAATACGAAATCATCTCCGGACACCGCAGAGTACACGCCGCAGATCTTCTTGAAATGAAAGAAGTCCCTGCGGTTGTTCATTTTATTGACCGTGACGAGGCCACGGTTATGATGGTAGATTCCAACTGTCAGCGTGAGAATCTGACGCTTATGGAAAAGGCTCGTTCTTACCGTATGAAAACAGACGCTTTATCCCACCAAGGTAAAACTTTGGGACAGAATGTCCCGCAGTCCGAGGATAATCGCACTACCGCAAAAATAGGTAATGAAGCCGGCGACAGCTATAAAACTGTTCAAAGACTTATTCGCCTAACCTACCTTGTTCCCGAACTGCAAGAGTATGTGGACAGCGGCAAGATGAAAATGCTCCCGGCATATGAACTATCATTCCTTGATGAAGAAGCACAAAGAGATGTCATCGACCGTATTGATGAAACCGAAACTTTTCCGTCCCACGCACAGGCTCGCCGTATGCGTGCCGCTTTTGAAGAAGGCAAACTTGACTACGATTCTGTAACCGAAATCATGAACGAGCTGAAACCCAACCAAGTGGAAAAACTCAAAATCCCTATGGAAGATATTCGCAAGTATGTGCCGCAAGACTATACCCCTCAACAGATTTCAGAGCTTGCAATAAAACTGTTTAAGCAAAACTACGACCGTCAGCACAACCGTGATGCGAGATAAGGAGTGTGCCTATGGATAAGTTTATTGTAGGCTTCGGCGCCGCACCGCAAGAGTATGTCATTAACGGAGTGAGATATGTAGTTGAGTCGAGATTTCAAAAGCCTGATTACAAAAAGCCAAGAGAAAACACCTTGTTGAATAACCGTATCGGGAGTTATCTCACAAGCGATTTCGCAGATTTGCCGTCTGTCGATGCAGATAATATAATAGACACTGAATATGATTGTACGGCTGCCGGAAAGGAGGAAAACAATGCAGCCGAAAACTAAAAAAGACAAAATCGGGATAACGGCGCTTTATTGCCGGTTGTCCCGTGACGACGGAATGGACGGTGAAAGCAATTCCATCGTGAATCAAAAGAATCTGCTCCTGCAAAAAGCAAAAGAAAAGGGACTGACCGATACCAAGTTCTATGTTGATGACGGATATACGGGAACCAACTTCAACCGACCGGGATTTCAGCAGATGCTCTCCGATATCGAAATGGGATATATCTATGCCGTAATGGTAAAAGACTTATCCCGACTCGGACGAGATTATGTTTCGGTAGGAAATTACACCGATGTATATTTCCCTGATCATGACATTCGCTTTATTGCCGTTAATGACGGCATTGACAGCGAAGAGGGTGAAAGCGAAATTGCTCCCTTCAAGAACATTCTAAATGAAATGTATGCAAGGGATATTTCAAAGAAGATTCGTTCTTCACACCGCTTGCGCGGTTCCATGGGAGAGCCGTTATCTCAACCGCCGTATGGATATATGAAATCCGCTGAAAACAAAAAGAAGTGGGTTATCGACCCGGAGGCGGCAGAGGTGGTGAAAAGCATTTTCAAAATGTGTCTTGAGGGCAAGGGCAACGAAACTATCGCGCGAATATTGCAGGAGAAACAAGTACTTGTTCCTATGGCGTATTGGCAAAGCAAAGGACTGCCGAGAGGCGGAAAGAAAACACAGCCTAATCCGTACAAATGGTGCAAGACAACAATTCAAAAGATTTTGTCTCAGCAGGAATACTGCGGTGATGTAATCAACTTCAAAACCTGTTCAAAGTCTTTTAAGAACAAAACAAGACTTCCGAACGATCCTGAGAATTGGGCAATATTTAAGGATGTTCACGAGCCGATTATTGCACGAAACGATTTTGAAAAGGTACAAACGCTCATAGCCAAAACAAAGCGCAGAGCACCGAAACCTAAAAACGGTGAGAAAAGCATATTCTGCGATTTGCTGTTCTGCGGTGATTGCCACGGTAAGCTTCGTCATCATACGAATACTATCAACAAGGATATTCACTATTTTGTGTGTGCCAACAACAAGGTAGATTACCGAGGAGAATGTCCCGGCAGACACTATGTCAGAGCAGACGCCATCGAGCAGGTGGTAATGCTTGAATTGCGAAGGATGGCAGAATTTTTGGTCGCGGATGAGGAAGCCTTTGCCGAACTTCTTGCTCAAAAGACCGACAAGGAACTGTTGAGAGAAAAGAATCACGATGAAGAGGAGCTTCAAAAAGCAATCGTGCGAAATGATACCGTATCTAATCTATACGAAAAACTCTATGAGGACAACGCTATCGGCAAGGTAAGCGACGAATGGTTTATGCAGTTATCACACAAGTACGAGGTAGAACGGTTGGAACTGAAAGAAAAGATAAAAGTGCTCCGTCAAAAGCTTTCCGAGTGCGGACAATGCGAAAGAGACCGTGAAACCTTTACCTCAGCAATCCGCAGGTTCATGAGAATGGACAGACTGACCGCACCGCTTCTCAGGGAACTCATTGACCACATTGATGTGTTTGAAACAGAGGGTACAGGTAAAAGCAGAACCCAAAGAATAGTTATCTATTACCGCTTTGTCGGGTATGTGGAAATACCCGAAGTATCTCAAAAACCTCGCATCAAAGCAGACACCCGAAAAGGTGTTGCCGTGGAGTATCTAACCGAGCCGCTGCCGGCATAGCAAAAAGAGCAGGCAAAACGCCTGCTCATACATAACCCCGTATCATAATAGAAAAATCGAGTATTCATAAGTGAAATCCCTTATGAATACTCGATATGGTGCAGGTAACAGGACTTGAACCTGCATGAAATTGCTCTCACATGGACCTGAACCATGCGCGTCTGCCAATTCCGCCATACCTGCATATTATGATGTGGCGGGGGTTAACCCCACCTATTCCGCTTTATGCGACTTTGATATTGTATCACAAAAAAACCGTTTTGTCAATGGCAGAAATGCAAAAATCATTGACTTTCTTTTCAGGATTCCTCCCCGAAGCACCCATCTGCACTTCGGGGAGGAATACAATATGCTTATATACTATTATTATATACTAAAAGGTATCGGGGGCTCGTAATCTATTCTTATCTTCGGGAGCTTTTCTATAACAGTATAGCTGTCAATCTCGCCAGGGGCGTTTTCACCGGTTGCCGGAGGGGCGAATATCTTTAAATCAAGCGCTGTGTTCGGCTCTAACTTTGAATCGAAGAACGCCGGCATAAGGTCGATATAATGGCACTTAGGCGACTTATAGAACCATCTGCCGTTTATCTCCAGCATAAGGTTGGAATCGTCATCCTCGTCAAAGGTCAGCTCACAGAAGACCGGATCCTTCTCGAAAATCAGCGGGATGGATATTCCCTCGGCATCCTCTGAGCCGCCCCAGCGGAGCTTTGCAGGCAAGGTAAGCTTTTCGCCCACGGTCATTTCGGGGCTGAACCACTCGCTGTGGATGATATCACGGTATTCGCGCAGGAGCGGAAGCTCGATTCCCACCTCGGGGTTGTTGGGATCCTCCCACTCTAAGCCCAATCTGCCCCTGTCGCGGAACTGATACATTGTGAAGCCAGTGAGCCAGCTTCCTTTATTCTCGACAAGCATATCGCAGAAGCGGCGGAAAATCTTACACTGGTCGTAAGGACCGGTGACGTCGCCGTCGGCGTTGTGCTCGCTCATAACCATCGGCTTATCCATGCCGGTTATTGCCTTGTAGCGCTCATAAGTCGCCTTGCAGCAGTCGTAAACCGGCTGTGCCCCGGTGTAGCCGTGGGAGTGTCCGCCCTTAAGAGCGACGTCGTTCGGCCAGCCCCAGTGCAGGGACATATACTTATCTATCGACCAGATGTCCGTCTCCTTGGCAGCCTCCAAGAAAAGCTCCTCCATGCCGATTTTTTCTGGGGATTCCCTATCCTCCCCTGCCGCGCCCGCGCAGAGAATCGTTTTAACGTTCGGGGCATACTTATGTATTATCTTCGCGAAGCGGGCAAAGAAGTCCGCAACTTCCTTGTAAGATGCCCTCTTGTTAAATGAGAACCAGCTGCCGGTGGCTTCGTGGTTGATTCTTATCATTATTCTTCCGAAAGGCAGTAAATCCTTTGCGATAGCGATAAGATGCTCGTCCGAAACGGCGGGGTCGACCGTCAGGGTGAGTATAACGTCCTGACCGTGGCGGCGGATATCCCGCATCTGCTCAAAAACGGGGTCGTCCTTTTTGCCTTCTAATCCTCCGCGGTAAGGGAAGTAATCGTCATAGGGGTAGCCCCATGCGTTGGTTTTGTCAGTCGGCGGGAAAGCGATACTTGCTCTTATTGGCCATCCCTCATCTAAAGGATAATAGCAATACATAAGATTTACAGCGCGGTGGGGTCTTCCCAGCTTGTTAAGAATGTAGTCCTGATTGACATATTCTCCTCTTTCGCTGCCGTCGCCCAAATCGACCGCACACATAGCCTTGCCCATGTGCAAAGAGTATACCTCGGGGTTTGTAATATCCATAATCATCGTCCTTTCAGAAGCTTTTTTTCGATTTCATATTTTATGCCTTAAAGCGCTCAATATCTCATAAAATCGCCTGAAAAGGCGTTTTTTGCAGGGATATCGCCCACGCCCAAGCATAAAACATACATTAATATTCTGCAATTAAAAGTATAAAGCATAAACCGGAATAAGTCAACCGTTTTATAGAATTTTGCATAATAATTCACCTGTCTTTGCGGATTTTTTGACGGAGTAGGAGAATATCAAAAAACCATCATGAAAAAATGTAAAAACAGTTGAAATTAAAATGATAAAGTAGTAAAATAAAAGCCGCGCATTGACGGACTAATGTTTTTTGTGCTTTTTTATAGATTATTATTTAAAATAATAGAGGTATCAGACGTGTCAGTAAATTCGCTTAAATCAAGGGACAGAAGCATGGACATGACTTCCGGCTCGATATTCCCGAAAATAGTAAGATTCACCCTGCCGCTTCTTTTGATGGGAACGCTTCAGCTCCTTTACAATGCGGCGGATATAGTTGTAGTAGGAAGATGGGGCAGTGATGCTTCGCTGGCGGCGGTCAGCTCGACCGGAGCGCTTATCAACCTTATCGTAAATGTTTTCATGGGACTGTCGGTGGGAACAAGCGTAGTAGTCGCCCAGCACTTCGGCGCTGGACGGATGAAGGATGTGAGCGAGACTGTTCACACCTCAATAGCCGTAGCCGCCATCAGCGGAATAGCGGTGGGTATTTTCGGATTCTTCGCGGCTAAGGGTATGCTCGAACTGATGGATTCCCCAGAAAACGTCATCGACCTTTCTGCGCTATACGTTAAGATATACTTTATAGGTATGCCGGCGAATATGCTCTATAACTTCGGTGCGGCGGTTCTGCGTGCCGTCGGGGACACTAAACGCCCGCTTTACTACCTTTCCATTTCCGGCGTTATCAACGTCATACTCAACCTTATCTTCGTAATAGTCTTCAAGATGGACGTTGCCGGTGTTGCCCTTGCCACCATCATATCGCAGGTGGTGTCTGCTGTGCTGGTTCTTGCCTGCCTTATCCATTCTGACGGCGCTATTAAGCTTTACATCAAAAAGCTCCGCATACACAAGGATAAGCTTTTGAACATCCTTTCGGTTGGACTTCCGGCAGGAATCCAAGGCTCTATTTTCTCTATTTCAAACGTTATCATCCAGTCTTCAATCAACTTCTTCGGAGACGCCGCTATGGCCGGAAGCGGTGCCGGCGCGAATATCGAGGGCTTTATTTACATGGCCATGAACTCGGTATATCAGGCGGCAATAACCTTCACCAGCCAGAACTTCGGTGCGGAGAAATACCGCAGAATCAAGACCGTTGCTTTTGAATGCATGGGACTTGTCACCGCGGTAGGCTTAAGCCTTGGAATTATAGTAAAGCTGTTTGATTCTCAGCTTCTTTCAATCTACACTGACTCGCAGGCGGAAATAGAGTTTGGCGTTATAAGGATGTCGGTAATACTTCTGACATATTTCTTAGACGGCACCATGGACGTAATGGTGGGACTTCTTCGCGGAATAGGTCACTCTGTTCTGCCGACCATCGGAACGATAGCTTTTGTATGCGGGTTCAGAATATTATGGATATTCACCTACTTTGCACAGTACAAGGCTTCCGTCGGAAACGACCCGGCAAAGTCACTGACGGTGCTGTTCCTTTCATACCCGATATCGTGGGTTATGGCAACGCTTGCGCATACCATATGCTTCCTTGTTATCTTCGGGAAGATGGTTAAGAAGGCTAAGGCAGAAGGAAAATGGTGATATAAGCTTTCAATTTCTGTAATGATGCAGGTTGATGCTGATGTCTTTGCTTACGAAATGTGAAAGGATGAACAATCATGTCAGAACAATACTACAAGCCCTGCGCAGAGCTTGAAAAATGCAATGAGCTGATTGAAAAATATTTTAATACACAGCAATATGATAAGTGCTTTGAGGGGCATCTGGCTCTTGCCGAGCAGGGCTATCCTCTTGCCGAATGTCAGGTCGGATATTTCTATTACGACGGTCTGGGCGTTGAGAAAGACCTTGAAAAAGCTGTTTATTGGACGCGCAAAGCCGCTGAACACGGCGACCGCGACGGACAATGCAACCTTGCCTGGTTCTATGATGATGGAATCGGCGTAGAGCGTGATATGGATATGGCAAGATATTGGTATCAAAAGGCGGCATTGCAGAATCACGACCTTGCCATTGAAAAATGCAAAGAGCTCGGTGTCGAGCTGAACGCTTCGATGGTTGAGCGTTAATACTAATTCTACGTAAAAGCGTAAAGTGGTTGCTTGGGCAACCCACATACAGAATCGCCACAAAACCGCTAAGCGATGGGTTCCGCGGCGATTCAATGACTATGCATGGTCGCAACCATGCATAGTCTAGACACATTTTTAACGTAGAATAAGTATAAGATGTTCACAAAGAATGAGAAATCGGGTGAAAACTGCCGCTGACAGTCCTCACCCGATTTTCTGTTATTATAAAAGGTAAAGAATAATATCCAACCGTTCAAAAATCGTCACTGCGGTATTTCAAGTCGACTTTAAGCATCTGGTATACATAGCTACCCCAGCTTCTCCCGCAGCTCCCCCAGCACCTTCTTTTCCCTTCTTGATACCTGCACCTGAGTCATGCCGAGCCTTTGCGCGGTCTGTTGTTGTGTCAGGTTTTTATAAAATCTTAAGAATATAAGCTGGCGGTCGCGCTCATCTAAGGTGGAAAGCGCCTGATTCAAGGCAAGCTCGTCGGTGATTTTGATGTCGGGCGGGTCTACAGGGAGATCGAGCTGGGTCAGCTCGCCGTCGTCTGAGGTGGCTGTAAGGCTTACTGTCGGAGAACTTACGGCTATGGCTTCTATTACGTCCTGCCGCTCCAAACCGCATATCTCGGCAAGCTCGTCGAGCGAAGCACTCCGGCCGTTCTGAGATTCAAACCTCTCGGCGGCTCTTGTGACCATAAGTGAGCGCTCTTTTATGAGGCGGGATACCTTTACCGCCCCGCCATCGCGGAAAAGGCGGCGTATCTCCCCTAAAATCACTGGGACGGCATAGGTGGAAAAGCGCACCCCGCGGGACTTATCAAACGCCTTCACCGCCTTGACAAGCCCCATACAGCCCGCACTGTAAAGCTCTTCGTATTCAATTCCCTTCCCACGGAATCTGGAGGCGCAGAGGCGGACAAGACCCAAGTTGCCTTCAACACTTATCTCCTCGCCGGGGAACTGCTCGTTTTTTTCAAAGATTTTGCTTTCGGTTATCATTTCATACTCAGCTTAGACCTTAATTTTTTACAAAGGACAACGGTCGTTCCCGCTCCCGGCTTAGATTTTACGTCTACCCTGTCGCAGAAGCTCTCCATAACCGAAAAGCCAAGGCCCGAGCGCTCTTCGTCCGGCTGGGTGGTGAAAAGCGGCTCCATGGCTTTCTTGACATCCTCGATGCCGCAGCCCTTGTCCTTTATGCGTATGTAGATGAGCCCGCTTGAATACGCCTTTGCGGTAAGCTCGATTTCGCCGACAGTACCGCGGTAGGCATGGACTATGCAGTTTGTGACAGCCTCGCTCACAGCGGTTTTTATGTCGTTAAGGTCGTCTATGCGTGGGTCGTATAGCCCGACAAAGCCGCTTATGGCAAGACGGGCGAATCGCTCGTTCACCGAAAGTGACGGAAACCTGACCCGTATTTCGTTGATAGGTTTTTCAGCCATTTGTATCTTCCTTTCCTTTATTTGTAACAGTCGATGGCGTGCCGTGCTCCTTCTGCTCTGACATTTTTACAAGCTTGTCCATCCCGGCAAGAGTCATTACCTTTTCTATATAAGGCGGCATTCCGGCAAGCTCCACCGTTCCGCCCATTGCCTTCATGTTTTTGTATCTGCCCATGACAAGCCCCACCCCCGAGCTGTCCATAAACGTCACCGCCGAAAAATCAAGAATCAGATGCTCGGGGTGGTTATCGTTCAGGGCGGTATCGATATCCATTCGCAGCCAGCGGGCGGAGTGATGGTCGATTTCGCCGCTCAGGCGCGCGGTAAGGCTTCCTTCGCCGCTTGGGCTGATGTATACTGCCATTGTTTTTCGCTCCTTTCTGTTTTAGATAAGATTAGCATGGGCGTAGGAAGAAATATGTCAAAACAAAGAGCGCAGCACCTGAAATTCTGTACTGCGCCCTGTTTCATATACTTTTTAGTGATACTCACCGGTCGGTTATGTGAAGCTCCTGCTTTAGTGCCTTCTGAAGCACGGCGGAGACGTTCAAGCCGCTTTTCTTGGCTTCATAGTCGAGCCATGAAGGAAGCGTGACGTTCCTGCGGACTGCCCGCATATCGTTCTGCTTACGGTATTCAGTGAAGTCGACATCAACCAGCGTGACAATATCGTTTTTGGTTTCTTTGGTGACTGTGCTCATCTCTGACGGCGCGGGAAGGACTTCCTTATCGTCCTCCATGACAATGCCCATAAGCCCGATAGCGTCCCTTGCCATTTCGATTGCGTCTGTCAAGCTGTTTCCCTCGGTGTTAATGTCAAAGTCAGGAATGTAGACGATATAGCCGCCGTCTGCCGGAGATATCACTATAGGATAGGCTTCTTTCATTGCGGATCATCCTCCTTTTCTTTTATTATACACACAAAATGTGTATTTGTCAATGCTGCTGTTGGTATCCTGAAAAAATCCCGAAAAAATTTCAAAAACCCCTTGACATCCGTGAAAAAATGGTTATACTATATATTAGCACTCAGGGATATTGAGTGCTAACACTTAAAGCTTTTAATTGCCAAGCTTGTTTGGGGTGAGTGATTTGGACGATAGAAAGCTGCGAATCCTTGCGGCAGTTGTTGACGAATATATAAGAACCGGCGAGCCTGTCGGCTCTAAAGCCATTATGAGCTATATAAACGCCTCCAGCGCGACGATCCGCAACGAGATGGCGGAGCTTGAAAAGCAGGGCTATCTTGAACAGCCCCACACCTCGGCGGGCAGAGTTCCCACCTACGCCGGCTATCGTCTGTATGTGGATAGACTTCTTGAGACCGATCCCCTTTCGGACGAGGAAAAGCAGGAGCTTGACGGTATGCTCCCCGAAAATGAGTATTCCGAAGAAAAGCTGGTCAAATCCGCTTCAAAGGCGCTTGCAAAGATAACAAGCTGCGCCTCATTCGTTTCGAGCGAGAACCCAAAGTTCTCGGTAATCTCAAAGGTGGAGGTCATCCCCACCGGCAAGCGGCTTTATGTGCTTTTGATGATAACCTCCACCGGCAAAATCAAAAACCGCACCTGTCGGCTGGAGCTTGATTTAACCAACGAACAGCTTGAATACTTCACAAGCTTTGTAAAGCAGAATTTGGAAGGCGTCCCGCTGGGCGTTTTAAGCGATGAGATGCTCGAAAAGCTTGAAACCGCCATGGGAACCTACCTTATTGCAATGTCCCCATTAGTTCAGGGAATATTCGATATGTCCAAGGAGATAACCAAGCGGGATGTCGACATAAGCGGCGCGCGCAATCTTCTGGACTGCAAGGATATAGATTCCCGCGAGCTTATAAGCTTCTTCGACAATGGCGATGAGCTAAGGCGGCTTATGGACGACAGCTTCAGCGGCATACACGTGCTGTTCTCGGAGGAGGACGAAAACTTCCTTGTCGGAAATTCCAGCCTTGTAAGCTCGAATTTCTTAAAGGACGGCAGAGTCGCGGGGCATCTGGGAGTTATAGGTCCCATGCGGCTGGACTACAAAAAAATTATCCCATACGTTGAGTATTTCACCGATAAAATCACCGAAATTCTTTCAACCAATGACGATATAATATACAACGACAATGATGCAGAGGATGAAAACGAAGATGAGTAAGAAAAACGAAAACGAAGAAATCAAAAACACGCCTGAGACTGAAACAGAAAATCCTGAAACCGAAAATGCAGCAGAGGAAACTAAGACGGAGGAGAAATCTCCCATTGAAGCTGAGCTTGAAAAGTCCAAGGCAGACTTGGAAGCCGCTCAGAAGGAGCTTGCCGAGTACAAGGACAAATATCTGCGGCTGATGGCGGAATACGATAACTTCCGCAAGCGCTCGGTCAAGGAAAAGGCTGATATCTACCCCGAAGCAACCGCGAAGGCTGTCGAAGCCTTCCTCCCCATGGCGGATAACTTTGAGCGCGCTTTGAACACCGAAACCACCGACGAAAAGTACAAGTCGGGCGTTAAGATGATATACTCTCAGCTCGGCGAAGCCTTTAAGTCGCTCGGAGTTGAGGTTATAGACAGGGTCGGTGAAACGTTTGACCCCAATCTGGAAAACGCGGTAAGTCGCATCGAGGATGAAAACCTCGGCGAAAACGTAGTAGCTCAGGTCTTCCAAAAGGGCTATAAGCGCGGAGACAAGGTTATCAGACACGCGATGGTAATAGTTGCGAACGTTTAACGCACAATGTTGTGGTTGTTGCAAACGTATAACACTCCCGAAAACAGCGGCGAAAGCTGTTAAATATATACATCAGATAAAAACTTTAAACTCAAAGGAGAGAAAATATTATGTCAAAAATCATAGGTATAGACCTTGGTACAACCAATTCCTGCGTTGCCGTTATGGAAGGCGGCGAGGCGGTAGTTATCCCCAACAGTGAGGGCGCAAGAACTACCCCATCGGTCGTAGGTATTTCCAAGAACGGCGACAGACTTGTCGGTCAGGTTGCTAAGCGTCAGGCTGTTGTAAACTACGACAACACCGTTATTTCCATCAAGCGCCACATGGGTTCGGACTATAAGGCAACCCTCGGTGGCAAGACCTACACCCCTCAGGAAGTCAGCGCAATGATTTTGCAGAAGCTCAAGGCGGATGCGGAAGCTTACCTCGGCGAAAAGGTTACCGAGGCTGTCATCACAGTTCCTGCATACTTCACGGATGCTCAGCGTCAGGCTACAAAGGACGCCGGTCAGATAGCCGGTTTGAATGTAAGACGTATCATAAACGAGCCTACAGCCGCTGCTCTTTCCTACGGTATCGATAAGGAAGAGGAGCAGAAGGTTATGGTTTACGACCTCGGCGGCGGAACCTTCGACGTTTCCATCATCGAGATGGGCGACGGCGTTACCGAAGTTCTGGCGACCGCCGGCAACAACCACCTGGGCGGCGACGATTTCGACCAGAGGATAATCGACCTCTTGGTTGCAGAGTTCAAAAAGACCGACGGCATCGACCTTTCCAAGGATAAGATGGCTATGCAGAGATTAAAGGAAGCCGCTGAGAAGGCCAAGATCGAGCTTTCAAACGTTCCTTCCTCCAACATCAACCTGCCGTTCATCACCGCTGACGCTACAGGCCCCAAGCACCTCGACTACACCTTAACTCAGGCCAAGTTCAACGAAATCACCGCCGATTTGGTTGAAGCAACCGTAGGCCCTGTTAAGCAGGCTCTTTCGGACAGCGGACTTTCCACCTCGGATATCCACAAGGTTCTGATGGTTGGTGGCTCTTCAAGAATCCCAGCTGTTGTCGAGGCTGTAAGAAAGCTCACCGGCAAGGAACCCTTCAAGGGAATCAACCCTGACGAATGCGTTGCCTTGGGTGCTGCATATCAGGGCGGCGTTCTTGGCGGAGACGTCAAGGAAGGCTTGCTCCTTCTGGATGTCACTCCCCTTTCGCTCGGTCTTGAAACCATGGGCGGCGTTTGCACCAAGATCATTGAAAGAAACACCACCATCCCCACCAAGAAGACCCAGATCTTCTCCACCGCCGCTGACAATCAGACGGCTGTTGATATAAACGTTCTGCAGGGTGAGCGTGAGTTTGCAAAGGATAACAAGCAGCTCGGTATGTTCAGATTAGACGGTATTGCTCCCGCTCCCAGAGGAATCCCTCAGATAGAGGTTACATTCGATATCGACGCTAACGGCATAGTTCACGTTTCCGCAAAGGATCTGGGAACCGGCAAGCAGCAGGATATCACCATCACCTCCTCCACCAATATGTCCAAGGAGGATATCGACAAGGCCGTGCGTGAGGCTGAGGCATTCGCCGCTGAGGACAAGAAGAAGAGAGAGGATGTCGATGCAAGGAATCAGGCTGATCAGTTGGTATTCCAGTCCAAGAAGTCGCTCGAAGAGTTCGGCGATAAGGTAGACGCTTCGGATAAGTCCGACTGTGAGGCTAAGATCGCAGCACTGGAAGAAGCTCTCAAGGGCAGCGACATGGAGCTTATCAAGTCCAAGCAGAAGGAGCTTGAAACAAGCATTCAGGGCATAGCCACAAAGGTATACCAGCAGGCAGCTGCTCAGCAGCAACAGCAGGGTCCTCAGGGCGGCGACCAGGGCGGATACAACCCCGGCAACGGCGGAGACGATAACGTTGTAGACGCCGAGTTCACCGACGCTAACTAATCCCGCAGGATATCCCGGAAGATAATATCACAAACAGTCAATATAAGCGATAACTAAACAGACCCAAGGCGTGAAGTGCTGATTCTGCGCCTTGGGAAAGTTTCTTATCGAGATTCAACGGAGTTTTTACGATGGCAGACAAAAAAGATTATTATGAGGTCTTAGGCGTTTCAAAAAGTGCTTCTGATGATGAGCTGAAGCACGCCTACAGAGCGCTCGCAAAAAAATATCACCCCGACCTTCACCCCGACGATAAGGACGCCGAGGCGAAGTTCAAGGAGGTCAACGAGGCCTACGAGGTTCTTTCGGATAAGGATAAGCGCGCAAGATACGACCAGTTCGGCTTTGCCGGCGTTGACCCCACCTACGGCGCAGGTCAGGGCGGCGGAGCTTACGGCGGCTACGGTTCTGGCGGATTCGGCGGGTTCGGCGGATTCGGAGACGTCGGAGATATATTTGAAAGCTTCTTCGGCGGCGGATTCGGCGGCTCGCAGAGGTCGAACGCAAATGCTTCAAGGCGCGGTCAGGATATAAGGGCAAGCCTTACCATCAGCTTTATGGAGGCCTGCAAGGGCACCAGAAAACAGGTAAAGGTAACACGCTATGAATCCTGCCCGGACTGTCACGGAACCGGAGCTAAAGCCGGCACAAGCGCTGAAACCTGCCCCGACTGTCACGGCTCGGGAACAGTAAAGGTCAACCAGCGCACCGCGTTCGGAGTGTTCCAGACCACCCGTCCCTGTGAAAAGTGCGGCGGTAAGGGCAAGATAATCAAGAACGTCTGCCCCACCTGTGCAGGTCAGGGAAGAGTGAAAAGTGTTTTGCAACGCGAGGTTGAGATTCCCGCCGGCATCGACGACGGTCAGACCCTTAAGGTTCAAGGCGCGGGCGACAGCGGCATAAACGGCGGTGGCTACGGCGATCTCAACATAAAGGTAACGGTCAAACCGGATGATATGTTTGAACGCGAGGGCTTCGACGTTTACACCGAGATACCGATATCCTATATGCAGGCAACGCTGGGCGATGAAATTGTCGTGCCCACGATTGACGGAAACGTTAAGTATACTGTCCCAGCCGGAACTCAGACCGGAACGGTGTTCAGACTTAGGGGCAAGGGCATAAAGCGGCTCTACCGCACTGACAGGGGCGACCAGTATGTGACTGTGAAGGTGGAGGTTCCCCGCAATCTTACAAAGAAGCAGGCAGATCTGCTGAAAGCGTTTGATGATTCGCTGGATGACAGAAATCAGGCAAGCAAAAAGAGCTTCTTTGAGAAAATGAAGGATTATTTGAATAGCTGATATAAGATTGAGCGGTGTCGGAGTGAGTTGCTTCGACACCGCTCTTTTTGAGGTAATAAGTAATAGTGAATAGTGAATAAGTAAGGTGTCGCTTACGCGACGGATCTTAAGTGCAGCGGCGAAGCCGCTTTTGAATCCGTCGGCGTTAGCCGACACCTCAACTATTCACTATTCACTATTCACTGCGTAAGCTTACGGCGCGACCGCACCATACGCATCATCAACGTAAAAGTCCGCCTTACCGTTTGCAGTCTCCACATACAGCAACATCCCTGTCGCGCCGTCCGGTATGGTGAACTCCGGGTTACTTAGCGTTACCCACTCGCCCTTTGCAGCCTCTGCCGCCGCAACTTCGGCATAGTCGGTCTGACCGTTTATGTTATATTGCAGGGTCAGCTTGAATTCGACCGCCTCGGCAGAATCCTGCATTGCGGTTACACCGAAGCTATAGGTATTGCCGGGGATGAAAGTATTGGTGCGAAGTGTTCTGCCCGCGCCGTTCCATGCATCCTGTCTGCCAGTTACTTTAAGGCACTTGCCATCACCGTCCGGTCTGTCAACGGCGGAAACGCTCGAGCTTCCGCGCTGTTCCCAGCCCTCGGAGCCCGAATCGAATGAGCAGTTGTAGTAATAGCCGTTTTCGTCCGGCTCTTCGGGTCCTGCACCCTCTGCCGGGGCGGGTATCTCCCCGCCTATTTTAATTTCGTTTTTAAGGATGTCCGCCGAGCCGCGGCTCTGATATCCCTCAACCGTAAACGAGGCTTCATAGAGCTTGCCCATCTTCATTCCTAAAGCTTCCCAGCTTGCAAACACCTGCCCGACGTTGATTTCGCCCTTATCGCGCTTTTCCTGACGGACGCACCAGTACTGCTGGAAGGTGGTATTGCCGTCGATGGATGGCTGATTATAGCGGGTGGTCTCGTAAATATCGTAATTCGCGCCATCTATTTTGATGGTCGCATAGGGTACTCCTCCCGGCGGGCGCCAGTTGCCCCAGGATTCTACTATGTAATACTCCACCAGCGGCTCACGCGTCCAGCCATAAAGCGCCAGATATGAGTTGCCGTCAGGGTTGTAGTCAGCTTCGTATTCAAGCGTGATGTTGCCGATTTCCTGCCATGTTTTGGTGCAGTCGAACTTCATTCCCCTGCGGAACAGAGCGTTGTTGATGTCGCTCCACTCACAGCTGAATTTGCCGTCTTCCTTAAGGGTCATGCTTGTGGTGCCGTTGTCCTTCCAGAGCTCGTAGCCGTAGCCGTCCTGCTCGCCGATTTCGCAGTCGGTGAGGACGCGGTAATCGCCCGAGCCTGCACTATCGCCGCAGGAGACGCAGAGTATCACGCAGAGCGCAGCTGCCAAGGCAGCAGCCATTCGCAATGCCCTTGAAAAAGCCTTCATGTGCTTTCCTCCCTTTTATTTTTTCGGGATACTACAATGCGCGGTGAGTGCGAATCCCGTAAAAATAAAGTGAGATTGCTCCTCAGCCGGGATTGTGATTGTCGCCCAGCAGAACTTCCGTAAGCTCCTGAATCCTCTCCACCGGGAAGGGTGGTTCACAGAGGGGCTTCATGGCGATTCCCATAAGCTTTACCGGGTTATCGTCCGCCGCAACACGGTTGGAGCTCAGCGCTCCGCACCGTCTGCAACGATGGACTATCGCCCATTCGCCGTCCTTTCGCACCCAGACCGCAACAGCATCCATAATACCGCCGCAGTCGGCAGCGCGGTCGCCCGGCTCGATGTCCAAATGCAGGCTGGAAAGGCAGTTCGGGCAATGGTTGCGATGATTGCTGCCCGCGCCCTCCGGCGTGACACACCATCCGCAGACCTTGCAGGTGAAGCTGTCGTTGCAGGGATGGGTTTTGTAGTATCCTTTTTCGTATTGTTTCCGTTTGTTTTCGCGATTCATTAAATTTCCTCCCATAGGATTGAGCTCCGAGCGAGAGGAATGGCTTGAATAATAGATTTGCCAACCCTCCCGGTCAGGCCGCAATCTCCCTTACATGATTATTTTTCATAAAAAACAATCCTCCTTTTCAAATTGATGTTCTAATTATATTACTATTCCATTGGTTAGTCAAGGGTGATTCGTGCAAAAGCTTCCGTTTTCCTCTTGACAGTCATGAAAATATATGCTATATTAAAACAAACGTTTTAAAACATCAGTTTTAATAAGGAGATATCGCCATGCCGCCGAAAGCAAAATTCACTAAAGATGAAATACTGTCCGCCGCCTTTGAAATAGTCCGCTCAAGAGGGATGGAAGCGCTCACAGCCCGCTCGCTGGCGGATTCGCTGAACAGCTCTCCCCGCCCGATATTTACAGTGTTCAGCGGTATGGATGAAATCGTCCGTGAGGTTATCATTAAAGCAAAATCACTCTATGCAGAATACGTCGGGCGCGGTCTTGCCTGTAAGCCACAGTTCAAGGGCGTGGGCGTGCAGTATATCCTGTTCGCGATACAGGAGCCCAAGCTTTTCCAGCTCCTGTTCATGAATGAGCATGAGAGCGTCCCGCCGCTCTGTGATGTGCTGCAGCTTATAGAGGACAGCTTTGAGGAGATTCTTGCATCCATCACGAATGCCTACGGCTTCGACCGCGATACAGCGCTTCGGCTCTATTATCATATGTGGATATACTCCCACGGCATAGCAACGCTCTGCGCTACCAAAATGTGCAGCTTTACTGCGGAGGACATAAGCCGGATGCTGACAGAGGTCTGCGTAAGTTTGATAAAGAAAATTAAAGGAGATGGCACGCTATGATACACGCACAAAACATAGTAAAATACTACGGCACCGGCGAAAGCCGGTTTCAGGCGCTCCGTGGAATAGACCTTGACATCGGGGACGGCGAAAGTGCAGTAATTTTAGGAGCCTCCGGCTCGGGCAAATCCACCCTTTTAAACATCCTTTCGGGACTTGAACGCCCGGACGGTGGAAACATATTTTATGGGGATGAGGATATTACCGCCCTTTCCGACGCTGCCCTTACCCGCTTCCGCAGGGATAATATCGGGTTTGTTTTTCAGCAGTACTATCTTCTTCCCGGCATGACGGTGGATAAAAACGTCCGTATGGGCGCAGACCTCGCATCAAATAATGAATACGGCGATATCATCAAAGCTGTCGGTCTTGAAGATAAGTGCGGCAAGTACCCCAGCCAGCTATCCGGCGGGGAACAGCAACGCGTTGCAATCGCGCGGGCAATCGCAAAAAAGCCGAAGGTGCTGTTTGCCGACGAGCCAACCGGCGCGCTTGATGAATCCACCGGCAGACAGGTGCTCGATTTCATATTGCGGCTTCAGTCAGAGCTGGGCTTCACACTGATAATGGTGACCCACAACGCAAACATCGCCCAAACTGCCAAAACGGTGATAAAAATGAACAGCGGCAGAATTGCATCGGTCAATAAGAACGAATCGGTGAAGACAGCTTACGAGATAGGTTGGTGATATCATGATAATCTCCATAAAAGACTGCTTCAAGCTAATCGGCGTGATGATATGCGCCTTTTGCGCGGTGCTGGTATGCTCGATGTTTATAAACTACGGCATCGACCTTAAATCTGTCGAGCTGATGATTCTCCCCGAGTACATCCCGGCATACGAAGCTATAAAGATGAGCGGCAAAGTCACCTGCCTTGTTTCGGGCGGATGCTTAGGGCTTACAGCGGTGATAATGCTGGCGTTTTACATAAAAAACTACGTCGATTCGCACAAAAAGGAACTGGGGATCCTAAAAGCACTTGGCTACAGCAATTTAAGGATATCTTCGGGATTTGCGGGCTTCGGGCTGAGCGTATTTGTGGGCGCGTTGGCGGGATTTTTGGCATCCCGGCTTATAATGCCGATTTACTACGAGATGCAAAACGACAAAGGATATTTCCCGGATATCCCGGTGCGGCTTCATCTGTCCGTCTTCTGGGGGCTGGTAATCCTGCCCTCTGTGGCGTTTGCGGCGATATCCATAACGTATGCGGCTGTAAATCTCAGAAAACCGGCGCTGTCGCTTCTGCGGGATAGCATCACGGAAAAGCCGATGAAAAAAGCGCACCGCGCTAAAAATCACCCGGAACGTGGCTTTTTAGGCGAGCTTCGGGCGGTGACGCTGAGCCGCAAAAGGCTTCTGACGTTTTTTGTAATCTTCGCGGCGTTCTGCTTTTCCTCAATGACCCAGATGTCCTTTTCCATGAAGGAGCTTGCAAGCCCGATGATGGCAGTGTTCATGATTTTTATCGGACTTCTGCTGGCGGTGACAGCGTTCATCCTCTCCATGACCTCGGTGATAAAGGGCAATTCCAAGTCGATTGCCATGATGACCGCTATGGGCTATTCCGAAAAGGAATGCAGGCGAGCGGTTTTAGACGGATATCGCCCTTTAGGATATATCGGCTTCGCGGTGGGAACAGTCTATCAGTACCTTCTTTTAAGGGTGATGGTGGACGTTGTTTTCAAGGATGTCGCGGATGTTCCTACATACAAATTCGATTTTCCAATGATGCTTATTTCCCTCGCGGCGTATATCATCATATATGAGATGGCAATATACGGCTTCTCGAAGCGGTTAAAGCGGATATCCGTTAAGGAAATCATGTCAGAATAACATAGAAATCCGCCCTGAAAGGATTGTCTCCTCTCAGGGCGGATTTTTATGCTATTATCTTATCTGCGGTTCCCGACCGGCGCGCCCTCAAAGGGACGTGTTCTATCGCAGTTACTTCGGGAGCCTTACAGAGTGCGCGCGGAGGTCTACGCGCAAAGCGCGTGGGTGACTCTGTCACCCGGACGCCAACGGCGTCCAGACCTCCGCCACACGAAAGTACGTGGGCGCGCCTTCCCTGCTTATCGAGCGCACACCCGCCGCCTTTATTATTTCAGCTCAAAATACGCGCAGTTGTCGGTTTCGCTCGAGCCGCCTATCCACAGCTGGAATTTGCCCGGCTCTGCGGTGAAGTTCATGTCTATGTCATAGAATTTTAACATATCCTCATTTATCTCAAAGCTTACCTTTACGCTCTCGCCCGGCTTTATCGTCAGCTTTTTAACGCCCTTCAACTGCTTTATCGGGCGGCTGACGCTTCCGGAAAGATCCCTTATGTAGAGCTGAACCGGCTCTGCGCCGTCCATGTCCCCGGCATTGGTGACGGTTGCCGAAGCTGTCAGCGCCTTTCCGCGCTCAAGGATATATCCCGAAAGCTCAATCGGCGAATACTCAAACTTGGTATAGGAAAGCCCGTGACCAAATGGGTAGAGCGGCCTGTTAGGATAGTCCATATAGTTGGAAACAAATGGATAGTATCTATCGTCATTCGGCTTAGGGCGGCCGGTGGGAAGCTCACAGTAGCACATGGGCAGCTGACCGGGAGTATACGGGAAGCTCATTGGCACTCTTGCCGAGGGGTTCACCCTGCCGAAGATTATATCCGCAACGGCGTATGTGCCGCAGGTTCCCGGAAGCCAGGCTTCAAGCACAGCGGCACAGTCCTTGTCAAGCTCCGGCACGCAAAGCGGTCTGCCGCCGAAAAGCAGGGCAACGGTGTTATTGTTCGCCTCAGAAACCGCCTCAAACAGCTTTTTATGCGAAGCGCAGAGCGAGGTATCCGCAACGCTCTTGCCCTCACCTGTTCTTGACTGATCCTCACCTATGCAGAGGATTACAGCGTCCGCCGAAGCACAAGCACTTATCATATCATCGGTGACATCATCCGTGGCAAAGAAGCTGATATCGGCATCGGGGTAAAGCTCTTCAAGCGCTTTGCGCAGGGTGACTGTGTGCTCGGGCTGGGCAAATATCGCCCATGATCCGGTTATGGCACGGCTTTCGGCAAGCGCACCCGCAACCACTATCTTTTTGGAGGTGTCAAGCGGAAGTATGCCGTTGTTTTTAAGAAGAATCGTAGTCTCCTCGGCGGCTTTTCTGCTCAGCTTCAAGAATTCGTCGCAGTAGATGTACTTCTTTTCTGCTTCCAATGAACCATCCTTATATGGGTTTTCAAACAGCCCGAGCTTGTTTTTAAGCTTTAATACACGCAGGCAGGCTTCATCTATCTGGCTTTCGCTTACCCTGCCCGCTTCAACCTCCGATTTAAGATGGCTGAGGTATGCGTCTGACATCATATCTATATCCACACCAGCGTTCATTGCCTTCTGCGCGGCGTCCGCCTTGTCGCTTGAAGCGCCATGAGCCAAGGTTTCACCGATGGCGTTATAGTCGGTTATAAGCACACCCTTGAAGCCGAACTCATCCCGCAGGATTTTGCGGTTGAGCTTTTTGGAAAGCGTCGCAGGAAGCCTGTCGATGGTGTTGAAAGAGGTCATAACAAGCTCCGCGCCCGCGTCCATTGCGGCTTTATATGCAGGCAGATAATCCTCCCGAAGCGAGCGCTCGCCGACTTCGAGGGCGTTATAGTCCCTGCCGGCAGTGGCTCCGCCGTAGCCCGCGTAATGCTTTACGCAGGCGGCTATTTTGCCTTTTCCGCCGCAGTTATCCCCCCGAAAGCCCTTAACTGCGCTCTCGGCGAACCGGGAATTAAGGTAGACATCCTCGCCGGTGCCCTCCATCACCCTGCCCCAGCGGCTGTCGCGGCAAAGGTCAGCCATAGGCGCAAATGTGGCGTGAAGACCCGCAGCGGAGCACTCGCGCGCGGCGGCGCGGCTTATCTCCTCGGTAAGTTCGGGGTTAAAGCTCGCCCCCTGAGCTATCGGAACAGGGAACACGGTGCGGAAGCCGTGGATCACATCCGCCATGAATATAGCAGGGATATGGTGCGGCTGGTGAGCTATGAAGCCATCCTGAATCTTCTTGAGATGCTCAAACCCGCACTCACCAAGTATGCTTCCGACCTTGTACTGTCTTGAATCCCTGATGTCAAACGCCTGCTCAGGACCTGTCAGCGCCATATGGTCGCCGTAGAAGCCGCCGTGAAGCTGGCATAGCTGGTCTATCTTTTCATCTAAGGTCATATCGGCTAAAAGCTCCAAAAGCTGATTTTCGGTCATATACAAGTCTCCTTTTCAATGTTATATTAATATATTCGCCGGTTACTGTCGTTCGTTTTTGGATGTCTTTATTAAAAATCAGTATAACATCAGCAGGGATGGTTGTCAATAGCCGCAAACACGCATCCGGCAAAGAAAAAGCCGTCTGAAAGGCTTGAAATGCTTCTTCAAGCTCCGTCAGACGGCTGATTTTAGTCTTCAAAAATAATTATATAGGTTTCGCCCTCGGCGGCAGTAAAGCTGATTCTGTCCTTGCCATCCTTAGAAATCTTCACGGCTTTGCCCTGGGAATCGACTACCTTTGCCGAAGCAATACCGCTATATGAAACGGCTAAGCTTTCAAGCGCGGAATGAGCTGTAAGCTCAGCCTGATCAAGTCTGCCCTCGCTCCACTTCATCGAAACGTCAACATTTCCCCTTGCTCTCAGACCCGATACCGAGCCGTTCGCCCAGATATCAGGCAGTGCGGGAAGCAGATCTACGCTGTCGCCCTGGCTTTGCAGAAGCATTTCGGTCATTCCGGCGGTCGCGCCGAAGTTACCGTCTATCTGGAACGGCGGGTGGGTGTCGAACAGGTTCTGATAGGTGGATTCCTTCAATATCTGGTTCACCATGACCCCTGCATGGTTGCCGTCGCGCAGCCTTGCCCAGAAGTTTATCTTCCACGCCTTGCTCCAGCCTGTTCCGCCGTCTCCCCTGGTGTTAAGAACCTTTTTCATCGATTCGACTATCTTATCATCCTGCTTGCTCCTTCCGGCGACAACAAGCGTTCCCGGGTGGATCGAGAACAGATGGTTTACATGGCGGTGACCATAGTCGCCGGTGATGTCCATAATGGTCTCGTCCTTCCACTCTAAATACTCGCCGTCAAGACCTATTTCGGGGAGCCAGAGCTTATCCTTTGCCGCCTTGATTTCGTCTATCTCATCACCGGATATGCCCAGCACCTCCGCCGCCTTAAGGGTGAAGTCAAAAAGCTCCCAAATGATTTCCTGATCGCAGGAAGCTCCCAAGGTATAGGGCCCATGCTCCGGCGAATAGGACGGGCTTGAAACAAGCGAACCGTCGCGGGTGTCTGCAACAAGGTTATCCACCCAGAAAAGCGACGCCTGCAAAATGGTATCGAAGTTTTGCTTTAAGTAGTCCTCATCCAGCGTGAAGGCATATATCTCCCATATATCCTGACACATCCAGGCAGCGCCCGCCGGGAAGTAGAACGCGCTGGAAACCGCCGGAGCGGTGTTTCCCCAGATGTTGTTTTCGTGATATGTCGTCCATCCGCGCACCGGCTCACCGGCTTCGGTGCAGTGGTAAAGCTTGGCTGTTATCTTTCCGCGCTCAACAAGGCTGTTGATGTAATCGACTATCGGCATATGGCACTCTGTTAAATTCGTGGTTTCGGCAAGCCAGTAATTCATCTGGATGTTTATATTAGCATGATAGTCAGAATCCCACGGCGGGGTAAGACCGTCCGCCCATATTCCCTGAAGATTTGCGGGCAGAGAGCCCTCTCTTGAAGACGCAATAAGCAGATATCTGCCGAACTGATAATAAAGTGATTCAAAATACCTCTGCTCTTCCGGGGTCAGGATGTCGTATTTATATCCAGTAAGCAAGGATAACGTTGTTTTTTTCGGAAGCTTATCCGTGCCGATATTCAGCTTTACTCTTGAATAAAGGCTGTGATAATCCTCCATATGCGCGTTTTTGAGCTCCTCATAACCCTTTTTCGAGACCGTTTCAAGACGTTCAAGGCAGTCATCAAGCGGAATAGCATCGCTGAAATAGTCGAAGCTGTCATCCATGCACTGCTGATAGTTCGTTCCGGCTGTGAAGAGTATCAGAACCTCGCTCGCGCCGGAAACGCTGATTCCCTTAGCGGTCGTTTCCACCGCGCCGTCGGATATGATCTTTGCCGCGCCGGCAAATTCAAGATGATCGATATTTTCCTTGTGATCGGATGGACGTCCTGTAAACAGAATCATATCATCCTTGTATTCGGTTTTAGCCTTTGACTGGGGTGATGTGAAGCGGATAAGCTGGCTTATGCCGCCTGTGGTGTCGCAGGTTATTCTTATCGCCATGAAATTGTCTGGGTTGCTGACGAAATATTCCCTTTGATAGCCGATTCCGTTCTTTTTGTATTCGACTGTCGCTATAGAATCATCGATATTCAGGGTTCGTCTGTAATCGCTCGTTCCGGTTTCGGAGCCGGAATATCCCTCCAGTGAAATTTCGCAGAGCTGTGTTCCCCATCCGCCCTCGTTGGCTTCGATAACAAGCTTATAAGTGCGGCATGGCGCAGGGTTCTGTATATCAAAATCAAGTGTTTGCAGTCTTTCGGCAAAATCAACGCCGCTGCGCTCGTCCAAAAGCACCCAGTCCCCGCCCGATTTACCGTACAGCTTGAAGCTGGATGGGTCGCGATCAAAATCATCGTCCCCACTGGTGAGAGAATACCGTCTGACCGTCTTTTCCTCGTTGTATTCAAATTCAATTTCAACCGGGAAGGCGGTGGATGAATCGTCTCCCCAATCTCCGCCGTCAGCCGAGAACCACTTTGTCGATGTATTGCCGTCGAAAAGCGGAGATATATCAGTGTTAAGACATCCGCTTACAGAGCTTGAAACCAGGTAAGCCCCGCCCTGATCGAGTATTTCAATGTTTCCCAGGCTCTGATAGTGACCGTAAAGGCTCTTGTCGCCTTTCAAAGCGTCTATATGGGCATTGACCTCTGCCGAGCTGGGATATTCCGAGGCTACAACCTCGCCGTTCTTCTTATATGCGGCGCTATTCTTGGAGAACTCGTTTGCAAGCTCCTGCAAACCATCGCGGGCAGCTTGGAGATTTTCGTAATTTTCCGCCTGAGTGGTGTGACCCATTCCGCCGTCGTAATTTTCATCTGCACCAGGTCCGCCAGACCACAAAGTATGCTCGTTTATCTGAATCCTGTCGGAATCCACTCCGCCGAAAATCATCGCGCCGATAAAGCCGTTGCCCATCGGCATGGCCTCCTGCTCCCAGTCGGAAGCCGGCTTATCGTAAACCGCCATAAGCGGAGCTTGTGCCGTCTCTATGCGTGTGACATTTTGCACTGTCTCCCCGCCGGAGCTGTCCGCGCAGGAGGTAAGTCCCAAAATCATTGAAGCGGCTATTGCCGCGGATATAAAGCGTTTTCTTATCATAGTATCTCTCCTTTGCCATGTATGTTCGTATACTAATAATACATCATTTAGCTATATCATTCAATGCTTTATTATGACAACTTTTCGCATACGCCGTCGCTATACCGACAAAGTTTTTTTCGGAAATACCGGTTCTGCAATTATTATAGTCTTCTGTGTCAGCCGTAATACTTCCTGTCTAAGCACCGGTATCTTACCGCCTGAGCTATATGCTTACGGTCGATTACCTCCGCGCCGTCCATGTCCGCTATCGTACGGGACACCTTTAATATTCTATCATAGGAGCGGGCGGAAAGCCCCAGACTGTCAAACACCTGCTTTAAAATGCCGTCCGCCTCCGGGGTTATCGGGCAGACCTCATGCAGGATATCCGAGGTTATCTGCGCGTTGCAGGTTATATCCGTTCCGGCAAAGCGTTTTTGCTGGATATCTCTTGCCCTCTGCACCCGCTCACGGATGGCGGAGCTTGGCTCTGCCTTTGCGCCGGAGGATATGCTTTCATAGTCCGCCGGGGCGACCTCGATATGCATATCGAACCTGTCCAAAAGCGGTCCCGAAACCTTTGAAAGGTACTGCGAAACCTGCTTGGGCGAGCAGACGCATTTTCTGGTGGGATGTCCGTAATATCCGCATGGGCAGGGGTTCATGGCGGCAATTATCATTATCCGGCAGGGGTACGTCACCGTTCCTGCCGCGCGGGATATTGTCACCTTGCCATCCTCGATGGGCTGTCTCAGAATTTCGAGGGTGGGGCGCTCGAACTCGGCAAGCTCGTCTAAAAACAGCAAGCCGTTGTGTGCAAGGGATATCTCGCCCGGACGCGGGACGCTTCCTCCGCCGGACAATCCCGCCGAAGAAACTGTGTGGTGCGGCGAGCGGAAGGGGCGGACGGTAATAAGCGGGGATTCAGGGTCGATAAGCCCAGCTATCGAATAGATATTGGTGGTCTCGATAGACTCCTTGAAGCTCATTTTTGGCAGGATGGAGGGCATACGCTTTGCAAGCATACTTTTGCCCGAGCCGGGCGCGCCTATCATGATGACGTTATGCCCACCGCAGGCGGCGACCTCCAGCGCCTTCTTAGCATACTGCTGTCCCTTGACGTCGGCGAAGTCAAGCGGGTCGTCATAAGCCTTTATATCCGGGATATACGGCTCTGCCGGGGACATCGAGCCCGAGCCTGTGGCATAATCTAAAAGCTGCCTTAAGGTGTTCACGCCGTAAACCTCGATGCCGTCCGCAACGGATGCCTCGAAGGCGTTCTCGCTCGGCACAAAAAGCCGCTTTATTCCATGTTCCATGGCATACAAAGCCATCGGAAGCACGCCCCGCACTCCCCTGACCTCACCGCCCAGTGAAAGCTCCCCGACAAAGGCGGAGTCTGCAAAATCTTCGTCATTTATCTCACACATTCCGGCAAGTATCGCAGCGGCAATAGACAAATCATGAGCCGAGCCGGACTTTTTAACGTCCGCCGGGGCAAGGTTGACCGTCACCCTGCATTTCGGAAAATTAATGCAGGAGGAGCGGAAAGCCGAAGCTATCCTTTCCTTGGACTCCTTAACAGCGGCGTCTGCAAGACCTACTATTTCAAACCTTTCGACGCCGCGGCTGACCTCGACCTCAACATCCACGCCGAAGGCGTTCATTCCGAAAAGACCTATGCTTTTGATTTTAGAGAACATCTGCCGCACCCTCCCATATGTATTACTTTACATGATACAGCATTTTCCCACATATTTCAACATATAAATGCAAAAAATCCGCCTAAAGAGCAAAAACTCTTACGGCGGATTAGTCTGTATCAGCTGTATCAACCCTTCTTTTTCTTTTCAGCAGCCTCCGATACGCTGACGATATAATCTACGTTTATAACCTTGACGGTTCCGTCCTTAGCAGTTACGGACATCCAGTTTTCCGAAACATCGTCAACCGTGACTGTTTCCCCGAATGAGGAATTGTAGGACATAACATAGCACTTTTTTCCGATAAACCTCTTCAATAATTCGTTGGACATCGGGCTTAATCTCCTTTTCTTCTTATTTTTTATGCGGCGGACGGTGTTCCTGTTCATCATCGGCAGGATGATGCATAGATATATCACTATAAAATATAAATACCAATATTCCACAAATACCATCTCCCACAGACCGTTCGGCTTTATTCTGAGGAAATTATAGCACACATCACATAATAAGTCAATCAAAAATAGGGTTTTGTCATTGACAGCCAATAAAAAAGCATTGTATAATTAGATACATAAACAGACAAACGCTTTAGACGTTTTTGTGGAGATGATATAAATGCTTAAAAAATTTTTAAGAACCGCGCTTGCGGCCGTTATTTCGCTTACTGCGGTTTGCACGTCGATTCCGGTTGTTCATGCCGAAAACCCGACAGTTCAGACTGCCTACACCCCCGACCCTGCGCCTATGGTGTATAATGACACCTTCTATTTCTACACCGGGCATGACGCCGACGGTGCATCATACTACACCATGACCGACTGGCGGTGCTATTCGACCACCGACATGAAAAACTGGGTAGATCACGGTGCGGTGCTGTCATATACCGATTTTGAATGGGCGGACCCTGATAGCTGCTGGGCAGCTCAGTGTGTAGAAAGAAATGGCAAATTCTATCTTTATGTCACCCTTTCAACAACTGCGGCCGGCGGAGCGAGGGCTATTGGCGTCGCCGTTTCCGATTCGCCGACCGGTCCTTTCAAGGACGCTATCGGCAAGCCTTTGTGCGGTCCAGACTGGGCGTATATCGACCCTACTGTTTTGATTGACGATGACGGTCAGGCTTACCTTTACTTCGGCAACCCGACCTTGCACTATGTCAAGCTTAAGAAAAACATGATAGAGCTGGACGGTGAGATAACCGCAACCAACATGACGAGCGAGCAGTTCGGCTCCAATGAAAGCATGAATTCACTTTATACCGAAGGTCCTTGGATTTACAAGCGGGACGGCATATATTACATGGTTTACGCGGCTTCGGGAATCCCGGAAACTATAGACTATTCCACTTCGGACTCCCCCACCGGTCCTTGGGAGTATCAGGGCAGGATAATGGATTCGCACCCCACCAGCTTTACGCTCCACCCCGGAATCATTGAGTACAAGGGTCACGCTTATTACACCTACCACACCGGCGATTTGGAAGGCGGAGGCGGCTTCACACGCTCGGGAGCTATCGAGGAGTTCAAATTCGGCTCGGACGGCTCTATCCCGCATATAAATCCCACACGTGAGGGTCCCGACCAAATTGAATACTTCAACCCCTACAAGCTCAACGAGGCGGAGACTATCTGCTTTGAAAAGGGCATAAAAACCGTCCGCGGCGAAAATGGCATATACGTAACTAAGGCAAGCAAAAACGACTATATAAAGGTTGCCGGAGTAAACTTCGCGGAAAAGGCTACAAGCTTCACCGCCTCTGCCTGCGCCGTAAAGGCGGAAGGCACCATAAACATAAGGCTTGATTCCCCTGACGGCGATATAATAGGCACCGTCACCCTGCCCGAAGGCGAGGAGGACGAGGCTTTCAAGACTGTCAGCTGTGAAATATCCGGCGCAAGCGGCGTACATGACCTTTACTTCACCTTCGACGTAAGCGCAAACCGTGGATATGTCAATTTCGACACTTGGCAGTTTGACGGAGTTTATTCCGAGGATGATTTTGCGGCTTCTCCCGCTACGATAAAGTCTTCCGACAGAACGGTGGTATTTATCGTTGTGATAGCTGTTGTCGCTGTGGCTTTGGTATTGACGGCGGTTGTTCTGCTGAAAAGAAAAAGCGGCAAAAAGTAAATAAATATGCTGTGCTGAGCTTCTACTCCCTTGCCGGATAGCTCAGACTGACACAAATACCTTCATATTCTTATATGGGGGTATTTGCATTTACAGGACTGTTATTCACGTTAAGCGAAGGATGTGTTTCTATTTGCAGAAATTCTGTCGATTTGTGTTATAAAAATGCGCAAATGTATATTGACAATACTGCGTCCATTGATTAGAATTTGATTAAAATACAGTTGACGGCGGACAAACACCCGGAAAAGCCGGGAAAACAAAAAAGGAGCAAGAATATGAGCGATAGAATATATACACCCGTAAATCCCAATGCACAGGAATGTGTTAAAAATGTGCTGAAATATCTGTCGGATATTTCATTCGACAAGGTTGTAACCGGTCAGCACACTCAAACCATGGCGATGGAGGAGCTTCATCAGATAAAAAATACAACCGGGCACGAACCCGCTCTGCTGGGATTTGAGCTTTTGTCCTATTCCCCGAACATAAATTATCTTGACACCGATGAGGACTGCATGAACGAAATCGTCGACAATTTCGGAACACTGAAAAGGGCATGGGAATGGGCTGAAAGAAAAGGTCTTATCACCTTTACATGGCATTGGTTCTCGCCTATTGGGGGACGTTCAAAAGCATTCTATTCAGTTAACACCGATTTCGACGCAAGCAGGGCTGTCATAGACGGGACCCCGGAAAACAAGGCTCTGCTGGCTGATATGGATATGATGGCGGGACTGCTCAGACCGTTCTGTGATAAGTGCATCCCCATAATATGGAGACCGTTCCACGAGGGGGACGGAAACTGGTTCTGGTGGGGCGCAAAGGGTCCAGAAACAGTCAAAAAGCTGTACCGCATTATGTATGACAGATTCACGAATCTTCACGGGCTTAACAACCTGATTTGGGTGTGGAATTCCCCCATCCCCGAATACTACCCCGGAGATGATACGGTGGATATCATTTCAAGAGATATTTACACCGAATGTCACGTCCATAAGGACTGCGCCAAGGAGTACAGCGAGCTTACAAAAATCACCCCGCAGAAAAAAATAGCTCTCATAGGAGAATCGGGAACTCTGCCGGATATAAACGGTATACATGAAAATAAGCTCGGCTGGACCTGCTTTATGACATGGTCAAAAGTGTTCTGCCTTACCGAAAAGTTCAACAGCTATGAATATCTTAAGACGCTGTACAGCAGTCCGTATGCTGTTACAAAGGAAAATCTGCCGGAATTGTATTAGAGCTTTAAGGATTCAAGCTTTTGTGTACAAATATTTGTACGCAAAATCAAAAATACCTATTGACATTTTCAGAAAAAGGAGTATTATAGTAATTAGAACGTATGTTCTATCTGACGAAAACAAATTTTGCAGGAAGGCTTAGTAGCACAGCTTACAGGTCTTTTTGCGGCACCGCACAAAAACGTGATACCGATTGAGCAGGAATCGGATTTTTACGCTTTTGTGCGGCGTTTTTAATTTTATGCTAATTCACGGTTCATGCTTATTTACGCCCGAAAAGTGCCCGAAAATCTGGTGATGAATCCATCGCCGAGCGATTTTGTGCCCGCCTTTTGGTATCATTTTACGCAGAAATCAGTATTGGCTATAGGCTGACCGTGAATTGGTATTAAGAAAGGAATGATAGTATTAAATGACAGAAGCAATATTCGACATATCCGCAGACGTGACCAGGGACAACCGGTCGTGCAGGGTAATTGCAAAGCAGTTCGACGTCAAATCGCGATATCTAAGGGTGCGTATAACCAACCACGGCAGAGCTGTTATTGTACCGAAGAGTTCTAAGGTTGTAATAAACGTCAGACGACCTGACGGCACAGCCAAGGCGTTTTCGGGTGTTGTGAATCACGACGGCACTGTTAAGGTTCCGCTTCACAGCTGGGCGTTGGAGCTTGAAGGCGAGCTTCGCTGTGATATCTCCATAATCGGGACGGATGGTACTAAGCTCACCACTACCTCATTTAAGGTAACGGTAGAGCGCTCGACCTATTCCGGCGATGATGTTTCGCAGGATCAGGAAAGCATGGACATCATAACCGAGGTACTGACAGAGATAAGCAACCGAATGCCCAACTACAAAATAGGTCCGGGACTTGCGGTATCGGAAAACACTATTTATGTCACCGCAGGCACCGGCGGGGGCGGAGCGCCTGTCGACCCGACGCTCTCGCTGGAAGGTGCCGCCGCAGACGCCAAAGCTACCGGCGACGCCATAAAGCAGATAATCGATTCCGCAAACGCCGAAGAGCCGTGGGACAGCGGCTGCTGGACGATTGACCCATGGATAAACAACGAACCGGGTTCGGCTGAGGGCTACTCCAACTCCCAGACTATACAGCTTGAGCCAAACACAAAGTACACTATATCCATAAGTGAGGATGACGGCAACACACTGTATATAGCCGGTGAAAACGGCGGAATCTATTCGGCAGTTCAGGAGCATGGCGGATATCAGACCTTTACCACCGATGAAACAGGCAGGCACACATTCTGGCTTCTGACACCGGGCAGACGATATGACGACTACATAAACGGAACGCTGAAGGTCTCTATAGTCAAGGGCAGTTTGCCTAAAATGCAGGGCAAGGGTGTCACCAAGGTTTCAAAAGACGGCTGGGTTATTAAGACGCATGAAAACGCCCCCGGAGAGCTTAATAATCGTTACCTGGATATATATTCTCCATTCGGCAAATACTTCAGTCTTAATACCGGTGCATATAACGATGACCCATCAGACGGCGATACTTGGTGCGGATTAACAATTGGTCAGCCGGACTACTCCGGTGCAAATGAGGCTGGAATCCATCTGGCAGTCCCAGGTGCCGGGATGGACGTATCCTTCATGAACGCTGGTATTCTTGCTGAGCTTGTTTTTAACATGGGAGTATACGGAGCACCTTTGGAATACGGCAAATATATGTTTGCCTTTAACGAGCCGGATGTTCCAAGCTATGCACGATTCCAGATATTCAAGGATGCCATTCCGATATCTCTCACTTCCGAAGGCATAAAGGTCAAAAATAACAATCAGGCAGTAAAAACCGAAAATGAAGCCGAGTGGAAAACAGTAAACCTTTATGAACTGGAATCAAGGGTAGCGGCACTTGAAGCGCAGATACAATCGCTTACCGGCAGTTCAAAGTAACTCGACCGGGCTGCATATTATCAAACGAAAGGATATATAAATGACTATGAGAAACATTTTCTGCGCCGTTTTTGGAGCGGCAGGAAGTATTTTCGCCTCCATATTCGGCGGCTGGGACGCCGCGATAGTCACGCTCATCATCTTTATGAGCATTGATTACATAACGGGTCTGATAGTTGCAGGGGTCTTTCATGCCTCAAAAAAGTCTCCCAACGGCTCGCTTGAAAGCCGAGCCGGATGGAAGGGACTTTGCAGAAAGGGCGTTACCCTGCTTATCGTATTAGTCGCAACACGACTTGATATGGCAATCGGGACGCATTATATCCGCGATACAACGGTCATAGCCTTTGTTGTCAACGAAGCTATTTCCATAATCGAAAACGCAGGGCTGATGGGTATTCCGATACCGGAGGTTATAATCAGAATGATAGACGTACTTAAAAAGCAATCAGAAGACGGAGGCTGTGAGAATGGCGGTTCAGATTAAAGGGATAGACATTTCAAAGTGGCAGGCAGACAAAAGCGGAAACACCAAGGTGGATTTTTCCCTGCTCAAACGGTCGGGGTATGAATTCGTGATACTTCGCGCATCTATAGGACGTTCAAAGGACATATCCTTTGATAGCCACTATAAGGCGGCAAAAGCTGCCGGTCTGCATATCGGCGCTTACCACTATCTCAACGCAAAAACGCGCGATGAAGCCTTGGCGGAGGCGGATTTCTTCCTCAAAACCATAAATGGCAGGCAGCTTGATTATCCGATATGCTTAGACATTGAAAGCGACGTGCAGAAAAAGCTTGGAATGGCAAAATGCACAGATATCGCCCTTGCTTTTATGCAAAAGGTCGAAGCCGCTGGATATTATACCATGCTTTACTCCGGTGCGAACTTCATAAGCAAATATCTCGATATGGAGCGCCTTCGCCACTTCGATGTGTGGCTGGCGTGCTATACGTCCGAGGAAAGGCGGGAGGAGCTTTATAAGCACGATATCTTAGGCATATGGCAGTACAGCTCATCGGTGATATTGCCCGGAGTATACCCCGGACGGCTGGACCATAACATCGCCTACAAGGACTATGCAAAAATCATCAGCCGCGCAGGACTAAATAATCTGAAATAATCACAGGCATCAGCCGAAGGCAGAAAGGTCTTCGGCTGTTTTTTTATAGGGAGTATACCGCTTCGGTGAAAACATCAATAAATTCCGAGAATATGTTAAGAAATCGTCAGTGTTCCCCTTGCCAACTGTCTGGAAAAATGCTATAATAAATTGATAGCTGTGTACCGCTTGTTCGGATTTTCACGGCAATTATAGGGAAATTATCCCGATATACCATGTCGGGATGGCAAAATCACAAAAAACAGGCTATAGGCGTGTGCCTCCGAGCAAAGGTGCAAGGGTTTGGGACAGCTTTAAGCCGGTATGAAAGGAAAGGTATAATTATGCAGTACGGTTATTTTGATCTTGAAAACAAGGAATACGTTATAACCAAGCCGAATACCCCTGCACCCTGGTGCAACTATCTCGGCTCGCCCGCTTACGGCGCTATCGTATCCAATAACGCAGGTGGATACAGCTTTGTTCAGTCTGGCGCAAACGGAAGAATCATCCGCTATCGCTTCAACTCAAACATGGCTCTTCCGGGAAGATATATCTATATAAGAGATAACGATTCGAGCGACTACTGGTCTGCAACCTGGCAGCCGGTCGGCAAGCCGCTGGATTCCTATAAGAACGAATGCCGCCACGGTACAGCTTACACCGTTATAACCTCGGAATACGCCGATATCAAGTCGGAGGTCACCTACTACGTTCCTATGAACTGCACCTATGAGGTTTGGCGGGCTAAAGTCACCAACCTTTCGGATAAGCCCAGAAACCTTTCGGTATACGGCTTCTGCGAATTCACCAACGAAAACAACTACGAGCAGGATCAGGTTAACCTGCAGTACACCTTGTTCATCACCCGCACATCGTTTGAGGGCAACAAGATTTTGCAGCACATCAACGAAAACTCCGGCAAGGACGCTTCCGGCTCCAACCACCGCGAGCGCTTCTTCGGTCTTGCAAATCAGCCCGTTTCCGCCTACAACGGCAATCTGGACAGCTTTATCGGCTCTTACCGCACCTACTCCAATCCGATAGCGGTTGAAACCGGCAAGTGCGACAACGTTTTAAACTACAACTCCAACGCCTGCGGAGCGCTCCAGTCTGATATCACCCTTGCCCCCGGCGAAACCAAGGAGTTTATATATGTACTCGGTCAGCGCGACAATGCCGAAGCCAACAAGATTCTTTCAAGATACGTAAACGCCGGCACGGTTGAGGATGAAGTCGCCGAGCTCAAGAACTACTGGCACTCCAAGCTTGAAAACTTCGAGGTTAAGACCCCGAGCGAGGAGTTCAACAACATGATAAACGTTTGGAACTCCTATCAGTGCTTCATCACCTTCACATGGTCGCGCGCAGCTTCCCTTATCTACTGCGGCTTAAGAAACGGCTACGGCTACCGCGATACCGTTCAGGACATTCAGGGTATCATCCACCTCGACCCCGAAATGGCTCTTGACAAGATCCGCTTTATGATCTCCGCTCAGGTAGACAACGGCGGCGGACTTCCCTTAGTCAAGTTCAACCACAACGCCGGTCATGAGGATACCCCCGACCAGGCGTCCTACGTTCAGGCGACAGGTCACCCCTCCTACCGTGCGGACGACGCTCTGTGGCTCTTCCCGACGGTTTATAAGTACATCGGCGAAAGCGGCAACAAGGCGTTCTTGGATGAAGAAATTCTTTACGCCAACGGCGGAAGCGACAGTGTTTACGACCACTTAAAGCGCGCTATCAACTTCTCGATGGAACGTTTGGGCGCACACGCAATGCCCGCAGGACTTTATGCCGACTGGAACGACTGCTTAAGAATGGGCGCAAAGGGCGAATCCACCTTCGTTGCCTTCCAGCTCTACTACGCAATGAACATCATGCGTGAGTTCGCGGCAGAGAGAAACGACAGCGAGTATATCGAATATCTCAACAAGGTTCAGCCCAAGCTCGGCGAATCGCTTGCCAAGTGCTGGGATGAGGACAGATTTATAAGAGGCATCCGTGAGGATGGCGTAGTAGTAGGCGCCAAGAGCGACCCCGAGGCTAATATGTGGCTCAACCCGCAGAGCTGGTCGGTAATATCCGGCTTTGCTTCACGCGAGCAGGCTGACAAGGCTATGGAAAGCGTTCACTCGATACTCAACACCAAGTACGGCGTTAAGCTTTTAGACCCGCCATACATCAAGCATATGTTCGGCGGCGCGATAATGCACATCTTCAACCCCGACACCAAGGAAAACGGCGGTATCTTCTCGCAATCGCAGGGCTGGCTCATCCTTGCCGAATCTCTCCTGGGACACGGCAACCGCGCGTTTGAATACTTCCTTGAAAGCTCCCCCGCTTCGATGAACGACAGGGCGGAGATAAGAGTTATCGAACCTTATGTTCACGGTCAGTTCGTTGAATCCACAACCTCTCCGTTCGAGGGCAGAGCGCACGTTCACTGGCTCACCGGTACTGCTTCAACCGTCATGGTCGGCTGCATCGAGGGTATATGCGGTATGCGCCCGAATGCCAAGGGTCTTGTTGTAAGCCCCGCTATCCCCAGCGAGTGGGACGGCTTCACCATCTCCAAGAACTTCAGAGGACATCACCTTGATATCGAGATTGACAACTCCGCTCACGTTGAATCCGGCGTCAAGGAGCTTTGGCTCAACGGCGAAAAGCTTGAAGGCTGCCTGATCCCTGCCGATAAGATGAGCGATAAGAATACCGTTAAGGTTGTTTTGGGATAATACCGAAATCGATATATAAAAACTTATATTCGTCTGAAATGAAAGCAAAATATATGGGGCGGAGGCTTTGCGGCTTTCGCCCTACTATATATGGAGGGGCATTAAATGACCAAAAAAGAAAAACTTATATCCGCCCTGCTTCTGGCATTTTCTGTATTCTTATTCATCTGCACGTTGATCAATCTATTCACCGGACATATCGGCGCCGCCATATGCGGGCTTGCCGCCGGGGGATTTTGTATGTGCGTGTGGTATGTGTATAGCAATAAAAGCGTGAAGAACGATGAAAGCAAGCAATGAAGCAGTTTTCCGCTTGAAGATTCCTAACAGATAAACAACCGGCTTATGCGACCATCTCAGCATAAGCCGGTTAATTCTATTTATCACTTCTGGAACGTGGTCTGAACAAAACTGCCATCAGCAGGGCGAAAACCATCGCCGCGGTTATTCCTGCCGCACAGGCAGTAAGCCCGCCGGTGAATATGCCTAAGAAGCCCTTTTCATCCACCGCTTCCCTTACTCCCTTTGCTAAAAGGTTTCCGAAGCCCGTCAGCGGCACGGTCGCGCCAGCTCCCGCGAATTCCGCGAAGGGCACATACAGCCCCACGCCGCCCAGAATCACGCCTACAACAACGTAGCTGACGAGTATCCTCGCCGGGGTGAGCTTAGTGTAGTCGATAAGCACCTGACCTATCGCGCACAGCAGCCCGCCTATCAAAAAAGCCCATAAATACTGCATTTCTTCACTTCCTTAACTCTGCTTGGTTTCTTTTTCATGAGATATCCACGCCAAGTGGGATATCCCCGGTATGCTCTTTCCCTGCTGGGTCGAGGTCGGGGACAAAAGTGCGCCTGTCGCCGCAAAGAGGATATTTTTAAGCCTTCCCGCCTTTATCTCCGGGAGGAAATGTCCGCAGAGCATACTTGCTGCACATCCACAGCCCGAGCCGCCAGCGTGGACGTCCTGCTCGGATGAATATATCATACAGCCGCAGTCAAGGTGTCTGTCACGGATGTCTATGCCGTCCCGAAGCAAAAGCTCGCATAAGATCCGCGAGCCTACCTCGCCCAAATCGCCGGTCACTATGTGGTCAAAATCCTCGGGTCGGCGGTGCATATCCTTTAAGAACTGCTTTATAGTGGAGTATGCCGCCGGAGCCATCGCCGCACCCATGTTGTTGGCGTCTTTAATGCCCTTGTCCTCGATTTTGCCGATGGTTACCGCACGGACATATGGCGGTTCGTTCCCCTGCTCTACTATCACCGCCCCCGAAGCGGTTGCCGTCCACTGGGATGTCGGGGTGCGCTGTCCGCCGTATTCCAGCGGGAAACGGTACTGCCGCTCGGCAGTGCAGAAGTGGGAGGATGTTATAGCCGCCGCCCTCTGTGCCGCCCCCGAATCCACCATGAGTGATGCCAGCATCAGCCCCTCAGACATGGTGGAGCAAGCACCGTATATCCCGATAAAGGGAATTTTGAAGTCCAGCACCCCGAAGCTTGTACCTATGCACTGGTTTAAAAGATCGCCGCCGAACATCATCGAAAGCTCGCTTCCGGGGATTTTGCGCTTGTCAAGCGCGGTTTGCAGAGCCAAGCCCTGCATGGCGTTTTCAGCGTCTTCAAAGCTTTCCTGACCGAAGCGGTCGTCCTTATCTATATAATCATAACAGCCGCCGTAGGGACCTTCGCCCTCTTTTATTCCGCCGACCGCCGCAAACGAACTTATGCATACCGAATTATCCGGCATTACGGTTGATTCGCCGATTCTTTTTGACATATATTTCGCTTCCTTCTTTCAGAGCTTTAAGCTCTGATACTTTTTTATGTTATACTTATTCTACGTTAAAAAGTGTCTGACCACACTTGGTCATGACCATGTATGGTCGTTGAATCGCTGCAAAACCCATCGTATAGCGGTTTTGTGGCGATTTTACTTGGGCTGCCCAAGCAGCCCTTCTACACTTTTACGTAGAATTAGTATTATTATCCTCAGTTAAGCCGCTAATATTCCTGCATTTTATTAATGTCCCTCTTGAAAAAAACGCGGAAATAGTGTATAATATTAAAATGTAGTATTATAGCCAAAAGAAAGAGTGAAATAATATGAAAAAAGCTTTATCCGCCGTATCGCTTATAATCTGTACGGCTCTTATATTTATGATAGCGCTGTGCTCCTGCACCAAGAAGGAAGAGGAAAAGCCCGCAAACGGCGGCGTTCCGGACAGGGTTGTTTCAAGACCCACACAGTCTGACAGCGTGCCTGACGGCAGTTCGCAGATTCCGGATGTCACCACCGGCAGCACACCCGAAAATACCGGCTCTGCTGACGAAAGCGGTATTATATCCGATGTCTCCACAGGCTCTGCCGACACTCCGTCTGTAAGCGAAAACAAGCCGGACGTCACTAACGAGGATGATAATATAACCGTCAGTGAGGAAAACGACCTTTCAGACTGCAGGGCGATGGAATATCTGAAGCTCCTCAACTCGGGCAAGGTTCACGCTTCTCTTATAGAAGCCTCATCGCACGACAATGAAAATGCCTCCAGCATTGAAAGGGAGTACTTTGTAAACGGCAATAATGCGGTATTCATCAACGGCAGCACCAAAATAATCATGGATGATACCGAAGTTACGGTTATCGATTTGGACGAGATGACATACTACTCCTACCCGCGTGAGGATGAAGATACCGGCGCGAACTTCGGGTATGATATATCGGATTATTCACTTGTTTCCCGTACAGAAGATGAGGATGGTTCGCTTACCGAGGTTTACGAAATATCAAGACGCGGCGGCAATATAAAATCCACATGGACGTTCTTCCCCGGCGGCAATCTGACTGTTGCGGATGTAACTCAGGCGGGCACCTATTACTGGTACAGCTTCAGCCTTATCGAGTCGGATGTTTCCGATATGGATATGTCCATTCCGGAGGGCGTTGTGGAAACCGAGCCGGAGGATTATTTTGAATAAAATCAATAAACATTTATTATGAAAGGATACAAATATTATGCCCAAAGTAATTATCGAAATGGAAAACGGCAAAAAAATGACAGTTGAGCTTTATCCCAAGGAGGCTCCCATAACCGTTGAGAACTTTTTAAAGCTTGTTAAAGAGCATTTCTATGACGGACTTATCTTCCACCGTGTTATCAGCGGCTTTATGATTCAGGGCGGCGACCCCATGGGAACCGGCTACGGCGGATCAGACACAAGCATCAAGGGCGAATTCCGGGCAAACGGAATCAACAATACCATTCGTCACACCCGCGGAGTTATATCGATGGCGCGCTCGCAGTCCCCGAATTCCGCTTCATCGCAGTTCTTTATCATGCATAAGGACGCTCCTTATTTGGACGGCCAGTATGCCGCCTTCGGCAAGGTGGTAGAGGGTATTGAGGTTGTAGACGAGATCGCTTCGGTCGAGACTGACTATAACGATATGCCCTTGAAGCCGCAGAGAATCAAGACTATAACCTTAGCATAAAGATATGCGCGTAACCTTAAGCGACAATCCAAGGCTGGAATATCTGCGGCAGAAAACAGTCAAGCTGACATCCTCCCCCGGCTGTTACATTATGAAGAACAAATCGGGGACGATAATATACATCGGCAAGGCAAAAAACCTGCGAAACCGCGTTTCCACCTATTTTCACGACAATGACCATCTTACAAAGGTTGCAAAGATGGTTTCAAACGTCTATGATTATGAATTCATAGTCACCGATTCGGAGTATGAAGCGTTAGTCCTCGAATCCTCGCTGATAAAACAGCATCAGCCGAAGTATAATATCCTGCTAAAGGACGATAAGGGGTATTCCTATATTAAAATTTCGGATGAGGATTTTCCGCGAATCACAAAGGAGAATCAAAAAAAAGGTCCCGGAACATTTATAGGACCGTATACAAGCGGGCTGACCTCGAGCCAGACGGTTGAAGAGGTAAACCGGGTTTTCATGCTCCCCACCTGCAAAAAGGTGTTTCCAAGGGACTTCAAAAAATCCCGCCCCTGCCTTAATTTTCAGATAAAGCGGTGCATAGGACTTTGCCGGGGGTGCTTCTCAAAAGAGGATTACGCCGACATCATTAAGGATGCTATAGACTACATCAAATCGGGCAGCGGGACTTCGGTGGAGGCTCTCACCGCCGAGATGAATCGGCTTGCCGAGAATATGGAGTTTGAGAGAGCTGCGCTGCTGCGCGACAGAATCGCGGCGATAAAGAGAGCTGCCGAAACCCAGAAGATTTTTGAAAAGGATATTCCGGATACTGACGTTATTGGGCTTGCTAAGAACGGCAGCCTGAGCTGCATTTCGGTGCTGATATACCGCAACTCCAAGCTGAGCGACAAGTGTGACTTTATGCTGGGCGAAATCGGGGATGATATCTCCGCGCGGGAAGAATTTTTGATTCAGTACTACGACCGTGCTCCAAGAATCCCCAAGGATATTTACATCGACGCTGAGCTTAATGAAACCGACAATATCCGCAGATATCTGATGGAAAAATCCGGTCATGCGGTTTATATCAATAACGCCAAGAGGGGCGAAATGCTGGAGCTTACTAAAATGGCAGTCCGCAACGCCGCAGAACAGCTATCCATCCAAGTCGGAAGAACCGAAAAGGAAATAGCCGTGCTTGAAGAGCTGGCTTCGCTTTTAGGGCTTTCAAAGACCCCCATCTATATCGAGTGCTACGATATATCCAACCTTGCTTCAAGCGACATGGTCGGCGGAATGGTGGTTATGGATAACTCCCGCTTTGCCAAGAAATACTATAAGAAGTTCAATATTAAAACCGTCGCCGAGCAAAACGACTATGCCAGTATGCGTGAGGTCATTCGCCGCCGCTTCTCTGAATACCTCAACCCCGAATGCAAGGACGAGGGCTTTAAAACTTTGCCGGACGTTATTTTCTTGGATGGCGGCAAGGGACACGTTGCGGCGGTAGCTCCCCTGCTTGAGGATATGGGAATTAAAACCGCGCTTTTCGGACTTGTTAAGGACAATAAGCACCACACCCGAGCGGTTGTTGACCCGAACGGTCAGGAAATACAGATAATGAAATCACGCTCGGTATTCTCACTGTTGACACGGCTTCAGGATGAAGTCCACCGCTACACCATAACCTTCCAGACCTCGAAGCGCTCCGCACACGTCCACGAAACCGAGCTTACAAAGATATCCGGCATAGGTCCTGCAAAGGCGAAGGCTCTTTTATCGGAGTTCAAAACAAAGCAGGCGCTCAAAGCGGCAAGCATCGAGGATATTTCGGCGGTGATGAAAATAAATCCCGAAAAAGCGGCTGAAGTAAAAGAGAAATTCATAGACCAGCTAAACTACTGATCTCAGTCTGAAGCGATACAAAAAATCAGGCGCAAACGCTGTACAACAGATTATCACCCAATTTTGAGACGCTTTTAAAGGCTGAAATAAGTGTATTATTAATTTTGCAGTTTTCGATAAAAATTTTGTAGACAAACCGCAGATTTTATAATATAATATCGTTAAACCAATAATCGCCCGAAAGGCGATTATTGCCGCACCCCGCCTGACTGCGGGATAAGTTGTGTTATAATATCCGCAGGCGTTGATTCAGCGCGTCCCCCCCATGATGAGAAAGGATTACCCATGGCAAAAAATCTCCCCGCATACAGCGGCACCCTCAGAAGCCACATACTCAACGTCCCGGAAAGCGTATACAAATGCGGAGGGATCCTTATTTTCGGAAGACGGATAAAATCGCTGGTGTTCTCCACCGACGTTGCCATCATAAAAAACATCAACGCGGATGGCGTGATTGCGGTATATCCCTTTACCCCTCAGCCGATAATATCTCAGGCGATAATAACCGTTTCGGATGTTCCGGTGTTCGTCGGCGTGGGCGGAGGACTTACCGGCGGAGAGCGCTCGGTAAGGCTTGCCGAAAACGCCGAGAATCAGGGCGCATACGGCGTAGTGGTCAACGCTCCGATAGACCCATCCATTATAACCATGATAAAACAGCGTGTGGAGCTTCCGGTAATAGCGACCATTGTTTCGGACAGGCAGGATATCGACGCCCGAATTGCTGCCGGTGCGGATATTTTAAACGTCGCGGCATCGGTCAATACACCAGAGCTTGTACGCAAAATAAGGGAACAGTACCCGGATATCCCCATAATAGCAACCGGTGGTCCGACCGACGAAACCATCGCCCGAACCATAGATGCAGGAGCAAATGCTATAACCTATACTCCGCCCTCAAACGGTGAGATTTTTGCGCAGACCATGGAAAAATACCGCAAAAGATACGTTACAAATGATTAACATAGAAATAGTCTTTCACGAAAGGCGTGATTTAAAAATATGAGAGTAATAACAGGCACTCTGAGGGGCAAAAGGCTTATAACCTTGGAAGGCGAAAGCGTGCGTCCCACCACCGATAAAACAAAGGAAGCAATTTTTTCGATAATACAGTTCGACATTCCGAACGCTGAGGTCTTGGATCTGTTTGCAGGAAGCGGTCAGCTTGGAATAGAAGCCTTAAGCAGAGGCGCAAAGCACTGTGTATTTGTCGATAAATCCAAGGAGTCTATAGGAGTTATCAGGCAGAATATTGAAAGCTGCAAGCTTGAAAACAGCTCGAGGATTCTTAACTACGATGCTGAGGATTATCTTAAAATGGCGCACCATAGCTTTGATATCGCCATTTTAGACCCGCCCTACAGTTTGGGTCTGATACCGAAGGTGCTTTCCGGAGTAGATGAGATAATGAACCCCGGCGGAACTGTCGTCTGCGAGCATGAAGCGGGGCTGGAGCTTCCGGAAAAGGTAGGCGGTCTGACGCTTAGGCGCAGATACAGCTACGGCAAATTGGTCGCGCTGACTGTTTACGATAAGGACAGCGCAGATACTGATAACTGACATTTATAAGTTAAGGACGGTAAATGATATATGAACCAAAGAATAGCGGTCTGCCCCGGCAGCTTCGACCCGGTAACGCTCGGACATCTTGACATTATGAACAGGGCTTCACAGCTTTTTGACAAGGTGATAGTGTTGGTTTCTGTAAATCCCAAAAAGGTCCCCAGCTTCACGCCGGAGGAACGAGTGGAAATGATAAGGAAGGTCACAGGACATCTTAAAAATATCGAGGTTGAAACGTCTGACGGTCTTCTTGCGGATTTCGTCCGAGAGAGAGGGGCTACGGCTATAGTAAAGGGTCTTAGAGCCGTTACCGACTTTGAATATGAATTCCAGATGGCACTTGCGAACAAAAAGCTCTGCCCCGAGGCTGAAACCGTGTTTTTGGTCACCCGTTCGGAAAATATGTATCTGAGCTCGAGCGTAGTAAAGCAGATAGCCAGCTTCGGCGGAAACATAAGCGATTTTGTGCCGCCGGAAATTAAGGACTTTATCGCCGAAAGACTGCTTAACAGCTGACAAACCAATCGATACAGATATTATCAATTTAATATAATAATATAAGGAGCTAACAAAAATGACTATTGATGAAATACTGGAAATGATGGACGAGCTTTTGGACAAGGCGACAAGCGTTCCCTTTACCAATAAGAAAAGCCTGGTAGACGTCGACCAGCTGCGCGAGTATATCGACAATATCCGCTATAACCTTCCCACCGAAATAAGAAAGGCAAAGGAAATGGTTGCCGACCGTTCAAACATAATTGAAGAAGCAAACGCCGAAGCGGAAGAGATCATTAAAAAGGCTGAGGAGCGCGCCAAGGTGCTCGTCTCCAAGGAGGAGATAATAAAGCAGGCTCAGGCGGCGGCGAATGAGATCTCTCAGCAGGCACGGATGATGGATGCTAACATCAAGAAAGCCATGATAGAACGCATGGACAGTATTCTTTCGGAATCCGAAAAGGCGGTTACAAAATCCCTCAGCGAAATCAAGCATATGCGTGACACCATTAAGGAAGCCGCCAAGAAAACCGAAGGCGACAATAAATAGATTTTTGTTTTTCTCCGGAGAGCGAGCGTTTTCCACAAGAATACACGCGTCTTTTTGACTAAATTCGTCTTCATGCCGATTGACGGGCGGCGGGTAAGATAATATAATGTAATGTAAAGCTCTGCAAATCCCGGCGGGATTTGCAGGTATCGCATCAAATACTTCATAAGATTAAGGAGAATTTTTGTGTCTACAAAAGTCGTTAAGTTCGGCGGAAGCTCTCTTGCCGACGCCAATCAGTTTATAAAGGTTGCAAATATCATCAAGTCAGACCCCGACAGAAAGTATGTCGTTCCCTCCGCTCCCGGAAAGCGCAATTCCAAGGACACCAAGGTAACCGATATGCTTTATTCCTGCTATGATTTAGCGGTGAGCGGCGGGGATTTCCTTACCATGTTCGAGCAGATAAAGAAAAGATACGTCGATATAATAAACGATTTGAAACTTGATCTTTCACTGGACAGCGAATTTGAAACCATCAAGCACAGCTTTATGTCAAGAGCGGGCAGGGACTATGCCGCATCACGAGGGGAATATCTCAACGGCAAAATACTTGCCAAATTCTTGGATTTCGCCTTTGTTGACGCCGCAGAGGTCATATTCTTCAACGACGATTCAAGGCTCAATTTAGATGAAACCTGCCGCGCAGTTAAAACCCGTCTTGAAAAGGTCGGAAATGCAGTAATTCCGGGATTTTACGGTTCAATGCCCAACGATACCGTCAAGACCTTCTCCCGCGGGGGATCGGACATCACCGGCTCTATAGTCGCGGCGGCGGTCAATGCGGATATCTACGAAAACTGGACGGATGTTTCGGGATTTCTGGTCTGCGACCCAAGAATAGTCCCCGACCCGATGCCTATCAAGACGATTACTTATCACGAGCTCAGAGAGCTTGCTTACATGGGCGCAACCGTCCTGCATGAGGATGCTATATTCCCTGTGCGCAAGGCGGGAATCCCGATAAACATAAAGAACACCAACAAGCCGGACGATCCGGGAACCATGATAGTAGAAACCGCCGGCAACGACAGCTGTATTTATACCATAACCGGTATAGCAGGTCACCGCGGATTCGTCACCGTCACTATCGAAAAGGATATGATGAATGCCGAGCTCGGCTTCGGTCGAAAGGTGCTCGAGGTCTTCGAGAATTATAACATTTCCTTCGAGCATATGCCATCAGGCATCGACACCATGAGCATAGTTGTTCATAAGGATGAGTTTGAGGAAAAGGAAGCGCTTTTAGTCCACTCACTCCGCACGGCGGTAAATCCCGATAAAATAGAGATAGACAGGGATATTGCGCTTATCGCGGTAGTCGGCAGAGGAATGAAGTCTCAGCGCGGAACTGCGGCAAGAATATTCGCCGCACTCGCCCATGCAAAGGTAAACGTAAAGATGATAGACCAGGGTTCGAGCGAGCTTAACGTTATAGTAGGCATCTCGAACGACGATTTTGAGACTTCGATTAAGGCTATCTATGATATTTTCGTAACACAGAGATTATAATTATTGTTCACAAAGGGACGAAAGTCACCATACTTTCGTCCCTCTTTTGTCTTGAAAGACAGGAAAGGAGCACATTATGCTTGACAAAAAAGGCTTCGATTTGTGGGCGGACGGCTACGACAAGGCAGTAGGTATATCCGATGAGGACGGCAGCTATCCGTTTGCAGGCTACAAACAGCTTCTGAACGAAATCTATAACAGAGTGCTTGATGGCAAAGCCCAATCGGTGCTGGATATAGGATTCGGTACAGGTACACTTTCATATAAGCTTTCACAGCAGGGCATAAAAATTTACGGGCAGGACTTTTCGGAGCGCATGATAGCGATTGCAAAGGCAAAAATGCCGGCGGCCGAGCTTTATCAGGGCAATTTTGCCGATGGGCTTGTGGAAAAACTGAAGCAGAACAAATATGATGCCATAATCGCGACCTATTCTCTGCACCATCTGACGGATGATAAGAAAGTCGGACTGATCAGTGAGCTTCTGACACTTCTGAACGACGGCGGCGCGGTATATATCGGAGACGTAGCGTTTAAAACTGCCGAGGCAAGAGCGGAAGCCAGACTTAAAGTCGGGGACGAATGGGACGATGACGAGTTTTATTTCGCGGCAGACGAACTGCAAAAGTTCTTCCCTGCTATGACATTTGAAAAGTTTTCGTTCTGCGCCGGGCTGATGTGCCTGAAAAAGTAAATATAGTATTGCCGCCGCCGAATCCTTTTTCCGGATTTTTGCGGCGGCTTTTCGTTTTATTTAACATTAGATTTATGTCCGCGAAAATGTTGCATTAAATATATTTTTGTGGTATAATTATAATGTATTATTATGTTATCATGCTGGAGGTGAGCGCGTATATGGCTATTATTAATAGAATTATCCTGATTATTCTGGCAATCGCGATATGCATGGCGCTGTCCTCCTGCTCACCCCAAAAAATCCCCGATCAAACCGAAGCTTATTCTGTCGATGAACCTGTAAACACTGAACCGTCAGAAATACTGGATGTATCCAACAGCAGTGAAGCTTTCAGCGCTTATCTCACAACCTATCATTCCTCGAAATATACCGAGGAGTTCCCATATCTTGTGAAGTTCAACTCCTATTCCGAAGTGGAAGAGTACTTTTACAGCCATGAAAGAGATTTCTTTTTCGGCGCGAGATTCACAATTGCCTGCGCTTCATTTTCAGACGATTATCTCGCCGATAACGACGTTATGATGCTTGTTATAGACGAGCCAAGCACCTATGCCAGCTTTGAATGCAAAAACGTCACCGTTGAAAACGGAAAAACCGTTTTTGATATAGAGCGGCATATCCCGCAGAACGCACCTCAGGGAAGCAGCATTGCCTATCACCTTGTTTTCACTGCTCCAAAGGGGAGCTATGATTATGTTGACACCGACAATTTCAGCGTCAATATCACGGAGGTAACAGACAATGACACCAGCGACGTTTTCGATGCCGAGCGCTTCCGCTATATCTACCCGGAGTTCTGGCCATCTTCCCACAAGGCTGACGCTTTGAACGAAGTATCTCCGGTAATAATATCCATCCACTCATATGATGAGCTTTTAGGCTTCTATGAGAACCAGAAATCAGATTTTGACCTTGATTCGGAGTTCCTGCCCCAAATCGGTTTCTCCTACACCGAGGAGCTTTTTAACGACTATGTTTTGCTGATGGCTCTGATGCCCTTCGATTCGCGGTATCCGCCGCCGACGATTCAAAACGTCTTCGTCTACAATATGAAAATATGGATATCGATAAACAACTATGCGGAACAGATACCCGAGGATAAAACAGTGTGGTATCTTCTGACCGCCGCAGTGGCAAAGAGGGATCTTGAAGGGATTGACCTCAACCAATTCAATATCGGCGGAACGGTTGAAAAACGATGATATTCAGCTGATTCGGCTTGGCATAAGGTCAGGTTAACAATTGCGCTTTCTTTGCTGACCTTTTCTGCCCGATTCGCTGTAATATATTGTGTTCATAGCTGACGTGGTGTATAATACTAATTTCCCGTAAAAGTGTAGAAGGGCTGCTTGGGCAGCCCAAATGAAATTGCCACAAAACCGCTGTGCGATGGATTTCGCGGCGATTCAACGACCATACATGGTCATGACCAAGTGTGGTCAGACACTTTTTAACTGGAAATAAGTATAATTATCTAACAATATTAATAATTGAAACTGAATTTTTACATTTCAATTGCTGCGAAAGGCGGTTATAACTATGAACTTGGAACAAAGACTTGCATCAATTCACCCTCACCCGCGCCAGATCGCGTGGCAGGAAACTGAATTTTATGCATTTGTACATTTCACCGTAAACACCTTCACCGACAAGGAATGGGGCGATGGCACAGAATCCCCCGAAATTTTTAACCCGATTGACTTCGATGCTCACCAGTGGGTCGCGGCAATAAAATCTGCCGGTATGCGCGGGCTTGTCTTAACCTGCAAGCATCACGATGGCTTCTGTCTGTGGCACTCAAAGCTCACACGGCACACGGTAGAATATAGCCCTTTTAAGAGGGATATCGTCAAAGAGACTGCCGATGCCTGCCGTGAAGGCGGGATAAAGTTTGGAGTATATCTTTCCCCATGGGACAGAAACAGTCTGCTATATGGCTCCGGCAAGCCGTATGACGATTACTTCTGCGGACAGCTTGAAGAGCTTCTTACAAACTATGGCGAGGTGTTCTCGGTCTGGTTTGACGGCGCCTGCGGAGAAGGTCCGAACGGCAAAAAACAGTACTACGATTGGGAAAGATACTATTCGGTGATTCGCCGCCTGCAGCCGAACGCCTGCATAAGCGTCTGCGGTCCGGATGTCAGATGGTGCGGCAACGAAGCCGGATATACCCGCCCGTCGGAATGGAGCGTTGTGCCGCTGAGGACAAAGGACACCGAAAAGGTTGCATCGCTGAGCCAGCATGAGGACAGTGACGAATTCAGACAGCGCAAGATTTTCGCATGGGATCAGGATCTTGGCAGCCGCGAGCTTCTTGAAAACGAGCCTGACCTGATTTGGTATCCCGCTGAAACCAACACCTCAATCCGCCCGGGATGGTTCTATCACGAATATGAGGATGACAAGGTGCGCTCGCTTGATGACCTTATGAACGTCTACTACAACTCAGTCGGCGGAAACACTGCCTTCCTTCTGAACATCCCGCCGGCAAGGAACGGTCTATTCCACCCCAACGACGTCGCGCGGCTTAAGGAAATCGGCGATACTCTCAGGAAGGCTTTTGCCGTGAATCTCGCAGACAGTGCAAGCCTTTCCGCTCTCTCCGAGGCAGAGGGATATGAGGCTGAAAATCTGCGTAAGGACAGCTATGAAGCCTGCTGGATGCCAAAAACAAAGCAAGACGCCGGGCTGACATTTGAGTGGAGCGAGCCGAAAAAGGTCGGAAACATAGTCATCAAGGAGAATATCCCGACAGGACAACGGGTCGAGGAGTTTGTTATCGAGACAAGGTGCGGCGGTGAATATAAAGAAGCGTTCCGAGGAACGGTCATCGGTCATAAAAGAATAGTCCGGCTGAATGAACCGGCTGACGGAATAAGAATCAGATTTACGCAGTCCCGCTGTGAGCCGATGATATCGTTTATCGGGATTTATGAGGGATAATAGGCTTTGCAAACACGTTTTCTCAAAAAAATTGAAAAAGCACTTGCAATTTGTGCAGAGTTATGATATAATATTTGCACGCGGCTGTAAAGCCATAGGTGTGATAAATCCATAGTACTACTGTCTGAACTGAGGATGATGGGCTACTATTCGGATATAAACGCAATAAAACACATTATCAGTTCAAAAGGAGGTAGAAATTAATATGGCAAAAGAAGGAATCCATCCTAAGTACGAGGAAACAACCATCACCTGCGCTTGCGGAAATGTTATTCATACCAGATCTACAAAGCAGAATATCAAGGTTGAAATCTGTTCCAAGTGCCATCCGTTCTTCACCGGTAAGCAGAAGTTAGTTGACACCGGCGGACGTGTTGATCGCTTCAACAAGCGCTATGGCATGAACAAGAAATAAGAAAAAGTCATTGAGGAATCTGTGCAAACCGGTTCCTCTGATTTTTTATGCGAGGTGAGAGACTTGTATAAAACCGTAAGAGAAGAGGCAAGCGACAGCTTTATCGTCGAAAAATCCGAGTTTATCGGGCGGATTTTGCCTGTAAAAACCGAGGAGGAAGCAATTGCTTTTATAGATAAGGTGCGCTCGGAAAACCGCAAGGCGCGCCACAACTGCTATGCCTATGTTCTGAGTGAGGGCAACATCACCCGGTATTCGGACGATGCAGAGCCGCAGGGAACGGCGGGTCCGCCGATTTTAGATGTAATCCAGAAAAGCGGACTGAGCGACGTCTGCATAGTCGTCACCCGCTATTTCGGCGGGATACTTTTGGGAAAGGGCGGTCTTACCCGCGCTTATTCAAACGGCGCATCCATTGCAGTCTCCGCCGCGAAAGTCATGGAGATGTACCCCGCATATGAAGTAACAGCCATCTGCGACTATTCCTTTTACGACAGGATAAGCTATGCCCTGCCGGAGTTTGAAGTCAAAATCACCGGAACGGATTATTCCGACAAGGTGAGCATACGCTTCGCAATAAAAAAAGAGCTCTTCCCCACCCTCGAGCGCAAGCTGATGGATTTGACGAACGGCGGAGTATCAATTGAAAAATCTGATGAAATACTATTTGATTTCGCCCAATAAATTATGCATATATACAAATCTCCTGATTTTTTTAGCAAAAAAAGAGGGGATTTGTTTTTTATTTCGTATAAATAATCAGAACGTAAATTAAAGGGGGTTTTGCTATGGAGCATCTGCCAAGAGAGTATACAGAAGAATCGGAGCATAAAATGCTTTCGCGCTTCGCCTGCTTTGCGGACGAAACTAAGGGGCGTGAACGCGAAGAGGAAAAGTGCCCTCTGCGAACAGACTTTCAGCGCGACAGGGACAGGATAATCCACTGCAATGCATTCTCCCGCCTGAAGCAGAAAACTCAGGTGTTCTTAAATCCCACCGGCGACCATTACAGAACTCGCCTCACCCACACCCTCGAGGTGAGCCAGATTGCGCGAACCATATCGCGCGCGCTGCGCCTGAACGAAGACCTGACCGAAGCCATTGCGTTGGGACACGATTTGGGTCATACACCTTTCGGGCACGCCGGCGAATCGGTTCTGAACGAAATATCTCCTTACGGCTTTAAGCACTACCGCCAGAGCGTGCGGGTTGTGGACTACATAGAAAAGGACGGCAAGGGGCTGAACCTGACCCACGAGGTCAAGGACGGCATACTCAAGCACACCGACGAGGTTGCCGAAACCAAGGAAGGCTTTATAGTCCGCTGTGCAGACGTTATCGCGTTCATAAATCACGATATTGAGGATGCTATACGTGCAGGAATCATCCGGGCGGAGGAGCTTCCGAAAAACGCTGTGGAGGTGCTTGGAGCTACAAAGTCGCAGAGGATAACCACGCTGGTAACCTCCTTAGTGAAAAACGGTGCGGAGGATATACATTATGACCCTGAAATCGAAGCCGCAAAGGAAGAGCTTAAGGAGTTCATGTTTTTAAACGTCTACAAAAATCCCAAGTGCAAGTCGGAGGAAGCAAAGGCTAAGGTGATGATAGAAAAGCTCTATCGGCATTTTCTTGATTATCCCGAAAAGCTCCCGGCTGACTACCTTGCCTTAGCGGACAGATTTGATAAGCCCACAGCAGTGTGCGACTATGTTGCCGGCATGACCGACAAATACTGCACCGATTTGTTTATAAACCTATACGTTCCAAAGGGCTGGAATATATACTGATCATCACGAAACAGCGCTTTACCCAAGGGGGTGGAAAAATTGCGGCTGTCTGCTGATTTTATTGACAGAATAAAGGATTCAAACCGCATTGAGGATATAATGCGGCAGTATGTTACCCTTAAGCGGAGCGGGCATGGCTATAAATGCCTTTGTCCGTTCCATTCCGAGCGAACGCCTTCCTGCACCGTGTATCCCGATAATGGCAGCTTCTACTGCTTCGGCTGCGGTGCCGGAGGGGACGTTATAACCTTCACCATGAAGATAGAAAACCTTGATTACATAGAGGCGGTCAAGCATCTGGCAGAAAAGGCAGGCATCCCCCTGCCGGAGGACGGCATACGCGACCGCGCCGCAGAAAGCAAAAAGCGGATTCTGGAGATGAACCGTGAGGCTGCAAAATTTTTCTATCAAGCCCTTAAAACTCCCGACGGCAGAGAGGGGCTTAACTACCTTATTAACACCCGCCGTCTGCGTCCCGAAACTATAAAAAGCTTCGGCTTGGGCGTTGCTCCCAACCGCTGGACAAGCCTTACAAACCATATGCTTTCTTTGGGATATACCCAGCAGGAGCTTATAACTGCTTCGCTGATAACCGAAAAGAACGGCAGATGCTTTGATTTCTTCGTAAACCGCGTAATTTTCCCGATATTCGACCTTCGTGGAAACGTAGTTGCATTTTCAGGGCGAACCTTGGATAAGGATTTCAAGGGAATGAAATACCTCAACTCCCGCGGGACGCCGGTATACGAAAAATCCCGAACCCTGTTTGCTTTAAATTTTGCCAAGAACACCTCAGTAAAATCCAAAAGGCTTATACTGTGCGAGGGCAATTTGGACGTTATCTCCCTTCATCAGGCGGGATTCACCGAAGCTGTCGCCACCTGCGGAACAGCTATCACGCCGGAGCACGCAAGGCTGATGTCGCAGTACTGCGACGAGGTTTACATCTGCTATGATGCAGATGCAGCAGGTCAGAAGGCCACCGCAAACGCCATTAACATCCTTTCCGCCGCCGGGCTTAAATCAAGCGTGGTAAGGATATCAGGAAACGGAATCAAGGACGTTGACGATTACATAAATAAGTTAGGACCGGAGCATTTTAAGGTGCTTTTGGACGGTTCTGAGGGTGCTATTCCCTATGAGCTTGCTAAGTGCCGCGAAGGGCTGGATGTTGAAAATGACGTCGGCAAGGTGGAATACCTTAAACGCGCTGTTGCCGTCCTTGCAAAAATTGAAAGCAGGCTGGAGCGCGAGGTGTATATCTCCCGCGTGGCACAGGACGTTGGAATCACCAAAGAAATTGTTTCGGCGGAGGTCTCGGCGTATCTCAAAAAGGAGAACCGCGCAGCAAGAAACAAGGAATGGAAACGTATAGAATCGGGGCGCACCGAGCGGGACGATATAAATCCCGAAGCCGCAAAATTTCCGAAGCTTGCCAAGGCTGAGGAGGGCATAATCGCCTATATTCTTGACCATCCGGACGGCGCAAATGATGTATTTTCAAGGCTTCCGGCGGAGCGTTTTGCAACGTCTTTTCATAAAAAAGTGTACGAAATACTTAAAAATAACGCAGATTCCTGCTCCGGAAGCGGTTTAAGTCTGCTTGGAAGCGAATTATCTGTGGCTGAAATGGGCAGAATATCCTATATTCTTGCGAAATCACGCGAAATCACAGTCGACGCGGCAACTCTTGACGATTATATGGATTTGCTGATGAATTCGTCGATGGACAAGCCATCCGCCGCCGAAATGTCGGATGATGATTTTTTGAAATACGTCCAGCAGCTAAGGCAGCAAAAGTAGTGGACAGCTGTACTAATTTCAGGCTAAAAGTATACAAACCTTGTGCAGCGAATCCGTGTTTAAATTGCATTCAATGATTTTGGTCTAACATTTTTATCTCTTTTAGGCTGGAATTGGTGTACTTATTTCTGCCTAAAAGTGCACAAACCTTGTGCGGCAAATTTGGTGAAA
>ULUA01019517.1_pt1 | contig 67354 bp, 53 predicted proteins | sample 1958081 | NCBI WGS metagenome assembly ULUA01 (sample SAMEA4835748, study PRJEB28245) | human gut metagenome | biome: gut microbiome; material: fecal sample | place: Denmark | collected 2008
TACTACGAATATTGATAAGTTCAACATAACCAATACCCATATCCCAGAAACAACAGAGATTACCGTTGTTAAGCTGTGGAGCGATGGCAATGACCTTGATGGTATCAGACCTTCATCAGTTACCGTTCAGCTTCTTGCAAACGGCTCCACGTATGGAGACAAGGTGGTTCTCAGCAATTCCAATATGTGGACTACCAAGTGGGAGAATCTCCCGAAGTATGAAAACGGTGTCGAGGTCAAGTATACCGTTGAGGAAGAACAGGTCTTTGGATACATTGCGTCTTATACTGATATCGTAAGCAATACCATCACGATAACAAATACTCATAATCCTATGAAGTATGATTATGTCAGCATCACCGGTCATAAGATTTGGGATGATGACGACGATATCCGTGGAATCCGTCCGGACAGCATAACAGTAGACCTTCTTGCAGACGGAGTTGTTGTAAGAAAGGCAACAGTTACCGCGTCTAACGGATGGCAGTGGTGCTTCAACAATCTTGAAAGACATCGCAATGGCACACCGATAGTATACACCGTATGTGAAGAGCCGGTTGAAGGATATATTTCAATGGTTGACGGTTATAACATTATCAACTACTATATTCCTGAGCCTGTTGAGCCGGATACTCCTGTAGAAGCAGATCTTGGCAATGACCGCATAGATTACTCTGGCAACGCCGCTGACAAATGCGGAATGGGAATAACACTCTCCGCTCTGCTCGGAACTGCACTTGCAATCGGTCTTTCTAAGATATTTGCAGGAAAAAGCAACGACTGATTTCCGCCACTCACATTGAGTTAAGCGATTGTCAGAGCTGACTTGATCTAAAAAGAAACAGCATAAAACCGCAGAAGGGAAACAACCCTCCTGCGGTTTTGCTTTATCAAAGGAATTTAAAATACTACTTTTTTCAAGTTTTGCAGCCTTAAAAACTGTAATCCGTATGTCACGCCATCAATGAAAAATAATCTTAGGCAAGCTATCCCGACACATACACTTGTATCTTCTAAGCCTTTTTCCGATACTCCCTCGGCAAAACCTGATAACACGCCTTGAACGCTGCCGAAAACTTGCTCTGGCTGTCGTATCCTACTGCCTGCGCTATTTCCGCAACGCTCATGTTCGTTTCTCTCAGCAGTTTTGCTGCACGCTCCATTCTGTGCTGCTTCATGTGGGCGGCGATAGATGTGCCGTAAACCTCCTTGAATGCCGCTTTCAGAGTTGTAGGGTTCATCAGATACTGTCTTGAAAGCTCTTCGATGGTGATTCTTTCGCCCATTTGACTTGCCAGCCGGTCATGAATCTTCTTTATAATTTCAACCTGTTCGGATTGATATGCTACAGACCGATTCCTGCACATGGATTCCGGATCTGAAAGATATAAAAGCAGCTCCAGAGTTTTGATTTTTTGATACGGTAGTCTGAGCTGTTCCGGCTGGTCGTAAAAAGCGGAGAAAATGCTTTCCGTCTTTTCATTTCCATTAATAAAAACGATGTCGCCGCCGCAGAGCCTGCCGAATATATCCGCATCGCTGAACAGCTCAGGAGGATTTGCAGCGGCTTCCTGCAAATCGATGAAAACGGTAAGACCGGAGTATTGACCGGAAGGGAAGCTTATTAATGAATCCGTACAGACGTTTATTGCGTGCAAAGAAAAATCCCCGGGATTGAGATAGATGTAATTGCCGCTGTCCATTCTCCAAATCATCTGTCCCGATTTGCAGTAGTTTATCTGTAAGACGTTGTTCATGGCTTTGTGCTGTACAGCAAATGAGCCGGATTCGATTTCTAAGTATTTGAGCTCTATTCCCGGGTAGAGCTGTATTGTTTCTTTTTGGTATATGCCGTTCAGATTTTTCATGCGTTTGCTTATTTCAATAAGATTTTCGCTCATTTTTTGCCTCGCTTTACTTCTCGGGGCAGGCGATTTCCATTACCTGCTCTATCATAAGATGCAGAAGCTGGCTTTGCGGCGTGTCTGCGGCGCGGTAATAGACCTCTTTTCCTTCACGGCGGCTTACAATCAGACCGCTGTTTTTTAAAGGCCTCAGATGATGTGATACCGCCGGACTCGACATATTCATCATTGCGGAAATGTTGATAACACATTCCTCACAGTGGCATAAAAGCCAGAAAATGCGGATTCGGGTGGGGTCTCCAAGCTGTTTAAAGATGTCCGCTACCACCTGAAAATTAGTCACCTTGCTCATCTGCTCGTGTATAGAGTTCTGTTCGCCCTCGCCGTGGTTGTGGGGGAGCTTGATATAGTCCATAAATATTCAGTTCCTTTCCTGTAAGCGATTTAATCCAAACAGAAATTCATTTCGCCCATTTGGTAAAAACGCCTTTCAGTATATTGACTTCATGACCTGCATATATTATACTACAATCATGATGATTAAACAAGTACTTAATCATAAAATTCAAATATATTTTTAAGGAGAGATACATATGAAGAAAACTTACGCTATCGAGGTTGACTGCGCAAACTGCGCTAATCTTATGGAGGATGCTGCCCGCAAAACAGAAGGAGTGGCTTCCGCTACCGTCAATTTTATGACCCAGAAGATGATAGTAGAGTTCGCCGAGGGAAGCGACCCTAAAACCGTTATGAAGGATGTTTTAAAGGCCTGCAAAAAGGTTGAGCCTGACTGCGAAATCGCTCTTTAATAAAACCGCTTTTAAACTGTTTATATAATGTATAAACCGGCGTCCTGAAAACGTGTTTTGAACAGTTTGGGGATGCCGATTTTACCAAAATATAAATAAACAATTAAGCACACATTGAAAGGATGATATTGCCATGCAGGAAATAATTATAGATATACTGCTCGGAGTAGTTATTATAGCGGCAGCGGTGCTTCTCTGCGTCGTAGGGACGCGTAAGGACGGTATGACAAAGAAGCAAAGAACGATGATGATTCGTATTCTTGTCTGCTCAACCGTTCTTCTGGGACTTCAGTTTGTCACAGCAGAGATGTTCAATTCTCTTGATAAATTCCTGTTCCCGTCAGCGGGAAGGTGGATACGCTTTGCCTGTTACCTTGCCGACTATTTCATTATCGGATATGATATTCTGAAAAAGGCTGTAAAGGGTATTAAAAACCGCCGCATATTTGATGAAAACTTCCTTATGGCCGTGGCAACTGTTGGCGCGATGGCCTTGGCGATATATCAAAATGGTGAATATCTCGAAGCGATTGCCGTAATGCTGTTTTACCAGATAGGTGAGTGGTTCCAGGGCTACGCCGTTGGCAAGAGCCGCCGTAATATCAGCAGCTTAATGGATATCCGCCCGGACTACGCCAATATCGAAAGGGATGGCAAGCTTGAGCAGATAGACCCCGATGAGGTCGAGATAGGCAGCGTTATAGTTGTTCAGCCGGGCGAAAAGGTACCGATAGACGGAGTCATTTTGGAGGGAAGCTCCAGTCTGAACACCGCCGCTCTGACAGGTGAAAGCCTTCCGAGGGAAGCAAAACCCGGCGACGAGGTTATAAGCGGATGCGTCAGCATGACCGGCGTTTTGAAGATAAAAACAACCAAAGAGTTCGGCGAATCTACTGTTTCAAAGATCCTTGATTTGGTGGAAAACGCCAGCTCCAGAAAGTCAAAGTCTGAGGATTTCATTTCAAAGTTTGCGCGCATTTATACCCCCGCAGTCTGCTATAGTGCCCTTGCTTTGGCGATAATCCCGCCGCTTGTGCGTATGCTTGTTATGGGTCTTTCGGCGGAGTGGGGAGTATGGATCTACCGCGCGCTGACCTTCCTTGTGATAAGCTGCCCCTGCGCGCTGGTAATCAGTATTCCTTTGAGCTTCTTTGCAGGAATAGGCGGAGCGAGCCAGCAGGGAATATTGGTCAAGGGTTCAAACTATCTCGAACTGCTGTCCAAAACCAAGACCGTCGTTTTCGACAAGACCGGCACCCTGACACAAGGCGTTTTCGAGGTGAACGGAATCCATCACAGCGATATAGACGATGCGCAGCTCATTGAATACGCCGCACTTGCCGAAAGCGCGTCATCCCACCCGATAAGCAAAAGCCTCCGCAGGGCATATGGTAAAGAACCTGACAGAAGCCGCGTAAGCGACATTCAGGAAATAAGCGGCAACGGCGTTATTGCCAAGGTGGACGGCATAGAGATAGCCGCTGGCAACGATAAGCTTATGGAGCGTCTGAGCATCCCGCACATCAACTGTCACAGCACAGGAACGATTATCCATATGGCGGTCAACGGAAAATATGCGGGGCATATTGTAATATCCGATATAGTAAAGCCCAATTCCAAGGCTGCAATATCCTCGCTCAAGTCGGCTGGAGTGGAAAATACCGTAATGCTCACCGGCGATGCCAAGAAGGTTGCAGATCAGGTAGCGGCAGAGCTTGGAATCGACAATGTTTACAGCGAGCTTCTTCCTGCCGATAAGGTCGAAAAGGTAGAGGAGCTTTTGAAGAATAAATCTGGCAAATCAAAGCTCGCATTCGTCGGAGACGGCATCAATGACGCTCCGGTTCTTTCACGCGCGGATATAGGCATAGCAATGGGAGCCATGGGCTCGGACGCCGCAATAGAAGCCGCAGATATCGTCCTGATGGATGACGACCCGCTGAAAATTTCCAAGGCGATACGGATTTCCAGAAAGTGCCTTGGCATAGTATATCAGAATATAGTACTTGCGCTGACAGTCAAATTTGCCTGTCTGGCGCTGGGAGCGGTGGGCATTGCGAATATGTACCTTGCGATTTTCGCGGATGTCGGGGTCATGATATTGGCTGTGCTCAATGCTATTCGGTGTCTGTTTGTGAAGAAGGTGTAGTATCACGGATTGGCAAAAGCAGATAAAAAATATATCTCCGCAGGCGATACCACATTGATAACAGACAATGCATAATAGATAAAATGGAGGATTGGTTATGGCATTCAGCGATGTGTTTAAAGAGTTCATCCCGATTCTGGTGGATGAGGATATATATCTTCGGCAGCATGAGCCGGAAAATGACGCAAGACCATTTTGGGAAATATATTGTGATGAAGAGAATTTCACATATTTCGGCGGCTATAAAGAACCTCGCGATTGGGACGAGGAGCGGGAAATCCAGGTAGAAGCAAGCCGCATAAAGGGATTTAAAGGCAAGCGGGAATACTCTTGGGTCGTAACATATCGCGGAGAAGTAGTTGGACAGATACAGCTGTTTAATTTCATTAACCATAACGCCTGCGCGGAGGTTGGCTATTTCATCAAGAAAGCTTATTGGAACCGTGGAATCAATACAAAGGTGTTAAAGGCAGTGTGCAGGTTTGGAATAGAAACTATGGGATTGGAAAGAATCGAAGCATTTGCTCATGTGGATAATATCGGTTCCAACAGAACATTGCAAAAAGCAGGGTTTGTGATGGAAGGAACTCTGCGAAAAAGGTTTGAAGTAAAAGGTAAGCTGTTTGATTGTAATGTGTATTCATTTGTCAAGGATAATTTAGGAAAATAGATAACTTTTAAATTGTCTGGTGAACGAAGCTTTTAGTTCACGGGTAGAGAAAAGTACAAAAAGAAAAGTCACCCTGCCGGTGGCTTTTCTTTTTGGTTTCTATAGTAAATGGCTGAGTGCAGGTGCAGGGCAAAACTCTTTGAATAGCTTGTCGTTCTTTATCCGAAAAATCTTTCTTTCAACAGTTTGCGGACTTTCTCCAAATCGGGATCACAAAGTATCGGCAAAGTGTCGACAAGTATCTCCGGCGGCATATCCCACCAGCGAAGCTTAAGAAGAAGCCCTGTCAATTCTTCATCAAATCTGGACTTGATCAATTCAGCCGGGTTACCACCAAATACCGTGTATGGCGGGACATTTTTGGCAACCACCGAGTATGCGGCAATAATTGCTCCGTCGCCGATTTTTACGCCTGGCATGATGGTGCTTTCCCGTCCGATCCAAACATCGTTTCCGATAATCGTATCGCCCTTATGTGGAAGCTGGGACATATGCGGCGGAGTATGCTCGCTCCATGCGCCGCCAAAGACGTTGAAGGGATAGGTTGTCACACTACTGATGCGATGATTCGCCGGCCCCATAATGAATTTTGTGCCGGACGCAATCGCGCAGAACTTTCCAATGATGAGCTTGTCACCAAACTCCGGATAGTTGAAAAGAACATTGTTTTTCTCAAATCCGGCAGGGTCATTTTCATCGTCGTAGTAGGTGTAGTCTCCTACAAAAACATTAGGTGCTTTGATAACATTTTTTATAAAGCATGAAGTCTTGTATTCGTTTGGAAAGATCACATTCGGATCTGGTATTTTATTCATATATATTCTCCTCTCTTAATTTTATGCTTATCTCGCATTGCAAGGGTCTGTAGAATTGCTGCAAAACCAATCGTACAGCGGCTTTACGCCGATTCCATAGTTGTAATTTTATGCGAAATAAGTATTAGCATCACATCCTTTCTTGATTTGATGGCGTAGCGACCGCCCTCATTTTTCTTATTTCCTTCATTATATCACCGATTTCAAAGTAGTTTTTTTGCCTTTTTCGTGGCGAGTATACCACATCATCAGGAAAAAGTACAGGGTAAAAGAAAATCGACAAACTCCTTGCCGAAGTTCGTCGATTTTTTGGCGGAGCAGGAGGGATTCGAACCCTCGGTCCCTGTTAGGGGATTACTCGATTTCGAGTCTTTTATCCTTTGGACACTTGCTGATTTTTGCAGGTTTTTTCAGGTAGCTTCGTATTCGCTGAAACCCGCATAAAATAAGGCTTTTTGGGGTGTCGCCCCATCAAAACTCCATTTTCCCTAAGTGCGTTCGAATCGAATCAAAAATCGCATTTAGGAGAGAACTGAGGGCGTTTTGGAGAGAACTCAGGAGAGAACAGCCGCAAATCAAAACACATTGGCAATACACACAGGACGAACTTCAAACCGACAAAATAAGTTTGAAAGGCGTATTGCTATGAAATATCACAAACCGATCAACTGGAACGAAGTCCCTGACGTTATAACGAAAGAACAATTCTATCGCATCTGCCACATCAGCAAATCCACAGCGCTGTATCTGCTGAAAAGCGGTGCTGTACCGTGTGAGTATTCGGGGAGGAAAACCCGATGCTATAAAATCAAGAAAGATGATGTAAAAAAGTATTTGGAGAGCAAAGGTAAGTTCCCTGAATATTATTCTGCTCCCAAAGGATGGTATAGGGGTTATCGAAAAGTATCTCTTCCCACTAATATGTCCGATGCTACGTTAAAGCTGCTTCACGAATATTATGCCGATCTTTTATCCGACTACAAAGACGTTATTACCTCTCAGGAGGTCGTTAAGCTGACCGGATATGCAAAGTCCACCATTACCAACTGGTGCGGTAAGGGGCGGCTTAAGCACTTTATAAAGCACAATACATACTACATCCCAAAAGTATTTCTCATAGAATTTTTCTGCTCCCCGTATTTCCGCAGTATCGTCCGTAAAAGCTCTTGGCATATTCAGACCATCAATGAGTTCCACCATCTTATGCAAAAAGAGCAGAGCAAATAAACGCTTTTGAGCACCTACCTTCGGGTGGGTGCTTTTTCAATGTGCGATTTCAAAATTTGCACAATCGCACTCTGAAAAGCTTTTTGCTACACTATAGCCGTAAGGAGGTGCAAACAATGGCACGATTTATTGAAGAGTTTTATTACGGCAACATTGATCCGCAAGCACGGAGCATCAAGCACAATAAGACGGTACAAAAGGAAATGGCGGTGCTAACCAAAACCGAAGAACAGCTCACCAACGCCCTACAGGACGAGCAAAAGAAATGGTTCCTCGACTTCTCAAACGCTTGGAGCATCGTCAACGGCGAATCCAATCTTGATAGCTTCATAATGGGTTTCCGTCTCGGCGCAAACTTCGCCTACGATGCGTTTATCTCAACCGAAACACCGTTTGAGGATCTATTGAAGGAATCATAAAGGAGGATTACATATGAAATCAATATTTGAACAACAGGGCGGCACTTACACAATGCAAGGCGATTATCGTCTGCCAAACCTTCTTCCACCCACCGAAGAAGAACGCTCCATCGGCGTATGGGGACAGCGTAGACTAAACTACCTGAAGCACCACCGCAAAGTTTTGTATTATAACCTACTCACTTCCGGTAAACTCCATTCCCACCTCGCAGACATCGAAGAACAAGCACAAAACCTCTTTTCTCGGCTCGTAAGAGAACACGCCAAAAAAGAAGGCATCACCGAACAACTCAAAACAACCGACCAAATGAAGTGGGTGCAGAGGATGAATAACATCCGAGAGAGTGTAATCGAAGTTGTCTATTCCGACGTGGTGTTCGTATGGGAAAGCGAAAATACTATCTGCGCTTAACCAACGCCGAACACTACTTCATACTTCAATGCTTGCTCGAATATCGCAACAAGCTGATATCTAAAGGCAAATACACCGACGGCGTCGATAAGCTCATAATCAAATACACAAAATGATAACAGGCACGGGAGTCAACCTCTCGTGCCTGTTATCATTTTGCTTATAGAATGAATATTCAACATAGTATATACATATACTATATATGCATATTGCCGTCAGCGTGGCGAGATGACATGCCAATCAATTGTTCCAAAAGTTGAGCCGTAACCTATGGAACAAAAACGGCTTAGTTGGGGCGGGACCAACACGGCAATATGCTATTCTTTATTAATGAGAAAGTACTTTCTGTATCCTTTCCCAAAAATTTTGTCTATAACTTGTTGCTTCTTGCTGTAAGTAATCTCTTTGTTTGTTAACAAATGCTTACGAACTATGAGTCTTATCATAGTATCATATTCAGTTCTTTGATGTTCTTTAAGCAAAGTCTCTGCTTCTTTTACCAAACGATCAGTGTTTCCTGTACTTTCGATCATTAATAGACGTTCTAGGCACTCGCTAATATCATCAGTACTCTTTTCCATTAATAAATCAAAAGACTTAGGACTTGTTGCAAGTTCCGAGAAATGATCAAACATGCTTAACATAATTGCTCTCGCTGAATCGTTTAACATTTCTAGAACATCGTCGTTTGTATAACTACTGCCATCTTTTTTCTTCTTGTTATTTCGTTCTGCAAAATCAAGAATATCCTTGCAGATCTCTTTCAAGTTCATATCTAATGGTCGCAATAAAGCAAAAACTATCTTCCTAGGATAAAGATATATAGAGTCTACCAAATCATTTTTTTGATTGAGCTTAAGTTTACTGTGAAAAGCAGGAAGCGCTTTGCAAATCATTTCTGTATACTTTAAAGCACGAACAAGTCTGTATTGATATTGATCAATATTGGTATCATCATAATCAAATAAACCCTTTGCTTCAATGATATCCTCAGAATAATGAGTTTCTTCCGATTCTTCTTTAACTTTTTCGTACTTTTTCCTTTCTTCATCCGAAGGTGGATTGATTTGTTCGAGAGGAATATTGTGAAGTAACGAAATGTTTTTATCAGACAAACTTAATGCATCCCAAGGTTTTAACAATTCTCCGGCATAGTTACTTATTGATGTGAGAATTCTGGTGTTGTTGAGTATATAAGAAATAAAAAGGACAATATCAGAATTGATTCCGAAACAAATATTTTCCAGTGCATATTCAATGCCGCTAGTATCAGCGGGTTCTCCTTGTGATAATCTAATTAAGTACTTAGCAATAAAATATGACAAATGGTTTTTGTTAAGGAAATAAACGGATAAATTTTCCGTTTCTCGCAGAATTTTTGCCTTTATGCCTACATTGATAACATCTCGAACATTTACGTGCTCACCATATGTATTGTTATAATTTTCGATAATAGAGCGAACTTCCTCAATGGGGAGTTCGTCTTTTTTATTAGTGAACATATAACCAGCAATTTCTTCGAAAGCAGTAAATAATTCATCTGCATCTTGTCGTTTTACAAATTTTATAATTGATTGATTTAATTCAAACTCAAAAATCTTACTGAATACTGCCTCGCCTTTGGTATAGTCTTGATAAGGATCTTGTATGAAACAATTTGTATACCTTACTATAAATGCAGGATTAAGTGAAAACAAGCCACTATTATTCTGTACAAGACTATCAATCAAGCGGTTAACATTGCTAGCATCATCATCGTTGTAAGCACTTTTTTGTAAGCAAATATTTCGCACCAATTCATTTCTTTTTTCAGTAAAAAAGGGCTTTATATGCAATTCAAAATATTGAGATTGCTCCCCAATTTCGCCTTTGATGGCTTCAACCAAATTGGTTCGAGAATTTCCGACACTTAAAATAACATATCCAAAAGACTCCTCTATTTTCTGAATGATGGCACTTCGATTTTTAATGTTTAATAAATCCCAACCATCTACAATTAAAACCTTTTTATCTAAATCTAATTGTTCATATTTTTCAAATAAGGTTCTATCATCACCATATTGTTCTTCAAAAAGATGTCTGATGAAATTATGTGCTTTTATCCGTTGTTTCCCATCAGCGCTAAGGAATAATGGTGTTTTATCATTGGTGAGTGAGCAATATAGGTATTTTAACAGTGTAGTTTTACCCGAATTTGTTGCACCAGAAACAATTAGCTTTTTCTTTTCATTTAAGACTTGGAGTAATTCTTCAATGCTTGTAGCTGTCTTGTTTTTGTCAAACTCGTTTTGAGTTTCAGAAACCAATTTTGGAAAAACAAAATATTCAGTAAAATCTTCGGATAAATTGTAGTTGTCTTGTTTAATGCTTTTAATATAACTGGGTAAAGGCATTAACTTGGTTGAATGGTTTTGCAGACTTTTTTGTGAAGCTAACACTTTATGAGAATAGATCTTTGATGATTTATCCCAAGTAAAAACAAAGCCATCGAAAGAGTTGGTTTCTGTGTCAATGACCATCGTATTAAATGAATCCACATCATCAAGAGAAGAAAATTTCATTTCTCCTGCTGACGAAATCCATGTATCCAAACTATTATCTATAGATAATGAAGTTGTTCTTTCACGGTGATCGTGACCATATAATAATAACTCAGAGTTGTCAATAATTGCTTTTTCCAGATTGGCTTTATAATTCCAGTTAAACCACTCATAACTATGATGCATCACTGTTATGCATAAATTTGTATCAGTCGCTCGTGTTAATAAATTAATTTTGCTATCTGGGAAATAGTGCAATTCTTTATCATCTGGTTCAAGCGTGGAAAAAGGAGCAGTGTTTATTAAATTGAACTGCATTTTATACCCATCAAAAGTACAATACTTTTTACTCAAAAAAATATCGTAAGGTATTCTGCCATTTGCATTTGAATAAGAATAATAGTTCTCCAAATAAGAAATCTCATTGGGAATTAATTCTTCAATTGTTTCGCTATCGTAATGTTCCTGAATATCTTTTCTAACACGTGCGTTTTCTGGCAGGCATAAATCGTGATTGCCAGGAACCATAAATAGATTGACGAATTTGTTATCGTTCTTTTGCTTAATACCACTTATTATTTTTCCAAGCAAATATCTAGATTGTTTGAATTCATTCACTTGTCCTGAATGAGATAAGTCGCCAGAAAAAACAACAATATAGTCATCGACTTTCCCTAAGACATTTAACGCTGACAATATGCCTTCTGTTTTTTGTGACAAAAACTGATCTCCTGCATGAATATGGAAATCACTTAAGTGCACTATTGCAATCTTCATTTTAACACCTCCATATTATCCGTCCAGAGTTCACACTGCGTTATAACAGTTTGAACAGCGTCATCCATACCTTCAGGCGGATACTTATATTTCTTCAGCAGTCGTTTAACCATCTTGCGCATGCCGGCACGTGCAGTTTCCTTTTTCTGCCAGTCTATGGTTCGGTTTTTGCGGAGCATTTCCGTAAGTTCACGGGTCATTTCAACAAGCACATTGTTTTCGTAGAAGTCTTTAATTACTTCTGGCTTTGTAAGAGCATCATAAAAAGCCAGTTCCTCGGTTGTAAGACCGAGTTTTTCGCCTTCTTTATGAAGGTTAGCAATTTCCTGTGCTGCTTCTAAAAGCTCTTTAATTACTTCCTCATTAGTAATAAGTCCGTTATAGTAAGCGTTCATCAATTTAGCAATTTTTTCTGAGAACTTTTCAGATTTCACTACGTTGGTTCTCTTGTATATCGCAACTTGTTCAGCCATCAATTTTCTCAAGATTTCAACGGCAATATTTTTCTCCTTCATCTTAGCGATTTCTTCTAAGATGTTAGGATCAAACAGTGAAAAGTTTTCGCCAACAGTTTTACTGTCGAACAAATTGATAACGCCTTCACTTTGAATACTTGCTTTGAGAAGTTCGTTAATCTGTTTGTTGATTTCTGTCAGAGATAATGGTTTGCCACCTTGACCTCCAATAGTAATCTTCATAATCATTGCTCTAACTGCTTCGAAGTATGCTGCATCGTGGCGTTCTTGTTCGGTGGTCATACTAGAGCAAAGAGAATGGGATTGTTTTAAGAGAAGTGCTTCTTTTAAGAACAAATCCTTTTTATCGGCAGAATCCAAAACAAAGTTTGTACCACCGGTGATAAGATTTGCCATTACAAGCGGAGTGCCAGTTGCGAACCCGCTGAAATCAAAACCGTACATCAGATCCTTGCAGACCTGAAGCTTTTCCTTGAATTTAGGATAAGCGATCTTTGCAATGTTCATATCGCCGTACTTTGCACGGTCACGGGCGGTATACTCATTCATAGCCGCTTTAAGAGCTGAAGCTATACCTACATAGTCAACAACAAGACCGCCCTCTTTGTCCTTAAACACACGGTTTACTCGTGCAATCGCCTGCATCAAGTTATAGCCGTGCATCGGCTTGTAAACATACATCGTAGCAAGAGAGGGAACATCAAAACCTGTAAGCCACATATCTACAACAATGGCAATTTTCATAGGATCGTTATTATCCTTGAATTTGCGAGCCATATCTTCTTTATGCTTTTTGGTTCCAATGATTTCTTTCCAATCTTTTGGATCATTATTACCACTGGTCATCACCACGCCGACTTTTTCGTTCCAATTCGGGCGCATCTCAAGAATTTTGCGGTAAATCTTCATAGCAATAGGGCGAGAATAAGCGACAATCATTGCCTTACCGGTCAGGAGATTTGCACGGTTCTTTTCATAGTGATCGATAATATCAGTACAAAGTGATTCGATGGTGGAGTCTGCACCGAGAACACTTTCCATCTGACCGAGCATCTTCTTGCTCTTTTCGATGGTAACTGAATCTGCCTGCTGCTCTAAAATATCGTAGGTAGAGTCAATCAGTGCAAGTGTATTTTGATCCAGCTTCAAATGAATAACACGGCTCTCATAGTAGACGGGGCGTGTTGCACCATCTTCTACAGCCTGTGTCATATCGTAAATATCGATGTAATCACCAAACACTTCACGGGTATTGCGGTCTTTAGAAGATACAGGGGTGCCTGTAAAACCGATGAATGTTGCATTCGGCAGAGCATCACGAATAATACGGGCATTACCAACAACAATACGAGCTTCGGTTTCGCCATCATCGTTTTCGGACATAATAACTTTTTCATCCATACCGTACTGTCCACGATGAGCTTCATCTGCCATAACAACAATGTTACGACGGTTAGAAAGAGGCTCTTCGCCACGCTCGAATTTAAACATTGTTGTAAAGATAATACCGTTGGCATTTCTGCCTTCCAAAAGAGACTTTAAGTGTTCTTTGCTTTCTGCTTGTACAGATGTTTGGCGCAAGAACTCCGCACACTTTGAAAACTGAGAATATAACTGATCGTCAAGATCAATTCGGTCGGTCATAACGACTATAGTTGGGCTATCCAATACTTCTTGCAACAGGTGAGCATAGAAAACCATAGAAAGCGATTTGCCGCTTCCCTGGGTATGCCAAAACACACCGCCCTTGCCGTCGGTGGTAGTTGCAATCTTTGCTTTTTCAATCGCTTTTCTAACCGCAAAATACTGATGGTATCCAGCAAGAATCTTAATGGGGTTCTGACTGTCTCCGGCAAAGAGAATAAAGTTCTTGATAATATCAAGCAAACGCTCTCTTTGGAACATTCCTTCATAGAAGGTGTCAAACTGTGCATATGCGGTGTTTTCATAATTGCCGTCTTTGGTTTTCCATTCCATAAAACGGTCAAGACCTGAAGTAATAGTTCCTGCTTTGTTTGTAGAAAGGTCGCTGATTACGCAAATAGCGTTGTATATGAACATCGAAGGAATGTCCTGCATATAATTGCGGATCTGATTATATGCGTTCTCTGCTCCTACTTCATCCTTAGAGGGACTCTTCAGTTCCATTAAAACAAGAGGCAATCCGTTGATAAAAAGAATGACATCAGGACGACGGTTATTTGAGTTTTCGATGTATGTATACTGGTTGATCGCATAGAAAGTATTGTTATCAGCTTTGTTGTAGTCAATCAAATAAACGATAGAGTTGCGCTCCTCGCCATTATAGACATACTTAACCTCTACACCGTTTTGCAAATAGCCCATAAAGATCTTATTTTTTTGAATAAGACTTCCGCTTTCAAAGTTTTTGAGCTTGTATATTGCTTCTTTGATGGCTTCAATGGGCAGTTTTTTATTAATGCGAACAAGACTGTCCAGAAGAGCAGACTCCATCAAAGGACTTGAAAAATCCGTTCTCCCCATATCCGGTGCATAGATATGAGTATAGCCCATATTTTGCAAAAGCTCTAAGACAGCTTGTTCGAATAATTCTTCTGTGAAGTGCATAACGATGCCTCCTTACTTAAAAACGAATAGGTATTTCGGAATGTAAAATTTCTACATCTTTAATTCCGTTACATAATAACAGTTCTCTTATACCTTTTTCCGCTATTTCAAACTCCATAATTGGAGAAACGGTTACTTGTTTTATGGCGTTTTTAGGAATTTCAACTTGAATAAAAGGAACAATAAGACCGTTTTTTGCACAAAATCCTTCATACATATTTCCGTTTTCAGGACCCAAAAATGATGCCGCTTCTTGTTCATTTTTTGGAACACAGTCTTCGCTGATTTCAATAACAATACGAAATTCTCTTTCATCAGCAAATTTACTATGCTTATAAAATGCAGCACGGGATTCTATGTATTGATATATCATCTTTTTACCAATGTTGATATAATTACTTCTATTCTCATTTGTAGACATCTGTTTACCAGTTAAATTTAAGTGTGAATCAATTAAATTCTCAATATATTTTAGATATAAAGAAATCTCCTTAAACTGATCCTTTTCTTTATACAAAACATTACCGTAGTAAACTTGAAAATCTTTAATATTGTTTACGCTAATCTTTTCAAATACTTTAAGAAATTTGTTTATGTTAATACCTATGTTATACCCTTGATATTTTCCGTTGTTTACATAATAGTTCCACATATTTAAAGAATCATTATCTGCACTGGTGCAAAAAATGAATATTCTTTTCTCTTTGCCGTTATTTTCTTTTTCGGCAATTATATGGTTGTACTTTATTTTGCTAACATCTAAAGTTTCAAGATCGTTAAAGCTATTCTCTTTCAGCAGTTCACTAACACATTCAAGACAAAGAGGGAATGACTTTTTGTTTTGATTAAGAAAATCAATTAATACACTTATAAAATACTTTATCTCGGTTTTATCATTCAAAAACCGAGCATCGGTAAATCGTATTTTTCCGCCTTTTATTATTGATAAAAATGCATCAGGTGAAGTGTAGTGATATTTTGTATGCAAATTGAAATTTTCTTTTTTATCAACAGAAAAACTCCGTATGTAAAATTGACTATAATCTTTAAATTCCATTTCCTGCAGTTCCTTTACTTTATAGTTTGAAAAAATCTTTTTAGATTGAAATATTTTTTGTTTTTTTATGTTTCATTTTACGAATCAATAAGTCACACTACTTACATATTTTCTTTATTGTTCATATAAACTCTCTTCCATTGCTTGAATATTAGTTAAAGTTTCATCAATCAAATGTAAAATGTTCGCTAATTCATCAATTCGCTCTTTGAGATTTTCTATATCAATGGGCATTTCTTTCTTGAAAAAGTTTTCCGTGTGAGTTTTATTGTCAGGATATCTAAAAGACATAGAACCATTATCTAAAACAGATATTTCTGCAAAGTACGCATCTGTTGCACACAAAATATCAACAAAATCCATATTTAGCAGTTGTTTCGGGAAATCCACAATTTTAAGTCGCACAATATCCAATAACTTATGCCATAACGGATAAACATCGTGAGCGCAATACGGCTTTTTATTACCGTCAAAATTAACATCAAAACGCAGTAAAATGTCTTTAATATATAATTCTAAGAACTGGCGGTATAAGAAAGTAATTGGATATACCGATACACATAGAAATAAAGATGCATCCTCAAGAGCTTGTACTACAAGGACATCTCCTGCTCGCTTGTATGCAATTTCATACTCATAATACTTTGACTTGAAAAACGGAGATGATATTGTAGCTTGCCGAGATTTATCTCCTGATGTTATAAAAACATTTTTTTCTTCAGATGGAAAACTCATATAATGACCTCTTATAATTGTTGCGATGATAAACGATAATTTGGTGGCTTAGAGCTGAATGTCAGAAACATCAATCTCGCCGGACATCAACTTTGCCAACAAATTATCTCTCAATGCTGCAAGCGATTGACTTTGTTCTTCCAAAATACGCTGCTGTGCAAAGATGGGAGTGCAAAAGTCATTAAATCTGGCAAGAGTTTCAACGTCAGGAATAATCGCAGGAATATTTTTCATAGTGCTACCAGAGACTTCTTTGAAGGTAGAGCCGGATGCCATACCTTCAATAAATGGGAGATTGTGTTTTAAGAAGAAATAAACAAACGGTGTTCCAATCTCCGGCTTAGGAACGACTGACTTGAAGCCCTGATTTGTTGTTACTTCTCCGGCAGCGATAGCAATGTAACCTATGGGTGCACGAGATGAGAACAAAACAGTTCCTTCGGGCATGATCGCTGCACTGCTATTCTTCAAGCCAAGTTCAGTTATGTCATTCTCTCCATGAGAGATGAACTTTGACTTGTTGATAGATAGGTCTTTCGGTGTTATCCACGCTATACCAGACTCAGTGTAATACTCAGGTTTAGCTTTTGAAGGAGTACTGCCTCCAACAACGGCACCGAGATCACTAATTGTGCCGGTGGTCCATTCAGGATTAGCCTTATCAACGAATAATTCTTGGAAATAGGACTGAGCTTGTTGCTCTAAATTATCGTTTATCTTTTGATTGTTATCGATCTTATTATCAATAGAACGAAGGATGCTGCTGATTTTTTGCTGTGTTGATATATCCGGCAAAACAACATCAATATCTTGAATATTTTTAATAGGTAACTTGGCTTGAACAGCGCCAACAGTTCCTTTGGCAATTTCGGCTTGTCCCAAACCCGATTTTAAAAAATAGTACAAATAATCCCGATCCACACCATCCAATTGTGTGAGTTTTACGCAGTTTTCCGTTAGGTTTGCCTTATGTAAAGACTCACCAATTATCGCAACCAAACCGATCGTTCCTACGATTGACAAAACAATATCTCCAGCTTCCACTATATACCTTGATATAGATTTTTGAGTTTCATCATCCACATATTCAAAATCATCATTTAACTCAAGAGTAGATTGATTATTTAAATCACGAACACGAATGTAGGGGTGACTGTTGGGTGTTGTTATAAGATTGGTTCCTTTGGGAAGTCGCTTTCCGCCTTTAACGGTCGCAACATCACCTAACTTTACAGTTTCAATCATATTATCATCATCCTATTCGACATGCTTCCATTTTATATTTATTGTCCTTTTATTATTGCTGAGCACACGGTAGCATTATTCAATTCCAAGTAGTTTGTTAAATGCATATGAAGTAAGTTCTCGTTTGAGTGCAATTATAGGAATCTGATTATTGATATAAATCAACCCCATCTTGAGCTGATACTCGTCCTTTTTAGGTGCATTTTTCACAACAGTCATCCCATTATTATATACCCCTGCAAGCCAGTTCAACTCATCCTCATATTTTTTTGAAATATCAGATATCTGTTTCGTCGCTTCATCTTCATTAAATGGTATTCTATTTACGATTTCTAAGTTGTCAGATATATCCTTGAAATAATCCTCATACTCTTTTGCGGATTTTACTCTTTCAAACTCTTTGTATAATCGTTGAAAATTATAATTCATAACCAATAGCCCCCAGTTTTTCTTTAATCTCTGCTTCAAGCTCGTGAGATTTCGAAAAGAGTTCTGATAACTCAGAAGTTAATCGATTCATTTTATCCTCAAAAGGTTCACCGTCATCTTCTTGTTCTTCAATTCCGACATAACGACCCGGCGTGAGGATATAATCCTGTTTGGCAATTTCCTCAGTATCTACTACTGCACAGAAGCCTTTTACATTTTCAAGAGTACCGTCTGCGTATGCGTTGTAAGTGTCAGCAATTTTTGCAATATCTTCTTCTGTCAACTCACGCAATTTGCGGGAGACCATTGTACCCATCTGACGGGCATCAATAAATAAAGTTTTGCCCTTTTGCTTCTTGTTCTTGGCGAGAAACCAAAGGGAAACAGGGATCTGTGTCGTATAGAAAAGCTGAGAAGGCATTGCAACAATACATTCTACCAAATCGGCGTTAATGATATTTTTGCGGATTTCACCTTCGCCGCCGGACTGGGAGGAAAGCGAACCGTTCGCAAGAACCATACCAATCTTTCCGTTGGGTGCAAGATGATGAATCATGTGCTGAAGCCATGCAAAGTTGGCATTTCCTGCAGGAGGCAAGCCATACTGCCAGCGAACATCATCAGCAAGCTTATCAGCGCCCCAATCGGAGAGATTGAAAGGCGGGTTTGCCATAATGTAATCAGCACGAAGTGTCGGATGACAATCATTAAAGAAAGTATCAGCATTAAATTTGCCAAGATCAGCATCAATACCACGAATGGCAAGATTCATCTGCGCCATTTTCCAAGTGGTAGGATTAGAGTCCTGACCATACACGGAAATATCGTTGATATTACCACGATGGTTCTCTACGAACTTTGCCGACTGAACGAACATACCACCGGAACCACAGCAAGGGTCATAAACACGACCGTTATAAGGTTGCAATACTTCGACGAGTGTTTTTACAACACATTCAGGCGTAAAGAATTCGCCGGCAAGCTTGCCTTCGTTCTCTGCAAACTTTCTAAGGCAGTACTGATAGGTATTTCCGAGAATGTCTTTTTCGCTTCCGTCGTCAATCATCTGAATGTTAGTGAACAGGTCAACAACATCACCCAATCTACGCTTATCCAATTCAGGACGGGCGAAGTTCTTAGGAAGAATGTCTTTCAGACGTTTGTTTTCTTTTTCGATAGCACGCATTGCTTCATCGATAACGGTGCCAATTTCAGGAGTATGTGCTTTAGATGCGATAACATTCCAACGAGCATTTGCGGGGACAAAGAAGATACCTTCGGAAGTGTATTCGTCAACATCTTCCTCGAATCCGTCACCTTCCGCAACGAGAGCCTGATACTTCTCATCAAAGCGGTCAGAAATATATTTTAAGAAAATAAGTCCGAGAACAACGTTCTTATATTCAGATGCATCCATATTGCCACGCAACACGCAAGCTGCATCCCATATTTGTTTTTCAAAGCCATTATTGGCAGTATTGTTTGTAGCCATTTTCGTTACTCCTTCTGTTATTTTCCCTCAATCAATTACAAATTTCGCACCAATGGCGCCAATGAATATGGGCTTGAGGAAAAGATATATGCGGGATAATAAGATTTAAACCAAAACTTCCCATTTGCCGTAGCGTTTGCCGCTTTCACGGCGGATATAGTTTTTATCCTGCAGCGATTTCATAATTCGCTTGATGGTTGAAATCGATTTTCCGGTTGCTTCAACAAGCTCTTGCTGTTTCATTGTTGGGTTCTTTGCAACCAATTCTAAAACTGCAAGTTCTTCTAAAGTACAGTCTAAAGTATCAAATTGATACTTTGGAACTTTAGCGTTGATACTTTGGGAAGTATTTTCATCCACAAAATCAACGTGCATATAGCGATTCTTCAGTTCGTGGTTTGTACCGAGCAGAAGATTTGCGAAAAATAATTCCAAAAACTTTGTGGTGGAATGAATCCCTTTTTGCAAATCGTTATAGTTTGCACGAACCAATGCGTTGCGGAAATACCAAGAATTTTCACGGAACGCATCATTATTGACACGGAATCCAAAGGTTTTCATATATTTAATCATAAACACGGCGGTGGCTCTTGTATTACCCTCGCCGAAGGGATGAATCTGCCAAATATCCGATGCGAATTTTGCAAGGTGCTTTACCGATGCTTCAACCGACAATCCCTCATAAGAGAAATTCTTTTCGGTGGCAAAATCATAATCCAAGGTGTCTTTAATGCTGTTAAAATCAGCGTAGATAACTGATTCGCCATTTAGTATCCATTCCTTTTTGGAGATGTTATACTGACGGATCTTTCCGGCGTGGTCAAACACGCCCTCAAACAATCTGCGGTGAATGGTGATCCACTCGGCAGGAGAGAACTGAAACGCTTTTTCGCCCAAGAGCTTGGTTATTCTTGCAGAAACAATATCTGCTTCTTTAGTGCCGTCCTCAAGCTCGGTACGGTTCGTTCTCTGCTCATAATAGCTGTGAATACGCTTCTGAGCCTCGTCAATGGTGATTTTACCCTCGATGTGATCCTTTGCAGTATCCAACAAATATTCAGACGTATTAAGTCCGTCAACCGCCTGCAAGCCAATAGCGGTTTGCCAAGCTTCACTTTTTTCGGCTCTATCAGGTTCGCCCTGCTTTATATATTCTTCAAGTTCAAATTGCCAATTCTTATCGGGCATATTTGCACCTCGTTTCGTTATCATAATTCTTCCGTCTTAAATGTAGTATATCCCTCGTAGTAGTAGCTGTGGTCGATGCCTTTCATATAGACTTCACGGCTATCCACGTCATCGGTTAGAGCAGCCTTCAGGATATGCTTGATTTCGATATCCTTAATGGGGCTACGCTCCATAGCGAGAAGATAATCTTCTTTATCAACCTTGCTCCAGTCAACGACCTTGTGAAGCTCGGTTTTGAAAATAAGATCGAGCCAAATACGAGTGCTGCGCCCATTACCTTCTCTGAAGGGGTGGGCGATATTCATTTCAACATACTTTTCGACAATCTCATCAAAAGTGGACTGGGGCATTTTATCAATGTTAGAAAGAGCCGCTTCCAGATACATCAAGGGAGCAAAACGGAAATTACCCTTAGAAATGTTTGAGGTTCGCAGCTCCCCGGCAAAGTCGTAGATCTCATCAAATAGATGTTTATGAATTGCCTTGAGGGCAGAGAATTTTCCTGCTTCCAATTTATCGAGCATACCGTTTTCAAAAAGTTCAAGCGCCTTTTTCTTACTGATGCGTTCTTCCTCACGGGCAAGGTCTGCGGAACTTGTCAGTCCCAATTTATTTTCAAGTGCCATATTGCACCTCCAAATTCTAATTACTTATCAGCCGCAACGCCGGATTTCATCCAAGCATCGACTTCGCTGACTTTGAATTTCCACAGTCTGCCGATCTTTGCGGCGGGCATATTGCGACGTTCAATCCAGTCGAGAACTGTATCACGGCTAACGCCCAAATATTCCATTATTTCCTTCATTGAATACCAGCGTTCAAGGTTGTTATCCATGGTGAAACCCTCCGTTTTCACAAAAATACAATTTTACATCATATAGTATAACACAATTCTCAGAATTTTTCAAGGTTTAATAGGGGTTTATTCGGGGTTGACACGAAAAAGTCATAAATTATACGGCAAAAGAAAAAGCCTTCTTCCGAGAAAAACGGGAGAAGGCTTTGAAAACTATATGGTTTATCAAACGAATGACGGGACAAAACGTGGATGCACACGACGGTTATAGTCCTTATTATATGTAGCAAATAGCGATTCGAGTTTTACGATATGCACGTTATCATAATGCTTGCTCAAGGTCCAGTAGCTATCCGGAACACGATTTACGGTGCAGATAACATATTCATTTTCGTAAAACGGTCTGTCCTTCGTGGTGCTGCTCTCAATTTCTTTCCAGAGCTTTTGCGTAAGTTTTCCGCCGGGAGTTGTATCGTAATAGGCATATACTGCCCGCTTTTTCTCGCAGGCAAAATCAAAGGTCACGTTGCCGATCTTGATGTTCCGATAACTTAAATCTTTGGTGTCAATGTAGTCCGTTGAAATAGAGATGATATTATTCTCCAACCAATAGACGCACATTTCTTTATAAAATGCAGAAAGGATCTCGTCGTTAAAATATCGCATAAAACGATCGTAAACATCTTCGCCAAAGCTACCGTCTGCATTGGGAACGGCGGTCAAAAGTGTTTTATACCACAGCGCAATGTAACTGTTTGCAGGATAATATTTTGTGTGACCGTTCTTTTCGGGTTCCTTGCGGACAAGGCCAAATTCACACAACGTTTTAACGTATTTATCGCATTTGTTTTTGGGATAACCTGAAAACGCCGACAGCTCGCTGATGCGGTTATAACCGTTTACCATTGCATATAAAAGTGTGTTGTAGCTTTCGGGAGTTCGGAAGCACTCACGCATTTTATTTTTCATTAAACGGTAAAACGGTGAATTGATATGTAGCAGCGCCTTTACGTTTTCCTCAAAAGAAATACTCGTGTCGTACAGAGATAGAAGCTCCGTAATACCTGCCGACAAGCAAAAGATATCTACCGAATCCTTATCGCTTACGGATGGTGTTTCAGCAATTTCCTGTGTGGAATACGGCGTTATTGAAATCGTTTGGCACGGAATATCAATCTGTTCCCAAGGTCTGCCGATTAACACTACAAGCACATCGCCATTGCTTTCTTCTGAAAAGTTTTTTAGTGCAGTATAAAAATCAGTCTTATCATTCCGTTCGCCCACATCGTCAAAAAAGACGGTTGGGTGTTTTTCTTTGCTGTAGATCTTCAGGCAATCGAAGAATGTCGCCCACGTTGTGCAATCCTTAAAGACATCGGGATAACGCACTGCAAAGGTTTTGATTGCAAGCTCTGCGCTGATATGCCGAAAAGAAAAGTAAAGGCTATCTTTGTTGTCGGCACAGTAAGATAACACCGCATAGGTCTTACCCATTCCCGAATCTGCCGAGAAGAACAACACCTTATTGTCTTTACGAGCCGAGCGAAACATATCAATATCTGTTTTTAAATTGTCGGGTATTCGTTTCAAAATCATAACATCACCGTCATATCGTAAGTTGACCTTTTTGTTATTATAGCAGATTTTTGCCCATTTTTCTATGGATTTCAAAAATTTTTCAAAATATTTTTTCAGCCGAAAATGCCCGTAAATAAAGGGATTTCGGCTGTTTTTTCTTTTCGCACGAAAATTTCTTTTCGCAAAAGGGGGTGTACATACCCTGTCCCCAGTCGGAATAAGTGAAGGGACAAAACCCTGATGACATGCCGTTTTCAAGCGAAAAAGAAAAATAATTTTTTCATTTCCTCAAAAAAGTCAGCAATTAAAAGTGAGGTTATCAAAAAGTTTTTTGCCAAACTCAAAATAATTCTCCAGTTGGTTAGTAAGAGCAAAAAGCGAAAAATGTTTTTTCCTTCGGATATTCACCCCGTACCCCGCTGACTACTCCTTGAGGGGCTCTATTGAACTTTGACAACTGAATACCCGTTACCGAATGGTGATACTACGCCACGACCTCCTAAAAAAGGAGCGAGCGAGACAACGCCGCTGAAAACGTAGGGGCAGGAACTACATTCGGAAGAACGGCAGGAGACGGTATAAGATTGCCTCTCCTTATACCGAGCTCTTTACATAGCCACGCAAACCGTGTGGCTGAACATTCTCAGAAGGAGGTAAAAGATTATGAGAAAAACAGAGTTAAGAGAACTCTACAAGATGATGTTTCCGGACTATCCGGACATCGTAACCGTTGCTCAGCTTCAAAAGATGCTGGGCATCAGCAGACACTTGGCATACGACCTTATCAACGACGGATATATCTCCGGCATCAAAATCGGGAACGCCTTTAAGATCCCGAAGGTCAATGTCATCAACTACGTTATGGAGGAAGGAGGTGAGAAAAATGCAGGTTGAAAAATTGAGAACCGTTGATGCGGACACCTTGTTGTCAACGCCGCTTCGCAAGACGTTGTTCGTTGTGGAAGGCTTGATACCGCAAGGACTGAGCGTGTTATCGGGCGCAAGCAAGATCGGCAAAAGCTGGCTGATGCTGTGGCTCGGTATGCAAGTGGCAAGGGGAAATTCCGTGTGGGAATTTGAAACCCACAAGTGCGACGTGCTGTATTTGTGTTTAGAAGATACCCACGTTCGCATTCAAAACCGCTTGTATCAGCTCACGGATGAGGCACCTTCCGAGCTTCGCATTGCCACTACAAGCTATCAAATCGGAAACGGCTTGGAGCAGCAGATCGAGCAGTATCTATCCGACTTTCCCAACACAAAGCTTGTGATCATCGACACCTTTCAGAAGGTTCGTGACTCTCGAAACACCGTCGGCAAAAGCGGAATGTATGCGGGAGATTACGACGATATCACGGCGCTGAAAACCATTTCGGACAGGTTCGGAATAGCGGTGGTAGTAGTCCATCACGTTCGCAAAATGAAGGATGCCAACGACCCATTCAACGAGGTTACGGGTTCAACGGGCATCACGGGAGCCGCTGACACCAGTTTTATTTTGAAGCGCAGTCGCTCAAGCGAGATGGGAACGCTTCTTGCTACAGGGCGTGATATTGAATATCAGGAGCTTACCTTAAAGTTCGATAACGGTACGCATTTATGGGAGCTTGTGGAGAGAAAAAACGCCGATGATCTTCATCGAGAAGGGATTCCCGACTTTCTTTTTCGGCTCGTTCAGTTCATAGCTTTGCACAGAACTTGGCAAGGCACAGCAAGTCAGCTACTTACCGAAATGAATGAGACCGAAGTCACGGCGAACGTAGTAACAAAGCTTCTTGCAAGATTTTCCGCAGAGATTTTAATGCCGCAGGGTATTGAATACCGAACAAAACGCACAGGGACAAGCCGCCTGATTCGGCTTGAAATGAATGACAGCGATGACGGAAATGACGGCGAGATCTCTATATAGAAAACACCGTCACAACCGTCATTATCGTCACAAACAAACGAAAGGATCTGGTATTTATGAGAAGCAAAACACAAGGAATTAACGTAAGAGTAACACCTGCCGAGAAAGAAAAGCTCAGCGAAAGCGCATTTTATTGCGGACTTTCTCTGTCGGAATATCTCAGAAGATTGGGGCTCGGAAAGAACGTGAAAGCCGCAACCGATGAGAAAATCTACAAGACTTTTCGACTGGTAAGACAACTAAAAAAGGATTTAGAGTCCCTTGAAAAAAGCGAAATTCTCTATCGGCTAAGTGTGATAGAGGACCTACTAAAGTAAGAAAAATGGAGCAGAGGTTTTAGGCTGCGCTATCGTAGCGAGCAGACTGTTTGTACTCCCAAACAGTAATAACTCGTTAGGATGTCTCCTAAAACCTCTCTCGGAAAGGAACGATTATGAACAAAAGAATTAAGAAACAGTTTTGGCTCTTACCTCAAGAGGTAGCAGAGCTTAAAAGAAAAGCCGAGATTGCAGGCATATCGGAAACGGCGGTGATTCGCTTATTGATTCGAGGGTATGAGCCGAGAGAAAAACCGGACAGTAGTTTCTATGAAGCGATGCGAAAATTATCTGCTATCGGCAACAACATCAATCAGCTTGCGGTGAAAGCACACGCCCTTGGATTTATTGATGCACCTATGTTAAAAAACGAAGCTGTGCGTTGGCATCAGTTTCAAGCTGACGTGGAAGCCACCTTCCTGCGACCACAGCAAAGCAATCTCAAATGGAAATAAGAAAGGAATGAAAGACTATGACAAAGCGAAAAACAGATTTTACCTTACCATCCTATGACGATATTTTTACTACACAAGAAATGCGGGACGATGCAAAGCTTGAGAAGGTGCAAAACATACCTCTTGCCGAGCTTCATCCCTTCAAGGACCATCCGTTCAAAATCTTGAACAATGAGGAAATGGAGCGAATGATTGAAAGCATCCGTAAGGTTGGTGCAATCACTCCGGCACTTGCAAGACCAATGCCGGATGGCGGTTACGAGCTAATCTCAGGACACAGACGACTTGCGGCGTGTCAGGTATTGGGATTTGAAACAATGCCCGTGATCGTCCGTGAGATGTCCGACGATGAAGCGGTGATTGCAATGGTGGACGCTAACCTACAGAGAGAAACGATATTACCCAGTGAAAAAGCCTTTGCTTACAAAATGAAACTTGATGCTCTAAATCATCAGGGTGTAACTTCTCGCCAACTTGGCGAGAAGTTGTTAAGCGTAACAAAAGTAAGTAAAGACAGCAATGACAGCGAACGACAAGTTCACCGTTATATCCGCTTGACCTACCTGATTCCCGAACTGCTCAATATGGTGGACGAAAACAAAATTGCTTTCAGTCCCGCTGTGGAGATTTCCTACTTGGAGCATTCGGAACAGCTCGTACTACTTGATGCAATGAATCTCAACGACTGCACACCATCCCACGCACAGAGCATACGGCTCAAGAAATTATCGCAGGAAGGCTTGCTCGACCAAAGTGCAATTTATGAAATTATGTCGGAGGAAAAACCAAATCAGCAGGAGCAGATCAAGCTCAAGCGTGATGACCTTCGAAAATACTTTCCGCCGAACTACACGGACGAGCAAATCAAAAAAGATATTGTCAAAGGTTTGGAGCTCTTGAAGCGACAGCGAGACCGAAACCGAGACGCACGCTGATTCGAACCAAAGTGTTTGCGGCGTAACAATTCGCACAATGGAGAGAACTCCAAACCTGCGGTATAATAGTGCTGTCGGTTTGGAGTTCGTTCTGCGTGCTAATCTAAATTTTATAGGAGGAAAATAAAATGGTAGCAGGACATCTGCAAATTAAAAAAGGTTATTATTACGCCGTACTCAGTTGGAATAGCGGCGAAAAAAGACAAACAAAATGGGTTCCCCTCGGACTGCCCGAAAAGGGAAACAAGCGCAAAGCTCAAGTAGAGCTTTCAAAAATCCGAAGCGAGTTTATCGTTCCTGTCGAAGAAGCTGATCTAAGTGCCGATATGCTGTTCGCTGATTATCTGCTTGAATGGCTTGAGATTGCAAAGGGGCGTTTGGCAATCGCCACTTACAGTTCATATGTGGGACTTATTAAAAGTTCTATTGAGCCGTACTTCCGTCAAAAGAAGCTGACACTTCGTGAACTGGAAGCAAGGCACGTCCAAAGCTTCTATTCCGAAAAGCTCAAAGTCGTTAAACCGAACACCGTCATTCACTATCACGCTATCATTCACTCTGCCCTTAAATATGCCGTAAAAACCGATATGGTCATTCAAAATGTGGCATCCAAAGTGGACCGCCCCAAGAAGAATGATTTTCAGCCTGTATTCTTATCGGCAGAGGAAACGCAGAAAATGTTTGAAGCACTTAAAGGCACGAAATTGGAGCTCCCTGTATTGGTAGCAGCATTCTACGGACTACGCCGTGGTGAAGTGCTGGGACTGAAATGGGATGCCATTGATTTTGAACGAGGAACGATTTCCGTTAAGCGAACTGTAACTACCATCAATTTGGACGGTAAGTGTCAGGAAATTGAAAAGGAATCAGCAAAGACAAAGTCAAGTTTAAGAACACTTCCGCTGATCGGCAGTTTTAAAGAATATTTTATGCAAGTCAAGGAAGCGCAGGAGCTAAACAAAAAGGTCTGCGGCAATTGCTACAACTATCAATACGACGGTTACGTGTTCGTGGATGAAATGGGCGAAAGAATGAAGGCTAACTATCTGACCACACGTTTCCCTGAAGTTCTCGAAAAGAAAGGACTGCGCCGTATGCGATTTCACGATCTTCGTCATAGCTGTGCATCACTACTGCTTGCAAACGGTGTACCACTCAAGCATATTCAGGAATGGCTCGGTCACTCGGATTTTTCAACAACAGCAAATATTTATGCTCATTTGGATTACAGTGCAAAAATCACTTCGGCGCAGGCGATGGAAAGCGGTTTGCAATTACCCGAAGCAGGCGGCTTCACAAGCCGTTGGAGCGGTGAAGTTCCAAATTAGGGTATGCAAAAAATGTTGTAGGCTCCGACCACTTGCTCTAAAAAAAGCAAAAAGAAAAAAGCCTGAAATCGGCTTGATTACAGGCTTTTTCGATGGCGGAGAGTGAGGGATTCGAACCCTCGTGCGATTTCACTCGCAACTCGATTTCGAGTCGAGCTCGTTATGACCACTTCGATAACTCTCCGTGTATCTTCTAAACTGTAGTTTTCTCATTCGAAAACGATTTGGAGAGAACTACAGGAGAGAACAGGAAAAAATATTCGATTTTGATGTTTTGAAACCCCGATGAATCAAAGGTTTTGTGCGGACGAAACCGCCTAAGCTACGGAGAATTTCGAGTCGAGCCCGTTATGACCACTTCGATACTGCTCCATATCAGTCAACGCACTCATTTTCGTATAAAAGTGTTCCAAAAAACAGGTGCAAATTCCATCGTATAGTGGTTTGTGTCTGTTTTTTTGGTTTCACTTTAGATGAAAATCAGTGATTTATATATTATCACAAATCCGAAAATTTTTCAACCCCTTTTGGCAAAAAATTTTTTACGAAAATGGTTGACAAATGTCTACCTACGTGTTATCATATAGGTAGACAAATGTATACTTGTGCAAATCGCTGGTAAATATAACAAAATCAAAGGGGATTATCGCTATGACAAAACTTTCTGAATCCGAATGGAAGATACTTTCAGCACTGTGGGAAAAGGAACCGCAGACTATAATGCAGCTCACCGATACTCTTAAAGAATCCACCGGCTGGAGCAAAAATACAGTTATAACTCTTTTAAAGCGGATGGAGGATAAGCAGGCAGTCGGGTATGTTCAGTCGGGCAACGCAAAGAATTATTACAGTGTTGTAAAACGAAAGGATGTAGCTCTCAAGGAAACTCAGGGCTTCCTAAAGCGCATCTATAGCGGAAGCATCGGCATGATGGTCAACTCGCTTATAAAAGAAAAAGCTTTGACAAAGGAGGAAATCAGCGAACTTTACGATATCTTAAAATCAGCGGAAGGGGAGAATAACAATGATGCTTGAAATAATTCTTACCTCGTCGGTCCTGATATTGATAATAATGCTCCTGCGCGCCTTCTGCCGCAAAAGCATAAAGCCTACGCTTCGGTATGCTCTCTGGCTGGTTGTTGTGGTGCGCCTTGTTCTGCCGTTCAGCCTTTTTTCGAGCAATGCAAGTGTTATGAACTTTTTCGGCAGAGCCGAGATGGTCGATTCGCCCGTGCCGAGTGCGGATATCACCCCATCTGCACCGATCGATACTTTAAATGATACCCCAGCTGTTGACGCTCCTGATGATGCTTACATCCCGAAAAATCAGAGCGCGCCGGAGGTTTTGCCGCCGCTCGGCGAGGGATATATAGACACGATAACTCCGGCATCCCCGGCAAATCAAACAGACCCAATAATCTCAGCAGCCCCATCAACCCCGATAAGCCCTACCGATTCGGATTTTGCTCCGACTGTTCAGGATTATCCCTATCAGCAGTACACATCTGAACCCTCCGAAGCTCCTGTTTCTCCGATTGAACCTATAAAGGGTGAAAGCGTTCCGCCATCGGATTCTTATGATATTCTGTCTTCCGAAAGTAAACAGCCGTCGGTAAGCATTTCATTGTTCGGAAGAAGCTTTGAAATCCAGCCGTGGCTTATGAATTCCGTGAAGGCAGTCTGGCTTGTGGTTGCCGCAGCTATGGGACTTTGGTTCTTTGGCGTGAATATTGCTTTCAGCCTGTCTCTTTGCAGAAACCGGCGAGAGCTTGATGTCAATGCTCCGCTTAAGGTTTATGCCTCGCCGAACCTTGCTTCTCCCTGCCTCTTCGGGTTCTTTCGCCCGGCAATCTATGTGAATGAAAAGGCGGCGCAGGATGAATCATCCCTGCGTTTCGTGCTCGCTCATGAATACTGCCACTATCGCCACGGTGATATGTTCTGGTCGCTTTTAAGATGTACTCTGCTTTCAGTTTACTGGTTCAACCCGCTTGTATGGGCGGCGGCGTATCTCTCAAAAAAGGATTGTGAATGCTCCTGCGATGAAGCCGCAATTAAGCTTCTGGGCGAGCCTTTGCGCATTAATTACGGCAAGGCGCTTGTGAGCATGATTCCTGAGCGCAGGGCAGACCCGAGGCTGATAGGAGTAGCCTCCACCTCAATGTCAGGCAGCAAACGTGCAATCCACGAAAGAGTTAAGCTCATAGCCAAGAAGCCAAAGAATACAGTTATAGCGGTTGTTCTGATAATTGCCGTGCTTGCAGCGGCGGTGGGATGCACCTTTACCTCCGCGGATAATGACAAGGGAAAAGACTTGCCAGAGGATGACATCGGGGAGGATATCTCCGAGCCCGACAATCAGGAGGATGACACATCCACCGAGCTTGACAGTACCGTAAGAGCAAGCGGGATGACAACAGAAACGTACGACGCACTGAAATACTACGGAAAGCCATATATTCTGCCGATTAACACTGCAAGCGGTGTTGTGGACTGTCAGGTATATGTAGATGTCGATGGTGATAGGCTGCTGGGAGTATCCACATTTGCTCCTGTAGATTATAGCTTAGACGTTTTTGCAAGCGGATACGACCATTGTTACATCTATGACAGTTCAAATTTACAGATATATTATTATAATGTGACCACCGGCGAAACAACTCCTTTGCTTTCGGATTCCTACGAGGGATACACAAAGGACGAATTCATTAAGTATTTCGAGCGATTCAAAAGCTCTGATTATTACGACTCGTACAGAGAAATGTGGCTGTCGCAGTACGAACTTAGTGTTAGCAGCGACGGCAAATGGCTTACCTACACCAGCAGTAAGTGGGTGGAAAACGGCGAAATCAGCGCCAAAGAACATCGCTGGCTTTACAACCTTGAAACCGGTGAGGAGCTTATAGCCGATGATCTGCTTAACTCTGCAATCGGCGAGAATGCAAGCTTTAACAGGATTTTAGACGACAATAAGCTTTTAGCCGAAACCACCACGCCCGACGGCACACAGGTATTTATCACGGTGGATATCCTTACCAATGAGGCTGATGAAGTTCTTAAAGTACCGCAAAACGTCTTCTATTGTTCAGTATCTGACAAATACATCTTAACCTTCGATGGCAACGCTGACGTGTATGACATCACAACCGGCAAAACTCACAGTTTTGAAATAGGAGTTGAGAATTACGATTGGGACAGTTTGTATTTATCACAGTGTAAAGCCGATTGCCTTGCTATCACACCCAAGCATGATGTTGCTTATGTGATAGATCTTGTTCACGACAAAATAGATGAATTCACCCCGCCGGATGCAAGATACGGCATCAGAATCGCAGAGGTATATGAGGACAGTGTACACTTTGATGTCTACAATATAAGCTCAATGCAAGGGTACGGCAGTTTTGTCGTACAAACAGAGATAGAGCCCGAGCCAATTGATTCTGAAACCGAGCTGAAGCTCTATTCGCGGCACGTTGAGTATTCCAAGCCGGAATATCAGAAATTCATCCCCGAAGTTTACGATCTCACCCCGATTTATGAAATTCTTGGCGAGGAAGCCGCCGACAGGGCAACAGCGGAGTATTATAAACTGAATATGAACGAGCGTCAGTCCATCCCGCCGCTGTACAGGCTTCTGCGCGACACCGGCATTACCCGCGAACAGTTAGAAGCCTACAACCAAACCGCCGAGAATAAACTCTCGGATGAGGTTATAGAGGCGCTCTACTCCCTGTATGATACTATGGTGTGCGAGAAACTTATCGGAAATCTGGGTATGTTCTACGATGGCAAGGCGTATAACTTCCACGAAGCCGTATACTATCTTATATACAACCTGCCCGGAAACTCGGGAGCTGCGTTCTTAAACGACGTTGCCGAATACATGACCAATACCGATAACATCATAAGATTTTCGGATATCGAAGCTGCGCATAAGGTTATAGAGGAATATCTTAACGCCCTCAATGCGGGCGAGCCGCTGGAGGACTATCCCGCGACATCGACCGATTATCTGAAGTATTTCATCAAGAACGAATCCTGGGCAGAGAGGCACGGCTCTATCAATGTAGAAGTCTGCGACCCGAGCACTGAGTACGGCGTGTCCAAATGGGAGGAAATCCGCAAGGCAAACGCCTATTCGACCTACTATCTCCCGATTACAATAGGCTCAAAAACGGTCGACTGCGAAATAAAAACGGTTACCGCCGGAACTGGCAAGATTGCCAATATTTCCTACAGAACGCTTTCGGGCGGGCTAAGAATCTTCGGCGAGGACACGCGCGGCTGCTACGTTTTTGACGAACTTGGGCGGAGTATTTACCGCTTCGACCTTGCTACTGCGGAGTGTACGCCGGTATTGTCCATTGCTGAGAGCGGATATTTAATAGAGAGCCCGGTGCATTACGAGCATATTCCGCGAGACTCGGACAAAGCGGGCTATCCCCTGCAGGTGTCTCTGGATGGCAAATGGCTTCTTTACCGCAGCGACAAATGGCTCAAGGAGAACACCCAGCCCATCGAAAAATACCACACCTGGCTTCACAACATCGAAACCGGCGAGGATGTTCTTTTCGATGACGCTGTAATCTATGTCGCCGGCTATGAAAAGCATTTTGAGTATCTTCTTGCCGACAATAAAATCCTTGTCAGCGCCGAGGAGTCGGACGGTTCCACCGGCTACAGCATCGTAGACATCCCCACAAAGAAGTCTGAAAAAATACTGACCGTTCCCGCACATATTTATAATTTAGTGGTCTCCGAGAATTATATTCTCTATTACGAAGCCCCGAAAGATGAAAACAAAAAGGCTGTCATCGCGATATACGATATCTCGGACGGCAGTGTTCACCGCTTCCGCTTTAACAAACCGTTAGGAAATATTTATTCCTGGGATTGTCTGGGCAAATGTATTGCCATGAGAATCGACGGCAGCAGCGACGGTGCTATGGTGATGAATCTCGAAGACGATTCCGCCGTGAATCTGATAGTTCCCGACAACATAGAATACGGCAGTATGTTATTCGAGCTGGTATCCGATAGGCTTGTTCTCATAGAGGAATTAGCCACTGGATACAATATTAATATCGCCGTCCAGACAGGTCTTGACAGACAGGCAAGAGATACAAGCTTAGCTGGCAGATTATACGGCAGACACGTCGAGTACACAGCGAAGGAATATCAGAAATTCATCCCCGAGGTTTACGACCTCACCCCGATTTATGAGATTTTGGGAGAGGAAAAGGCGGCGGCTGCAATCGCGGATTACTATTCGCTTATATGCGAGGAAAGACAGGCTCTTCCGCCGCTCTACAGGCTTCTCCATGGCATGGGAATCACTAAAGAACAGCTAATAAAGTACAACCAAACCGCCAAAAACAAGCTCTCAGATGATGTAATCGAAGCGCTCTACCTTGATTGGACGCTTGTATCATCCGAAGCTGAGCGCGTTAAAAAGGCACTGCTCGCCGAAACCTCACTTTTCTACGACGGCTATGCCTACAGCCTGAACGAAGCCATATCGGCAAATCTTCCTTATGATGTTAAGGCGGTATACCTTGGCAGGATTGAGGGATATGTCCGCGAAAACTGCTCCGACCACTGGATTAACCTTGTCGATCAGGTTAAGGAGAGCTGCGAGGAAGCGGTAACTGCGGCAAGCTCCAAGGTTGGCGAGACGATTTACAGCTTTGACAAAACAGCCGTGCAGGGGGATAAGACTGCTGACTACAGAATAGACATTGTGTTCACCGGCAGGGACAGGCACCAGTCGTCCGACGATTTCAGCACCACCCTCTGGGGCGAATTCGAGCTTCGGGCGTTTGATAAAAACGGCAAACAGACAGGAAGTGTCAAGCTATATAACGGCTTGCCGGGAAACCAGTTCGGCGCAATGGGCCTTGACACCAAAGACCTTTCGCACGTATTTAAAGCCATAGTCGCGGATAACATCATTCTGTTCTCAACGCCTTACCCATATGCCACTGATGACGTTTATAATGTAACAGTATACGGCATTACCTTCTCGGGCGAGCTGTTCATGTACGAAATCGAGGATTCTGAGGACTTCACATATATATCCTCCGATGCCGGTGCGGAGCCTATTAACAGAATATCCGCAAATGCCATTATTGCCGGCGATTTATACTCATACATCCGCCCCAACCTTGAAGGTGATTTGCCAGACACAAGATACCTCCACGATTCCTATGAAGACTACGACATCCGCCAAATCTGTTTCTATCAAATCGACGAGGAAAACCGCAAAATCATCCCGAAGATTTTTATTAACGGCTATTACAGAGCGAATATAGTGGATTCGGTTATTTCCGAGCAAAAGCCGAATGCAGCAGACCCGCTTTACGTAATGACCTCCTATACGGAAGCGTATGTGTACTACATTGCGGATCGGCTGCATCCTTCCGAGAAATCTGGAGTATACTATCGCAAAACAGTTAAGGACGATAACGGCGAATGGCACGCCGAGGGCGAGACTATGAGGGTAAAAACTCAGGCGGATGTTGCAAAATGGTTTGAGCCCTTTGGCGGTAATGCAAGCTGAATGAATACTACATCTTGAGCAATTATTGATTTTTGACGAATTTTTCAACAAAATATTGGGCATTATAACGATTTGAATAAAATCGAATCTCCGAGGAAGAATAAAAAGACGGATGAAATCATTAAATGACTTGTTTTTTTAAAATTTTGGCTATAACGACTATTGACTGCGCCATGCCGAAATGCTACAATATAGTCGGTTACAGTACTAACTTCAGTCTGAAATTAGTATATACCAAAATAATATAAGGAGGAAAACAAAAATGAAAAAAGTTTTATCAATCGCTTTGGCTATGATCATGGTTTTGGCTCTCAGTGTCAGCGTTTGTGCAACTGCTGTTGATACAGCCAACATATTCGCAGGCACTACTGTTACCGGCAGCTCTGACGAGCAGATCGGTATCAACTTCCCTGAGGGATGCGAATACCAGATTGGTGATGTTGTTAAGGTTCACTTTGTAGGTTCATCTGATGGTGACTTCAGAGTATGGCTTGCTAACAATATAACCACCATGTCTCCTGAGCCTCTCTTCAAGGCTTCCGAAGCCGAAGGCTTTACCGGCGGTGACTTCGATTTCACCATTGAGCTCGAAGTTGGTGACAAGGATGGTAAGGGCGTTACCACAGCTAATGGTATCATCTTCAAGGGTCCGGCTTATGGCACTAACCTCGACAACTTTACCCTCACCCTTGTAGAAATCGTTGACGGTAATGACGCTGCTCCTGCTGATGAGACTCCTGCTGCTGACGAGGCTCCCGCTGATGATGCTGCACCTGCTGATGAAGCTCCTGCTGCTGATGAAGCACCCGCTGCTGACGAAGCTCCCGCTAACACCGGTATCGTTTTAGCAGTTCTTCCTATGGCTATCGCAGCCGCTGCTGTAGTTGCTTCCAAGAGAAAGTAATTTTTCTTAAAAGCTGATTACAATTGAACAGTAAAAAGCTCCTCGCTTCATGCGGGGAGTTTTTGTATGACTTTAGGGACAATATGAATGAGCCGGGGAAGATATCCTCGGCTCTTTTCAACTTATTTTCAGTATCTGTGTGATGCGCTGTTATCCCCACAGACCGTTCAGATATTCAACTCTTGAATCTGTCCAATCCAAAGTAGCTCTTGCCCTTGACGCACGGTGTGCACCGTCCTTGTCAAAGTCGGACGAATACGTGTTTACTGTGTTTCTGACATCCGATAAGGTTTGGAGTATAGCCGGATATCTCTCTGCCCATTTTTCCTTTACCATATCCCTGAACCAGTCGGCGGAGTAGAGAAGAATCAGCCATGGATTGGAGCGGTCGCCCCAGTGCTCAACGAAGTAGCTGTCCTTGAAGTTTGCGGCGTAAAGCCCGCCGTTCGCCTTGGCACTGTAATCAGTGTAAGCCCAGCTGAAGTCCCAAGGAGAGACACAGGTGAGCTTCTTGTACATGGAGACATTTCCGAAGTCCACAGCAAAGAAGAAGCTTCCGCCGCCGACGTCCTGGTCATTTACGATTTCATAGGTGATGTACATATCCACAAAGGATTCCAAATCAAGCACCTGCGAAACGCATTCCTCGGCGGATGAGAACTCGTCCTGAGCCAATGTCAGGCTGAAATCGTCGTTAAGGCGGTAGAATTCGCCGTACTTAATGGCGCGCATGGGTATTTCGTAGCACACCTCGAAGTATCTCTCGATGAATTTCAGCTGTTCATCGGAATAAATGTCGTTGCGGATGGTGTAGTAATATCTTTTCGGCACGCGTGACGTTCCGCTTTCGTCGGTGATGGATTCCTTGTTGTAGTTGAGCATGAATCTCCACTCCTCCTCATAGGAGTAGTTGTCCAGCTCGACATAATAGCCGATGTCGGTGCCGGTGTAACCCTCTTCACATTCGTTGATGGCTACGCGGTTGGGATTTTCCTGACACTGCTCGCACAGAAGATATATTCCCATATATTTTTCGTTCATGTATACCTGAACGAATCTTGAATCGGAGGCGTAATACTTGCCCTCGTTGATGGCACGCGCAAGCTCGAATGCAAGATGGTCTCTTACTCCGGTTTCGTATGTCTTTAAAAGCACCCAGGATTTGCACCGCGCATTGTCGTTGAGCCCCAAAACCGACTGCTTGTGTGTGAACTTTATGCGGTAAGGCGCGCCCTTTTCGCGGAGCTGGTCAGCGTCGCCGTAGTATGCACTGGCGTTTCCTCTTACACGGATTCCGGCAGAGGTGGCATCCATTTTAAGCTCATCTTCGCAGTTAAAAATCTCAACAAGACAGTTGATATAATTGTCTTTTGAAAGTACCTCACGCTCGTTCTCGGTGGAGACATGGATAATCGGAAACTCGCATTCCTGCGAGATCTTCTGATAGTATTGCTCCCTTTCCGCGCGGCTCAGCCCGAACATACTGTAAAGCTCGTCGGGGTCTTCGGTGTTGAATACAAGATCAGAACGGTAATCGTCAATAATCTCACCGTTTGCATTGGTGGTGGATTCAGTCACCTTGATGTTGTGGGATGAGACTGCCTCGCCCGTAGTGTCCTGCGTCTGAGTAACCGGCGGAACGTCTGTTGAAGGTGAGCTGCCCTGACTGCTGTCAGAAGCCGTTACAGCAGGTTGTTCCTGAGTTTGTATAGGCTGAGTGACCGGCTCAGTATCATGTGTCACGACAAATTGCGGAACATTGTCGCTGACGGTCGCGGGTTGAGAAGATGGAGCCGAGGCGGTGCTTTGAGCAGAAGAGGAATCAGGCTTGGAAATATCTGTTTTTGCGCATCCGCTGAGTGAACCTGTCAAGAGCGCGGCGGCGCATAATATAGTAAAAGCTTTTATTTTAACGTCCATTTTAAATGTCCTTTCGGCGGTGATAAAACCGTTAGTGCTGATTGTTTCGGTACAAAAGTCTATGGTCTGGCAATAGCCTTTGCACCAAAATTATTGTAGCACAATATCGCAGTGTTTTCAAGCTACAATCCGGTTACATTTCATTAAATTTTCTTAATCTGTTTATGGAAATCTCATAAAATAACGATTGACAAAACGCCGCAGAAAGGATATTATATAAATATATTATTTTTGATAAAAAAGGACAGTATGAAAAGCTTTACAATACAAAAAAACGACGCCGGGCAGCGTCTTGATAAATTCATATCAAAGGCAGTCCCACGGCTGCCAAAGAGCCTGATGTATAAGTATATCCGCCTTAAAAGGATAAAGCTGAACGGCAAACGTTGCGACAAAGCGGACAAGCTCTGTGAGGGCGATGTGTTGGCTATGTACATTGGGGATGAGTTCTTCGCCCAAGCCTCCGAAAATGATTTCCTTTCGGTCAGCGCAAATATACAGATAGTTTATGAGGATGATAATATCCTGCTGGTAAATAAGCCCTGCGGACTTGTTGTGCATGAGGATAACTCCAACACCATGGACACCCTTATCAACCGCATAAAGAAATATCTCTATCAGAAAGGGGAGTATATCCCTGAGAATGAGGCGAGCTTTACGCCATCTTTGTGCAATAGGCTGGACAGAAACACGCAAGGCATAGTCATTTGCGCCAAGACTGCCGAAAGCCTGAGGATTCTGAATCAGGCGGTAAAGGAAAGATGGCTCGAGAAAAAATACCTCTGTGTGGTGATGGGCGAGCCTCGGCCGGAAATCGCGACCTTAGAGGGATATCTTATAAAAAACTCCTCTGACAACACTGTCAGGATATATAATAAGGAGGTCAAGGGCTCTAAGAAGATTCTCACCGGCTATAAGGTGCTCGCCTCTAAAGCAGGGCTGAGCCTTTGCGAAATCAACCTCATCACCGGCAGAACTCATCAAATCCGCGCTCACATGGCGCATATCGGCTGCCCGCTTTTGGGAGACGGCAAATACGGCATTAACGACCTCAACCGGCAGTACAACGTCAAAACCCAAGCTCTTTGCGCGTATAAGCTTAAGTTTCTTCCAGATAAGGATTTCGGCGAGCTTAACTATCTTCGCGGAAAAGAGTTTGAGATAAAGGATATCTGGTTTAAAAAGTATTTTATATAAAGGAGATTTTATTATGCAGATTACTTACACTACAAAGGGCACCTGTTCAAGGCTTATAAACATCACCGTCGAGAACGGCGTTATCGAGGAGGTTTCCTTCGTCGGCGGCTGCAACGGCAACCTCAAAGGCATTTCTTCGCTTGTGAAGGGCATGAAGGTTGAGGATGCTATTTCCAAGTTGGAGGGAATAAAGTGCGGTGCAAAGCCTACATCCTGCCCCGACCAGCTCGCCCAGGCTCTTAAAACTATCGGATAAGCCCGATACGGTCAGGGACAATATGTCATGAATATGCAGGACAGAAAATTAACTTGTCCTGCATATTTTTCTTGTAAAAAATTCAGTAAAATCGCATTTGACTATTGACAAAACGGTGTTTTAGTGATATTATCTTATAGAACGTTTGTTCTAAGTACCCGAAAGGATTTATCAATGGAATACGCTAATAAATTTGAATTAAAAAGTGAATTCAAGCCGACAGGCGACCAGCCTGAGGCTATAGAAAAGCTCGTCGAGGGCATAAATAATGGGATGAAGAAGCAGACCCTCATGGGCGTTACCGGCTCCGGCAAAACCTTCACTATGGCTAACGTCATCGAAAGGGTGAACCGCCCGACCTTGGTTTTAGAGCCCAACAAAACCCTTGCCGCCCAGATATGCTCGGAGCTGCGCGAGTTCTTCCCGAACAGCGCGGTCGAGTTTTTCGTTTCGTATTACGACTACTACCAGCCTGAGGCCTATATTCCGTCTACCGACGTTTATATTGAAAAGGATTCTTCGGTCAATGAGGAGATAGACCGTCTGCGCCACTCGGCTACAGCTGCTTTGAGTGAACGCCGCGATGTCATCATAGTAGCCAGCGTATCATGCATATATTCGCTGGGCGACCCGGAGGAATACAAGAGCATGATTGTCTCTATCCGCAAGGGGATGACAAAATCGCGCGATGAGCTTGTCAGCGAGCTTGTAACCATCCAGTACGAACGCAACGATATCGATTTCCAGCGTAACCGTTTCCGCGTGCGCGGGGATGTCGTTGAGATATTCCCGGTAAGCTCGAACGAAACGGCGGTAAGGGTGGAATTCTTCGGGGATGAAATCGACCGCATATCCGAAATCAATGTCGTCACCGGCGAGATTCTGCGAACCCTTGCCCATGTAGCAATATTCCCGGCCAGCCATTATATCACCGGCAAGGAGCGCCTAAACGCCGCCATCGATGATATCGAGCAGGAAATGCGCGAGCGAGTGGAGTACTTCAAGCAAAATGACAAGTTAATCGAAGCCCAAAGAATCGAACAGCGCGTCCGCTATGATATGGAGATGCTTCAGGAGGTCGGCTTCTGCTCGGGTGTAGAGAACTATTCAAGGGTTCTCGCCCGCCGAGAGCCGGGGGCAGTGCCGTTTACGCTTTTGGACTTCTTCCCGAAAGACTTTTTGCTGATAGTTGATGAATCCCACGTAGCCCTGCCGCAGGTCAGGGGAATGTTTGCCGGGGACAGAGCCCGCAAGGAAACGCTGATAGAATACGGCTTCCGTCTTCCTTCGGCCTTGGATAACCGACCCTTGACATTTGATGAATTCTACTCCCATGTGGGAACTGCGGTGTTTGTCTCTGCAACTCCCGGACCGTTTGAGAAGCAGGAATCGGAAGCGATAGTCGAGCAGATTATCCGCCCAACAGGTCTTTTAGATCCGATAATAGAAGTAAAACCGACTCAGGGTCAGATAGACGATCTTGTTATGGAGATAAACGCAAGGACGGAGAAAAACGAGCGTGTGCTTGTCACCACCCTCACCGTAAAAATGGCGGAGGATTTGACCGCATATTTGCAGGGCCTGGGCATAAAGGTAAGGTATATGCACCACTCCATCGACACAATGGAGCGTATGGAGATAATAAGGGATTTGCGCTTGGGCGAATTTGATGTTCTGGTGGGAATAAACCTGTTAAGAGAGGGTCTTGACCTGCCGGAAGTCTCGCTTATCGCTATCTTGGACGCCGACAAGGAAGGCTTTTTGCGCAGTGAAAGCTCGCTTATCCAGACCATAGGGCGCGCTGCGCGAAACGCAGGCGGAAAGGTAATAATGTACGCCGACAGCGTCACCGGCTCGATGGAGCGTGCCATTACCGAAACCGAGCGCCGCCGCGAAATCCAGCAGCACTATAACGAGGAGCACGGAATCGTCCCCAAAACGATAATAAAGGGAATCCGCGACGTTATAGAGATATCCTCGAAGAAGGATATTCCCAAGACGGGCAAGCAGTACACCAAGCGCGAACGCCTTGAAATGATAGACAAGATGACTAAGCAGATGCGGGAAGCCGCACGCCAGCTGAACTTCGAGCAGGCGGCTTACTTAAGAGATAAAATCGCTGAGCTAAGAAAAGAATAACACAGGAGTTTTTTTATGCTAAACAACGAAATAGTAATAAAGGGCGCAAGGGAGCACAACCTGAAAAACGTGGATTTGACCATCCCGCGCGACAAGCTTATAGTTTTTACCGGGCTTTCCGGCTCGGGCAAGTCCTCTCTTGCATTTGACACCATCTTTGCCGACGGTCAGCGCAGGTATATCGAAAGTCTTTCGTCCTATGCAAGAATGTTTTTGGGGCAGATGGACAAGCCTGACGTCGATTCGATAGATGGTCTTTCACCCGCCATATCCATCGACCAGAAGACCACCTCGAACAACCCACGCTCGACGGTGGGAACAGTCACCGAAATATACGACTATCTAAGGCTGCTGTACGCCAGAATAGGAATCCCGCATTGCCCGGTCTGCGGCAGGGAAATCAAGAAGCAGTCAGTTGACCAGATAGTCGATAAGATAATGGAGCTTGCCGAGGGTACAAGAATCCAGCTTTTAGCACCGATTGTAAGGGGCAGAAAGGGTGAGTATCAGAAGGAGCTTGAACAGGCAAGAAAGTCGGGCTATGTGAGGGTGAGGGTGGATGGCATCGTCTACGACCTTTCGGAAAAGATAAGCCTTGAAAAGAACAAAAAGCACACCATTGAAATAATCGTGGATAGGCTTGTAATAAAGCCGGATATCCGCTCCCGCCTGACCGACAGTATAGAGATTGTGACATCGCTGACCGGCGGCTTGGTCGGGGTGGATGTTATCGGCGGGGAAGAGATGCTCTTTTCGCAGAACTACGCCTGCCCGGAGCATGGTGTGTCTATAGAGGAGCTTTCGCCGAGGATGTTCTCGTTCAACAACCCATACGGTGCTTGCCCGGACTGTACCGGCTTGGGCTCATTCCTGCAGGTCGATGAAAAGAAAATCATCCCCAATGATGAGCTCACCATCCGTGAGGGCGGCATAAGGGCGGACGGCTGGAACACCCTTGACGACGGCTCGTTCACCATGATTTACTACAAGGCATTATCGGAAAAGTACGGCATATCTCTCGACACCCCGATAAAGGATCTGCCGAGGGACGCTATTGACATCTTCCTGCACGGAACGCAGGGACAGAAGCTTGAATTCAAGCGCCCTGCGGAGTTCGGCGGGGGATACTGGATAACACCATTCGAGGGTGTTGTGAATAACCTTGAACGCCGCTACCGCTCCTCTGACAGCGACGCCGTAAAGGCTAAGATAGAGGAGTACATGAGCGAAGTCAAGTGCCGTACCTGTGGAGGAAAAAGGCTCAAAAAGGAGATACTTGGCGTAACTGTAGGCGGGCTCAACATAGCTCAGCTTACAGACCTTTCCATAACCGAAGCGCTTGATTTTGTCAGCGGTCTTAAGCTCACCAGCAGAGAAGAGATGATAGGTGCGCAGATACTTAAGGAGATAAAATCCCGTCTTGGTTTCCTTAAAAATGTCGGACTGGATTACCTGACCCTTTCCCGAGCCGCTGCAACCCTTTCGGGCGGCGAAAGCCAGAGAATCAGGCTCGCCACCCAAATAGGCTCGTCACTTGTTGGCGTGCTCTATATCCTCGACGAGCCGAGCATAGGTCTTCATCAGCGGGATAACGACAAGCTGATAGAATCCTTAAAGCGTCTAAGAGATTTAGGAAATACCCTAATCGTGGTTGAGCACGACGAGGACACCATGCGCGCGGCGGACTACATTGTAGATGTAGGTCCCGGAGCGGGAATCCACGGCGGGGAGATAGTCGCCGCCGGAAGCTTAGAGGATATTATGAACTCCAAGCGCTCGATAACAGGCGCGTATCTTAGCGGCAGAAGAACCATTCCCGTACCGGAGCACAGAAGAAGTGGGAACGGCAGCTTCCTGACGGTTGTCGGCGCTAAAGAGAACAATCTTAAAAACGTCACCGTAAAGATACCGCTCGGCACCTTTACCTGCGTTACAGGCGTATCGGGAAGCGGCAAAAGCTCGCTTGTCAACGAAATCATATATAAGGAGCTTGCTGTCAAGCTGAACCGTGCGAAAATCGTTCCGGGCGAGTTCAGAAAGATTGAGGGGCTTGAAAACCTCGACAAGATAATCAACATAGATCAGTCGCCAATAGGCAGAACCCCACGTTCCAACCCTGCCACCTACACCGGTGTTTTTAACGACATCCGTGAGCTGTTCGCCCAGACGCAGGATGCCAAAAAGCGCGGCTACAATCAGGGCAGATTCTCCTTCAATATGCGCGGAGGACGGTGTGAGGCGTGCGAGGGCGACGGCATCCTCAAAATCGAAATGCACTTCCTGCCCGATGTTTACGTCCCCTGTGAGGTCTGCAAGGGCGCGCGCTACAACCGCGAAACCTTGGAGGTCAAGTATAAGGGCAAGAACATCGCCGAGGTGCTGGATATGACCATCGAGGAGGCCTGCTCCTTCTTTGAAAACATCCCCAAAATTCACCGCAAGATAAAGACCATGAACGAGGTCGGCTTGGGCTATTTAAAGCTTGGTCAGCCCTCGACAACCCTTTCTGGCGGCGAAGCGCAGCGAGTAAAGCTTGCAACCGAGCTTTCCCGCCGAGCCACCGGCAGGACGATATATGTTCTGGACGAGCCGACAACTGGCTTACACACCGATGATGTAAGCAAGCTGATATCCATGCTCACTCAGCTCTGCGAAAGCGGTAACACCGTGCTTGTAATCGAGCACAATCTGGACGTCATTAAGTGCGCGGATTACATCATCGACTTAGGACCCGAGGGCGGAGTAAGGGGGGGAACGGTCGTCGCGACCGGAACCCCAGAGGAGGTTGCGAATAATCCCAAATCCTTCACGGGTGAGTATCTTAAAAAGGTGCTCAAAATATAAACTTAGGGCTGTCGCGCTCTGCGGCAGTCTTTTTTATCAGGATATTAAACCTGCGGGCTAATAATTCGCCCTGAATTAGATTACATCGTCATTGATTTATGCTCGCCGGGGATATATAATAATATCAGAACAGACGTCAGTTCAAAATATACTTTTTGGAGGTACATTATGAATATATTATTAGACGAAAACCTGCGCAAATTGCGCCTTTCAAGAGGAAACAGGCAGGAAGACCTCGCAACACACTTAGGCGTGAGCGTTCAGTCGGTTTCAAAGTGGGAGCGCGGCGAAAATCTCCCCGACTTAACGCTAATCCCCGCAATAGCGAGCTACTATGATGTATCTGTTGACGACCTTTTGGGCGTGGGCGAGGTGCGCAAGCAGGAGAGAATCGACTGGTATTTTGCCGAAAGCAAAAGGCTTCTGCACGACGGCAAAACCGAGGAAAATATCGCGCTTATGCGCAAAGCGGTCAAGGAATTCCCGAATGAACATAAGCTGATAGCGCATCTTGCATTCTCCTTGTTTTTCGGCAATAGAGGCGACAAGGCAATGCTTTCTGAGGCAATAGAGCTTTATGAAAAGGTTATGCGGGAGTCTACAGACCCTATCATCCGCGAAATAAGCATTAATCACCTTTGCTATTCCTACCATTTTCTCGGCAACAATGAAAAGGCCCGCGAGTACGCCGAAATGGGCGGATATATGCACAACTCCCGCGAGGTGCTTCTGTCCTCGGCTCTTGATGGCGAGGAAGGCGAGAAGCATAGCAAGGGGCTTATTGTAAACGCATTGCACCTGATTGACAACGCCATCAACAAATTGGACAGCATCGACCTGTTGACCCGCCACGAATTCCGCATTAAGCTATTGGAGCTTTTCTTTGATGACGGTTTTATGGGAGCCTTTGCGTCCGGTGCAGCACAGTGGCATTATTTCTCCGCCGTTATATATGCCGGAAAAGGCGATGGCGAGAAGGTGAGATATCACCTTGAAAGTGCAGTGAAGTATGTCAAACAGCTTGAAAGCCTTGACGGCGAATACACCTACCGCTCAAAAATTCTCGACGGTTATAAGGAGGACACCGGAAGATATATCACCAACTTCCCGACTTCGCTCAGCGAGAATCTTGTCAGATATCTGGCTAATGACAAAGATACCTTTGCACCATACTCCGACACCGACTGGTTCAAAGCCGCAGTTGAAGAGATGAAATCCTGCGCTAAATAGACTAACCGCAAAAATCCGTCCCCGGCCACAATTCCGGGGACGGATTTATATCACCTTGCGATTTCAGAAATTGTCATAAACGGTCTTCATAAAATCATCATAAAAGCTTGGATTGCTTGTTTCGTCGCTGTAGAGCATGATTCCGCTGTGCAGGGTTACCTCCGCTTCGATTCCGTCACAGATAATTTTCTCGCCGTTGGCAGCCGTTACCTCCTTGCGAAGGGCTTCGGCCTGGGTGATATCGCCATATCCTGTCGCGACGACGAACTCATCCCCGCCGACGCGGAAGGCGAACATTCCGTCCTTGAGCGCCGCGTCAATCCTCTCGACGCACCGCCTTATAACCGCGTCGCCGACGTTTCTGCCAAGATTCTTATTGATAGGGTCAAGATGCTTGATGTCAAAGCAGCACACATAGGTGTTTTTCTTGTCCTGCATCTTCTCATAAAGCTGGGTCAGGTCAAATTTGTTTTTCATAAAAGTACCTCCGTCATAGTATTTTTGGTTCAGAACGGGGTATAAATCGGTAAAGCTCCGCGATTTTGCGAGCTTTGAAGGACTTACTCCCCAGAAGCTGCTGAATGCGCGTGTGAAGGCTTCGTTCGAGCCGTAGCCGTATTTCAGGGCTGTTTCAAGCACTCCCGCGCCCTCGACAAGCTCCCTTGCCGCAAGGGTGAAGCGGCGCTTTTTGATATAGCTCATAACACCCTGACCGGTGCAGTACTTCCACATTTTCTGAAGCGCAGAAACCGAACAGGCGCAGTAGGCGGCAATATCCTCCTGACTGATGTCATCCGAAAGATTGCGTTCAATGTATTCAAGCGACTTGATAAAAATGTAGAAATCCTTCACTTACTTCACATCCGCTAAAAAATTTATGAAAAGTATACTTTCTGATTTTGATTATAGCATGAATTAAGCGATTTGTCTTGACTTTTTGCGTAATATATCGGGATTTATTCGGCGTTCTGCGAATCAAACAGGGATGTGTCCTTGCTCGGTTCGTAGATTGTCAGCTCGAAATCAGGGTCGGAGTTCTTGGTTACGTATACCCGCTTGATGTCGGTGATGTAGATGGGGGAGGTGAAATTGAAGTCCTGAACTACTCGCTGAACCATATCTGGATTATTAATATCAGGAATTGCTATACCGGTGCCTGCACGGGCGTCCGGTCCTTCTTCATCTTTGCACGAAGCACCACATTCCGGGTACAGCTCAACATTGATATTATAACACATAGAGTATGGCTCCTGATGATTGATTATAGTATTATATTTGCCATCCTTCATTTCCCATTTGGTGATTTGCAGGGAATCAGACATAGCTTTAGTTTCTTTTTCCTTCAATTCATTATATTTTGCCTTGATTTCTTCAGAAGCACCTTCCGCTGAGTATATCTCCGGGTGGCTATATGCCACTGTTTGTTCCTGCTCAAGATAATCAAACCACTCTTTAGTCAGCCACAGATGGTCGTCAAATCTCGAAACACCGTAGTATTCCGTGCCATTGTACTCAATTATATCCTCGTCCTCGTTGGTGATGCTTATGCTGAACTTGTATGGGCTCATGCCGATACAGTATACCTGATACTTGTGTCCTTCAAGCTCGAATTCTATTTTGGGGCTTGGGCAGTGGAAGTCAATCTGAGCAAGCGACTGCATTTTGGACTGGTCGGCGTTAAACTCGATTTCAAGCTCGTCGGCGTATTTAATGCTGCCGTCCTCCGAGGTTATGCCCCTGATTACAAGCTTGTAGGCGGCGGTGAACACCGGCGAGTTCAGCTTATACTGCACCGTGGATACGGGGCTTGCAGAATCATATTCCAGCCTATCAAAGCCGCCAAACAGACTCCTTACATCATCCAAGTTGTCGTATTGGACATACCATTCGCCCATCTCCACCGGCTCGGCATATGTTACCGGGATATCCGGCGAGGTTATATACATTAGCTGTATCTGCTCAAATTTCAGACCCTTGGCAAACGGTTCATCGCCGCTGTGGATGCTGAAATAGAAAATTCCTGATGCACCGTCGCCGATAACATTGTCCACGGTAAGTGAACATCCGTTCTCCGCCGTGACGCTTTCATTTATGATTTGGGACTTATCGTCAATAAGCTCCCGCTTTCTTTGTGTTATCGCCGCCCAGATGTCGTTGCCGTAGGCGGAAACTGTAACAACAAGCCCTATGCACATGACCGCCGCCAGCGCGATGGCGGTTATCTTCTTTTTTATGGATATTGTTCTGACCTTGTTCTCGGACTTTTTCGGCTTGTATGCAAGTGCTGAATCCAAAATATCGTCATCAATTCTTGAGATTGATGAAAACAGCTTATTTTCGTGATTTTTCATAGCGTCTCCTTTCATATGTTATGACCTTTTTCTTCTAAATAGCTTTTAAGTGATGAACGCAGGCGGGTCAGAGTGCAGGAAAGGGTCTTTTCCTTTATGCCGAATTCTTTCGAGATATCCCGCACGCTCTCCATAAGATAGTATCTTCTTATAAACACAGCTCTGCGTTCGTCGTTCAAGGTCAGAAGCCAGCTGTTTATGTCGGCGGCTATATCTTCCTCGTTGCTAAGACTTATGTAGGATAAGTTGTCCGGCAGACACTCGCTCAGCTCGTCGAAGGCAACTGTAAGGCCTTTGCGCTTTTTGGAATTGGCCTGCCGCACTCTGTCCAGCGATATGTTCCTTACTATCCTTATAAGATAGTACCTAAGATTTCTCGGCCTTGCCGTCGGGATTGCTTTCCACGCCTGCAAAAGCGTATCGTTAAGACATTCCTTGGCGTCTTCCTGCGAGCCTGTTATCCTTTGGGATATCGCTATAAGCTCGCCGCCGTACTTCTTTTCGCACTCATCAAGAGCCGATTCGTCCCCGATGCAAATCATCTCAACGATTTTATAGTCCTCCAAATCATCACCCACTTATATAGAATTAAGAACGTTCTTCACCTATAAAGACGTAAATCAGGGCGGTACTACTGCAAATCACGAAAAAATTGCAGAAAAAACCGCCGCAAAATCGCAGCCATGGTGGATTTTGCAGCGATAATCGGTATTGTCGGGTTACCAGTGTCTTTCATCAGAATCAAAGGTTTCGCAGAAGCGCGCCGAAAAGGCGGGTTCCTCGCCGCCGGCGTAGAGGTGGGAGGTATCTCCGAAGGCAGCACAGCGGAACGATGCAATTCCTTTTTCGCGCTCTTCGGTGTAAAGGGTGGTAACCGAGCTGGGAGCGGCGCAGAAATTCTGTCCCAGAACAACAGGGGATATGCTTAAAAGATGTCCCAGCATCTGACATTCTATTCCGAAGTGGCAGAATAAAACTATAGTATCGCGGTTGGGCTCTATCGTCTCGTAATACCTTCCGCAGCGTCGATAGCCGTGCTTCTCCAAAAGAGCATCCAAGCCGTCAGTGACGTTTTTGTAAAGCTCGGGGTAGTTGCCCTCACGCATGAAGTCAACGTCCTTAAACTTGTCCTTGTCGTAAAGGTCGTCAATGTGCGTGAAGAAGGAGGGGAGAAGGTCCCATGTCAAAGCGGTGCCTTCCTTGATATACGGCAGCTTGATTTGGCAGTAGTAGAACTCTTTAAGCCATTCCAAGGTTTCGGCTTCGCGCCCCATCTTCTTAAGCGTAAGCGAAGCTGTGTCCTTGGCTCTGCCCAAGGGTGAGCAGTAAAAAGCCTTTACATCGAGCTTTGATATGCGCTCGCTTAATAGCTCGGCCTCGCGCCAGCCCTTTTCGGTCAGTGAATCGATTGAATAGTCGGGGTCACCGTGCCTGATGATAAGTAGTTTCATATTGTACAGTCCTTTCATCCACTCGGGAGTTTATCGTCAACTCATTTTATCATGATTTGATGATAAAATCAATAGCGGTCATACGAAAATTAAAGTTGACAATTTATTATAATTGTAGTAAAATAAAAATATTAATTCGTAAACTAATAAATCACGTGAATATCTGCAAAGCAATGCATTCAGATGTAAAAGAGGGAATTGTATATTATGGATAAAAGAAAAACAATTCTTATTGTCGACGATGTCGAGATGAATAGGTCTCTTCTTGCTGATATACTTTCACCATCCTATAATATAATCGAAGCTGCAACCGGAATAGAAGCTATTGCTATACTTTCCCGCCGGATTTCCGAAATATCGCTGATGCTTTTGGATATCCTTATGCCGGAAATGGACGGCATAGAGGTTTTGTCGACTATAAACGGCAATCAGTGGATAAATTCTCTGCCGGTAATCATGCTGTCCTCCGAAAGCACTCAGCCGTATATCGAAAAGGCGTACCGCCTTGGAGCGACGGATTACATAACAAGACCGTTTGACGAAATGACCGTCTGCCATCGCGTTCAGAACGCAATAGCGCTTCACGTAAAACAGAAAGCGCTGGAGGATATGGTAACGGAGCATATCTATGAAAGGGAACAGAACAACGCTCAGCTCGTTGAGGTGCTGAGCAATATAGTTGAGTTCAGAAACGGTGAAAGCGGTCTGCACGTGCTGCGGATAAGAACGATAACCGATGTCCTTTTGCACCATATACGCGCCAAAACCAATAAATATAACCTTACCGCAAAGAAGATATCTTTAATATCAAATGCTTCCGCCATGCACGATATAGGAAAGATATGCATTTCCACTGCCATTCTGAATAAAGACGGCAAGCTCACCCCCGAAGAATACGATATAATAAAAACCCATTCTATGGCGGGAGCAAAAATATTGGAGCAGGTTCCAAGCTTTGAAGGCTCGGAGCTTCTGCATTGTGCCTATGACATATGCCGCTGGCATCATGAAAGATACGATGGAAGAGGATATCCGGACGGTCTGAAGGGTGAGGCTATACCTATTTCCGCCCAAGCTGTAGCGCTGGCGGATGTCTATGATTCACTCATTTCCGAAAGAAGCTATAAGCCTATGTATTCGCACGAAAAGGCTATGAGGATGATAGCTGACGGCGAGTGCGGCGCGTTCAGTCCGTTAATGATTGAATGTCTTCTCGAAAGCGGGGACGATATTATTAAAAACATCGAAATAAGGTCAGCTTCGAGTATCGCCGCAAATGAAATGAGCCATACACTGACCGAGGTTCTTGAAAGACAGGATTTCAGCATATCCGGAAGGACAATAGCACTTTTGGAGCAGGAAAGGGAAAAGACAAGGTTCTTCTCGTCAATGTCGAAGGAAATTCTTGTAGAATATGACTGTAACGACGATTTGCTTGAAGTGTCCGAGTGGGGTGCAAGGTATCTTTCCATACCGGAGCTTATTTCAAAGCCGGAAGTAAATCCCGCCCTGCCGGATTGGGGAAAGACAATTATGTCTGATTTGAGGGAGAAGCTTAAGAACTTTAAGTATGGCAATCCTGATATTAATCAGCGCTACTCCATTCCGTATAATGATACGGTCCATTGGTTCAAGGCTGTTGTAAGACCGCTGTGGGATAATTCCGATTCCAACACATTTTCACGTGTAATAGGCAAGCTTACCGATATCAATGAAGAGGTTTCTGCGGTAAACGAGCTTAAGGAGCTTTCAGAGCATGATACTCTTACAGTTTTGTATAACCGTCGTGCCGCAGAGAAAATGATAGAGTGTTTGCTGACAAATTACAGTGGGCATAGCTATGCAGTTGTGCTTATAGATGTCGATTACTTTAAAACCGTTAACGACACATACGGTCATGGATTTGGAGATAAAGTATTGCAGCGTATAGCCACCAATATCCAGAAGTCCATTCAGAAGGATGATATAGCCGCAAGAATTGGGGGAGATGAATTTCTCGTCCTCATGGATTGCGGAGGAAGCCCGATAGCAGCCGCTTCAAGGCTGTTCAGGGATATATCTGATTTCGATGACGACTGCGGCGTGACCGTGAGCATGGGTGTATCTGTCTGCCCGCAGAACGGTCTTACCTACCGCGATCTTATCAGGTGTGCAGATATCGCGCTGTATTCCGCCAAGAATGCCGGAAAGAACAGCTTCCGCTTCTACGATCAGAACCTTCCCGATTTTCCGACCAGCTTCACTCCGTTCGACGGCGGAGAAGTATCTGAAAAACCGGAAGACGATGGTAATACTAATTCTACGTAAAAGTGTAACTACAGAATCGCCACAAAACCACTAAGCGATGGGTTTCGCGGCGATTCTGTAGACACTTTTTAACGTAGAATAAGTATAAATAGTTTTTTGTTTTCACTTTAAATGGAAATTAGTATTATACTTATTCTGCATAAAAGCCGGTGCAAATTCACATTGTTGTGATTCTGCACCGGCTGTTTTTATTCAAAATCGGTTACTGTATGGTTCCCATGCCAAGCACGGTATCGCTTTCATAAATTACCCCTGCCTGACCGGCGGAAACCTTCGGCTCGGGGCTGTCAAGCTTCAAAAGTATGCTGTCGTCATCAAGGATGCTTGCACAGCATCCGATAAGCCTTCCAACCGAGCGGAGCTTGCAGCTATACCTGCCGCCGTTCTGAATTGCGCCCTTGAATGTTTCGGAAATGCCGCTCAAGATAACCTCATCAGTGACAGCCTTTTCGTAGGACAGCCTTATCTCGTTGCGCTCGGCGTTTATTTCCGACACGAACGCCGGTCTGCCCAAAGCTATTCCCAAGCCCTTTCTCTGACCAATGGTGTAGTGGATTATACCCTTGTGCCTTCCGCATATCTCACCTTCAGGTGAAATAAAATCCCCCTCGGGAGCAGAGCGGTAGTTCTCCTCTATGTAAAGGGCATAATTGTTGTCTGGAATAAAGCAATTTTCCTGACTGTCCGGCGCGTTCCGGCAGGGGAGACCAAGCCTTTCAGCAATCGCCCTTACTTCGTCCTTTTCGATATCCGCAAGCGGGAGAATCAGCCGCGAGAGCACTTCTTGCCCAAGTCCTGCCAGCATATAGGACTGATCCCTTGCCGCGGATTTAGCACACTTAAGCTTGTATATGCCATTCTCACAGACAATTTGCGCATAGTGACCGGTGGCGATATGGTGATATCCGTTTTCAAGGGCGGTTTTAAGAAGATATTTAAACTTGATTCTGGGATTACAGCGTACGCATGGGGAAGGGGTTCTTCCGCTGAGGTATTCCTCGGCGAAATAATCAATTATTTCAGCCTTGAACTCCCGCCGTAAATCAAGCTCGTAAAGCTTTATTCCCAAGGCGCGGGCAGAATCGCGGGCGGCTTGCAGGGTTTTGACGTGCGCATCCGACATCATCATAACAACGCCCGCGACTTCATACCCCATATGCTTTAACAGCTCTGCCGAAACAGAGCTGTCAACACCGCCGCTTAAAGCAAGCAGTACCTTATTCATTAATCTAAACCGCAGGCCTGGCAGTCCTTGGAGAACTCACCGATGATAGGAGTGGGGTCAACACCCTGCTTCTGGTAATAGTCGGCAAGTGCAGCCTTTATAGCCTGCTCGGCAAGAACAGAGCAGTGAAGCTTTGCAGCCGGAAGACCGTCCAGCGCTTCGATGACTGCCTTGTTTGTAAGCTTCAAAGCCTCTTCAATTGGCTTGCCCTTTATAAGCTCGGTAGCCATAGAGCTTGTAGCTACTGCCGCGCCGCAGCCAAAGGTCTTAAACTTGACGTCAGAGATAACGCCGTCGTCGATTTTAAGATACATCTTCATTATATCGCCGCACTTGGCGTTGCCGACCTCACCTATGCCGTCGGCATTTTCGATCTCGCCGACGTTTCTGGGATTGGCGAAGTGATCCATAACTTTCTCAGAATAAATCATTTTATATCAGCCTTTCTTTAATATATCAATCAGGGTTCAATGCCTTCGTCTATGCAGATTCTTTCCCAAAGCGGGCTCATGGCTCTTAATTTTGCTACAACCTTGGGAACAGTTTCAATGATGTAATCAATGTCCTCATCGCTTGTCTCCTCATTGATGGTAAGACGGAGCGAGCCGTGCGCGGTTGCATGGGGGAGCCCAATCGCCAAAAGAACGTGCGAAGGATCGAGCGAGCCTGATGTGCACGCAGAGCCCGAGGAAGCGGCTATTCCTGCAAGGTCGAGCGAGAGAAGCAGGCTTTCGCCCTCGATTCCTCTAAAGGATATGTTTACGTTTCCGGGGAGGCGTTTAACTGCATCGCCGTTCAGCCTTGATTCCTTTATCTTTAACAGCTCGGCAATAAGCCTGTCCCTTTTAGCGCCTACTGACGCCGCCTTTGCCGGGATATCCTTAACAGCATCGGTAATGGCAACGCCTAAGGCCACAATCGAGGGGACGTTTTCAGTTCCTGCACGCTTGGTTCTTTCCTGAGCGCCGCCGTGGATAAGGTTGGGCAGGTTGATGCCGTTGCGCATATACATTGCGCCTATGCCCTTGGGCGCGTGAATCTTATGTCCCGAAAGGGATAAGAGGTCAATGTTCATTTCATGAACGTTTATCTGAACGTTTCCGACAGCCTGAACAGCGTCGGTGTGGAAAAGAACCTTCTTTTCGCGGCATATAGCTCCGATTTCGGCAATGGGCTGTATTGTTCCGATTTCGTTGTTTGCAAACATTATTGTTACAAGACAGGTATCCTCACGGATGGCGTTTCTGACATCCTCCGGGTTTATAAGACCGTTTTCATCCACCTTTAAATAGGTGATATCAAAGCCTTTCTTTGCAAGATACTCGCAGGTGTGCAGAACTGCGTGGTGTTCAAAGTTTGAGGTGATGATGTGCTTTTTGCCCTTTGATGCGCCAACATCAGCTGCGCATTTGATTGCCCAGTTGTCCGACTCCGAACCGCCGGACGTGAAATAGATTTCGCCGGACTTAGCGCCGATGGCATCAGCCACCTGCTGTCTTGCCTTTACTACCGCGCGCGCGGCATTCATTCCAAGGGAATAGATGCTTGAAGCGTTGCCGTAGCATTCCCTGTAGTAGGGCATGGCGGCCGCGAGGGCTGCCTCGGAAACTCTTGTAGTTGCCGCATTGTCGGCGTAAATAAAGCGTTTCTCCATATATATCAACTTCCTTTCATGTTATTAAACTGAATGTGTGATTTCCACATTCAAAGATATTGTAGTACTAAGTTGCCGAGTTGTCAAGTGCTAACCGGGTGAAATTATCGTGAAAATGCGCTTTTGCAGGATTCACTTCATAAGTTTCTTATATTCACTGACGGCAAGGGTATCGCACCGCTCATTCTCGGGGTGTCCAGCATGACCTTTTACCCAGACAAACTCGATTTTATGCTTCATCGATAGCGATAAAAGTCTTTCCCATAAATCGGGATTCAGTGCGGGTTCACCGTTCGAGCGCTTCCAGCCCTTTTTCTTCCAGCCCCACGCCCAGCCCTTTTGCATAGCGTCGCAGACGTATTTTGAATCTGTGGTGAGGATGACTTGGCAGTCCTCTTTAAGAGCCTCCAAGCCCTTGATGACTGCGGTAAGCTCCATTCGGTTGTTGGTGGTGGATATCTCTCCGCCGGAAAGCTCCTTTACCGCTTCGCCATATTTAAGTATAGCCGCCCACCCCCCAGGACCCGGATTGCCGGAGCAGGCGCCGTCTGTATAGATATTAACTGTTTTCATATTGTAAGTCCTTAATTATCAGAAGTATTGTATATTGCCAAAAAAGAGGTTATTTTTCCGTGAGGATAATCGCCCTCGATAAGCCCGAATTCGGGGTCGTAGTATCTGCCGCCGAACAGCAGCGCCCAATGCGCATAGCCGGTGTCGGTGTGAACGGTGAGTATCGAGCATTCATAAGGGGCGGAATTCTTCTTGGAAATCCGGACGTTTCTTTCTGCGTGGGGAATCCCGTAAAAATCCAGAGCCTCAATAAGCTGGCCGATAGATGTCGGTCCGGAGGTTTTCATATCCCTTATAACCGTCTCGACATCTTTACCGGCAATCATGGCGATACACGCCTGACCGCAGGTAGTATCTGTCGGCTGCATAACAAGCTTCATAATATCCCTCTTTTCCTTTAAAGTATTATACACCATTTTAAAAAATAAATCAATATATGTTTGACACCGCGCTAAAACCGTATTATAATAAGCTCATCAATATAATCAAGGAGCTATCAACATGGACTTACAAAAGATATTCAAAGAAGAAATAGACGACCGCAGATTTACAGCCGGTGCGAATCTGCTTGTACTTAAAAACGGCAAGGAGCTTATCTATGAGGAATACGGCTACCGCGACCTTGAAAATAAGGTGCCGTTCAGCCGCGATACCATAGTTAGGCTTTACTCCATGAGTAAGCCTATAACTGCCGCAGCTGTGATGATTCTTGTGGACAGGGGACAGCTCGACCTTTCCAACTGCTTAGCGTGGTTTATGCCGGGATTCAAGCCTGCACATATGTTGGTGGACGGCAAGCGAGTAAAGACAGAGCAGGAAATAACCGTCAAGGACTTGATGAACATGACCTCGGGCATACCTTACCCAGGCGGGGAGGGCGCATGGGCGCAGTCTGCGGAAATATTCTCGGATATCAACCGCAGGATGTACACCGACGATCCTGTAACAACAGCGGAATTTGCCCAAAGAGTCGGCGGGTGTGACCTTTGCTTCAACCCTGGTGATAAGTTTATGTACGGCGCTTCGGCGGACGTTCTGGGCGCGGTAGTAGAGCAGGTTTCTGGTATGCGCTTCGGAGAGTTCCTGCAAAAGGAGATTTTCGAGCCGCTCGGAATGACCGACACCGGCTTCTGGGTTCCTGCCGAAAAGCAGAATAGGCTTACAAAAATATATATGACCGATTATGCCAACTGGAAGGTCGTCGAGGCTCCTAAAAACGGCAACCATCTCGGCATCAACTACGCTATGAACTTCGCTCCGGCGTTTGAATCGGGCGGAGCGGGTCTTTGCACCACGCTCGACGATTACGCCAAATTCGCGACAATGCTGTTAAATGGCGGAGAGCTGAACGGCAAACGAATCCTGTCCCGCAGGGCGGTTGAATACATGACCTCGCCAAGCCTTATGCCGTGGCAGGTTCGCGAGCTCGGAGAGCACTGGCGCAGCCTTTGCGGATTCAGCTACGGCAACCTTATGCGCAACTGCGTTGACCCCGGACAGGCGCACTACTTCGTCGAAAAGGGTGAATACGGCTGGGACGGCTGGCTGGGCTGCTACTTTGCAAACTGTCCTGAATCCGGACTTACCATCCTGATGGGAATGCAGAGGGTGGACTGCGGAACAAGCTCGCTTACCCGCAAGCTTGTCAACGCAATAAGGAGTGAGCTTGGGTGACGATAGAGGAGTACAAGCGCGACCCCTGCGGCTCGCTGTCTATCCCTTACTGGAAGAATAAAATAATCTCAGTGCCCGATAGCATAAAAATCATTCACGACAGTGACTTCGACAGCAGTCTTTTAGCAGATTACAGCGATACGCGTTATTTCCGGCTTAAGCATGATTTGAGGGATATCCCAAAGTGCAGTATCGGTGAATACCGCTTGGAGACTGTCCAGCCGGACAGCTTCGGCGAGCTAGCCAAGATGATAAACGCGTCCTACACCCATTCGCAGATAGTAGTATCCGAGGAGGATGTCAAGGGCTGGGCGGATAGCTCTGTATACCGCCCGGAGCTTTGGATAGGCGCATATGACGGCAACAGGCTGATTGGTTCAATCATCTCGGAGTATGATTCCGAAGTCGGCGAGGGGGTTATCGAGTGGATGCAGGTGCTTCCCGAATACAGAGGGAAGGGAATAGCTTCAGCACTGATATGTAAGTCTTTGGAAATAATGAGCGGCTTTGCAGAGTTCACAACGGTATCCGGCGAGTGTGATAATCCCACCAATCCCGAAAAATCATATCGCAGATGCGGTTTTAGCGGCAGTGATGTGTGGCATATCCTAACAAGTAAATAAAACCTCGGCTTGGTATACATCAATGTGTATCAAGCCGATGCTTTAGGTGAAAATTTCTCCTGACTGTCACAATATACATATGTTTTCCATTGAAAAACATCGAAAAAAGTGATATTATTTAACTGAATTAATATGTTTAACGGAGTTGATTAAGTGAGTCACTTTATAGAATTTGATAATGTCAGCAAGGTCTACGATATGGGCGAGGTGAAGATAAACGCCCTTTCCGGGGCAAGCTTTACAATAGAAAAGGGTGAGCTTTGCGTTATAGTCGGACCTTCCGGCGCGGGCAAAACCACTCTTTTAAATATACTCGGAGGGATGGACAGCCTGACCAGCGGCAGGGTTCTTATCGACGGAGAGGAGATATCGGCATATTCCCGAAAACAGCTGACCTCTTACCGCAGATACGATGTTGGATTTGTGTTCCAGTTCTATAACCTTATACAGAACCTGACTGCCCTTGAAAACGTCGAGATGGCGACTGAGATCTGCCGCAACCCGCTTGATCCCGCCGAGGTCATAGAGCACGTCGGACTAAAGGACAGAGCCAAGAACTTTCCGGCACAGCTTTCCGGCGGCGAACAGCAGCGGGTTTCTATCGCAAGGGCACTCGCCAAGAATCCCAAGCTTTTGCTGTGCGATGAGCCCACCGGAGCTCTTGACTACGTGACCGGCAAGCAGGTATTGAAGCTTTTGCAGGATACCTGCCGCCAGAAGGGAATGACGGTAATAATCATCACCCATAACAGTGCCCTTACCGCCATGGCAGACAGGGTTATAACCGTAAAAAACGGAACGGTCATAAGCCAGCAGAAAAACGATAAGGCTGTGCCTGTTGAAGATATCGAGTGGTAAGAGAGGCTTTTAAGGGGTGAAATAATGCTGTTCAAATCAGTTTTAAGAACAATTAAGAAGTCTTTCGGACGATATCTTGCCATACTTGCCATTATCGCTCTCGGCGTCGGTTTCTTTTCAGGATTAAGAGTGAGTGAGACCGCGATGATAAAAACCGCCGACGATTACCTGAACGAGCTGAATCTGTATGATGTCCGCCTGATAAGCACACTTGGACTTACGGATGAAGATGTTGAAGCTTTTGCTCAGCTTAACGGCGTTGGCAAGGCTTATGGTTCTGTGAGTGCGGATTTTATATATCTTACCGACAGCGGCTCGGATTCTGTCCTTCATGCTCACACACTTGTGGACGGCGTGAACGGAGTGGATATAATCTCAGGAAGAATGCCGGAAAGCCCGGACGAGTGTGTTTTAGATAATCTTCATTCCGCCGGAAGCAAGGTCGGGGATAAGATAGTCCTTTCCGAAGATAATTCGCAGGATACCTTTGACAAATTCGCGTATGATGAATATACCGTAGTCGGGCTTGTCAACTCCTCAGAATACATCAATTTTGAAAGAGGGACTACCTCATTGGGCAACGGTTCGGTTTCAGGGTATGTGTATCTTTTGCCGGATGGCTTCACGACCGATTACTACACCGAGATATACCTGACTTTGCCGCAAAGGGGAGAGATATATTCCGAAGAATATGAAGCTCAGCTGGAAGCTTTGAAAACCTCCGCGGAAGCCCTCCTGCGCGAAAGGGCGGATATCCGCTATGATGAGCTTATCTCCGACGGCAATAAGGAGATAGCCGACGCTCAGGCGGAGCTTCGGGATAAGCAGACCGAGCTTGATGATGCCAGACATGAAATTGATGACGGCTGGGAAACATACCGCAGTGAAAAATCGAGGATAGAATCCGAGCTTGCCGACGCAAAGGAGGAGCTTAACAAAGCCCGCGCCGAGCTGGACGATTCGTGGGATAAGCTCAACGCCGCCAAGGCCGACCCGATTGTGGAGATCCCCGAAGTAGCCGAAGAGCTTGGAAAATACGAAGCTGAGCTTGAAAAAGGCAGAAAAGAGTATGAAAAGGGCTTAGCTGAGTACAAATCACAAAAGGCGGAAGCTGAGGCCAAGCTTGCCGACAGCCAATCCGAGCTTGATAAGGCGCAGTCTGAAATTGACGAGGGCTGGGTGAAGTATCGCAAGGAGCGGGAGGCTGCGGACGCTCAGCTTGAAGCTTCTAAGGCTCAGCTTGAAACCGCGCGCGCTCAGCTTGATAAGATGAAGGCGGGGCTTAGCTCCCTGCCGCCGTTTGCCGGCGCGCAGCTGCAAGGAGCATCGGCGGCTTTAAGCGCCGGCGAGGCTGAATACAGCAAGGGTCTTGCGGAATACGAGGCTGCCTATTCTGCCGCTCAGGAAAAGTACGCCCAGACTGAGGCTCAGCTAAAGGCGGCTCAGCAGGAGGTTGATGACGGTCGTATCGCGCTGAGATCCGCCCGTGAGGATGCTGAGAAGCAGCTTTCTGAAGCTGAAGCTAAGCTTAATGAGGCGAGGGAGACCATAGAATCATCCCAAAAGGAGCTTGATAAAATCAAGGCTGACCCCATGGGCGAAATGCCGGAGATAATGGCTCAGCTGGACGATTCCGAAGCCGAGCTTGTTGAAGCCGAAAACACCTTCAATGAAAAGCTTGACGAGTACAACCGAGCCGTCAAAGAAGCGAGCGATGGCTTTGCGGATACCGAAAAGGAACTGAACGACGCGGAAGCGGAGTACGAGGACGGCGTTATAAAGATAGCGGAAGCCCGAGCGGATATCGCGGAGGCCGAAAAGGAGCTCGCCGAACTTAAATCGGCATCAATATATTCGCTTGACCGGCTTACGAATGTCGGCTATGCCAGCCTTGAAAACGATACCTCGATTGTATCGGGAGTTGCCAAGGTGTTCCCGCTGTTCTTCTTCCTTGTCGCAGCACTGGTGTGCATAACCACAATGACAAGGATGGTCAGCGAAAAGCGAACCGAAAACGGCGTACTGAAAGCAATGGGCTACGGCGACACTGCCATCATCTCGCAATACCTTATCTACGCCGGAAGCGCTTCGGCGGTAGGTTGTGTTTTAGGATTTCTGTTGGGCTCTAAGCTGATGCCAATGGCACTGTGGCAGGTCTATAAAATAATGTATGCCATAAACAGACCGATAGATTTTGTTCTGGACTGGAAGCTGTTTGCTGTCTGTGCCGGAATGTATCTTCTTTGCTCACTCGGAGCAACATGGCTGGTTTGCCGTCGTGATTTGCAGGAGAATGCCGCTTCACTGATACGTCCCAAGTCGCCCGCAGCTGGTAAGCGTATATTGATTGAGCGAATCGACTTTATCTGGAAGCACGTTAAGTTCCTGCACAAGGTTTCCATCCGGAATATCCTGCGATACAAAAAGCGCATGGTAATGATGATAATAGGCATTGGCGGCTGTACAGCACTTTTGCTGACCGGCTTCGGAATCCGCGATTCGATTCAGCCGATAATCGATTACCAGTATGACGAAATAACCGTCTTTGACGCCGAGGTGAGCTTTATCGACGATATGGACGATGACATGATGTCTGAGTTTGAAAGCTCCTCCGCTGATGTTGCAAAGGACGTTCTGTTCCTCCACACCGAAAAGCTTGATTTCATGACCGATTATTCGGATAACGCTCCCGCTTCGGTAAATCTGAATGTCTACACCGAAGAGCCGGATGGATTTATCGATCTGCATAGGGGAGAAGAGAATGTGCCTTGGCCGCAGACCGGTGAGGCGGTAATCAATAACCGATTGGCAAGCGAATTCGGAGTTAAGACAGGGGACGAAATCGTCCTGCGGGATTCTGATTACAACACCATCCGCGCCACTGTCAGCGGAATATTTGACAATTATATTTACGACTATGTTTACATAGGCTCAGAGACTTATGCGCAAGCCATTGGCATGAATCCAACTGTCAATACTGCATATGTCTGCTTCGAGGATGGCGAGGATGAACACTCAGCCGGAGCGGTGCTCCTTAACTGCGAAAACGTCGCGGGGACGTTTATCAACAGCGATATGCGGACGCGCGTCGGAAATATGCTTTCAAGTCTTGATTATATCGTGCTGATAGTGCTTGTCTGCGCAGGTGCGCTGGCGTTTATAGTGCTGTACAACCTCACCAACATAACCATCACAGAAAGGTCGCGTGAAATTGCGACACTTAAGGTTTTGGGCTTCTATCAGAAGGAGCAGAACTCCTATGTTTTCAGGGAAAATATAATTCTGACGGCGCTTGCATCGATTGCCGGAATCCCGATGGGAATAGCACTCTTGAACTACGTCATGGCGCAGATAAAAATAAGCTCGATGTACTTCGGCTGCAGGCTGAATCTTGCAAGCTATCTTATTTCAATAGCCATAACATTTGCCTTTACGGTGATAGTAGACCTTGCGCTGACTGTTAAGACCAAGAGGATAAACATGGCGGAGGCTATGAAGGCAATTGAGTAGGCTGCATTTTCAATTTGATACGTAAAACTTGTTTCAAATATTGCAAATTAGTTCATATGCTTCATTGACATCGAGCCAGACTTATTGTATCATATCATCATACGCAACAAAAATATAGCACAATTATATATGCATTGTGTTAAAAATGATGGGAGGATAATATGAAACTACGAATAACAGCAGTATTATTCGCAGCATTGATGCTTTTTTCGGCTTGCACTGCAAACGCGCCAAAAGGTGAAAATAGTGTTATCGATGATAACGTAAAGGAAGAAAACATCATGGAAAATAGAGAACCTAAAACGCTTCCTGTTGAGTATAAGCTCATCTATTCCAAACCCGCAAACCCCGATTCCTATGACGATTGGGAGCAGCTTTCGCTTCCTGTTGGCAACGGAAATATTGGTGGAAACGTGTTCGGCGCTGTCGGCAGGGAGCGCATCACCCTGAACGAGAAAACCATGTGGACCGGCGGCCCGAGCGAATCAAGACCGAATTACAACGGCGGAAATAATGTTGAATACGGCAAAAACGGCGAGACCTTGAAAGAAGTTCAGCGGCTGTTTGCCGAGGGAAAGGACGTTGAGGCTTCCGAGCTTTGCGAAAAGCTTATAGGTGACAGCGATGGCTACGGCGGCTATCAGCAGTTCGGCAATCTGTATCTCGACTTTGGCGAGACGGGGGAAGCAGAAAACTATTCCCGCTCGCTGGACATAGTGAACGGTATAGCAAGCGTTGAATATGACCTTGACGGCGTTCACTATTTAAGAGAGATTTTTACAAGCTATGAGCAAAACGTAATGATTGTCCGTCTGACAGCCGAGGGCGGAAGCCTTGAACTTTCTGTTGGCTTCGAGCCTGAAAACGGCGGGGCTGCTCCGAGAAGCGTTGAAACGACTGTTTCGGATAACTCCATATCAATCAGCGGCGAGCTTGACGATAACGGACTTAAATACAGCGGCATGATGACCGTTGTAACCCCTGAAAAGGAGCAGGTCGGCAAAAACGGTTCTCTTCTTAAGATAAGCGGCACCGAGGAAGCAACTATAATTTTAAGCATGGCGACCGATTATGCCCTTTCCTATCCTGAATACCGCACCGGCGAATCGATGGATAAGCTCAGCGGCAGGGTAAAGGAAACGGTCGAAAATGCCGCAAAGCTAAGCTATGAAGACTTACGTTATGAGCATATAACCGACTTCTCCAATATGATGGCAAGAACCGATATAAATCTCGGACAGAAGCTTCCCAATATGACTACCGATGAACTTCTTGCCGGATACAAATCTTCTTCTCTGAGTGCTGAGGATAAGGCATATTTAGAGGTTCTGCTGTTCCAGTACGGAAGATATCTGCTGGTGTCATCTTCGCGCGAAAATAATATCCTCCCTGCGAATTTGCAGGGCATATGGGTAGGCACGAACGGAAGCGCATGGAACTCGGACTATCACATAAACGTCAACCTGCAAATGAATTATTGGTCTGCTTACTGCGCGAATCTCGCTGAGTGTGCATTGCCGATGATAGCATATGTGGACGGTCTGCGTGAGCCTGGCAGAGTTACAGCGGCGGCGTACTTCGGTGTTGAATCATCAAAGGAGAATCCCGAGAATGGATTTACCGCCAACACGCAAACCACTCCTTTCGGCTGGACCGCTCCCGGATGGTCGTTCGACTGGGGCTGGTCTCCGGCCGGCGTACCGTGGCTTTTGCAAAATGTCTGGGAGTATTACGAGTATACACTTGATGAGACCCTCCTCCGCGAAACCATCTATCCGATACTGAAAGAGGAAGCCAAATTCTATTCGCAGATACTTGTTGAGGATGAAAACGGCAGACTTATTTCAACTCCGGCTTATTCGCCCGAGCATGGACCCAGAACCAACGGCAACACCTATGAGCAAACGCTTGTTTGGCAGTTGTTTAACGATACCATAACTGCCGCTGAGATAGTTGGCGAGGATGAAGCACTGATAAACGAGTGGAAGGACATACTTTCCCGTTTGCGTCAGCCGATTGAAATAGGTGAGGATGGTCAGATAAAGGAATGGTACTCCGAAACTACACTTGGAAGTGTCCCGAAGTCCGATGCCTACGGTCACAGACATCTTTCACATCTTCTGGGACTGTACCCCGGTGACCTTATTTCCGTAGATACCCCAGAATGGCTGGAAGCGGCAAGAGTATCGCTCGACGCACGTGTTGACGCTTCTACCGGCTGGGCAATGGGTCAGAGAATAAATTCATGGGCACGTTTGGGGGACGGCGAGCATATGTATATGCTGGTTGAGACCCTTATAAAGACAGGAATCCTTACTAATCTGTGGGACACTCACCCTCCGTTCCAGATAGACGGCAACTTTGGATATACTTCCGGTATTTGCGAAGCGCTTTTGCAGAGCAATATGGGCTATCTGAATATCCTTCCGGCACTTCCGGATGTTTGGAGCGACGGAAGCTTTGAAGGTCTTGTCGGAAGAGGCAATTTCGTTGTCGGCGCTGATTGGAGCAATGGCGTTCCTGCTGAGATAAGAATCACTTCGCAGAGCGGGGGAGAGTGCAGTCTGAAATTCACCCGTGGCGAAGTAACTGTAACCGATTCCGAAGGCAATAGTGTTGAGTTCAAGACGGATAATTCAAAGCTAACATTCAGCACCGAAGCCGGAAAGAGCTACATTGTTACAAATACCGTCGTTCTTGAAACTCCCAAGAATCTGAGCGCGTTAAGAATATCTGAGAGCGAAGTTAAGCTTAGCTGGGATGAAGCGTCAGGAGCAGTCTGCTATTCAGTCTATCGCATGGCGAATGACAGCGAAGCAGAGCTTATTTCCTCTGATGCAGTTGGCACGGAATATACCGATGAAACTGCCATCATGGAGGAGGAAACCATTTATTCCTACTATGTTTGTGCAGTCAGCGAGTCCGGAACTGTAAGTGAACCTTCGAATGCAGTCTGCGAGGTCGGATTCAGAGATGAAACCATCGACAGCGGCGATGATAGGGTAAAATACAGCGGTCAGTGGTCGGTGTATAATGAGGATGATCACTATATGTCAACGAACAACTGCTCCTGGACGGCCGGCTCAACTGCTGAGCTCACATTTGTCGGAAGCGGAATAGAGCTTTACTCAGTGGCGAAGCCCAACTATAACGGCGTTAATGTCTATATTGACGGTGAAAAAATCGGCGATTACTACCTTGTAAACGCTCCTGCTGTAACTCCCGATACCCTTGTTTTCTCAAAGACCGACCTTGAATATGGCGAACACACAATAAAAGTTGAGGTCATGCAGGATATAGTCACCGGTGTGCGCGATAACAGCATTTCCATTGACTATTTCAAGGTTTATGCTTCAGATAAATAGGAATAGGATAAACAAATATAACAAAGTCAAAGCCTGTGAGAATCTTTTTCATGATTCGCACAGGCTTTCGCCTTGTAAAGAATTTCATATCTAATACTAATTTCCTGTAAAAGTGTAGAAGGGCTGCTTGGGCAGCCCAAGTAAAATCGCCACAAAACCACTATACGATGGGTTTGCAACGATTCAGCGACCATACATGGTCATGACCATGTATGGTCGGACACTTTTTAACTGGAAATAAGTATAACGTATTGACAAGTCAGTAATTTGTGATATAATAGAAACATACGTTGCGCAACATATGATTCTTAACCTGAAAGGAGACAATATGCCGCCTAAAAATAAATTTACCCGAAACGAAATAATCTCCTGCGCCCTCGGTATTGCTGAAGAAGGCGGCTTGGAGGCAGTCACTGCCAGAGCGGTCGCATCATGTCTGGAAGCATCCTCAAAGGTGATATTCGGCTGCTTTGAAAGCATGAACGAGCTGCAAAATGAGGTGGTCGCGGCGGCGTACCAAAAATATCTCGATGAGCAGGCAAGGCTGTGCGAAAGCGGGGAGTACCCGGTTTACAAAGCTTCCGGAATGGCGTATATATGTTTCGCAAGAAGCTATCCCAAGCTTTTCAAAATACTTTTTATGCAGATCAGCCCTCCGGACGAACCGGGCAAGCTTGAGGAGATGAACCGTTTCACCGACATAGTTTCAAAAAATGTCGGCATCGCCAAGGATGATGCTTATATGTTCCACTTGGAAATGTGGGTGTACGTCCATGGCATCGCCACAATGATAGCCACAGGTTATTTGAATTGGGAGCAGGAAACAGTCAGCCGTATGCTGACCGATGCTTATATGGGTCTCAAAGAAAGATATGCAAAGCTGTATGAACCGAAGGGGAGCGAATAATTATGGGCACCATTGCTATAGAAATACAGAATCTCACAAAGAAATACAAGGATGTTGTCGCCGTGGATGATCTCAGCCTGAACATTCACCAAGGTGAGCTTTTCGCTCTTTTGGGAGTGAACGGCGCGGGTAAGACTACCACAATAAAAATGCTTTCCTGCCTTGTAAAGCCAACCTCGGGGGATGCGCTCGTCTGCGGAAAGAGCATTGTTTCTGCTGCCGGCGAGGTCAAGCCGCTAATCGGTGTTTCACCTCAGGAGACGGCTGTCGCTCCGAATCTGAGCACAAGGGAAAACCTTGAGCTGATGTGCGGGGTTCATGGCTTCTCCAAAGAGAAAACCGCTGAAAAGATTGCAGAGCTCTGCGAGCAGTTCAATTTGGGTGAGGTAATGTCAAAGCGCGCGGGAAAGCTATCAGGCGGATGGCAGAGGCGCTTAAGCATTGCCATGGCGATAATCAGCGAGCCTGAGATACTTTTTCTTGATGAACCAACCCTCGGCCTGGATGTAATAGCCAGAAGCGAGCTGTGGGACGTTATCCGCGCTCTGAAAGCTCATACCACGATAATCTTGACCACCCATTACATGGAGGAAGCTGAAGCCCTTTCGGATAGAGTGGGCATAATGCGCGGCGGCAAGCTTCTGACTGTCGGCACAGCCGGGGAAATCAAGTCAAGTGTTGGGACAGACAGCTTTGAGGAAGCGTTCATTAAGATCGTCAAAGCTATATCCCAAAGTGAAAGGAGCTGAGCAGTCATGAAAAGAATGCTAACCTTTGCCAGCAGAACCCTAAAGGAAATCCTGCGCGACCCGCTTACACTCGGCTTCGGCTTGGGCTTTCCGATAATTTTATTGGCACTTCTGACTGCAATCCAGGCAAATATCCCTGTAAGTATGTTTGAGCTTGAGAATCTCACCCCGGGCGTGACTGTTTTTGGACTATCATTTATGACCCTGTTTTCGGCGAACCTGATCTCCAAGGACAGGGAAAGCTCGCTTTTGCAGAGGCTGTATACTACACCTTTGACCGCAGCCGACTTCATTTTCGGGTACATCCTGCCCATACTTCCCATAGCGCTGGCGCAGTCGGTGATATGCTATATCTTCGCGGCGATACTGGGGCTTAAGCTCGGGCTGAACACGGTTTTTGCCGTACTTATGATAATCCCATGCGCGCTGTTCTTTATTGCTCTGGGACTTCTCTGCGGAAGTGTTATGAGCACCAAGCAGGTCGGGGGAATATGCGGAGCACTCTTAACCAACCTGAGCGCGTGGCTATCCGGAATCTGGTTCGATGTTGAAATGGTAGGCTCAGCGTTTAAGACAATTGCAAACCTTCTGCCTTTCATCCATGCTGTTGAGCTGGAAAGAGCAGTTTTTGCGGGGGATTGGCAGAGCTCTTTGCCGCATCTTCCGTGGGTTTTGGGATATATGATTGTCACACTGGTGATAGCTATAGTCCTCTTCCTGAGACAGATGAAGAAGGACTGATACGTGCGTATCGCTTATACAAAACCGAGCCTCCCGAATTTGTTCGGGAAGCTCGGATATTTTGGCGCTTTAGCTTGATATAACCCCCGGTTCTACCGGGGG
>ULUA01098189.1_pt1 | contig 62184 bp, 63 predicted proteins | sample 1958081 | NCBI WGS metagenome assembly ULUA01 (sample SAMEA4835748, study PRJEB28245) | human gut metagenome | biome: gut microbiome; material: fecal sample | place: Denmark | collected 2008
TACGATCCCTTACGAGGTGATGACCTCCGTGTCGGGCCGTGTGAAACGGATTTACAGCAAAGAGTAAAAAAGAGAATCCCGACGGAGCCGGATGCCGGGGCGGTGGCAGAGGCGGGGTTTTCGATAAATGGAATGAAGATATGTCGCAGGAACGAAAACCGGGACAGCCGGGTACGCTTTACCTGATTCCGTGTCCGATCGCCGAGGATACGCCCGTGTGGGACGTGCTGCCGGCGGCGAACCGGGCCGTGATCGACTCGCTGGATTATTTCATCGTGGAGAATGTCCGCTCGGCTCGGCGTTTTCTGTCGAAGGCGGGCTTCGGCCGTCCGATCGACAGCCTGGAGTTCCGGGAGCTGAACGAGCATACGACCGATGCCCGGGCTGTGGACGAGATGGTGCGTCCGATTCTTGCGGGGCGTTCTGCCGGAGTGATCTCCGAGGCGGGTGTGCCGGGAGTGGCCGATCCCGGGGCCCTGGCGGTGGCCCGGTGTCACCGGCTCGGAATCCGCGTGGTGCCTTTGATCGGTCCTTCGTCGATCATCCTGGCAGTGATGGCGTCGGGGTTGAACGGACAGTCGTTCGCCTTCAACGGCTATCTGCCGGTCAAACCGCCCGAACGGGCCCGGGCGATCCGGACGCTGGAACGGCGTGCGACCGGCGAGAGGCAGTCGCAGGTTTTTATCGAGGCTCCTTACCGGAATGCGAAGCTGCTCGGGCAGTTGCTCGAGGTATGCGCCCCCGATACGCGGCTTACGCTGGCCGTCGATATTACCTCGCCGCAGGAGTATATCCGCACGCTGACGGTTCGTGAGTGGCGCTCGGCCCTGCTGCCGGAAATGGATAAACGGCCTGCAATTTTCATTTTGGGCTGATGCTTCTGCCGGTTGGTATATATTTTGGACAATAGAGGAGTGGAAAATCAAATAATACATCAGATATGGACAAGGAAAAGGTTTATAATGAAGCGGTTGGCGGCGACGAAGGCTTCGCGGCGGGCGATGGGTATCCCTCCTGCGACGGGGAGCCGTGTGCCAATGTGACAGATGAAAGCTCTGCCGATGCTGACACAATGGCAGGGGATAGGAATACACCGAAAGCGGCTTCGGAGGAGTTGCCTTCGCGCGACTGGGAGGCGGAGATTGCGGAGTGGCAGGACAAGTACCTGCGTTTGCAGGCCGAGTTCGACAATTTCCGCAAGCGCACGCTGCGGGAGAAGATGGAGCTGGTGCAGAGCGGAAGCGCCGAGTGCGTGAAGAATTTCCTGCCTCTGATGGACGATTTGCAGCGGGCGCTGGAAGCGATCGAGAAGAGCAATGACCTGGAGGCGCTTCGTGAGGGTGTGAAATTGATCGCACAGAAGTTCAGGGAAACGCTCAAGAAACAGAATGTGAAGGAGATCGAGGCGCTCGGACTGGAGTTGGATACCGATCACCACGAGGCGGTGGCCCGTTTCGATGCCGGGAAGGAGAAGAAGGGCAAGATCGTCGATGTGGTACAGCCCGGTTACAAGATGGGCGACAAGGTGTTGCGTTTTGCGAAAGTGGTCGTCGGAGAGTAACGGGCGTTTTCGTTTAACGGGCGCGGAGTTGCTCCGTCGCGCACTATTGTGCCGAGCGTAGAGTGTGAAAATACGACTATTGAAAAAGAATATTGAGCCGGAATCGAAGTCCGGCATTCGAATACTATGGCAGAAAAGAGAGATTACTACGAAGTGCTTGGCGTGGCGAAGAACGCCAACGCGGATGAGATAAAGAAAGCTTACCGAAAGGCGGCTATCAAGTATCACCCGGACAAGAATCCGGGGGATAAGGAGGCCGAGGAGAAGTTCAAGGAGGCGGCCGAGGCGTACGATGTGCTCTCCAATCCCGAAAAGCGAGCCAGATACGATCAGTTCGGCCATGCCGGAATGAGCGGTGCGGCCGGAGCCGGCGGCGGGTTCGGCGGATTCGGCGGCGGGTTCTCGATGGAGGACATCTTCTCGCAGTTCGGCGATATTTTCGGGGGTCATTTCAGCGGCGGAAGTTATCGGACCTCTTCGAGCGGCGGCCGTCGCGTAAGCCGTGGTACGGATATCCGTGTGCGGGTGAAGCTCTCCCTGGCGGAGATCGCTGCCGGAACGGTCAAGAAGCTCAAGATCAACAAGCAGATCGCCTGTCCTAAATGCGGAGGTACGGGAGCCAAGGACGCCAACTCCTATTCGACTTGTTCGACCTGCAACGGAGCGGGGTATGTGAATCGTGTCGAAAATACCTTTTTCGGTCGGATGCAGACCCAGAGCGTGTGTCCCACGTGCGGCGGTACGGGCAAGGTGATTACCAATCCCTGCGACGAGTGCAAGGGCGAAGGGACGATCAAAGGCTCCGAGGTGGTGGAGATTCGGATTCCGGCCGGTGTGGGCGATGGAATGGTATTGACGGTGTCGGGCAAGGGAAATGCGGCTCGTCACGGCGGTGTGAACGGTGATTTGCAGGTGGTGATCGAGGAGGAGCACAATCCGGAACTGGTACGCGATGGCAACGACCTGATCCATAATTTGAATATTACGGTTCCGACGGCTTTGCTCGGCGGTTCGGTCGAGGTTCCGACGGTCGATGGCCGGGCGCGGATCAAGATCGCGCCGGGTACGCCTGCGGGCAAGGTGTTGCGGCTGGCCGGCAAGGGCTTGCCCGACGTGAACGGTTACGGACGCGGCGATATACTGGTCGTGGTGGATGTTACGGTCCCCGCCAAGCTCAATGCCGAGGAGAAGCGGTTGGTGGAGCAACTGGCCGCACAGCCTTCCTTCCAGCGGGCCGAGGCGTCCAAAGGACACAACATTTTCGACAGGATGAAGAGTTTCTTCCGGTAATCTACGGTCGAAAAGTCAGATCTCCCGGAGTGACATGGCTGGTTATTCCGGGTGTTTTTCGTATCTTTACCGAAGAAATAACCGGTTTGGACGGCTGCATTCCGATCGGGCGAAACACGATGTGTTGCCGGCTCCGTATTTTTTGCGGATGACGATGAAGCGTGCCGGTGCGATTCGTCGATTCGGAGCCTTGTGTGGACCGCTGCTGTCTTTACCTTAAAAAACAGAATTTTATGTCCGGTTTTACGCCGTTTAAGAAACACGCCAATAAATTCAACTACCTGCCGCGTTACTACGATCCCGAGAAAGAGGAGCGCGACCGGCGTCGTGCCGAGCTGCGCGGCGAACGGGCCGAGGATGCGGGCAAAGAGTATAAGCCGGGACAGTATATCCGTACGCAAAGTCAGGCCCGGGCGGCCCGTCGCCGCGAAGAGATGTCGCGAGGCTCCGGCCGTATGTGGATGATGGTCGTACTGGTGGCGCTGGTACTTTTGCTTATGGTGTTCGGCTATCCGCGTGTGGTCGCGTTCATTTCCGATATGCAGAAACCCAAAACCCCGCAGACCGAGGAGTTCAATCCCTACACTCCGATTACGGTCGTCCCTAACGATTATGAGGAGTAATGGCTGACCGTATCAAATTACTGCCCGAGGTCGTTGCGAACCAGATTGCCGCCGGTGAGGTGGTGAACCGTCCGTCGTCGGTGGTGAAGGAGATGATGGAGAATGCGATCGATGCCGGAGCCCGCAGCGTGAAGGTCAATTTCCGGGACGGCGGCAAGGAGCTGATTCAGATCGTGGACGACGGTTGCGGCATGTCGCCCATCGACGCCCGTATGGCTTTCGACCGGCATGCTACCAGCAAGATTTCTTCGCTGGACGATATTTATGCGCTCAAGACGTTCGGCTTCCGGGGCGAAGCGCTCGCGTCGATCGCCGCCGTGTCGCAGGTGGAGCTGCGTACGCGCCAGGCGGAGGACGAAGTGGGTACGCTCACGACGGTCAATGGCGGCGAGTTCGTTTCGCAGACCCTCGCGGCTTGTCCCGTGGGGTCGCAGTTTTATGTGCGCAATCTGTTCTACAACGTGCCTGCCCGCCGTAAGTTCCTCGAAAAGAGTACGACTTCCACGGGGCAGATCAAGTCCGAGTTTCAGCGGGTCGCGCTCTGCAATCCGCAGGTGGGGTTCGAATTGCTGATGAACGATCAGCCGCTCTATCGGTTGCCCGCTGCTTCGCTGGCTTCGCGGATCGTCGATGTGGTGGGGCGTCATATCAAACAGAACCTGCTGGAAGTCGATGCCGACACGTCGATCGTGCGGGTGACGGGCTTCGTGGGCCGTCCCGCTGCCGCCAAGAAGAGCAATAGTTCGGAACAGTATCTTTTCGTGAACGGGCGTTATTTCCGCTCCCCCTATTTTTTCAAGGCGATCCTGAAGGCTTACGAGAAGCTGATTCCCGATGCCTGTTCGCCCTCCTATTTTCTCTACCTGACGATCGACCCTTCGCGGATCGACGTCAATGTCCATCCCCAGAAGACCGAAGTCAAGTTCGCTGACGAAGAGGCCGTGTGGCAGATCATCAACGCTGCCGTGCGGGAAACTCTCGCCAAGACGGGAGCGGTGCCGCTCATGGATTTCGATCAGACGGACAGCGTCGAGATTCCGGTGCTGACCAAAGGGGCCGTTTACCGTGAACCCAAGGCGATGTCGAACGAGAGTTACAACCCTTTTCGTGCGGATTACGCTTCCGATGTGTCGGAACGGATGCCCGACGTGGATTTTTCGGGCTTCGACGCTCCTTACGACGGGGAGATGCCTGCCGGAAAGGGTGTGGGGGCGGAGGATCGATACGACGAGATGATCCCTTCTGCCGGGTTCGCTCCGACCGAAATGGAGTTCATTCCTTCTGCCGGGGAACCGGTGCAGCAACGGCTGATGGATGGCCCTGCGGCTTGTTTCAGCGGTGTGACGGTGCTCGGCAACGGGTATGCCTCGGCGCTGTACGGCGGCAAGTGGGTGGTCGTGGACCTGCGCCGGGCGCGGGAACGGGTGTTGTACGACAATTACCTGCTGCTCCTGACCAACGGATCGTCGGTCAGCCAGCAGCTCCTTTTCCCGGAGCGTCTCGCGTTTTCGGAAAACGAATATGCGTTGCTCGAGGAGAATGCGGTCGATTTCGCGGCGTTGGGTTTCGACCTGGAGTTTTGCGGCGGCGGAGCCGTCGAGGTAAAGGGCGTTCCGGCCGACATTCCGCACGATACGATCGACCGGTTGATTTACGAATTGCTGCAGGAGTTCGCCGTGCCTGTGGACGTTCAGGCATTGCGGCGCGAGAAGATCGCCGCTGTCATGGCTTGCAGCGGAGCCCGCAGCATGTCCCGTACGATTTCGACGGAGGAGGCCGAATCTCTGCTGGGGCAGCTCTGCGAAGGCGGGAATGTCAGCTTCACGCCTTCGGGCAAGGCGGTCATGGCCGAAATCACACTGGAAGAAATCCGCAATAAACTTGGTTGAGAGGTTGCCGGAAGGGATATAATCGTTACATTTGCATCTAAATCTTACTTTGTCTATGAATAATAGCCGCTATTTTTCTTCGACGCCTCCCGTAGTGCTGAACCTGATTATCATCAATGCGTTGATGCTTCTTGCGACCGAGCTGCTGCCTGTCGGGAACAGAATCGTCGGGGCGCTGGCGCTTTTCAACGTCGAGAGTCCGTTGTTCCATTCCTACCAGTTGGTGACTTATATGTTTCTGCACGGTGGATTTTCCCACTTGTTTTTCAATATGTTCGCCTTGTGGATGTTCGGTCGTACGCTCGAATACGAGTTGGGGTCGAAGCGCTTTCTGACCTACTACATGGTGTGCGGCGTCGGTGCCGGGGTGTTGCAACTGTTGGTCGGCTGGCTGGAATACCGCTATGGCAATGTCGGTATGATGGCCCTGATGGTGCCGACGGTCGGAGCTTCGGGTGCCGTGTTCGGTCTGCTGCTTGCTTTCGGCGTAATGCACCCCAATGCGGTCATCATGCTGCTCATTCCGCCGATTCCGATGAAAGCCAAGTGGTTCGTGGTCGTGTATGGCGTGATCGAACTTTTCTTCGGCATTTCGGGCCGGATGGACGGTGTCGCCCACTTCGCCCATGTCGGCGGTATGTTGTGGGGATTCCTGCTGCTCTATTATTGGAAACACAAAGGGGTGATCCGCTATTGATCGATGAGCAGGGAGTATTACGACGATTACAGACACGGTGCTTCCCGGAAACGTCGGAAAAGTTTGCCGGGCAGCGTGTTCAACGGGGTGATGCTGATCCTTTCGGTCGCGACGGGTGCAGCCATGATCGTAACGCTGCTGGCGCCGTTCGTCCACCCGGGGCGAATCTGGATTTTTCCGGTGTTGGGGCTGGTCGCTCCGGCGGTTTATGTATTCACCCTGCTGATAACGTTGTACTGGATCATTCGGTGGCGGTGGCGCATTGCCCTTCCGCTTGTCGTACTGTTGCTGGCGGGCCTTTTCAAGGTGCCGCTCTTCCTGAAGCCGGAGTTGCGCCGTCATTACGGCGAAGAGACGAGCTTCGGCCGGGGGGTGATCACCCTGCTGACTTTCAATGTTCGCAGTTTTTATAACGACCGGGGACAGTGGAGTTTCGACGGGGTGACGGAGGTGATCCGCCGTGTGAATCCCGATATTGTCTGCTTACAGGAGTTCAACCGTACCTCGAGCAAGGCCGAAGAGTTGGATTCGCTGTTATCCGATTACGATCGTACGGTGGTTATGGAGGGGAACAGACGGGATCCTGTATTTCCGCTGGCGCTTTATACCAAATACCGGATCCTCGGAAAATCTCATTCGATATTGGGTCCTATGAAGCAGGACGGGCAGTCGGTATGGGTGGATCTGCTGGTGGGGGACGATACGATTCGGATCTTTAACAACCACTTGCATTCGACCGCAATTACCGTGCATGACGATAAGTATCTTTCGGAGCATCAGTTTCTTACGGATACCGCTGGCGGAGCGAAAATCAAGAATATCTTCCGCAGGTTCCGCGACAACAGCATGTTGCGGGCGGCACAGGCGGACACGATCGCTCGGGCGATCGCTGCGACTCCGGGCTGTAAGATCGTTTGCGGTGACTTTAACGATACGCCTATGTCCTATACCTATCGGGTGATGGCACAAGACCTCGACGATGCTTTCCGGGCGAGCGGTAAGGGGTATTCCTATACCTTTCGCGGATTCATGGATGTTTTGCGGATCGATTACGTCCTCTATTCCGAAGATTTGGAGTGTCTCGATTACCAGGTTTTGTACGATGTGGATTTGTCGGATCACTATCCGGTCGTGGTCCGGTTGAGGCCGGTCAAAAGATAGTTGTTGTTATGATTTTGGATTCATTGAGAAACTGGGCTTTTTATTGCGGGGCCGATTCCCGGTTGAAGCGGGCGTTGGAATACCTCGCTGCGGCCGATTTGAATACTCTTGAGCCGGGGCGGTACGAGATCGAAGGAGCTGAAATTTTTATGAAAGTGACAGAAGGGGAGCTCAAACGGGAAGAGGAGGCTTCGCTGGAGGTGCACGATAAATATATCGACGTACAGGTATTGATTGCCGGCGAAGTCGAAACGATGGGTTGGCGGGAGCGTCGGGAGTGCCGTGTTCCCCGGGGGCCTTTCGATGCGGAAGAAGACATTCGGTTTTTTGCAGACCGGCCGCAGCTTTTCGTCGGGATCAGGCCCGGACAGTTCGTCGTTTTCGGTCCCGAGGACGCCCATGCTCCGATGATCGGTCGGGGACGGATCAAAAAGGCGGTCGTAAAGGTGATGAAATAGGGGCTTGTGCCGCGGTCGCAAGACTCAGAAAGAGATAGAAACTAAACAGGGACGGTGCCAATGACGGCACCGTCCCTGTTTATTGCGGACGAATCGGGATTTTCTACCGGATTTTTTCGGCAATGGCTTTGGCAAGTGCCGTGCAGCATTGTGCCCCCTGATCGTCGTATCCCTGTTTCATTTCTGTCGGCTGGCAGATGGCCTCCCATTTCATTTTCTGGGCGAATTCTCCCAGCAGGCGTACCGCTGCTCCAGCCCAGGTATAGGAGCCGAAATAGGCGAATTTCCGGCAGGGAATGCAACGTTCGCTGATTTTTTGCAGCAGGGACCCGACTTCGGGGAAGAGTTCGCCGTTGTAGGTCGGAGAACCCACGATCAGCGTGTCGTATTTGAAAATGTCGCGGATGACATTCGAAATGTCGGCATACGAAAGGTTGTAAACGATGATGTTTTTTACACCCTGTACGGCCAGCTCCCGAGCGATTTTCTCGGCCATCTGGGCCGTATTGCCATACATCGAACCATAGGCGATCACCACACCCGGTTCGCCTTCGTAGCGACTCAACTGATCGTAGATACCTATTACGCGCCCGATTTCCTGCTGCCATACGGGGCCGTGCGTCGAGCAGATCGTTTCGATGGGAAGGCCGCTCAGTTTTTGGAGGGCTTTCTGTACGGGGGCGCCGTATTTGCCCACGATGCAGGCGTAGTAGCGGCGCATCTCGTCCCAGAAATGGTCCAGCGAAAGCTGGCTGTCCAGGATACCGCCGTTCAGGGCACCGAACGTGCCGAACGCATCCGCCGAGAAGAGTACCTTGTGTTCGGGGCAATAGGTGACCATCACTTCGGGCCAGTGAACCATCGGCGCCATATAGAACGAGAGGTTTTTTTGGCCGAGCGAAATGCTTTCGCCCTCTTTGACTTCCCGGGTGAGGGTATGGATGCCGTAATATCCGTCGAGCATCTGAAGGGTTTTGGCATTGCCCACGATCTGCATCTCGGGGTAGAGCAGGCGCAGGGTTTTGATCGAAGAGGAGTGGTCCGGCTCCATGTGATCGACCACCAGGTAATCGATCGGCCGGTCTTTCAGGATCGCGCGGATATTGTCGATGAACTGTTCGCCGAACGATACTTCGACCGTGTCGATCAGAGCGACTTTTTCGTCGATGACCAGGTATGAGTTGTAGGAAACGCCGTAAGGAAGCGACCACAGCGATTCGAAACGGGTCGTGGTGCGGTCATTGACGCCGACGTAGTGTATTCCGGGTAATATTTCTGTAAAAGCCATAAATTGTTTAGGTTTTGATTCGGCGCGAAGATACGAAAAAAATCGTTTCGATCCATTGCTGCCGAATTTTATATATTATAAGGTGTCGAATAAGAGCGGGGTGTAAAACCGGTATTTTTCCGCTGCTTTGTCGGGCGAATGGCTTTTCCGCGCCGTTTTTGTCGCAAGTCAGATCTTAAATTGGTCAATATGGGATTTGAAAGGAGATAAATCCGAATATACGTGCTTTTTTTGATTATTTTGAATACGGTTATTTGCTTATGAAGCAATTAATTTCTATATTTGCTCGGAACTTTTTATTTCAAACTCAATTTTTAAATTAACGCTTATGATTAAGAAAATTGTACTATCGTTAATTACTGTACTGAGTTTCTGTTCGTTGGCTCTTGCGCAAAACAAGCAGGTGACGGGTACGGTTACCGATGAGAAGGGAGAACCTATCATCGGTGCTACGGTTGTGGCAGAGGGTACGTCTGCCGGTACGACGACCGGAGGAGACGGGCAGTTTACATTGACGGTTCCCGCCAATGCGACGCTCTCGATCTCTTTTATCGGTTACGAAACCCAGAAGGTGAGCGTAGCCGGTAAGACGCATATCGACGTGACTCTCGGGGAAGAGGCTACGGGCATCGAGGATGTCGTGGTGATCGGTTATGGTACGGGTAAGAAGATCGGTTCGGTGATTGGTTCTGTAGATCAGGTGAAGTCCGATAAGATCGAAAACCGTCCCAGCACCAACGTCGTGGACGCTTTGCAGGGTCAGGTAGCCGGTCTTCAGATTATGACCGATAACGGTGAGTTGACTTCGACTTCTTCGATCCGTATTCATGGTCTGGGTTCTATGGGTGCTGATACGTCGCCGCTGATTCTGTTGGACGGTGCGCCGATTCAGGCTTCGACGCTGCAGACGATCAACCAGAACGATATCGCTTCGGTGAACGTCCTCAAGGACGCTTCGGCGACTTCGATCTACGGTTCGCGTGCTGCCAACGGTGTTATCTATGTGCAGACCAAAACCGGTCGTCGCAACCAGGAGAGTGTCGATGTGACGCTTACGGGACAATACTCCATGTCGAGTGCCGTATCGCCTGAATTGAATATGATGAGTGCGAACGAGATGTTGGATTATATCGGTGCGGCTGTTGCCGTTCGTTTGTCGGGCGATGCCTTGACGACTCCTGATAAGATTGCGTCCGGCCGTCAATATTTTATCCGTAATTTCGGTCTGGCTAAGTTCATGGATGAGAACTATAATCCTATGAATGACTACAAGTGGTGGAACGAGATTCTTGAGAGAAATGCGCCGATGTATCAGGTCGATCTGTCGGTTTCGGGCGGCTCGGCGAAGACCTCTTACTATTTCTCGGGTAACTATGCCAATAAGACCGGTATTCTGCCCGGTTCGGAGTTGGATCGTTACAATTTCCGTACGAATATCGATACCAGGGCTAACAACTGGCTGCGTTTGGGCTTGAACCTCGGTTTGGGTTATCAGCACAGTTCGATTGCTGATACGAATGAATCGATGGGCGGTCTGTATGTATCGAACCCGGTGATGGCATCGTTGATTACGCCTCCTTACCAGCCTCTCTATGACGATAACGGTCAGATGCTCAACTTCTTCGATGCTACTCAGGCTATCAACCCGTTGATGACTGCGGACTATATGCCTCGCTGGCAGAATCGTATTACGATGAATGGTATGGCTTTCATTGAACTGACTCCGGTGAAGGGGCTGACGATCCGCTCCTCTCTTGCTGTGGATGCTTTTGACTGGCGTTCACACGGTGCTTCCAGCCCTGAAACTCCTACTCCTTCGGGTAAGTTCGGTACTGGTAGTGCCAGTGAACTGTTCCAGCGTTTCTATGAATGGACTTGGACCAATACCGCCGAGTACAAGCATACTTGGAATGAGGTTCATAACTTTACGGCGCTGCTCGGTGAGGAGACTCTTTATCGGAATAACAACAGCTTCGCTGTAACTTCGACCGGTATCACTTCTTCGCGCTTCCTGAATATCGCGATGGGTACAGAAGTTTCCGGCGGTCTGCCGACCTATAGCATCGCACAGTCGGCTTCGAATTCTGTATTCGGCCGTCTTGAATATAACTTCGCAGAGCGTTATTTCATCAGCGGTTTGTTGCGTAACGACGCAAGCTCGCGTTTCGGTGAGAACAACCGCAATGCGCTTTTCTGGGCTGTCGGCGGTATGTGGAATATCAAGAATGAGACGTTCCTGCGCGACAATCAGACTATCAGTGATTTGAGTCTGAAAGTGTCTTACGGTACACAGGGTAACTCCGGTATCGGTGACTACAACCACCGTCAATATATGGCTGCGGGTTCGGCTTACGGCGGTTACACGACTTGGATGGTATCCGGTATCGGTAACCCTGATCTGATGTGGGAGAGCCAGAATACATTGACCGTGGGTGCCAATATTGAGTTGTGGAGAAAACTCTCTCTCTCGATTGAATACTATCGCCGTCAAACCAACGATATGCTGATGTCCATTCCGTTGGCTCCGTCAGGTGGTTACAGCGGTCGTGCCGGTAACGTCGGCGGTATGCGCAACTCCGGTATCGACCTTTCGTTGAACTACGATATTTACGCTTCGAAAGACTGGTTCGTGAACTTCCACGCGACTTTCAACTACAACAAGAACCAGCTGACCGATCTTTGGGAACCGGGTCTTGAATTCGCTTATATGGGCAACGGTCTGCAGGCTTACAGCGTAGGTGATCCGTTCCCGACTTGGACAATGCAGGAGTGGCGCGGAGTCGATCCTGAAACCGGTCTGGATACCTGGACTACGGCAGACGGCGGCATTACTTCCGATTTCAACCAGGCTGCTTTGGTGAATCTGGGTACTTCGCTTTATGCGCCTTATACCGGCGGTTTCGGTGTGACAGCCGCATGGAAGGGACTCAGCCTGACGGCAGACTTCTCTTGGGTTCATGGCAACTACGCGCTCAACAATACGATGTATTTCGTTGCTAATGCCGATATGGGACTCTCTTCCCAGTTCAACCAGTGCGACCTGGCATGGGACTATTGGCAGCAGGAAGGCGACCAGGCGAGATATCCCCGTCTGGACCAGGCGATCAATTTTGACAGCCGTATGCTTGAGAAGGCTTCGTTCCTGCGTCTGAAGTATATCCAGTTGGCTTATACGCTCCCGAGCCATATTATGGAGAAGACGAAGTTCATCAAGGGCCTTAAGGTTTGGGTCGGTGGCCGTAACCTCTGGACTGTGACGGGCTATAACGGCCTGGATCCTGAGGCTGCAGAGAAGGGTGTCGATGTCGATACTTATCCGAATACGCGCGAGTTCACTTTCGGCCTTGAGTTTAAGTTCTAATTTTCAGTGTTCATTATAAAAAAATAAATACAAGGCTTAGACTATGAAAAAGATAATAAATTCGATTTTGGCATTCGTTACCCTCTTTTCTGTGACGTCGTGCGACTTGGATATGGACCCCGAAACGGCGATCCGGCCCGAGGATGCGTACACCATGGAATATTGCGAGGGTGTGAGAGGTTACGTTTATGTGGACCTGAAAGCGCTCCTTTCCGGTGGTTTCTACTCGATACCGGACCTTTATGTGGATGTTCTGAATGTTTGCATCGGTAGCGGTAATCAGGGTATCTATTCTTTCAACTGGCGTTTGTATCCCACTGATCAGGATGTAACGTCGTTCTGGTCCAGTTATTATACGACGATGATGCATATCAACTATGCGATCCGTCATATGGATGCAGCTTATGAATATCTTACTCCCGACGAGCAAAAGAAAGTGGATGTTTACAAAGGCGAGATGTATTTCTTCCGCGCCTATGTAATGCACCGTGCCGCGCTGCTTTTCTGTGAGGACTATGATCCGGACAAGGCCGCTGATCAGTTGGGTCTTCCCTATCCGAAAGAGTGGGAGCCGGAAGCGAAACTGGCTCGCGGTACGTTGGCAAAGTTGTATGAGAACGTAGAGGCAGACCTCGTAGAAGCTGAGAAAACCGTGACTGCTCAGGGTACTCCGACGGATCAGATTTACCTGACCAAAGATGCCATTACCGCATTCCGCGCAGAGCTGGCTCTGCACCTTCACCAGTATACGGAGGCCAGCCAGTACGCCCAGTCTCTTTATGGAACTTATCCTTTGGTGACAACGGCTGAAGGTCTCGAAAGAATGTGGCGCGAGGATACTTCTACCGAGAATATCCTGCAGTTGGAGGTATTGCGTACGACCATGACGACTGTGAACTCGTTCGGTAGCTATCTGAACAGCAGCTGGAAGCCGAATTTGGGGGAATACTTTTATGCTCCTACTTATATTCCGGAGCAGCATATTGTCAAGTTGTTCAAAGATGCCGATTTCCGTACGGATATTTTCCTTGTTAAGAATGCCAATGTTACGATCAGTGGAAGTAAGGGGGTCGGAGTTCTTATTGGTAAGTTCCGCGGTAACAAGAATTTCCAGACCAATACGACTACGTTGGTTTATCGCAACAGACCCAAGATGTTCCGTATTTCACAGATGTATCTGGTCGATGCCGAGGCTCAGTACCGCTTGGATCCTTCCAAGGGTTTGGATCCGCTGAACCAGTTGCGTACGGCCCGCGGTCTGGCGGCTCTTGCTATGAGCGATGTGGAGAAGGATGTTACGTTGCTTGACGGCACGAAGATATCTGGACTTTTCAATGCTATTCAGGAGGAGCGCGGCCGCGAGATGCTTGCCGAGGGTACGCGTCTTTTCGACCTGAAGCGCTGGGGACAAGGTTTCAAACGTGATATCAATGCCAAACTTGCTCCTTTGGTTGACCAGGTGTCTTATTTGCAGACTATGAAACAGACTGCTGGTAGCCCGAAGTTCGTATGGCCTATTCCGAATAGCGAGATGACGCAGAACCCGAATTTCGGTAGCCAGAACCAGGGATATTTGTAATAGATATCTTTGATCTGACAAGATATGTGAAGGATCGACCCGTTACGGGTCGATCCTTTTTATTTTGCGATCATATTGAATGAATGGGTTGGTATGGATTCTCCTTTTTCGTTGAGAGGTTCAGCTTCTCTTTTCTGACGCGGTTTGGAAATGGATTCGGGATTCCGGATATACTGTCGCAGGAGGATTTTCGGACCTTGCAGTCTGATGCAAATAATCCGGAATAATGCAATATGCTTGTTTTTTCTTGGTGATAAGTGGGCTCTTTATCGGTCGGGATATTTTTGTCAATGTGGTGCGTGTCCCGGGGTGTTCGGGAAAGCGGTGATATTTATGTGTTCGTTCGTAGCACACTTCCGGATTTTGTTGCCGGGCACGAGCGATGCCGGTGGCGTTGTCTTTTCTCTCTTTTGGGTATAGGGAAAAGGGAGGGGAGGATCCGCAAAACAGTGTGTCGGAGGCGGGATTCAGGCTTTTCCCTTGCTTCGGGTAAGGCCCTGCGGCAGGGCGAGCGATAGCCGTGAGAAGCTGACGACGGAACCGGCCAGGGCAAACCCTCCGGCAAGCAACAGGGCGATATGGCAGCCGTTTTCCGGGTCGATATGGAACAGCAGGGCTACCAGAGCCGCTCCGGTCGTCTGTCCCGTGAGCCGGGCTGTTGCCAGCATACCGCTGGCGCTTCCGCTTCGCTCGGGCGGTGCGGAGGCGATCAGGATGCTGTTGTTGGGAGATTGGAACAGGCCGAATCCGAGGCCGCAGAGCAGGAGTCGCCAGACGATGTCGGCGACGTGGGGTTGCTCGGGCAGAAAAGCCAGCAGAACTACGCCCGCCGCCATGATAAGCAGTCCTACGCCGCCCATGGCTCCTGCGTGGATCCGTTCGACCAGCAAGCCGGCGATCGGAGCCACGACCATAATGATAGCGGGCCAGGCAGTGAGGATCAGGCCCGTATGTACTTCTGTATATCCGAATGTCTTTTGCAGGTAGAAGGGAAGCGCGACCATAGCGAGCATCTGGGCGATGAACGAGCAGATCGAGGTGATCACCGAAACGGAGAAGATCGGGATGCGCAGCAGGTCGAAGGGGAGGATCGGATAGGGTTTGTGGAGCTGGCTGCGCACGAACAGTGTGCCGATGAGGACCAGCAGGATGACGCTTATTCCGATATAGCTGGGTTTGAGGCCGTGCGAGTAACCTTCGATCGAAGCGATCAGCAATCCGAAGGTGAGGGCGTTCATCAACCCGTCCCGCCAGTCGAAGTGGCGGCCCCGGATGCGTACCGGGTTTTTAGGCAGGAATCGGTAGCTCAACAAACACGCGATGAGTCCGATCGGGATGTTGATAGCGAAAAGCCAGGGCCAGGTGGCGATGGAGAGAATACCCGAAGCCAACGTAGGGCCGGCCACCGAGGAAACGGCTACGACCGTAGCATTCACGCCCATTCCGCGTCCCAGGTGCCGGCGGGGGTATATCAGGCGGATCAGTGTGGTATTGACGCTCGTGATGGCTGCCGCCCCGAATCCCTGGCAGACGCGGGCCGTGACCAGCGTGGCGAGAGAGTCGGACAACGTGCAGCCCAGTGAGGCGACGATGAAGATACCCAGTCCCCCGATGTAGATTTTACGGTAGCCGATCACGTCGCCCAATGCTGAAAACGAGAGCAGGGAAACCACGATGGCTAACTGATAGGCATTGACGATCCAGATCGAATTGGCCGACGAGATGCCCAGCATACGGGCCATAGTCGGCAGAGCGACGTTGGCGATGGCTCCGTCTATGACCGAGAGCGATACGCCGAAAGCTACGGCGAGGATGCCCCAGAATCGGGTCGGCATGGGAAGGCCGTCCCACTCCCTGTTGCCGGCCAGACGGGGTGCTGCACCCTGTATCGGAATTTGTCGCAGACCTGCTTTCATCGTAAAAGAATCCTCTTGCAAAGGTGCGGAAAAAGCCGCGTGCAAGGTAAATTTATCGGCATTTTGCCGGGCGAAGTACCTAAAGCGGAGGCAAAGGTACGAATAAATACGGTCGGATGGACCGTCCGTCGGCATTTTCGGGTGTCTGGAAGCAGCCGGATATTTGTGGGAGAAAACGACCGGTTCGACGTTTTGCGGGGCAGGATGTGCCGGTCAGAGGATTTTCTGGAATGCGATGCGAGGATCTCCGGCGTAATGTATTTCTCCGCAGCGGACGAAGCCGAATTTGGCCAGCAGGCGGAGCATGCAACGGTTGTCGAAGTTGGTGTCTATCCGGAAGCTGCCTGTGCCGCGCTCCCGGGCCAATGTCATGGTGCGGCGCATGAATTCGGTCGCTATGCCCTGTCCTTTGACCTCCTGTGCGACGGCCAGACGGTGCAGGACGACGTATGGGGCTTGGTCGAGCCACGTGCCGTCGATTTCGGCATAGGCCGGTTCGCCGTCGAAGACGACAGCCCCGTAAGCGACGACGAGTCCTGTGTGAGTACATAGTACGTGGCCGTATCCGCGGTCGATGTCGTCCGTTATATGTGCCGCCGCCGGGTAGCCGTTCTGCCATTGGCGACTTCCCCGCAGGCGCATCTGCGCCTGGGCCTGGCGGATGATCGTGCAGATACGCTCCAGATCGTCGGGAAGTGTCGGGCGGAAGAGCAGACTGTCTGTCTGAAGGACGGTTGTCGTTGCGTTCATCGTCTTGCGAAAAATTTTTAGGAAGGGACGGGCAGTTCGGTCGTGCAGGGTGCGGGACGGAAACCGCCGGATTTATTCCGCCGTAACGAACATCCGGCCGAAGTCGAAGACGATGCGGTCGAACTTTTCGAAAAGGTCCATTCCGAGCGAACCGAAATAGGGTTGTTCGGATGCGGGGCCGAAGTCGGCTGTGACAGTCACCTTTTTCAGGGTGCGGGAGCCGTCGCCGATCGTGAAGGTTATATTCTTCAGGTCGTAACCCGTACCTCGCAAAATTCCGCCGAAACCTCCTGCGGCCGTTTCCCGCTTTTTCCCGCTGCGGTCGATCTCTTCGCGGTGCAGGGTGTAGTAGTTCGGCGAAAGTCCCGTGCGGGAGTTGCCCGTGTCGAAGACCATCGGGACGGTGTCTTTTCCGGCGACCAGCGTGTTGAGAATATATTGTCCCGAGGAGGTGTCGTGCATCAGGTTTCGCCCGCTTGCAGGTGTCGGTTCCGGAGTGGCGGGTAGGAGGAAAAAGCCCTCTTTGGGGCGAAGCTCGATCTGGCCGGCCAGACGCATGAAGTCGGTGCCGAGGACGGCTTCGATATGGCCGATTTGGTCCGAAGCCTCGTCGTTGTCGAAGACCATGAAGTAGGGGTGGCGGATCGTGACCGGTCCGATCTGCATGGAGTCGGTCGTGGCGAATTTCACGAATCCGTTGCCGCCGATACCGCTCACGGGAATCGAATCGCAGATGATTTCGAGGTCGTGGCGCTTGGCGAATTCCGCCGAAACGAAGCTGGCGCCGCTGCAACCCGTGTCGAAGATGAAGCGCTCGGTGCGGCCGCCGATCGTTATGTCGGTATAGAAGTTATGGACCTTTTTGTCCGTGCCGTCCAGCGGGCTTTTGACCGTTTCGCTTCCGACGGTCAGCGGCAGCCGGATTTCGCCGTCGGGTTTCGTGAGCGACGTGCGCGGATGTCGGGCCATGGTTTGGAACCACCGTTGGGTCGCCAGGGTCGAAGCCCTCTCTTCCTCGCTCTGTCCGGCAGCGAACTGGGTGAGCAGGTCGGCCGCCTGTTCGTAGGCGCCCAGCTCCTGCAGGTTGCCGATAAGCATGGAGAGGAGCCAGCCGAGCATCGAGCCTTCGGGATCGGCGAAGAGTTCCTGTTGGTAGTCGTTGAGCAGCGTTCCGATGGCATTGCAGCTCTCCGGCAGCCGGTTGAAATGACTGCCCAGAGAGGCTTCGCAGAGCAGCCGGACGAAGGGCGACAGTTCGTCGCGGATCTCCGGGTAGCATGCTTCGAGCCGGAACCACTCCTGGGCGTTGATCAGAGCGGCGGCCTGTTCGTCGGCTGTCGGTACGGCAGGCTGTTCCTCTGCCGACAGGGGCAGGGTGAAAACGAGGAAGAGGGCGAGCAGCAGTTTTTTCATAGCGTCTTAATGGTTGGTATCGGTTTTTCCGGTCAGCGTCCGCAGGTCGTTGCCCGAAGGGTTTTGGAAAACGCGCAGGTCGAATTCGGGGATGACGGCCAGCACGTGATCGAATACGTCGGCCTGAATGCCTTCGTACGGGACCCAGTCCACCGTGTCGGTGAAGAAGTAAAGCTCCATCGGGAGGCCTTGTTCGGTGGGTTGCAGTTGCCGGACGAGTACCATCATGTTTTGATTGACCCGTTCGTTCTGCCTGAGATAGAGGTTCAGGTAGTTTCGGAAGACTCCGATGTTGGTTTGGTGCAGTCCGTTGATTTTGTCTTCACCGGAGGGGATGTCGTGTTGCCGGTTATACTCCTCGACCCGCTGCTGGGTCCGGGCGATGTAATCTTTCAGCAGGTCGATGCGCTTGTATCGCTCCAGCATTTCGGGTGTGCAGAAACGGATGCTGGTCATGTCGATATTGATCGAGCGCTTGACGCGGCGCCCTCCCGAGGAACGCATTCCTTCCCAGTTTTGGAACGAGTCGCTCACCAGCAGGTAGGGCGGGAGGGTGACGATCGTGTTGTCCCAGTTGCGGACTTTGACCGTGTTGAGCGTGACCTCCTCCACCGTGCCGTCGGCGCCGTACTTGGGCATGCTGATCCAGTCGCCGACTTTGAGCATGTTGTTGGCCGACAATTGGATGCCCGATACGAAACCCAGGATGCTGTCGCGGAAGACCAGCATGAAGATCGCGGCCGAAGCGCCCAGACCGGTGAGGAACATCGCCGGAGAGCGGTCGAGAAGAATCGAGAAGACGAGGATGACGGCGACCAGGAAGGCGATGACCTGTCCGGTCTGCATCAAGCCCTTCAGCGGCTTGCCTTTCCACTCCTCCCGGCGGCCCATCAGTTGAAATATGGCTTCCAGCAGGGAATTGACGAAGCGCAGGACGGCGATGACGATCGCTATCTGTACCAGCCGCGTGATCAGGACGACGAGGCCGTTTTGATCGGGAAAGGCGATGGGCAGCATCACCACCACCAGGATCGGGGTGACGATGTGGCACAGCCGCCGCAGGACTTTGTCGTCGAAGATGATGTCGTCCCACGTGACTTTGGTCTGCTTGACGACGCGTCGCACGACCTGCAACAACAGCAGGCGGATCAGGAAGTCCAGCCCTACGCCGATGGCGACGATGATGGCCAGGATGACCCATTGGTCGATGCCGCGGGCGCTGTCCGCAGAGATTCCGATGTAAACGAGCAGTTGGTCGATCCAACTCCGGATGGTTTGTTGCAGCATAAATTCTTCGGTTCCGTTTTTCCAAGACAGGGAAAGGTGAGAGCAATCGTGCGGGACTTGCACGCGAAGATTGTCGAACCGCTTCCGATCTTTTGCAAAGATAGTGAAAGTCGAGAAGAAAACGGGAGCTTACTCTCAGTTTTCCGAGGCGTATCCTATCTTCTGCAAAAATAATGGAAGGCAAGCGGCCGGCCAAACTTAACTTTCTGTTTTCCTCCTCTTTGCATGGCAGAGTTCACGAGTGTATTCGGCGCATGCTTCGAGCGTCGGTCGTTTGGGCTTGTCCGAAACGTACTCTTATTCTTCATACAAAGATAAGGAAAAGTTGGATTTGCCGTTCGTCTTGTGCCGTACTTTATTGAATGCGGAGAGGAACGCTTCGGCGAAGACAGGGAGCGAATCTGGTCTGTATCCGATTTTCGCCGTCTTTACGGAAGATAAGCGTAGGTTCGTGCAAATTTGATTCAGCCCTCGGTTTTCACTATATTTGTACTCCTAAATACGATGAAAATGAAACCCTTGTTTATTTGCTATCCCCGTTGCAGCACTTGTCAGAAAGCCCTTAAATGGTTGCAGGAGCGCGGGATCGAAGTCGAAGTGCGCGATATCGTGCAGCAGAATCCCTCCGAAGCGGAGCTCGAAGAGTGGATCGATCGCAGCGGCCTTGCGGTCAATAGATTTTTCAATACCAGCGGTCTGCGTTACAAGGCGCTCAACCTGAAAGAAAAGGTCCGCACGGCTCCGCGCGAAGAGCTGATCCGCGTGCTTTCGACCGACGGTATGTTGGTGAAGCGGCCTTTGCTGATTGCTTCCGACAAGATTTTGGTCGGATTCCGCGAGCCGGAGTGGGCCGCAGCCTTGTCGGAAAAAAGATAGGCGTTTACGGCTGTACCGAAATAGGAAGCGGACGGAAATTTTCCGTCCGCAGGGGTTATTTTTTCATTTTGTCGGGTTGTCGCTCCCGTTTGATTCTCTTTTTGCGGCGGACCGACCAGCCGAAGTAGCCCAGCATACGGCCCAGTGCGAAGTATTCGCCGTGCGAATAGACGATGGGGCGGGCTTTCTGCAACTCCAGTTTACCCGTTTCGGGGTCGATGTAGCGGCTGTCGGCCTGGATATTCACCACTTCGGCCAGAAACAGGTCGTGCGATCCCAGCGGTAGGATCTGTCGTACGCGGCATTCGATCGACAGGGGAGCTTCGGCTACGACGGGAGCCTTGACGACGGTCGCCGGAGCCGGAGTAAGTCCCGTTTCCCGAAATTTGTCGTGGTCGCGGCCGGAACGTACGCCGCACCAGTCCGTAGCGCGTGCCAGCTCTTCGGTGGTGAGGTTGATGACGAATTCACCCGTGCGGCGGATGATGTCGTAGGAGTGCCGCTCCGGGCGGATCGAGATGTAGCACATCGGGGGATTGGTGCAGACCGTACCCGTCCAGGCGACGGTCAGCAGGTTATATTCGTCGGGGGTGGCGCCGCAACTGACCAGTACGGCCGGCAGCGGGTAGATCAGCGTTCCCGGTTTCCAGTTTTCTTTCATTGTTTTCGGAGGAATCTTGCGTGATGTCCCCTGCAAAAGTAATCATTATTTCACAAAGCCTCCGGACTGTTTTCCGACTTTGTTCCGCCGATGAACGAACGGTACCGTGCGATGGCGGCATCCAGTGCCTCGGGGACGGTATCTACCCATAAGGTCGTTTGTATGGTGACGTTCCCTCGTCCTGCGGTTCGTTTCCAATTGCCGACGATCTGTCCGTCGCAAAGGATAACCGGTTGGAAAATTCCGTGGGAGTTGAAGGCTTTGGAGGTGTGCTCTTTTGCAAGGACGTCCGAACGGTCCTTGTAGCCGATCAGGTATTGGTCGTAGGCGGGCAGCAGATGCGTCGTGTCGCACGGAGCGGCTGCCGCAGCGTTGCGGAATACGAAAAATTCCCTGTCGCCGAAATGTTCGGTCGTGAGTTCTTCGGCGATGCTCGCCACGGCGCGGCGGGCTTCGGTCGCGGTGAGTCCCGACCACCAGGTGAAATCGGCGAGCGTGGCGGGGGAGTGGCTGCGGAAATAGATTCGGACCAGCCGAGCCAATGCCTCTTCACGGGAAGGTTCTTCGCCGCGCGGAGCCCGTTCGTCGAGAAGGGCGTAGGTCGTAGTGCCTTTCTTGTCGGCGCCGCTGCAGACGATGCCGTCCGTTTCGGCCCGCATCAGCAGATGCCGCAGCGCATATTGCGAGAGTGGAATGCCCCGCTGATTCAGCGCTTCTCCGATTTCCTCTTTCGTCCGGTGTTTGTTCCCTTCCAGCGTCTTTTGCAGCAGGTTCATGTAGCGGTGAATCGATTTGGAGTCGAGAGCGGCGTCTGTGCCCCGGGCGTAGGAGTCGTTGGCGGCACGGATGCGGTCGGCAGTGAGCGAGAGCATCCAGCGCAGGTCTTTCGAAGAAACGAAATGCCACGTCGGACGCAACAGGTGCGTGCGCAGGATGTCGCCCCTGTTCAGGGCGGCTTCGATCTGTGTGGCATCGGTCGATGCGGTGCGGCAGCCGACGGCCCATTTGGCCATGCGGTAGTCCTGGGCTTGTACGGCTCCCATCCACTCCACGACCTGTTGCGGAGCGTCGAAAGGCGGCTGAAGGAGCAGTTGGTTGCGCAGCCGCAGTTCAGTAAGCGTTGTCATGGCGGTTTCGTGTTATTCCCGGACAGCGGAAGAGATCGGGGACGGATTCTGTGATTAAAGGATATTTATCCGGATTTTGGCGAACAAAGGTACTAAATTGCATCCATAACGGATAGGAGAGTGTCCTGTTTCTGCTTGTCGGGGTGAAAAAATAGATTGAATTGGATAATTTTTTGTTCTTTTTGTCGTCATTGTAATTTCAAAACGGGAACAAAATTTTTCTTTTCAGGAATTATTCTTTAACTTAACTTTCGAAAAAGGAGAAGTTACTTCAGGGTGATTTTTTCGATAGAGGTTTAATTTTAAAATTGTACTGTATGAAAAATCTTTACTTCGTAGTATTGTGTTGTCTGTTGGGGTTTACGACAAGTTGTAGCGATGACGACAATGCGACTGCATTGTTGCAGATCGATCCTTCGACCGACCTGGTTTTCGAAGCTGTCGGCGGTACCAGGACGATCGAGGTCAAGACCGACCAGGCTACATGGCAGGTGGAATCGAATCAGGCCTGGTGCAAGGTCGCTCAGTCGGATGGTACTCATTTCACGGTAACGGCCGAGGAGAATACGGCTTCGGAACCGAAGCCCCAGGCAGTGGTGACGGTGACGGCCGGGACGGCACAGGCCGTATTGAAAGTCGATCAGAAGGGTACCGAAACCCCTCCTGTGACAGGAACGACTTTTAAGATTACGCTCGGTGAGCCGACTCCGACCGGAGTGAATATGAAAGTGGTGCCTTCGGACAACGATGCGGTTTACTATTACGACGTTCTTTCCAAGCAGATCCTCGATCAGCACCACTCGGGCGATTTGGCCGTATATATGAAGAATATGATGGCAGAAGCGGTCAAGAATTACGGCTCGGTCGAAGAGGCTCTCAAAAAGTTGGGATCTCAAGGCGAATCGAACTATGCATTCGAGGGGCTGGATCCGAATACCGATTACCTGGCTTTTGCTGCGGGGCTCGATGCAGCGGGCGAAGTGAATACCGCGATCGAGAAAACGACTTTCAAGACCAAGGAACTGGCTGCGGGAGCTACTTTTAAGGTGGAGTTTACCTGCTATTATAACGGAGCGGACTTTACGATTACTCCGTCCGATCTCGAGTTTCCGTATTATTCGGCCATCCGTCCGGCGTTCCGCTACCAAGGACTCGACGACGATGCTTTGCTCCAGACAATCATAGCGGAGGACAGCTTCATGCTCGATTTCATGGCTGCTCCGGGCGTATATGAATACAAGAACGAAGGAGTTTATCTGCCCGATACCGAATATTGGGTGCTGATCTTCGGTTGGGCGGCCAGTGCTCCGACCACTCCGATTCAGAAATTCCCGTTCCGCACGAGCAAACCCAATATCGATCCGGCGGCGTGCCAGTTCACGGTGACCCATTCCGACCTTACTTCGCGCGGAATGAACATATCGATCAAGCCTTCGGACGATACGGTTCCCTACATGTTCGATTTGATCTCCGAGGCCGATTACGAGCGGTACAAGGCCGATATGAAGGCTTATGTGACGGAGTACGTGGGACAGGATATCGACAATCTCGATAATAAACGGGTGTGCGGCCAGTCGGGTTACAGCTATACGAAGGTGCTCGAACCGGGAACGAAATATTATGTATGGGTGGCCAGCATCGACGAGTTCGGCAAGCCTCAAGCGGATGTTTATATCTCCGATCCTATTACGACGCTGCCTAAAGCCGTGAGCAATGCGACGGTAACGGCGACCATCGACAAATACTTCAACGGCGACGATCTCTATGCGCTCGATAACGAGAAGTATGCGGATTGCCGGGGTCAGGCCTATGTCATGGTGACTTTTACAGCCGAGAATGCGAAAACATGGTACGGAACGATGATCGCGGAGGATCCGAACGATCCGACCAGTGCGATTTCCGACGACAAGGTTATCGAAACGTTGTTGGTCGGCGGTACGTGGTGTCCTACCGGCAAGCTCTACCTGTGCAAATGGGATACGGAGCATACGATTCTGGCCGTAGGTGTCGCTGCGGACGAGAATCCGGGTGTACTGTTGCGTCAGAGCCACACCTTCACCAAGGCGGGAGCGGCCCCCGTTTCCGAATTCGTAGCACCCGAATCGCAGGGCGTGCACACCGGGACGATGAGGATCGCTCCGCACGTGGCTTCAGTCAGGAATTACAAGTAACAAATGATAAACCGGATGAAATAGTTCCGGTGGGGTTAATGAAAAGTTAAATGGTGGGAAAAGCGGACTGCGTGATGCGTCCGCTTTTTCTTGCGACATTAGAAATCCGCCGGTTTTTCGATCGCTATCCGATCGCCGGTCGCCGGATGGCGGAATTCGATCCGTTCGGCATGCAGAAGCAACCGCCGGCCGGCTGTTCCGTACAGTCGGTCGCCCGCGATCGGAGCATTGAGTCCCGATGGATGGGCCGCATGGACGCGCAACTGGTGCGTGCGGCCGGTCAGCGGGTAGAAGGCGATGCGGGTGCGGCCGTTCCGGAATTCCAACACTTCGTACTCCGTGATCGCCGGTTTTCCGTGCAGGGGATCGACCGCCTGTCGGGGACGGTCGTGGAGGTCCGGTCGCAGGGGTAGTTCGATACGTCCTTTCGGCGGGGTTATCCGCCCCTCCAGCAGGGCGATGTAGCGTTTTCGGACGGTTCGGTGTTTGAATTGGGCCTGGAGATCCTGGTGCGCTTCTTTGGTCAGGGCGAGCAGCAGTACACCCGAGGTGTCCATATCGAGGCGGTGGACGACGAGCGGTCCCGTAGCTGCGGGATAACGCTCCCGAGCCCAGTCGAGGATCGACGGAGCTTCCGATTTTCCAGGAACGGAGAGCATCCCGGCAGGTTTGAAGACGGCGGCTATCCAGCGGTCTTCGTACAGGAGCTCCGGGGCGGACTGCGGGCAGGCGCGATCGGGTTCGGGCTCGACGTCGAGTCCCCGAAGCATGTGGGCGAGAATCGGGCCGCATTTACCTCGGCAGGCGGGATAGTAGTGTCCGTGACGGCGGATTTCGCCCTTCGGCGAGGCTCCCCACCAGAATTCGGCGATCGCCAGCGGTGTAAGCCGGTGTTCGAAAGCGTATTGCAGCAGTTTGGGGGCCGCACACTCCCCTGCACCGGCCGGGGGTGTACCCTGCGGAGTCGGTGCGAATATTTCCGCCAGATCGCGTATCTCTCCGAGGGCGTTGAGCAGACGGAACTTGCGAAATAGTTTTGCCTGAAGAGCCGCAGAACGGGCCTTACGCTCGCAGCGCAGGGATTCGATTCGTTCCGCGATGGAGGTTCGTTGCGCGTGAAGCGATGCGATCCGATTTTTCCAACTCTGTTTCAACCGGTGCAGCTCCGCTTTTTCGTATTGGCTTTCCCGGACTAAAGCCGTCTGCGTATTTTCGTCCGGGTGCTCCCTGCGTCGGGCTTCTCGGGCGGTTTTTGCGATTCGCATCCGGGCTTTTGCGGCTGCGATTTCCCGGGCGGCTTCTGTTTCCGTTTCTTCTATGGTTCGGAGAAGTCCCCTGTAGCGGACATCCGTTTCGAGGGTTTCGATTTGCCGGTTCAGGTCCGAAATGGCGGCCTCTTCGGTGCGGAAGAGATCACCGGGCCGCAACATGTCGTAGATGGGCGGGACGAAATATTCGTGGCTGTTGCTGCCGGCCAGATTACCTGAAAATGCGGTCAGAAAGCCTACAGTTCCGGCTGAATCCTTCACGACCAGCACCCCGAACATTTTACCCGCAGAGAGTTCTTCGGTCCACTCTTTCCGTTCGCACAAGTAGGCTTGCAGCTCCCGGGCCGCTAATTCGCACAGCGGATGTGGAGTGTAGTGGAATGGGTTGTTGAGCCGCGTCGGAAGCGAGAACGAAGCGATGGAGTGTCGGAAACGATGCAACATGGGGACTGTCTGCGGATTCGGGTAGTCGGACCGAAATAATATTTCGGGAAAAATGGCCGGAGTCGTTTGCTGCGACTTCGGAGTAGTTTGTTATCGTTCCGTTTCGGAGTCGATCGGCAGGGAGCCGATCGGTTTTGTGACGATACTATCGACCACGAATTTCGAGAATCCCCGCCAGGGAAGCGCTCCGAAATACTCCTTGTAGTGGAGTTCGATGTTTTTGCCGCCCAGCAGCATCAGCTTGCGGGCGAGCGCTTCGTTTTCGACGGAAAATTCGAATTCGTAGGATTGGATCGTACCGGCCGTTTTGGACCGTATGCCGGATTGGATCAGCTTGCCTTCGTAGGTTTTGAAGACGAGCCCTTTATAGACGACATAGTTCAACTCTCCGCTTTTGACGCCCTCGCCGAAGACGAAGAAGAAGCGGATGTAGAGGAATGCGGTCAGGGCGACGATAAGTAATACGGTGAAGACGATCCAGCGTTTTTTCATGCTTGCGGCGATTTGTTCCGATGCAAAAATAATCATTTAATCCGATTCCGGTCTTCCCTTCGTATTTTTTCCGGGAACCGGAGCGGAAGGCCGGGAAACGCTTGCGGGGGCGAATCGTCTGTCCGGCGGCATAGTCCGGGGTGCTATTCCTGCCGACCGTTTTGCTGCAAATACACAATGTTATAAAAAAAGAGTTGCATTGCTGCAACTCTCTCTCATTCTGTGGTGCCACCGGGAATCGTAATCTAACGATAAGCAGCTGAATATCTTTGATGTATCTTTTAGCTAAAGAAGTAATCTCCCGCTATTGCTCCACCGGATTCTTGCAATATTTTGCGGTGTCTTGCGGAGTCGATTTCCTATTATACGACAAAGGTATAGAAATAATTTGAAATAGAAATGGATGCACTCATATTTTGCTCCACTGCTAGAAGGATAATGTAGCTATTTCTAGACTGCCTCAATTCAATAATCACTTAAGTGATATTAGAATTTTATCATATATATTTATAGTATTCTGCCGTTTACCCAATAAATCCATTTTTTATAGATTTATGTTTTATATAAATATTTTCTTTCATCTATATACACGGATATTAATGCATAGAATAATTGTTAAATTAAACAGTAGTGCGTGCTTTTTTATTCTGTGGCTTTTGTGTAAAAATATATGATTTATGAAACAAAGAGTGTGGCTATTGAGAGATATTCGTTCTAAAAAGTGTCACTAATTATTTTTTTCATGCTACTGCACTATTTATTTCATGATAATAATGGCGTTCCCACTATTTATAGTATTTTTGTTCACTAATAAAAATAAAATAATTGCGTTCGTACATCATTGTAGAAATAGTTTGTAATTTAATTAAAATATTAAAATAATGAAACGTTGCCTTATAATTATAGGAAATCAAGGTACACCTAGCAAGGGCAATTATCTTCCTGGTGTATCGCGTGACGTAAATAACTACCTCTCTTTCTTTAAGAGTGATAACGGTGGTGCATGGGAAGATGATGAGATAATACCAAAAGTTTATGATTGGACATCTTGGGGACTTTACGTAAACATTTTGCAACGACGACTAAATGGATTAGACTATGCCATTATAGTTTTTACAGGGCATGGATATGCTTTGAAAAATGGAGAGACATATTTTGAATTGTCTGAGGGACATGATGTGTCTTTATCAACTATAAAAAGTTGGTTTCCTACGCAAAAAGTACTTATGATAGCGGACAGTTGTCAAAGTTTCGTTAATTTATATAGAGAGGGAGGCATACTTGGGGAGGCTCTTATCCAAAAAAGCTTTTCATCACGTCGAGATTATTTGCGTAATTTATATAATAACCATATAGAATCAGTTCCACAAAAAGCATTTATATTTGCTTCGGCAGTATCTCCAGGAGAGGGGGCAAATGATTCCTCAAAGGGGGGACTTTATAGCTACAATATGCTCAGTATGGCAAACTCCATAATTAAGAATACAGTTCTATCAAAATCTGTTTGGAGTATAGATATTATTCATAACATGGCTAAAACAAATGTAGAAAAAGGAAGTGATGGTCAGCAACACCCCAAACTTACAATGACTCTTACTTCGGGAACTTATGATTCAGAACTATATTCTTTAACTTTTCCACCATTCTTTGTAAAATGAGTAAAAAAAGAGTAGATAGGACAGCAAAAGATGAGGATCAAAGGTTATATCGTGATTACTTCAATATTACAGATATGTATCTAATTCAATATAACTATGATCCAGAAAAAAAAGGTGCCAATAAAAGTGGATATATCATATTCATAGATTACGATTATGACATAGATTATGTAGATTTAAGAGATAACAACAAAAATGCCTCTGAAATATCTCGTGCAATAGCAAAACTGCAACGTGCAGAAGCCGTTCCTACCAAACATCTTCCCGAAGATATTCAGCTTGAGTTTAAAAGGAGTTTAGGTATTGGTTATATACATGCTCTGAATGAGCAATTTGAAGATATTCCTGCAATAATAGACAATGCACAGAAGTATTTAAAAGAAAGGAATCGTGAATTCTCTCGATGGCTATTTTTGAGTTCAGGATGCCCTGCTGCTATTGTTGCTTTTTTGGCAGGATTTGTCATGTACATAAATGGATACCTTAATCCATGGTTTTTTGGAATCGTTTTTGGCACTTTAGGAGCTTTTGTTTCTATATGGGTGCGTTACGGCAAAATCAATAATTCTGGGTTTGGTGGCCTGAAGCTACATATACTTGAATGTTATTCAAGAATTATAATAGGGGTGATTTTCTCTTTAATTGCAATGGTGGCAATAAAGTGTCATATTATTCTACCATATATTGCGGATAACAAAGAAATCTTAGCATTTATTCTTGTTTCATTTATAGCTTCTTTTAGTGAGCGATTTATACCATCTGTTTTAGAAAAAATTACAAAAGACAATGATAATAATGAGAGCAATGAGGCGTAGGGCCCTAATATTACATTACGCTGGAGATGTGACAAATTATCTCACTGGAGTAAGTGCTGATATAGAAAATATCAAAAATTTTCTTCATAGTAATTATGGTGGAGCATGGGAGGATTCTGAAATAACTGTTGCACCTAACAATAGTTCTGTCAATGACCTTAAATGTTATTTCAATGAAAGTGTTGAATCTACTTATTACTACCTTATATTCTACACTGGTCATGGATCGTATATCGAAGGAAAAGGTTCTATTTATTGGTTGAATAATCAGGAATACATTAATGATGCTTGGTTGCAAAATTGTATAGGGAAAAAAGCTGCTGCTATGTTGATATCCGACAGTTGTCAAGTAATTGAAAAGTTACAAGAAGGAGGTATCTTAGAACAAAGAGCTTTTTCAGTTGAAACTTTGAAATCTGTAAGGGAGGAGTGTCGGGTACTTTATAATGAAGCATTGCGAAAATTACCTTCAGGGATGTTTGTCATGGCATCATCTGTCTCTCCTGGCGAAGAAGCTGCTGAAGACTCAAAACTTGGAGGTTATTATATTCACTCTCTATTACAGGCAGCAAAAAAGGTTGTTCAAAATAATAAACATCAGAATGGTATATATGGAATAGGTTATATCCACTCACTTGCATATGAACAGGTAGAACAGCTTTCAAATGGTAAACAAACTCCTTATCTCAAAGGGTATACACGTTCATCACAACCTCCATTTGTCGTAAAAATCATTCCAAGCAGATTATTTTAATATAATATTAATAACACCTATATTATTAATTGGTTTTACGATGGCTATTAGCTTAAAAATTTATTGTATATTTTGAGTTGCTCAAAATACACTGAATCACTTCCGAAAGCATTGTTGTCAAAATACCTCCTTGAAGTAGAGTTCTTTAAACAGTGAAAAAGAGGATATAGGTCCACATCTATATCCTCTTTGCTTGCTTATCTGAATAATAACTTAGCTCCTTTGGGTTCGCAAATGCCATAATTTCATTATCCACCTTGCTAAAATGAAACTTTGCCACAGAAAGATACAATATATTCATCATACAAACAATATATGCGAGTATTTTCCACGGAAATGCCGATATAGTTTTCAAAATACTTGTTATTTTGAAAGTACGAATGTATCTTTGTACTTAAATTGAGGCTTGTATGATAGAATCATTTATTATAAAGAATTATAGAAGCTATCGTGATGTAACTGAACTATCATTTTTAGCTTCAAAGAAAGAGGGTGGTAAAACAAAGGATCTACCGCCTGTTTGGTACAAAGAAATTAACGGTAAGCGTATATTGCGTTTACTTTTATGTGTTGGGTTGAATGGAACAGGGAAATCTAAGATGTTTTCTGCCTTAAATTATTTGCGGATGATCGCAACAGCCAAACCCCAAAAGCCATCTGATAAGCCAGAATATAGACCTTTTTTATTAGATAATTTTTCTTCAACCAAACCTACTGAACTTGCATTAACATACTATATTGGAGAGGAATGCTTCAATTATAGTATAAAAATTTCATCTCATTGTATTGAAGAAGAAGAACTAAAATTGATCCAATCTCGAAGTTCTCGTATATTTTATCGATACCATAATAAAGAATCGGACAAGGTCATAATAAATTATGGTAATGTATGTGATTTATCCAAATCAGATCAGCGTGACTTAGAGTTAAATACCCTTGCTAATGCTAGTGTACTTTCTACATTTGGTGCATTAAATTTAGAAAGCCAAATCCTATCTAAGAACTTTGACTATTTTGAGAATCATATAAGTATGGTTCATAAGTCTGATAAAAACCTAGCCGATAAACTTCAGACAGGTGATTCTAATAAAGATAAGGTTTTGAAAAATTTACTTTTGCGATTATTGGATGATGTTGGAACAAATATTTGCGATTACATTATTGAAGAGGCAAGTTTAAATATTTCAGATCTAAAAGCAAATGGAGCTCCAGATATTGTTATTAAGGCTATGCTGGAGCAATATCCCTCGGGAATAATTACCCATAAAAATTTGCGATTCATCCACTCCACAAAAGAAGGAAAAAATGGGTTGGATTTTGAATTAGAATCTTTGGGTACAAAAAATATGATTAGATTATTAGTAGTATTATATGATGTAATTATAGGTGAAAAAACTACTTGCATTGATGAAATAGAATATGGTATACATACTAAAGCACTTGCTTTTATTCTAAAAATGTATTTAACTATAGCCGAGAATTGTCAACTTATAGTAGCTACACACGATCTGTCGTTACTTAATGCCGATTTTTTAAGAAGAGATGCAGTAAGACTATTTGAAAAAGATGAATATGGCTCAACTAGTGTTCGACGTAGAGACTATTTACATAATACAATCAGTTTTTATAAAACCTATGAGAAAGAAGTTTTTCCTCAAATTGATGAACTTATGAAAAAAATAGAGATGTTTCTCAAATATAAAGATGATATAGAAAAGGATCTTTGATATATTTTTATATTATCAAAAAAAGTAACAAAAAAGTAAAGGCTTCAACATGAAGCCTTTTTTTATGTACTTTGCAGATGATTTTCTTTCTTTTTGAAGCTAATAACCACGGAATATGTATTGTAAAATAGGGAATAGAATTATTTTCTATTGTTTTGCGGGTTTTTTTTACGGAAATCTTGTTTTTCGAATAATAAAATGATATATTTGCAAAGTCAATTCGAATTTAAGACCCTGGCAAAAGGACCAGAGAGTTGACATTGATCTTATGAATAAGATTTATAGAATTTTTATTTCTCATTCGTGGGCTTATTCTGAGGCTTACGATAAGGTTGAGTCCTTTTTAAGACAAGAAGGTGTTAGTTTTTACAATCATTCTGTTCCTAAGAATGACCCAGTACATACTAATGGTACAGATAAAGAGCTGTATGATGCTATTGATGCAAAAGTAAGAGGATGTAGTTGTGTAATAATTCTTGCAGGAGTTTATTCAACATATAGTAAATGGATAAATAAAGAGATTGAGATTGCAAAGAAATACAATAAGCCTATTATTGCTGTTCAACCGTGGGGCGCTGAACGCACTTCTTCTGTTGTAAAAGATGCTGCAACCACTATTGTTGGTTGGAATGCCAAGTCTGTTGCCGATGCTGTAAAACAATATGCATTATAAGATTTCCCAATGAGAAGAGCTTTATTAATTGGAATTAACAATTACCCAGGTACATTACGCCTGGGTGGTTGTATTGAAGATATTCATTGTTTGAAGGATGCAATTGAACGCCATGGTAATGGAGAGAAGAATTTTGGGGTAAAACTACTGGAGGATGTGCAAACATCGGAAGAAATAATGAAAAATATAATAGAGCTATTTCATGATGATGCAGATGTAGCTTTGCTATACTTTTCTGGCCATGGGTACGTTGGGGCTACTGGAGCGGAGATTGTTACTCCTCAAGATGTTTTGAATTCTGGTAGTTATTATAAAGGCATTCAAATGAATGATATCATGAAAATAGTTCATAAATCTAAAGTAAAAAACAAGATTATTATTTTACACTACCTTTTATATTGGTTTTATCATTGATTCAACAAAAGCAACTTCTTCATTGGTCAGCTGATATTTTGCATAGAGTTGATTGTCTATCTCAGGTATGCTTTTGTTCCAATCAATATCGCTTAATGATGTGAAGTCTTGCAACGGAACAAAACGAAAGACATCTTGAGACACCTGCATTGTTCCTCTTCCAAAAAATAATAATATTCTACAAAAATTAGTTTTAAGATATCGATTTACATTTTTTTGTTCAACAGAATTTTCAAATGGTCCAATTACGAGAAAGGTTTCACTACATACGACTCCCGGAGGTGCTATTATTATTTCAGGAGGAACTATGGCATCTGCTGAATAAGCTTTAGATATAAATAGCTTATATTTATTTATCCATTGTCTATTCTTTTTTATTGCATTGGAATCGATATATCCTGTAATACGTTTTGCACCACCTTTAATACCATAAACACCCCATAATAAAACAGAATTCTCATAAGGTTTATCATTGAGTCTATATTCTGGGTAGCTCGATTTATTGTTGAAAATATCAGTGTTAATACCAAAAGGTTTACGTGCTGAAACTATCTGACTAAATGATTGTAATTTAGAAAACTTATTAATAATACTTTGTCGCCTATTATCTCTGATAATTATATCTGAATTGCCGTCAGATAAATGTCTTATAGAACAAAAAGACTTTTCATTTGTAGGTTTATACGTGTAGTTTGTAAGCCCTTCATACTTTCTACTCCAAAGAAAATAGCAGATTCCACCATCTATATGCTGTCCGTTAAAGCATTCGCCAGAATCCTCATAATCATAGATGGATGCAATATGTTTATCTTCCATCATTTCTTTTCTGAATGGTTTGAGAACAGCTTTTCCTCCAATCATCCATTTTGAAGGCATAATCAGGGAAAAGTATTCAGGTCTGATCTGTTTTGCTATCCGTACAAATATTTGGTATATAGGATTTGCAGCATCGTCAGATGCACCGCTTCCATCATTGATTTGGTATGGAGGATTACCGACTATAGCATTAATCTTCATGTCTTTGCCTATTAAGTCATGTACTTTTTTAATGAATAATTCTGATTGATTCTTTATTTTGTTGATAAGATCTTCCGGAGCCCACATATTTGTCTTTGCTTTACGGAATCCGGCAAGCGTACGTTTGGTAATACTCTTCGCCATTGGAGTCTTACAGATGACAAAGATGTTCTCAGCTATGACCTTGTCCCATACAGACTGCTGCTCTTCTACTGTTTCTACAGCGAAAAGAGAAGCCTTTGCCCTTGCCCGGTAAATACCGTATGCCATATAGAGCGGATAAAGTCCGGATTTGGAATTGATTTCCAGAATACGGGATTCAGGGGAGAAAACTTCTGCGGTAACCCCTCCTTTATCTATAAACCGTGGTTCAGATATTACATTCTGATACTCTGTGTCATAGAAGTTATAGCCTCCCAGACAGTCGCCGAGGTGCATGTTTACTACACGCCACGGAGTAAGCACCGTTTCCTTGTCCGGATTGCGGAAAGTACTGAAGATGTCCGTAATACGTTCTATTCGTTCCTCAATACTCAGTTTGTCCGCAGCACGGGCCATCGCGCGGATTCGTTTTCCGGCAGCACAGAATATTTCTGGATCATAATATTTCTTGAAGCTGTTGAATTTCTGCTTGGTCACTCCCTTGGGCATGAACTCTTCCCACGACTGTGGGTCAATAAGTGAGGCGAAATTATCAATCGTGATTTCCTGATTCTCATCACTCAGTTCCGCACCATAAATCAACAGGGGCATACGGATGGAGATGCCTCGGAGTATGGAAATGGCCGCTTCCCTGTTCTTGGTCTTCTTTTTCAGTTCTTCCAGCCGTTTCAGTTCTTCCTCCGTAAGTTCCTTCTTGGGTTTCTTTTCCAGCTTCTCCTTTTCCTCGTATTCCTCATTGTTCAGGCCTTGACTGTTGATGTCCACCTGGTTGGTCTTTGGCATAGCTTTGGTCTGGCCGATAATCTTTTTCAGGGCATCGAATTCCTGTAGTTCCAGATCATCCAGTTTCATCAGCTCATCGTTATACAGACTGTTGTCTTCAAACCCGTTACGGACGACACGTTCCACATATACCCGTTTCAACTGTTCCAACATACGGGGTACATCAAAGCGGTTCATCTGTGAGCCCTCTATGGATATGATGGGACAGAAATTGATAAACTCACCCATAGCCTTACGGTCGCTTTGTGAAGTTTTTCCGGCTTTGGACGATATTTTGGCTGTTTCAGCAATCACTTTCAGGGTACGGTCAGGAGCAAAATCAAAAACATAGCACTGCTCCTTCATCCGTCCGTTGATGGTTGCCGGTGTCTGTACGCGGAAGATGGTTTGCATATAACTGGATGCGGCTGTATTATAGGAACCGGACAGCATGAACACGGCAGTCCATGCCTTTACACTTACTCCAGTCGTCAGCCGTCCACAAGAGAGGGTAATGGTCCGTGTAGCATCCGGATCTTTTCCGATAGCCTGTTCCACGGCTTCCAGGGCATCACGGCTCTCCTCGTCCTGATCACCGTCACCGGCTACATTGACTACCTTGAAATGCTGGAACACCGGATGTGTCTGGAGCATGGCACTCAGTGCCCGTGCTTCCTTCACGCCGGGCACCATCCAGAGGGTATGGCGGAAAATATTCCTATATTCCTCGTTGGCATATGGATAAAGGCTGTCCTTGTCCTCCTTGGTAAGAAGATTCAGAAAAGCCCGCACATCTTTTTCATGACAGAAACCGCCAGCCTCATTGACCCGGAAAAATTCCCTGAAGTTAAAGGCGACATCCTCATCTACAAACTCATGAAGCAGCCGTCCCAAATCGTAGGTATAGATATTGAGTGTAGGCAGTGAGGCATACGGATTGGGATCACCAAAATGGAGTTCGTCCCAGCTCACCTTGGCCCGCTGTTCCATCACATAGTCCCATGTATAGATTTCATCCTCTTTGAAATCATCCAGCAGGTTGAATGGAGTACCTGACAGGCGTAATACTTTGGTCTGTTCCTTGACCAGCTCTCCCATAACCGCTTTACCCAGTTCGGTCTGGGTGCCTTCGTGCGCTTCATCAACGATAATCAGGTCCCAATCGGTAGCAAAAACCTTGTTATTCTTGTCAAAGTTACCACCTACAAGTTCAGAACCGCGCAAATCCTGCATGGAGGCAAAATAGACATAATGCAATCCGTGACTTTCTGCCTGCCGTTCAAGACTGTCGTAACTTTCCCCGTTGTTCTTGGAACCGTATGCAAAATCCTTGCGGTCGTAAAATATCTTACCGAAATCCTCAAACCATCCGGCATCCACCACAGGACGATGAGTCAGAATCAGGATACGCTGAAACTCCATATCCTTGACAACCTGCAGAGCAGACAGGGTCTTTCCGAAACGCATTTTTGCGTTCCAGAGCATCTGGTTGCCTTTTCTGAACTGTTTTTTAGTCTTGTTGATGGCTTCTTGTTGTTCCGGCCGGAATACAATCGGGGAATATTCCTGGGTAACTTCCGCTGATGAAAGAGAGCTCCGGCCTTCCTTGACAGCCGCAATGGCACGCTTGACGGTTTCCAGATCGGTGATGAACCATTCATTAGCCTTGTTGACAGTATCGAAGACTTTCTTTTTGATACCGGAGCGTTCCAGAACATTGTGTACCTCTTTGTCGTTGAACGAACGGAGTCCGCCACGGTTGTAAACGGTAAGTTCCGTATATAGTAGATCGTATGCGATGCCTGCCGTCTGTGTGTACTGGTTAATACGCTTTCTTGCCGCTTCATTAAGTGCCTTGCTGTTAGGAGACAGACCGAACACGTTTTCATCCTCACAGGTTGCCTCGCCAATCTTCAGGCATCCACGGTGTGCCGTATCATTGATACGAAACACATAGATAAGTTTTAGTTTCAGGGACGATGTGAATCTCATGCTTCTTCATTTATGAGGTCGATAAATCGGATTCGTTTCCCCTTTTTGCCTGTTGCCTTGTCCGTAGCCCGCCAGTCCTTGATAATACAGTAAATTCCGTTGTGCTTGGTCAGGTCATTTTTCAGACAGCCCTCGCACGGCTCCCGTCTTTCAATCGTACCGAACAGACTTGGTTCCATCCGCACACGTTCTCCGCAACTGTCCGGAACAACACCTTTCAGTCCGTCCATCTGCCATACATTCCAGGAGATGATATAGGCTATATGGTTGATGGATTTAATTTGCGGATCTTTACCGAACTTGTTCCGGTAATATTCGATGAAGGATAAGAGAAGGGCTTCACGGGCAAGAAGAAGACTGTCGCCCTGCCATTCATAGGCATAGATGCTTCTGTAAGCATCCTTGGCTGCCTCCAGCCATTCACGCGTTGTCGTAGTATTCTCACTGACAATACGGAGCTTACGGTCAAGCAGGCCGATACGTTTCTCCACAGGAATGAATGTTCCGGTAGTCGTATCATACCGGCTTACCAGATAAGGAGCTTCTCCACAGGTAATTTCCAACCGGTTTTCCCGTACATAGTCTTTCCATGTCCTGCCTTCAGGAAAAGCAATTTTATCAGGATTGATTTCCCATGAATGTGTACCGTCTTTAGATGTCACTTCATGGTTGAATACATCCTTTCTGCCAAACCAGGCTTCATCGATAAGGTTGTTCTGGGCATTACATATCCAGGACGGAGTAAATACCTCCGCCATTTCCCGGGAACGTGTGCTTTGGGTATCCCTGTGTTTCAGGACACGGGGCATGACCACATGCCCGTTCTCTCCGGTTATCAACTCTGGGAGAATCTGTGACCCGTATTCATAACCTTTGCCGAGCTGTTCATAATCGGAAGTAGCCCAGAATATATTACACTGTTTTCCTTCCTTACTCGTCGTATGATCTTTGAGCAAGGTATTCAGTAAGTCGGGTGAAAGTTCTTTCAGCTTGTTCTCCTGTATGTCGGCTTCTCCGTTCGTTTTCTCCATCTTCTTTCTGTGCGTAAAGGGGATGAGAAAGTCCCGGTGTCTGCGTCTTTCTTAGACAGAGGGACTCACTCTTGCGCAAAGTTATACATTTTATTGAAAATCCTGCAATTCCGGCCGTTGGATTTTCATCCGGAAGTCATTGAATTTCAACTGTTGTTTAGCAATTCTACATATAATTCATCAGCAAATCAACCTTATAGCCTGAAATCTCCCTCTGTCTAAGAAATGAATGCTTTTGCTAAACGTTCTCCAATCCTACAGACTTTTCAGAATTTGTGCATTAGCTTTGTCCACTACGGAATTGTCTAATGAGGCCAGATAAATTTGTGTGGTTGCCTCGGAATCATGTCCCATTCCTTCACTGATAACCGAAATCGGAATGTTCTTGCCTTTGGCTGCGCTTGCCCATGAATGACGGGCACAGTACATGCTAAGAGGAACGGATATATCGGCCAGTCTGGCTATTTCTTTCAGGTTCCTGTTTATTCCGGACATGACATTCCTGTAATGCCTGTGCGTATCCTTAAAAGGATATTTCAATACCGGCAAAAGATAAGGACTGAGACTGTCTTCCGGATATTTGCCGACAATCTCCTGCATACATTTTTCCCACCTGATAACCAGCTGCTGCCCGGTCTTTCGTCTGCGATATGATAAGAATCCGTTCTGAAGATCTTTCTTTTTCAGGTGAGCCATATCTATGAACGACATGCCACGGGTATAGAAGCTGAACAGGAACATGTCCCTTGCAAATTCCAGATTAGGCTGTAAGGACAGATTCAGATTCTTCATACGCTTGATGGCAGATAAGGGAACGGCACGCTTGACGGTCTTGTCCACTCCCGTATAGACATGCCTGAAAGGATTGCGCTGTTCCATCAGTTCCTTTTCCAGGGCACGGTTATATACCGCCCGAAGGATACGCATGTAGAATGAACTGGTATTCCGTATGGCCCTTTCCCATGAAGGTAGGCTTCATAAAGCTGCATCAAATCTGAATCAATTTCGGACAGCAGAACATCCCTTTCCCCTCTGAACTGCATGAAACTTTTCAGGGTGCAGGAATAATTTTCAGCCGTGCGTATCTTGCCCATTTGTTTGAGACGGGCTATGATGCCCTGCATAAAGTTGAACAGCGACTGTCCCTCTGTATTGTTTTGAAAAGAAGCGACAATATCATCTGCCGTATATGCAGCTTTCCGGTTATCCAGTTGGCGGATAATCATGTCCAGTCGTTTCAAGTCCCATTCCATGCGTTCCTGCAAGGAAAGAAGCAGATTGCTTCGTTCCGAACTAACAACAATGATACAGCTTCCAGCTTCGTTCCATTCATCCGTAAATATCCGGTAATCCGTCTTTAACTGACGGATTACACGGTTCTGGATAATCTGATAATAGATGGTTCCTTCCTTTCCCTCTATGGTGGAAGGTCTGAATTTTACTTTAACACTGGCCATATCAATCGGATTCAGATTCTACCTGTAATTTAAGTTTCTCCTGCATCAGGCTGTCGGAAACCGCTTTTAGCTCGTTCTCGTACCCGTCAGCCTGTTTTCTGACCCATTCGATGGCCTTCTCGTCGCGATGAATATCGAAAACCTTGTTCAGCCAGAGAATATCTTCCGGAGTACACCCACTCCAGGAACGGATGGCACGGAACTTCAGGGCATCGTCTGCATATTGCCGATTAGACTGCCAAAGTCTGATATTTCCCCATAAGGACAGACTGCATACCACTCCCATTCCAACCAAAAGAGAAAATACTTTGCTTGACCTGATGTCAAAACTATGCCGGTGAATATGCCTTACGCATGTCGGGATCACTTTTTCTGCCTGTCCGTCAGTAGGTGTTCCGGCCTTCTGTTCCAGCTTCCCGTTTATCATCTCAATCTTGTTCTTGATTTCTTCAAACAAAACATATACATTGTCTTTTTCCATACTTTACCATCTTATTTTACGTTGTTTTTTCTTTTTCTTCTTTCTCAAATAATCGTTCGGATAACCTTCTGGTTGTTCCGGTTGTGGGTTCGGTGTGAACAGACCTAAAGAACCGCTGTATAATTCATAGCCATGCGGTTCCTGTTGCCATGTTGGTTCACTCTGAACCACCACCTGTCTTTGGGTTTCCGAATGTGACGGTGTCTTTAACGCGGCATCTATTTTGGAATAGCTGAACTGCCTGTCAATTTTGGAACCGCTGAAGGAATAGCCGTTCATGATGAACACGATACCCTGTACTTCATCCGAATTTCCCTTGTATTTGAACCGTACATTCACTCCCTTTTCGCTTAATCCGGCAATCAGCTCCTTCCAGTTTCCGGCTTTTCTGACTTCCGTTTTAAGCAGACTGTAAAGTTCATATTTTGTCTTGTCCGGTTCTCTTAAGCGTTCAGTCTTGACATGATCCTTGCCTTTAGCCATGTGCAGACCATATTTCAAGGTCAGTTCCTTGCAGATGCGTGCACTCCGTAACCGCTCGTTTTTGTCGGATATGGTCCTGCCGTCATTATCTATCCGGTTGTAGGCAATATGTATATGAGGATGCTCCTTGTCGAAATGTCTGGCTATAAAGAACTGCGTGTTCCTTATGCCCATCCGTCCCATGTATTCCAACGCTATTTCTGCCATAATCCGACTGGTCAGCCTGCTTTCATCCTCTTTGGAAAATCCCAGTGCAATGTGTCCGACCGGTCTGGATACTTTCGGATTCATGCCGGCCTGTGCTTCGAAAGCCTTTGTTATTGTGTCAACATCCTCAATGAACAAGCCTGCATGTGCGATAATCCTGGCATTCTTTTTACTGTCAATGATATAGCCGGTAACCTCACGGAATCCGCTTCCCTTTACAATCTTCGCAATCATAGCAGGATATGGTTCAGAAGTTCTTCGATTCTTGCCACCTGTACACGGCATTCCAGCTTTGCCGTATCGAACCCTCCGGCATTTGCCTTATGAGCCAGCTGGTTTAGATTGTTCGCCATACCGCATAGCTTACGGATATAGTCGGAATGTTCCGCTGTAAGTCTTTGCCGTACATATCCTTTACGGAAACATTCCCTCAGGTATTCGCTTGCCGATATGCCTGCGCTTCTTGCCCTGCTTTTCAACGTGTAGTAATCCGGTGTTGCCAGTTTCACGGTAACACGATATTTCAGTTTGTCGGTCGTACTCTTGGGAGGACGGCCGCCCTTGTTGTTTCTTTCTGTATTCTGTTTCTTTTCCATCTGTTGACTATTGTATAAAATGAATGTACTGATTAGACCAGCGGGATGAACCTCTCACTGCCTCTTGTAGTGGGAGCAAGCGGTTTCGGTCTGCCCGAAACACAAACTTGCTCCACTAAGAACCAGAGTCCCGCTATTTTGAGCAGCTCTGAATATGCCCTCTATAAATTCGGGAGAAATAATACCGTTCCGGTATCATCTTATGGAGGGGACAGGCCTGTTTTTCCGTTTCTGTTCATCATGTATTTTCTTATTTTTTTTTGCCATATCCCGATATATCTCGGAATGAATTGTCTGGCAAAAAAAGAATATAAGTTACCAATAGTCAAACAGTTGGTCGGGATGTGGCAACAATGTGGCCTATTGCAGTTTGTATGCAGGGCAATAGGTGTGGAATGCGGTATTTTTCCTGCTTGATGAAACAATGAACCGGGGAGTCAAACAGTTACTGATTCATTGACTTGAATATTTACTGACTTAATGTCGTATTGTCGTACTGTTATAAACATTCATGTCTGTGAATTATTGAAGGAACACTTCTTTGCTTCCTTATCTAATCAATGGCTTGGAAAAGTGATGAAGTAAGGTTACATGGAAATAAACCATTCCTTATCCATTGCTATGGACCTTTATTGAATCAGGTTCATAGATATTTTATTCTGCAATTCATTATTGGATGGAGTCCCTGAATATAGGGATATTTGAAGAAAAGGATATGAATGTGGCCTCATAACTAAGATAATCAGCGCCACATGCTGCCAGTTAGGCGGAAACCATTGCCTTTCAGAATATATGGCTTTTCTTTGTCGCAAACAACGAAAAAAGAATAAACATCAATCAACAAAAAAGGAAACGATATGGAATTTGTAGGAATAGAAAAACAACTGTTTGAGGAATTGGTGCGTAAGTTTGAATACTTTGAGCATCGGATCATGGAAATTTGCAACCGGGAGAACGACAGGACCCTGCACAAGTGGATGGATAATCAGGACGTGTGCCGGTATCTGAACATCTCTCCCCGCACCTTGCAGACACTCCGTGATAACGGTACCCTGCCTTTTTCTCAAATCAATCACAAGATATTCTATAAGCCGGAAGATGTGCAGGGTATCGTCAAGAAAGTTGAGGACAGAAGAAAAGAGGCTATTTACAGAGGACGTAACATATAACAGTTAAACAATAACCACTAAATCCATAATAACATGAGTGAACTGAGAACAGACAGCAGAGAATGGGTACACCGTATCATGGGAAGTCTTGACCGTATGCTGGTCGGGATTGAAAATCTGGCGGTCGGGAACCGTCCCGTACTGGGTGGCGAACGCTATCTGACCGATAAGGAAGTGTCGGCACAATTAAAACTGAGCAGACGTACGCTTCAGGATTATCGTAATGAAGGAAGAATATCTTATTACCAGTTGGGAGGTAAAATCCTTTACCGGGAGAGTGATATTGAGAAAATGCTTCAGGAGAATTATCGGGAAGCATATATGAGTGGTAAATAAAAGATAGGCATAAAGGCTGTGTACCGGTCTGGATGAACCGATGTCACACAGCCTTTATGCTTGTATGATGAACAATTATACATCTTCAGGTATGGGGATGACAAGGATAGACTCACTACACCGGATTCCGTAGAATACGTCACGAACCCGCCCCTGCTGGGGTATCAGAATACCCTTTTCTACCAGATCTTTTATATCGCGTGCTGCTGTATCCGGTGATACCTTTACACGTTTTGCCCAGTTTTTAGCCGTCAGTTTGCCGGGATAACCGTCCAAATATAAATTCAAAACTTCACGTTGTCGTTCGGACAGGGCTGTTTCGGCATGGGTTTGCCAGAATATGGCCTTGTTAAGAACCTTCGACAATGTTTCGTCGGATTGCTCGACGGAACGGAGCAGGCAGTCAAGATACCAGATAATCCATTCAGTAATTTCACAATCTCCCTTCTGCGTTTTCTCCAATATGTCGTAATACTGTTTTTTATCCTTATTTATCTGATGGGAGATACTGAAGAAACGCATCTTTGAGTCTTCAGCCTGTGAAAGTGCCATATCAGCAATGGCTCGTCCGATTCGTCCGTTTCCGTCATCGAAAGGATGGATACAGACAAACCACAAATGGGCTATCGCCGATTTGACATAGCCGTTATGTACATCTGAATTGAACCAGTCCAGAAATCGATTCATTTCTTCGTCTATTCTTTCAGGAGCAGGCGCTACATAATGTACCTTTTCCCGACCGAACATTCCAGAAATAACTTTCATCTCTCCACTGCGGTATCGGGCTACATCTATTTTCGTTGGACCGCTCCATCCGGTAGGAAACAAGCAGTTGTGCCAGCCAAAGAGTCTTTCATGGGTAAGCGGACTGTTGAAATTGACAGTTGCATCAAGTGCCATTTCCACTACTCCGTCTATATATCGTGAGGATTCGGTCGGATTCGGTAGTTGTACTCCAAGTTTGCGGGCTACAGATGAACGTACCTGCTCATTGTTCAATTCCACTCCTTCAATTTCTGATGATGCAATAATGTCATGGGATATGGATTCAACTACGGCAGACATCTTGTCGTTAAAACCGATTACACTAAGGCGTCCCATCAGATAACCGACAGCTTTGTTTACCTTGTTCAGTTTCTCACCGACAAGTTCCTTGTTCCACGAAAAGGAAGGCCATTCTTTATGTTCATGTATATACATAGGCATCACTGTTTTCTGCAAATATACAGTTTTGCGGATAATTAACCGCAAAAATTGCGGCTTATTATCCGCATGAAACACTGAAATAAATATTTATCAGCATTTTAGATATGACTTATGGTTACCATTCACCATGCAGATAACCATTGACTTTTCAGTTTGGAACAGTCTACTGATTATATACTCACGTAATTGTTGGGCCGGATAAGTATTAATCTGAAAGGCAAGCGCAAATATCATTTCCAGGTTATAGACTACCTGATACCCCTCTTTTAACGGAATACGTTGTTCTGCGGTGAATGGTTGCAATATCTCAAGTTTATATATTCTTCTTTTCGCTGCTCGTAAGGTCGGTGCAACCACATTGAACAAGCTGACAAGTTCGGCTTCGTCCATACGAATCTTATCAGGATGGACAGCAGGAATAATAATTCTGCCGTCCTCCATATGGATAATTTCTCTTTTCATAAGCTACAGACAATTTGAAAGTACATCCCTTACATTATTCATATCTTTCAGAATGGAACTGTCGAGTACCCTTGCATAGTGTTGCGTCATCTTGATATTGGAGTGACCGAGCATTTTGGCTACATTCTCAATGCTTACCCCATTGGCCAAACAGACAGATGTGGCGTACGAGTGGCGGGCGGTGTGTGTAGTCAGGTTCTTCTTTATCAGACACAGGTCGGCAATCTCTTTCAGGTAACTGTTCATCTTCTGATTGCAGGGAACAGGCAGTAATACTCCTTTCTTTTTGCAGGCAGGATAATCTGCATATTTTCTCAGGATTTCCAAAGGAATATCCAGTAGCGGAATGTTACACATGTTCTTTGTTTTCTGACGTGGCTTCCTGATCCACAGGTTTCCGTTATTGTCTTTTACGATATGCTCAGGGGAAAGCTGTTGCACGTCAATGAAAGCCAGGCCGGTAAAGGCAGCGAAAATAAAAACATCACGGACTACGGTGATTCGCTCCAGAGAAAATTCCTTGTGGTAGATGCTCAGCAGTTCATCCATAGTAAGAAACTCACGGATTACTTCTTTTTCGTGGAACTTGATACCGATAAACGGGTCTTTGGCTATCCATTCATTAGCTAGTGCCAGATTGGTAATTTTCTTCAGACATTTCATATAACGGATAACGGTATTCTGCTGACATTCCTTTTCCGTCTTCAAATAAAATTCAAAGGCACGTACCAGCTCACCGTTGACTTCCGCCAGCGGCAGATCATCCTTTCCGTATTTCTGTCTGATAAGTTCGGCAAGATAGCGCTTGCAGCTTTCATAACGGCGAACGGTAATCAGGGCATAGTCTTTCCCGACCAGGGCACGGCATTGATCGTTGTGCTCCTGCATGGTACCGATGAGAGTGCGTACCGCTTCCGGTTCTTTGTCCTGTCCGAAAAATATTTCCTGTAACAGACGTGCCGTTATAGGCTGGTTCTGTTCTTCCAGCTCACAAAAAATCTGATGTAATTTGATTCTCGCATTTTCGATATAGGCATTCAGATCACATGACTTGCGGCTTTTGCCTCTGGCGGATTCCTTAGCCTGACTCCAGAGAGACGGGTCAATGCTTTTGCGGATGTTGTTTTCAACTCGCGTACCATCTACAGTGATACGCATACAAACGGATGCTTCTCCGTTTTTCAGCAGCTTGGTCTTCTTCAAGAAGAAAAGCACATTGAATGAACTTCTTTTCATTTTCCTACAGTTTTTAGTTTGGACAAAAGTAGGAAACCGACCACGTTTTCTTGACACGCAAAATATTGCAAATCAGCGAGAAAGACTCTAATTCGGTGGAGATTTTTGCTCCACCTTTTATCTCCACCTTTTGCTCCACCTCGAACGGTAATATTTTGCCGTTTTTTGCGTGCTTGGGGAAAACAAAAAATCCCGATTTCGCTTGGAAATCAGGATTTTACTGTCTTTTGCTTTTCTTCAAAGTGGTGCCACCAGGAATCGAACCAGGGACACAAGGATTTTCAGTCCCATAATTATATTTTTGAATAATTATGTGTTGTTTGAATTTTTATATGAAAATCAATGTTTTAAGCTTCCAAATGTGGCGATTTTATTTTGTTTATTTTTATCTATTTTTGTTTGTTTTTGTATTTTTGTGTCGAAATTGTGTGTTGAAATAATAATTATCCTATCAAATGAACTATTCAAAAGACGGAATAACAGTTGCGCCCATAATAGATACGAGTCATCCGAAAAAGAACGGAAAGTGCCCCGTAAAAATTCGTGTAACCTATCGCCGGGATCGTCGCTATTATCCGACGGGCAAAGACCTTACCTTGGATGAGTGGGAAGGTCTGACTACAACGAAGGTTCGCGCCCTTGTGGCCGTTCGTAAAGATATAGAAAGCAGTTACCAAATTGTTCGTGGGGTTGTTGAGGAATTGGCACGCGACGGTATTTTTTCATTCGATAGCCTCAACAAGCGATTGAAACGTTCGGGGGTTGATACTCTTAACCGTGCATTTGCGGCTAAAATAGCGGAATTAAAAGAGCAGGATCGTATCGGGTCAATGCTGGTTTATAATGTTGTTATACAGGGATTGGAGCGGTTTGCCGGGGATCGTATTGCTCTTGAATCTATAACGGTGGATTGGGTAAGACGTTATGAGCGCTTTCTACTCGGAGAAGGTAAGAGCCGTACAACGATCGGAATACACATGCGCCATTTACGAGCCATATTGAACGATGCTTGTCGATGCGATGCGATTAAACCCGCGCAATACCCGTTCGGCCGAGGGAAATATGAAATACAGGCCGGTGAGGGCCGTAAATTGGCTTTAACGCTGGAGCAGATCGGGCAGATCGCCCGCTATGAGGATGGGAACGAAGCAACGGCCAAATACCGGGATTATTGGCTGTTCCTCTACTTGTGTAACGGGATCAACGTCGCCGATTTCGTGAAATTGCGGTATCGTGATATTGTGGACGGTGAAATCTGTTTCGTGCGTCAAAAGACCGAGCGCACGACTAAGACCCGTAAGGAAATCCGGGTCGCGGTAGTTCCCCAGATGCAAGCTATTATCGACCGCTGGGGTAATACTCCAGCACCGAATAACTTTATTTTCCCAATTCTCGACGGGTCGGAGGATGCGGTGCAGAGCCACGCTAAAACAATAGCCGCTACCGGGTTAATCAATAAACGGATGCGGATGATCGGGGAGCAGCTCGAAATTGGGAACATATCGACCTATACGGCGCGTCATTCGTTCGCTACGGTGTTGAAGCGTGCCGGGGCGAATATCGCCTACATATCGGAAAGCCTCGGCCACCAAGATCTGAAGACGACGGAAAACTACCTTGCCAGCTTCGAGCGAGAGGAACGAGAGAAAAATGCTGCATTACTGACGAATTTTTAATACGATTATTTGCATAATGCGCCGCAGTGCAGTACCTTTGTCATATCGTGTTATTTTAGTTGGAATGATCGGCGGGGCACATCTTATTTCCGTCGGTCATTCCGTTTTTACTGCATTTCTCCTCTTGGATGTGGTGAATAGCAACAACCTCACGCCTAACCGACGCACTATTTCGCCGGACAAAGGGTGTTTCATTTTGGAACAGTGCTTACAGTGACGGAGAGAATGTCCGCCAAATGGACGATGAAACCTGGTGTTAATAGATTTTGCCTTTCCTGTTTCACCTTGCGAACGATGCTATTCTTGCTTTTGTAGTTTATAGGCGTGCACGATGCCTCATACTTTGCCTCAACTCCTTATGCAACACCTTGCAACTTATTCCCTACGTACTGCGCTTTTGCCAAGAGTTATACGGCATCGCGATTGATGAACAGCGAATCATTGAAGTGTTTTTTGTTTTCCCCTATGAAATACGGCAAATTCTTCGCCTTTTCGATTCTTTCGGTGTTGTCCTCGACCCATCGTTTGAAGTTGTCGGGCACATCCTTGACCTCATTCAGCGGTTCCTCCCAAAAATCCCTATCCGTGCCCTCGTTGGCTATAATTGGCACTGCATAGCACTTGCAGTTCGGGTGCCACCCGATGAATTTGAAAGATTTCGGATATTTTCCCTCCATTGCGTCACATATTTCCAGCGGCGCACGCCCTTTTTTGAAGCGCGGATACCAGAACTTTGCCAGCCACTGTACGTGCGATTTTGATGTTTTTACCTCATATCCGACAATAAAATCAAGTTGTTGCCAGCGGATACTGTCGGCTTCACGATAAGCGCTGTTTATTTCGGTGCGAGCCATACGCATAGCATTCTGATAAGATGACCGGTAAACGCCTTGCCCAGGGTGATAAGCCTGCGCCACTTTCGACAGGGTAAGATTGCCGAACGCATTTCGGACACGTCGAAATAGTTTGTCCGGCTCATTCAGATAGACGCGTACATCACGGCTTATATCGGCAGCGCTTCGGCCTTCGCTGATACCTATAGATAAGGATAATTCTATGTGCCGTTCGAACTGCTTGGCGATACTCCAAACTCTTTCGGATAAATTATGCCCGTAAGTTGTTCTACGTTGAAATGCCTCAAGTGCACCGAGATTGTGAAGCATCCATCCTTTTTTCGGATTGTCGAATAGTTGTTTTACCCATGAATCGTTCTTGTCGTTGGCAAAAAACCATTCCGAAGTGATCCCCGCTGTAATTATAGTGGACAACTTATTTCGGAATGAAGATAACGAGGCATCGGCTTGTTTACTACGGCTTTTGTTTGATGAGAAGGCGAACAATCGCCCCGTATTGGGTTGATATTTATATCCCATTCCCAGTCGAATCAATTCATCCGAGGCCACATCATACAAAGCCTCTATCTGTCGTAGATATTCTTCGACATGCGTTTTATGCTGTTGCTCCCATTGGGCGGCTTTCAAATTCAATCCGGGCATCGTTTCGAATTAGAATGTTGGCTCTATAATATTGTTCATAGATGCCTCTGCCTTCGCTTGCTTTATTCGCTCGATTTCAGCGGTAACATCATCGGCCGTTCCCATTAGTTCAACGCCCTTTCCCAGCGACATAACGCCATCCTGCACAGCACGGCCTATAGCCGCCCAACGTGCGGTGACATCTTCATTGAACGGTTCGGCAAATTCGTGTTCTATTTTGAGCGCAGCCAAATCAGGACGCAAATGAATATGGGTTACATTCATCATAATAGCGAGAATAAGATTTTTCTCCCTATCTACGGCTATGTCGTATATCTCTTTATTATTTTCGCGCTTGATATATCCCAGTACCATCGCGCGTTTGATCGCTTCGCCCGACAAAGTTCCCAGCCCAGCCATTTTCTCGGGTGTAAACTCGGGCGTGAAAGTGTCGAACAAGATGGACTGCGCGAGGTCTTTCTTTTCCTGTTGCTGCGTCTCGGAAGAGGTCGGTGGATTGATGTACTCGAATTTTGAATCCGCTCCGGTCATCCGAATCATTTTCCCGGGCTTGTCGGCTCGACCTTTCAAAAAATCTACGACATCGCCCGTTGCTGCGGCGATAGGGTCTGCGAAATAGTTATTTGTGTCGGATATTTTGCTGTCTATATCCTCCTCGCGGTCTATGCGGGGGTTGAGGCCTCCCCACGCTTTATCCTGTCGGTAGTAGATAACATTGATTTTTCCGGTTGGATTGGGAGTTGCAATAACCTCCCAATTAAGAGATCCTCGTTTGCATCGGTAGATCGTATCAGGTGTTTGAATATCGAAATGCTCGATAGTTGATGTCCCCTCTTTAAGGTAGTACCCATACCCGAATGCAATGAGGTTCTCGTATAGGTCGAATAATGGACGTAGGGTGTATCCTTTCGACTTGCAAATTACCACAACTTTTACCTGCGGTTGGAAATTCTCGTCCCGATAGATGTGGTAGAGCTTGGCACATTCAGTTTCTGCTCCCGCAATGCGTTTTGCTTTACGCATGGAAACGTTGAATCGTGTATCTTGCAAAAATTGATTATATGCTTCGAAAGCCTCGTCCGAACCTTCGTTGTTCACCTTCTTCCATCGTATCGGATTCCCGAGCAGAAAGAATAGTTCCACCTCATTGATGTACTTCTGTCGTGCACGAGGCAACTTCTCGGTACGATAAGGCTCCTGGCCTTTCCGCATCTTATCGGCCTTTCGCATAATACGGTGGAGTTCGGGGTTATATTCCTGAATCGCCTGCAAAACCTCCGTATCGCGATTCTGCATAAGTGTTTGAGCCTGTGTAATGTCTTTGTCCTTGATAAGCGTAAGCAGATCACGTTCTGCACCGGTTGCATTCAGATATTTATTGCGTATCGCATTGAGTAGGTTGTCTATAAATCCCATATCCGTACTTTTTACCAAATTCCTAAATCCTCTTTGTCTAAATCTTCTTCATTGTTGAAATACCCCCGCTTTTCGATTACTCCGGTCAGGGCATCTTCGGCGTCGTCATGGCTGTTGAACTCCTGCTGCTTACGGTATGATTTGACATGCGAGGCGAACTCCGGCCATTTGTGCTCCCATCCGGTCGGAAAATAAATAAGGTTTTGCACTTCATTCGATCGCGTGAAAATACGCACCCTTTTGTTGGCGGTCTGCGTAAATGGGTTGAACGATGTAAAGTTGTTACCGATTATTCGGCACTGCGCCTCAACATTGCGCCCGAAAGACCTGCCGCCATTGTTGCTCTCGACGTAGCAGATCTCCGTCTTGTTTCGGGACAGCATCTCGGCTGTTGCCGGCTCGGTATATTCCATCGGTTTCTGTGTATATAAAATGTCCGTCACGAAATTGCCGATGGGAGTTTCCGTATAGCAAATAGAACACAGATAGTCACTGCCGGTATCAGCGGTATCCGTGTAGTTCTTTCGCTTCATAGATGCTGCATATGGAATTATGTCGTATGTCTTAAACTCTCCATACATCAAACCTTCCAGCGGCTTCGGGTTCTGCATATATTGCGTTTCAAAGACAAATGAGTTCGATCTCTCGATTTTTCGCAACTCCTCCAGCGTATGTTTGAAATCCCATAACGGCTGTTCACGGCCGTTTTCGTCATGCCAGATACAGGGCATCGAGAGTACCGTCCATTCTTCCGGCTCAATTTCTTGCAGATACCCGCACAGATCGTGTTCGTGCAGTCTCTGCATGATGATTATGATCGGTGTGTTTCGGGAGTTCACACGGTTGCGGATTGTCGATTCGAACCGGTTGTTCACACGCTCTCGGATCGTCTCGGATAGCGCATCCTCTGGCTTGATCGGGTCGTCGATAACGATAGCCCCAGCAAAATCGCTTTCCCATGCAGGTATGAAATCGCCTATTTCGCGCCGTTCCCCATCGGGATCATCTACTTGACCTGCTCCGAAACCGGTCACCTGTCCGGCGGCACTTACTGCATACAGCCCGCCGCCGGCGGATGTGTACCATTTTTTTGCATTCTTCGATTCCACATTGACCTCGGGAAACAGCCGTTGATAATAGTCCGATTGTACTGTTTCATTGATCTCTTTCGAATTATCAAGCACAAGATCATCGGAATATGACAAGTGGATAAATTTACTTCGCGGATTGAGTGCCAGCCCGTAGGCGATGAAGTTTTTAGAGACAAGCTCGGTCTTGCCGTATCGTGGCGCAATATTGATAATAAGGCGCTTTATATCGCCTCGCACTACCTTGTTGAGCACTTCGCATATTTTGCGATGATGATCGCCGACAACAAACCGCATCCCCGTCTTATGCTTGAACATATAACGGGTGAAATTCAACATACCGGAAAGGCAGAAGGTACGCTCTATGTCGATGTCGCGAATCGGATTAGTGCGTTAATATTCTTCGTTAAGTTTTAATCCATATTGTTTTGCCTCCTCTGGCGATAGAGTACGAGGAGGTATAAGGTCGGCCCCATCTGCCCCTGTGACTTCTTGCCGTTCTATATAGCCCCGTTTTTTGCCTCGTGTTTTGAGCGTGAAAATGATCGCCGTCTCAGATGGTCGTTCTATCCAACCTGCGAATCTCTTTTCTCCATTTTCGTCTTTCTCAATGGCAGGAACACCAGCCACCAGCTTGCGCAGGTTACTTTCGGCCAAATCGACGAACCGTTCGCGGGAATCTTCGAGGGCCCGTTTGAACTCGGGATCATCATTGCACCAAGCATAGACAGTAACTCTATCCACTCCGATGTGGGCGGCAATATCGGATAAAATGCCGCCGCAAGAATTTGCAATCTTGCGGAATGTCGCAATATTAGGCTTTTTACTCGGAGCACCCATTTTTTATAGTGTAAGGTTTGTGAGGTTATTCCACCCGTTCAACCATATCGGCGAACATCTCGCCGGGAATAACTTTATCATCGGGTCCGAACCCGAAACGAAGCATGAATGATGACTTCGTTCTATAAGACTTGAAGTTGAGCATCACGTAAGATTCAATGTCTTCGGCTTTTTGCTCTGCCTGTTGCCGGATTTGCTCTTTCATCTGCTTTACGGCTGCTTTGCGCTCTTCGTATGGCCGTTGTATTTCCTCAAAGTCGTCTATTATGGATGAGGTTCCTGCGTTGATCTCTTCTTGCATGACAGTAATGCCGTATATGTTCATGTCAGCCTCAGAGAGACCGGCCGCCTGATAATCTATTTCAGGTACGAGCACTCTCATTTTCTCCATGTCGAACTCTCCCATAGCTGATGGCGAGTTCATGAAGATGTTTTGTTCACGCTCGGTCTTGTCGTCCATATCTACGGCTTCGACTTTGATGTCGTAGTCTGTTTCGGGTGTTCCGTCGTAATTGTTGATGATGTCGAGAGTTTGCACACGCTTGTGCCCTGAAACGAGATAGGAGCTGCGGCGGTTCCAAACGATGCCACCGAGATAGCCGACGGTCTTGAAGTTCTTTTTGAGCTTCTTGACCACTTCGGGATCCTCCTTTCGGGGATTATAAGGTGCGAAGTTGATTTCGGAGCGTTTGATTACGACCGTTTCACTTTGCTTGTATTTGGGCTGCTGCTCTTTTCTCTTCGTCATATCGCAGTAATATATTTCGGGATAAGGGAAATACTTTGTAAATCTTTTCGAGGTCTTGAGGATAGTGTTGGCGCAGGTAATCGAATACCTCTGGTAAAAACGTCAGACCTTGCGATTTGTTCTTGTTGTAGGATATGGGTTCAGGCAGTTTTTTTGCCTTGATGTAGGCCATGACATCTGATTTCTTCCACTTGGATATAGGATAAATCTTGTTCGTATTGCTTATGGCTTCATTTTCATATCCGCGCAACATAAGACAGCGATTCATCCCGTCCGACTGCTTCATTCCATAAAACGTGTAGTTTATGCCAGTTTTCAGACGTATGCTTTCATCAACGTCTCTCAATGATAATAGCTTTATGCTGGGATTCGGGATGCAATATAGCCCGCAACGTAAAACGCGTGTCAATGTCCAATGGGGGATTTGCAGAATGGTAACGTTGGAATAACGGGCTTTGACGGCTCGCAGGTAGTTATCGATGTGGTCAAGACCCTTGACGAAATACATGAATACACAGACGATCTCTTTGAAGTGCGGCGCCATCAGGTCGAGCAATACCTCGCTGTCTTTGCCGCAAGAATAAAAAAGGATTGCTCTATCCGTTTTTTGACGGACAGAGGCAATCACTTCGTTTGCATGGTCTATCGGGGTCATGATTAACCTGTTGCCATGCCAAAGGCGGCGCGAATGTCGCGTGCACGACCGGCACGATTCGTCGCACGACCGCCTACTGTACGATAACGGACACGGCTAACGCTGGTCGTACGATTGATTCGATTTCTTACTGAATTTCGAGTGCAGCTTTAATTTTAGAAGTTTAACAATATGATTTAGCCTACGGAAAGGCCTCGGGCTCTGTTTTGTCGTAAAGCGCTCGCTTCGGCTCTTGCAATTAGATTATCGCGGGATTGTTTCGCTCTACGACTTTATGACGAGCTTGCCCATGTATTCGTTCTTCTCCAATTGGCTTCAGATAGTCGATCTGCCTGAGCTCTAATTTGTGCTTCTGTCTTATATCTACGTCGAGTGCAGCAATGATTTTAAGGGTTTAACAATTCATTTTCTCGATTACTTTACCGAGGTGGTAGTCGATCTCGGTCATGGTGTATTCGTTGCCGTTGTGCTCGTACACAATCGGCTCTTTCGTCTCTTCGTCGCAAACATCTACCAGTTCTGCCCCTTTTACCTCGACGAGTGCACCGGGGCGGTTCGTCTCGTAACCTACCCAAAACTGAATAGCGTCGTAGTGGTTGATAACCGTATCGACGCCTTTGTCGCTGTCCCACGCCGATTCAGGTACGTCGCTGTCTTTCTTGTAGACTTTGCCCGTGTTGTTGTCTCGGTATGAAATGTACTTTGTATTGGTCGGACGCACTTCGCGGGTCTCGATCTTCTTTTCGCCCGACAGAATAGCGTCGAACCATTTTTGTTTGATGATAAGCGTTAAAATTTTCATAGCCGTAAATTTCATTAGTAGCGGGGGCAAGAATCGAACTTGCGCCTGCGGGACACTAACCCGCCGTGGTAACCTCTGCACTACCCCGCATATATCTGTTCGATGCAAAAGTGGACACGTTCGGCACATTATGCAAATCTTACTACCGAATTATTTATGAAAAATACGATTTTTTATTGAGAGCTGCAATTTTTAAGGTCTTTTCTTCACACACCCTTTGCAGCGGATAATCTCAAGCACTACTGCGTCATATTTGACGATCAATAGGCCGTCGCGATTGTTGTCTGCACCTTTGTAGGCTTTACACCCACACTTCAGCCGCGTGCGGTGACATGTCGCGTCCGTCAATTCGAATGCCTTTTTGAGTAATGTCAAATCGCTGCGTTTTTCTACGTACATCGTTGGTTTCATATATTATATAACTTTTACAAAGTTGAACATTCTGAATGACCGCCAGCCCTCGGCAACCGTATCGTAATAGGTTACGAGGTGTTTGTTAGGCTTACGGTCGGAGCCTTTCGTTTCGGGGCACATGGCATCGTTGAGCGTACCGAATGCCTGTCGCAATTCGCCCGTACTCGATTTGAGGTAGAAGAACTGCACAATGCCCGCGCGCATCCTTATTTTCAGTTTGAACACCTGCCACGCCTTATGCAGGCACTCGGCAAAGGCTTCACCGGTCGCATGGCACATCTGCCATGCCATGCACATGATGTTTGATAGATCGGTCGTTTTCATCGTGGTTAAGGTTAAAAGTTAGCTTTGAGTTTTAACAGTCGTAATACCTCGCGTAATTCGCTGTCGGTGTATTTCTCGGCGATATCTCGTGATACGCCGTTCAGGTTCATGGCGAGCTCGATTGCTCGGGCTTTAGATACTTTCAGGGTGGGCTTGCGTGTTTTCATGATTTATTAATGAGTTTATAAATTCTTCGTTTAGGTTGAAGCATCGGCATTGTTCTGTGCATTCTTTGGACAGATGCTCGTGCGTACAAGTCGCCGCATATTCACGTTTGCAACCTTTGCAGATATTAATACCGTGGTGATATAGTACGTCTATTTGTTCAAAGCTCGTAATCATATCTTTTTTATTTTTTACCACCGGCGGCAAGTGCCGCCACGCTTCGGGCCTAAGGCCTGTTTATAGTCGCCCGAACGACTTTATTCGAGGTCGAGACGATATAGCAGCAGTTCACAATCTTCGACGTGTAAAACTACCGTTGGCTTGACCTCGTCAATGTATGCGAAATAGCTGTCTTTCTCTGCATAGACGTATGCCCACTGGCCTTTCAGTTCGATTTCTTCTATTGTGCCGAAATAGGCCACGCTATTCTTTACATCTTCTACAAGCCCCCACTGGCCATTGTCCATACCCTCACGATTGATTGCGTCGATCACTTTAAATGCAAATGCGTTCATAGTCGTATTGGTTTAATGGTTTGTTAATCGTTCTGTTTTATTTCTAATGCAAATATAAAACGATATATTTTATTTTGCAAATTTTTGAGCACTTTTTTTGAAAAAAATTATACCTATATATATAATCATATGCGGTCATATTTGTTGAAATGTTTTATTTTGCCTATATTTGTGGAATAAAACAAACTATTTTATTGAAATGGATATACGTGAATCAGTAAAGCGCCTGTGCAAGGAGCGAGGGGTCACACAAAAAGAGATTGCCAACAGACTGGAGATAACAGCCATTGGATTGAATCAAATTTTACGTAAAGGAAACCCTAATCTTCAGACCCTTGAAAAGATTGCGGATGCGCTTGGCGTGACTGTGCCGGAATTGTTTGTCGCCCCGAAAGAGGGTACGATTACTTGCCCTTATTGCGGGAAGCCGATAACCATCAAGGCAGAATAACCTCAACGATACCTACCCATGGAACTACAACCTATCCAAAGCAAGATTTACGAAATACGGGGCCAGCGGGTGATGCTGGACCGTGATTTGGCGGAATTGTACCAAGTAACAACAAGCGCTCTCAATCAAGCGGTAAAGCGTAATATCGAACGCTTTCCGCCCGATTTCATGTTTCAACTGACAGATGCCGAAACTGAAAATTGGAAATCACAAATTGTGATAACCAATTCCATCACGATGGGTTTACGCCGCAACCCCTATGCGTTTACCGAGCAAGGCGTTTCTATGTTATCGGCTGTTTTGAAAAGCTCCGTTGCCATACAAGTAAGTATCGCTATTATGCGTGCTTTCGTAGCGATGCGGAACTACATCACGACCACGACGACAGTAACGGCCGAGTTGACCGAAATTCGGGCGAAACTGGCGCTACTGGAGCGGGTGGACGCCGACAATGCCGAGGCGGTCAGCGATCTGTCGGAAGATATGCGCAAGGAGCTTGATAATATCTACAACGCTATTGCGGCGTTGTCGGTCAAGATACCGCAGGCACGCAATCCCGCCCGCAAAATTGGATTCCAACAAGCGGAGCAAAAGGCGGAAGAGTAGCAACGTACCCGACGAACACAATCACCTGCCCGAAGTGCGGGACGGTGCTGGAGGTAAAAGAAAAGGAATAAATAAAACTACATTCCTATGACACAAAAGCAGGCCATACAGTTGTTCGAGGACCGCAAGGTGCGCACCGTTTGGGACGAGCGGACGGAGACGTGGTATTTTTCCGTTCTCGACGTGATCTCCGCTCTGACGGACACCGTGAATCCGACCGATTATTTCAAGAAGATGCGCAAGCGGGATGAAGCGCTCGCCTCGTTCGTGGGGACAAATTGTCCCCAGATAGCCATGAGGTCAGAAACGGGAGTGATGCGCAAGACGCTGGCCGGAGATGTGAAAACCGTCCTGCGGATTATCCAGTCGATTCCGTCACAGAAAGCCGAGCCTTTCAAGCAATGGATGGCGCAGGTGGCAAGCGACCGCCTCGACCAAATGCAAGACCCTGAGTTATCTATTGAGCAGGCCGTAGCCGATTATAAACGCCTTGGATATTCGGATACATGGATTAACCAACGCTTGAAAAGTATCGAAGTCCGTAAACTTCTCACTGACGAGTGGAAACGCGGGGGCGTTGATGGAACGCAATATGCCACCCTTACGGACATTATCACGAAGGAGTGGGCCGGACGTACCACGAAAGCCTACAAACGTTACAAGGGGTTGAAAAAGGAGAACCTGCGGGATAATATGACCAATGTCGAACTGCTGTTGAACTCATTGGCCGAGGCCTCTGCTACCGAACTTTCCCGAAACGAAAATCCAATAGGTTTCAAGGCCAACGCCAACGTCGCCAAACGGGGCGGTACAGTAGCTAAAGTTGCCCGACAACAACTCGAAAGCCAACTCGGACACTCTGTCGTATCACCCCTCAACGCTCGGCAATACCTCGGAACGTTGCCCGACAATCCGCCACCCGAAACAGCGCACCTTACTTCAGCGGTAAAATCGACGAAACCGATTACATGCGACACCTCAAACGAGGAGGAATAAATAGTTCTCAACTTAAAAACACAAATGAAACTAAAGTAATAAACGCATCGAATTCGATGCGTTTTAGAATATGAAATGTAATATGGAACCGTCTCTGAATATTCGATCATTTCGAATAGGCAATTTAGTGTATAACCCCCATCTTGAGCGAATTGGGTATATTGCAGAAATTACGCGTGCAGACATGACGTTATTTCATGGTGAGATGCTAATTAAGGAAGCCGGATTTTATCATGAGATTTTAGATAAAGTAGTATTAGGAGATGTTAGGCCTATACGTTTGACTCCAACGTTATTGGAAAAATGCGGCTTTGAGAAAGAATTTAGCGACTGTTACCAACGATTTGACTACTATATCATCCCCCGTGTGATATGTTTATCTCCTAAAAAAGAAGGGTTCTGTTGGCAGGTGGAAGACGAAATCGACGATTGCAATGTGGATGTGCCCATAAAGTATCTGCACCAGCTCCAGAATATATATTTTACATTGACCGGAACGGAGCTGAATGTAGAAAAGATATATGATGCGAGAATGTAAAAAGCCGAGTTCCCTCGGCTTTCTGTTTATCATTTCAAACCGACCGAATCAAAAATAGGGTACGGTTCGATATGTCATTTTCTCGGTTCATGATTGAGGCGGGATTGTGAGTTGATTATCTTTTTTAGTCGGTCTCGACCGCAATACCTCCAATATCACTCGGTCACCGTCGAGAACCAGCATCCCGTGTCGGCGGGGATCACCACCTTTGGTGCGGTGCTCGGCCTCGCATTCGGTGCGGATCCGGACACAACGGAAACCTGCGGCCTCGAAAGCCGATCCGATTAACGATAGGTCGCTGCGCTTGGGGACGCAGTACATGGGTTTAATTGCCGCTTCGATGCGGCTCATACGTTCGATGCGCTTTTTCATAGCTTATAGATTTTAGCAATAAAAACTGCGCTACGTGTTGCTAAAGCTCCATAAGCGAGGCTTTGTGGGCGTTTCCGCTACCACACACGGCGCAGTAAATTTTATAATATGTAAGAGCACAAAACCGAATTGACTAACGGTGTCTGTGCGCTTATGGATTTTAGCAACGCAAATATACATTTTTCAATCAGAATGAAAAAATGATGTAGAAATATTTGTATAATACGCAAAAGTGTATTATATTTGTAATACCAAACAGGAAATATGATATGGAAGTAGAGCTAACAGAAAAAGAGTGGGATTTAATAGAATCTATTCGTAATTACCATAAGGCATATCCCAATGGAAAGGAGGAGCAAGAATGGTATATTGAGATGATTCTGCAAGAATTATTAGACAGAGATTAAACAACCACCTCCGGCCAGTCGGCCGGAGGTATAAAAATAGATCGTATGGAAATTTTAGTGAAACAAAACCGAAAAACGGTAAAACAGAAAATGTCCGATATTTTATTAGATGTATCGTGGGCTAAAATATCGGAACGGTACTTCGGCAAATCCCGGTCGTGGCTTTATCATAAAATGGATGGTGTAAACAATGGCAAACCGGATGATTTTAACGAAGCAGAAAAAGAAACTTTGCGAAGCGCTTTGCTTGATCTTTCAGAAAGGATCAGTAAGTGTGCGAAAAGTATTTGATGATTGATTCTATTTATTATTTTATTATATAAAACCCCGGTCATAGACCGGGGTTTTTTATTTGTCTGATTTGATTTTCCCATCTTGTGCTGTGTTTTGTACATCACGTAGCGGAATATAAAATTTAGTTTGCGTTGGTGTATAAATACCGCATGTTATACATGAAACCAACAGGTTTAGGAAGTTATGATTAGTCTTTACTACGAAATCTTCCGCATTGTTCACGTATTCTGCGGCTTCGAGTTTATTTTTACCGACCGGCACTAATCCTCCAATCAAGTGGTGGTTCCATTCTTGATTTACTTGTACCAAAGGTTCATTAGGCTTTACATTCCCATGCAGGACCCGTGTGCTGTAACAAGAGGTCATACTTAATATTATGCCAAGTACCCCTCCCCATAATAAAATTTTTTTCATGATTAATGTAATATTAAGTTAGGTACTGCAAAGTTACAAAATTCCCCCCCCCGCAAAATAATGAACCAATTTTTTGATATTGTGCCGAAAGTTCCGAGGTTTGTAAAAAAGAAGTTTATGATCGGGATTTATATTTTGCTATTCGTGATTATCGCGTTGATTGTGTATTTGATCTATCTTGTTCGTTTTTGGGGCAGAACTAATATTGAATTGATAGGTGATACTTATACTGGATTAAACAATGTTCTGTGTAGAATATTGAATCAAGACAGATTAAAAAAGTAATTTACTGATTTTTTGCATTGCAATCCAAGTCCATTCAAAAATAGTGTGTCCCCAAAATTGAGAGGCGCAAATAGATATGATAGCTAATGCAATAGCCCAATGCGCTTCGCGCCTACTTATTTTTAAATTGCGAAGTTCTAAATTATCCCGTTCTTCTTGTTTGCGTTGTTCGTTATAGATGACTGCACATCCTCCCTGGTCTTTACACACTGATAAATTAGCCGCAGCTTTTAACCATATTCCACCCCCTTTTATTTCAATGACCATATGATCTTCAAGAACGCGCAGTATTCGCATCCGTTGCTCTTCATTTGGGATTAATGTTTTGACGGCATCCATATTAAAATAGGTCGGATTTCTTGATAATTCATTTAGAAAAACGTCGGCAATGTTAATGTCTCCTTTTTGTAGTTTGGCTATCATAAGGTTCATTGAATAGTAATTCAATCTGAAATTTGCATCGGCTCCTATTTTCTAACTCTTCTTTGAATGCTTATTATCAGGTGCCTGAATTACAATATATTTTTGTAATTTATTGATATACATTATTTTAGCTCCGATTTTATGGGGGGGGGATTTTTGACCCCCAGATCTGTCGGAGTTGCTGGAAAGCCTGTATATGTTCCTAAAATGGTCGTTTTGAGGATAGAATTCGATTCCTCAATTTGCGTAATTAACCGATTCATCTGTTCATCTTTAATCTTCAGGCTTTCATCCCTTGCCTTCAAGCTGGCCGCTTGATTCTCTATAACTGCCCACACACTTTGTGGGATAGTTATCATCGTAGCTGCATTTTCTGCCGCAGTTACCTCTTCTTCCTTTTGTGAAGAAGTATTTTTCAGCATCTCGCCTTCGCCAGTGAGGAGCCAAGTACGGTTAATGTCGGGATATGCCTCCAATATTTGTTCGAGCAATTTACTTGAAAGTCCGTTGCGTTCGCGCAAAACCTGAGAAGTTTTCACCCCTCCCTTGTCATTATATTTTTGGGAAAAAGCGTAGGGAGAGATGTTGTACACCTCTTCAATAATTTTTTTTAATCGCCTATTTACCTCAAAATCTGCCATTTCAACCTGGTTTTAATTTGTTTGACTTAAAAATATATGCAAAATGTTTTGCATATTAAAGCAAATTGCTTATATTTGCATTGTCGAACAACAAAACAACAACCGTTTCGATGATGAAGCACAATGCGTATTCACAAATATACTAAATATATATGAAAACGAGCAATTACAACCTTTCAAAAATTTTCCGTAACGCGTGGTATATGTTCCGGGTGAAGATGGTGAAGAATTTCGCCGAGGCGCTGCGGAAGGCATGGAAGAATGAGAAGCTGGCCAACATTCGCGCGATGATCGAGGGGCGTAACCTCGCCGCTGAAGATGCACGCGCAGCAGCTGCGGCTCGTATGGCGTGGACGCCGGTAGTAGTGCCGACCGATTATTACGGCGAACAGGGCCGCTACTATGGCGATTGATTATGGAGAACAAGCAGGATAAAGGACGAAAAAGGGACGCCGCAGCGTCCCAGTCCCGCCCCTCCGCCCTCGTCGGTTACAACCGGAAGGGCAACGAACGGTAGTGTTGCCGCACATTTTCGCGGCGTCCGAACCTAACGCGGGTATAGGCACGAACAAACACCACCTTCGGCCGATGAATATTGGTTCTATTCATGGCGTAAAGGGTTAAATGTTGATGGCGTCAGTTTAACATCCCATTTGGGATGACCACCAGCCCCGAGGGGCAAGACAAAAGTAGTTATTTATCCTGCTTTTCTAAAATTAGAAGAATGAACGATGTAATGGAATCGGCCGACAGGCTGGCCGCCCTGCTCCAAGAATAGCGGGTGTACATTGAACGAATTATCAAAATACTCAATAAACAATATGCTGGTAAAAAAGACGATAAAAGTGATTGTTCTGCCTCCTGATGTGAAGAAGGAGATTGCGGCCGAGGTCGGATGTACGGTCGAAACGGTATATAATGCCTTGAATTTGACGAATCCCACAGTTGGAGAGCAACCCGATCGTATCCGTCGTATGGCGCGAGAGCGGGGTGGCTACAATGGGACTAAAATCCGGTGGATTGAGGCTTAAAAAAGACTATGCTATGAAGGGATCGCGGATATGCTTTACATATCGCCCGAGACGGTGCGCACAACGAAGCGCGACGCCTTCCGTAAGGCCGAGGTACATTCGTTGGCTGAGTTCGCAATCCAATACAAGGATAAGTTATGAAAACTCCGTGGCGATGGTGGCGGGAACGCCAAGCGACCGATAAAACATGCAAACACTTGGCGCTCATGACGGAAGATATTACAAATATCACAGACCGGCTGGTGGCGTTCGTGTGGGAAGATATTGAAAAGATCATAGACCAAATGTCGGAGGATTTGCTCCGGCCGATTGAAAGTATTAAACCAATAAAAAAGAATGTGATGAAAGATTTACTTAGCTGCGAAGGCCGAAGGTTCCGGTGTAAGATTGATGGTACTCTTGCCACAGGGATAATTCGAGTGGTAGATGAATGTGTGTATTTATGCCAAAATGAAAAAAATGGGTCTCACAGCATCGACAAAAAAGGATATAAATATGCATGGTGTGTTTACTCTGGAACCGAAGCAGATTTTGCTCGTCCCAATGTCAGGGTCACCGATTTCCGGGTTATTCCTATAACCGCCGAAGAGATCGAAGCCTACAAGGATTGGCAGGGGGGGGGTCGACTCAGAAAAAA